>JACCDZ010825510.1_pt1 | contig 123090 bp, 121 predicted proteins | sample 7449551 | NCBI WGS metagenome assembly JACCDZ01 (sample SAMN15323452, study PRJNA562643) | freshwater metagenome | isolation source: river surface water | place: USA:Blue River Watershed | collected 2017-08-18
GGCATAACAACAACTCCAGTGGCTCCTGGAATTTGAATAGGCGTGTCTTCTGGAAGACCAGTGAGCTTAAGGATGTTGCGCGCTACTTCGAACACAACGGGCCTTACGACGCTCTCCTGGGTCTCAGGGACGCCGAGTACTAGCTTCGGCATGATAGACTCCTTATTAAGGTCATAAGATCGTGTTTGGCTGATTAGGGGGCAAAAAAAAAGAAGCGGGGGCGGTTTCTAAGGCCGCCCCATTCTCACGCTACTGCCAGATAAGCTTTTACCTGCTTAACCTTTCGCTCCACCCAATGATCGTTGTGGGCTTCCAGACCCATCAACTTCTCCATCTGGTGGCGCTTGTTGCTTTCTTCAAATAGGAGTTTAAGAGGATAGTAGTCCCAGTGTCCTGGTGTGCCGTGTCTAACCAGCGCAGTCATAAACGCATCGTTCTGCTTTCCTTTCATCCCTTCGAGAACGCCTCGCTTAATCTCCTCTTTTGTTTCCACTGAACGATAGACACGCCACTCACCTTCTGGAAGATTGTAAACGTCTTCTTCGAAGATGATTCCTTTAGCATTGTTGTAGAGGCGCTTACCTGGTTCCTCCTCTACAACAATTTGTCTATCACGCTTTACGATTTCCACTTTCCCTCCGTTGGGGGTCTTTCGACCCCCGTTTAAAAAGGTTATTAACTCGCCTTTCTGAGGTTATCAGAAAGAAGCTTGAAGAGAGTGTTTCCGCCGTTCACGACATTCGATCGGCTACGCACGTTCTCTTCTGCACGGACAGTGATGTTTTTAGCCACATTGTTGAGCGAGCCAGAGAGACTTGCCATGAGGCTGAATTCTTCGTTCATTTCGACCTTTACCTCTTCGTTATCGTTGCTGGTGCCGCCTGCTGCTTCCGGCCCAGCTGTGATTTGGACTGCACCCGCTGCTAGCAGTCCGTTAATTGTTGCTTGCTCGGAAGCACGACGCAACGCTTCTTCACCGTTGGGACCCATCAGCTCATCCATGCTGACGATGGCAGGCTTATTTTTAAACACCGGCATTTCCAGCTCACTCTCATCCACCTTAGCGCCAGGCGCCACTGCGGCCAGGAGACGAGTAGCGATATCGGAAACGTCACCATCCAGACCAGCCAGCATGTTGATAAAGTCCAGGACCTCATCGACAACTGCAGTCAGACAGGCCTCGATTACTTCGGCTTTGGTGAAGCTTTCAGACTGCCGCCGCTCAAAGTCCTCCACGGCGAGAATCTGTTTAATTACCATGTTCTTCGCCAGGCGCTCGACCTGTTCTTCCGTTGCATTCAGTTCGGAGAAGTCTCGAACGATTTGCTCTTTGATAGCTAGCATATCGACTTCGGAAATCTTGCTCTTGATTTCCACAAAGTCTTCGGCTTTCAGTACGCGATCATTCATGTCCATTTTCTTACCCTCGATAATTGTATTGCGCTTAATTATTGTACAGCTTTCATGAGGGTAATATAGATTTAAGATTATTTAGGATACGTCATAAAAGCCTCCCCCGAAGGGGAGGCTTTTACTAGCTACTGACGTGCTTCAAATCACTTGTACTGAGCAAGCGACTTGTTGGCAACGACCAGGGCGGCGCGGCAGGCGCTCAGGCTCAGAGAAGCCAGAGAACCCATCGGCGAGGTAGCCCAGCGGCCGAACGCAACGTTGAAGTTGATGGCGGACTTGTAGTAGCTGATCGGCACGGCGCCCTGATCCTTGCGGGATTTCTCCAGCTTGGCAGTAGCTTTCGCACCGGCTTCCTTCATCTTGTCGCGAGCCTTGGCCAGATCTTTCTGAGCCTTACCACGCTGGAACTCTTCCACGACATCGCAGATGCCGAGGATGGCGTCGGCGATGGCGATGGCGTCGCCAGTGTTCATGGTGGTGAACTCGGCGCTGCGAATGGCATCGGCCTTCTTCGAAGAAGTCATTACGACTTCAGCGTAGGTGCGACGAATGCCGTCAGCGTAGGAGAGCGGGTTCGATTTGTCGGCCAGCTGACCGGCAACGAAGACGATGCTCTTGCCGCCCGGCAGAGCCGGAGACATCTTGGCCTCGCCCGAGCGCCAGCGCGGATCGTTGGTCACGGTAGCGTCGCAGACCTTAGCCACTTCGCTGATGCCCACGGAGAGGGCGGCTACGCAAACGCGCCCCAGACCGTCGTTGGCTTTCTCGATGTCGAAATCGCCGATAGCGGTAGCCATCTGCTCACCAGCCTTGGCCAGAGTCGTAGCGTACTTCTTGAACACCGCATCGCCTTGCTTGCGAACGACGCCCAGAGAGGTCAGGATTTCAGCAGCGTTCTTCGGTGCTTTGCCACCAACAGCCAGAGTACCGGCTTCGCCGCCCAGCTGATGCTTGGTTTCTTCAGCGGCCTTGCCAACGGTGGCTTCGGCGCGGGCTTTCAGATCTTCGACGGACTTGCGCAGACGCGGGATGGTGCCGACCAGCTTGTAGAAGAAGCCTTCCAGCTTTTCCCAGACTTTCTTCAGCATCTCGACGATGTTGTCCCACAGACGGCGAGCAGTTTCACGCAGGCCTTCGGTGGAGATCGTAGTGCCTTTGAAGGATTCCAGAGCCGGAATCACTTCTTCCACTTCCACGTCGGTGCCAGCCAGGGCAGTGCGGGTAGCGGTTTCAACCATGGCCAGGTCGGCCGGCTGAGCTTCGGTGATGGTGTCGGCAACTTCAGCCAGATCTTCCAGAGCGTCGGCGAGGTCTTCGACGCGCTCAACTTCAGTGATCTCAGCTTCGGCTTGGGCCAGGTCTTCACCGGCTTCGCCAACCAGCAGGGCTTCTTCTTCCATCGAAATCATCGGCAGCGGATCGAGCTGGCCTTCGAGGGCGATTTGCAGAATGTGACGCATGTTTCTTTCCTTCTTAGGAGAGGTTTGAAGAGGATGGGTTATGAACCCATCCTCGACCGAAGATGATTAGTCTTCTTTCTTACCGTACTGGCCCAGGGACTTCTCGACGGCCGACAGAGCGGCTTTCGATACGTTCAGACCGATGGAGACGCCGACGTCACCGTTGATCGAGCAGAGGCGCGGAACGGTCTGCAGAATTTTCAGCAGACCGTTGGCAATTGCCTTGCTGTCGCCTTGCAGTTCTTTGGCGGACTTGATGGTCTTGGACAGCTTGTCGCCAGCGGCAACGATCTTGGCCTTGGCCTTGTCAGCGTCTTCGAAGCTACGCTTGTAGCCTTCGATCTTCTCGGAGATCGAAACCACTGCGTCGCAGACTGCGCGCATGGAGGCGGTGTCCAGAACTTCCATTTCGGCGTTCTTCAGATCGGCTTCTTTCTTGGAAACCGGCAGGACTTTCGCGGCGACGGAGGCGATGATGTCGGAACCGAAGGCTTTCTCGTTGGCGGTTTTGCCGTCACGGACTGTGTAGAAGATTGCCTTGCCACCAGGGAACTCATCGCTGCGGACCACGACCTGGTCTTTACCAAAGCGGTCGTCGCCGGAGACCGGCTGGGTCTTGATCGCATTGCTCTTGGTAGAGTTGAAGGAATCGGCGATGTCCATCATGGCTTTCGCGCCGGTTTCTTCGGCCTTATCAACGTTGAACTTCTCGGCGGCAGCGGCGACGTCTTCAGCGATCTTCAGGTAGATCTTGTTGCCATCAGTAACAAGACCGGCGACGTTGGCATCGACCTTCTTCATCTCAGCGCCCAGGTCGCTCGGGAACTTACCAGCGATATGCAGGGCCTTGACGAGAGCACCAGCAGCAACTTTCTTCTCTTTCGGGCTCTTGCCTTCCAGACCGTCGACCTTGGCCTTCAGCTCTTCAGCGCGCTTGCGCAGTTTCGGAGCGGCTGCCCATACACGCTGGTAGTAGTCACGCAGAGCGTTGATCCACTTGGTGATCTGCTGTTTGATGGCGTTCCAGATGTTCTCAACGGTCTCACGCAGACCTTCCAGAGAAACACGGGTAGCCTGCAGACGGCCGCTGGCGCCGCCGAAGGATTCCAGGGAGGCAACCGGAGCGGACTCCAGGCCCAGACGACGAGTGTAGGACTCGGTGGCCAGGGTCAGCATTTCGGCAGCGCCGGTGCTCAGACCGCCGTCTTCCACGGCAGCTTCCACGGCGTCAGCGATTTCTTCCAGACCTTCAGCGACTTCGGTCAGTTCGTCGATGGCGGTTTCGGTTTCAGCTACCGGAGCGGCGGCTTCTTGAACTTCCAGGATACCAGCCTCGAGGGAGTTCTCACCACCTTCCAGGACGCCTTCTACCGGCAGTTGTTCTTCAGCGCTCTCGAGGGAGGCGCGGAAAGCTTGCATTGCGGAACCTACTTTCATTTGTGAAACTCCTAATTGCAATTAGAGTTGGAAACTTTTGCTTTGTGCAAACCATTTCCGAAGAGTACGTACAGTGTACATACCATATCCTCAAAACCATTCGGTCGTGCACACCAAGCCGCGAGGATATCCTCTACAGTCAAGTACACACTAAACACTTTGTGCGGAGTGTGTTTGCTGAAGCGCGCGGGGATGTCTTGAGGACGTGGTTCGGGATGCTCGATAAAAAGCCCCATCCAATTGGTCGGATGAGTCTTTCGCTTACCCTCCAAGATGAAGTCGTAAGTATCTTGCAGGAAGTCATAGTTCATGCCATACAGGAATTCGTTCTTAACCTGCATGGAAGCGAACGTATGGAAATTCTTGAACAGCCGGCGAGCGGCAATCAACACACGCTTCCTGTAACTCCAAGAGTCGGTGTTGACAGTTTGGTTCATATAAAGCGTGTAAAGCGTGATGACTTCCTCATCGCCAGGGACGCGAGTATTCTTGCAACTCGCGTCGTCAACCGGACCCAGGGGAAGCATGTACCCGCGAGGGTAGACGTTTCCCTTAGGCATAGTCTTCTTCCATCTTGGCGATCTTGAAGTTCAGCTTCTGCAGACGGTTCTCGGTGTACTCGATCTGCTGTTGCAGGTTGGCGTCCTTCTTACCTTCCTTCGAGGCTTCGAGAGCCATCAGGCGATATTCGAGCAGGCGCTTCTCTTCCACAGCGGAATTGTACCGGCTAACCTGCCACTCAGCAATAGCCATGCCGATGTGATAGATCGGGTTCAGCTTGACAGGGATCAGGCCGAAGTGGTACGGATCGAGCTTACGAGCACCGACAGTGGCCAGCACGCCCTGAGTGTTCTCGGGGTTGATGACGATGTCCGGAACTTCTTCGATGGTCTTCTTCAGATCAGCTTCTTTCCCAGAGAGGATAGTAGTGATGGTGAAGAAGGACTTACGATGCATGCGCAGCCAATCGCGCTCAGCCGGAGTCAGTTCCTTACCGAGACGATCGGTGCGGTCTTCGATCATGTTGGTTTCGCAGGCGTGGGTCCAGATCAGGACTTTACGAGCGAACTTCGAGAAGAAGGTAATCGACTCGACGTATTGCAGGATGTTGGCCTTGTGATAGGTCAGGCCTTCGCGCATTACGTCTTTGGCGAACTTCTTCTCGATAAGATCTTCGATCGTCGAGAGGTTCTCAGAAGCACGACCCAGAACCTTGGCAAGGACTTCAACGAAGTTGCCACGGAACTCAGTACGCACTTCGTGATCGAATTCCTTGGAGAATTCGACAATGTCACGATGACGAAACTTCCACTTGGCGTAGATGCCAGCGGCCGACTCGTACGGCGGGAGGGTGATTTCGTCCAGCTCTTTCTTCAGGGAGCGGACGTCGCTCAGCAGCTCACTACGCTCGAAGCTCGGCAGTAGGGAGGCGAGGTAATCTGTAGGTTTCATTTATTCGCTCCAGATCAGATGGACGGCGACTGGCCGAGTTGATAAGCCTTCAGGATCTCACCAACGTCAGGACCGGTGCCGCGAGCAGCAGATTTCAGATCCTTCACCGAAAGCTTGGTCGGAGTGTCGATGCTGCGATGGTAGATGGTGACCATTTCCCACTCGACATCGTAGACGACCATCAGCATGCAGTAGGTGGACTTGAAGATTTTCTCGCGAGTGCGGAAATCTTTCAGGCGACCACCCACGGTACGCTCCAGCGCAGTGGCGGTTTGATCGGTCATTACCACGATATTCGAGGCAGTCGCTACCGAAGGATTGCCGGAGATCACAGCACTCAGCCGGTTCTTGTTCCGACGCTTGAGGGTAGCGGCATAAATACCGGTACGATCTTTCATCAGAGCTTGACGATGTTCGTCGATCAGGTCTTGACAGAAGACGAGGTCTCGAATGAAGTGCAGTTGGCCGGACCGCCAGGCGTGCCAGCGCTCTTTGACAGAAGTATCCTTGCTGTCAACGGATAAAGTATGAACCAAGGCGTCAGAATCGATGCCAGTAACCATCAGCCGGACACTTACCGGGATAGTGGCTTTGTGGCCTTCGCTTTCGATGTTGACTTCCAGCATCTTACCAACCGAGAGGTTGGAAAGGTCCTGCAGCTTGGTAACGGTATCACGACCAAAGCCTTGAGCTGTGTCTTCTTTATTGCCAAACTCTTCGTTCGGCTTGAAGAAAGCTTCCAGACCAATGCGCTGACCTGGGAAAGGCAGACCATGCTGATAGGATTCTTGCGAAAGCAGAACGCCTGCAGCCGAGCCAGCATTCTCCAGAGGAGAGCGATTCGGGTTCAGCTTGTCGAGCAGCTTCACCACATCGACTTTGCCGACGTTTACGGAAATGGCCACGGCCTGAAGATAGTAGCCGCTGAAAATAGAAGTCAGCGACTGGAGCAGGTCGGGAGTGCCTGGCAGAAAAGCAGCGCGCTGATCCATCAGTACGATGGGTTCTACGCGGGTGGTCTTGTTGTACTCGACCAAAGAATCACTATTGACGCTGCGGAGCAGGTCGGGCAGATGTGCTGCCACGTCCAGCGCCGTAACGGCGGTTTTATCGAAAATCATAACGGTTCCCTTTTAATCGGAGGACGCATGGCATCGGATCTTAGAGAGCAGGTGGACTTAGTTTCCAGGCTCAACGGCATCGGCAGTCTATCTAGCGCCCAGGCCAACAACTTTTACGGCATCCGCCATACAGGTGCCGGCAATCCCATTCCCATCAACACTGACCAATACGGCCTTACCTTTTTTACCAGGCCCAGGCTGAATTTGTCATACGATAACATCGCTAACAGCCGCCTTTTGTCACCATTGCTCACTGGCAATGATCTGACTATTCAGCGTGCAGTTCGCGCATGGCTCGATCCGGTGGGGGCAAAGAAAGACTATCCGTGCCGACTGATTGATAACCTGAACCCTTTCATCCCTATTCTGACGAACAACCTGATGTCCCTTACCGGGTGGCCTGACGTCACTGTAGATACTTACACATCCAAAGAAGGCGTGTATAAGGAAGCCTACAGCATGGTTGATGGGGTGGCTAAAAACTACGGGACCTACGATATCACCGGAAGCTTCCGTAACATCGCGGGCGACCCTATAACATTGTTGTTCACTGTCTGGATTCACTACGCCGCTTTGGTGAGTGCCGGCGAGTTGATGCCGTATCCGGACGCTTTGTTGGAGCGAGAAATCGACTACAACACTCGTATCTATCGACTGATCTTGGACCCTTCCAAACAGTTCGTTCAGAAGATCGGTGCTTGTGGCGCGGCCTTCCCAATTGCCAGCCCGCTTGGTGCGGCTTTCAACTTCGAAGAGCTGAAAACGTTTAACAGTGAGAACGATCAAATCAGCATTCCATTCCGCTGCATGGGTGCTGAGTACTTGGATCCTATCCTGGTAGAAGAGTTCAACCTTACTGTCGTTCTCTTTAATGAGAGCATGCGTAACGGAACGCGTGAGAAACGCTACCAGCGCATCAGTAAGGAAGAGAAAGGACTCTTTAATTATCGCGCATACCCATGGATTGATAGTGATACTTTCGAACTCCAGTGGTGGGTTACTAAAGCCGATTATCAAACCATGAAGAACAATAGCTAGTGGAGTCAGTAATGGCGACTAACAAAGATCTGCTACAGGCGATTGACCTCGTTCGTTTCAATCCTACTGAAATCCAGCGACAGGTCATATCTCTCGTAGAAGAGTCGGAAGGTGGTGAATTCGAACTCTCCGATCCAACCAACCCTTTTATTCATCTGATGGAAATGTCCTCCGTACTTTCCTCCGCCGCCATGATTGAGAACAACGTTCTTAACCGTAAGCAGTATGCGACGGCCGCAGTAACGGAAGAAGACCTCTATCGTCACATGAGCGACGTTGACTATGTAGGTCGCTTCGCAAACCCTGCTCGTACCCATTTTGACATTATCATGGGTCTGGAAGAAATCTATGCCAAGGCAGTAGCTACCGGCGTGGCAAGCGTTCGCAAGCTTGTCATTCCACGCCACAGCGTTTTCACTGTGGCTGGTTTTGATTTCACCATGCAATATCCGATTGAAATTCGGATCATGGCGCACGGCGGCCTGCAGGTTGTCTACGACGTTGAGAAAACCTCCCCACTGCAAACGCTGGAGAGTAATGTCGTCGATTGGAAAATCGTGACCATTCGCGAAGACAAGTACCTGAACATTACTGTCCCAGTGGGTCAGTTTAAGATAGCGACTCAGTACGGTTCTCTGGACGCCGCCACTGGTTTCTCTGAGAACTACGTCTTCGATGACGAGTTCTACAGCTGTCGCTGTTTTACCACCAATTCCAATGGAGAATGGGTGGAGGTCCTTACCACACACAGCGACCAGGTCTACGATCCTCTTCGGATGACGGTTGCATTGCGTGTAGAAGGCAACGTGTTGAAGGTAAGCGTTCCTCAAGTTTACTTCAGTAGTGGGATCGCCAAGAACGAACTGCGTGTTGACATCTATACGACCAAAGGTCCTCTGGAGTTGATACTCAGTAACTACGAGGCCAACTCGTTCTCCGCTAAGTGGATCGATCTCGAAGGTCAGGACGATGGCATCTATTCCGCACCTATCGAGACGTTCAACACAATCCTGGTATACTCTACCAAGAATGTAACAGGTGGAACTAAAGCTATCTCCTTTGAGGAGCTGCGGGAACGTGTTCTGAAGAATTCTTACGGAACTTACAACATTCCGATCACGCGTGCTCAAGTTCCAGCTTGGCTGGAGGATCGTGGTTATAGCGTCGTCAATCACATTGACAACCTTACCCGTCGAATCTTTCACGCCACTCGAGCATTGCCGAGTCCTTCCAATGGAACGCTGTCCACGGGCGCTGGCTGCAACATTGGGATGATTCAGGCTACTGTGGATCAAATGGCGCAACTCCCCACAGTTCGCGATAACCTGCTCTACAACCGCATTACACTGCTTCCAGATACGGTCTATGAAAACGTAGGCGGATTGATCACATTCGTGCCTAAGAGCCGCGTAGACGCCATTAAAGCGATGCCTGCTGATTTGGCTGCGAATGAAGTAAATAATGCCAACTTTGTTTACTCGCCATTCCACTACGTACTGGACATGAATGGGAATGCTTTCTCTTCTCGCGCATACTACCTTGACAGTCCTGCTGTTGAGGCACGCCTGTTCGTAGAGGAAAACGATACGGTCGGTCTGGTAGTTTCTACACGAGCCTACAAGATTGAACGAATCGCTGAAGGCTACAAGCTGACGATATCGACTGGATCCAGTGATGAGTTTAAGGCCCTGCCTAACACTCAAGTACATGCACAACTCAGCATTCGTCCTGTTGGCGAAAGTGAACGCGCTTATATCACTGGTAATCTGATTGGTCGCACTGACGATAATGAGCGCGTGTATGAGTTCGTCATTGGTACGAACTACGATTTGGTTGATAACCACAACCTGATCCTGACTTCGTTCAAGATGTTTGACGAAACCACTCAGCGTCGTAATGAGGTTAACCTTCTCTGCGACTTCGACATCGTCTATGCTGTATCCGACTACGAGCCTGCTGGTGTGTTGAGTAGCGAGATCGATAACAACATCGCCCACTTCATGCTCCCAAACGTTGTTTACGGCGTAAGTCGTGAGCGCCTCCGCATTCGTCTTGGCTACAGCCTGGAAGGTTTGTGGACTAATAGCCGTAGCGTTATTACGGCTCAGGACTATCAGCGCTATACAGCTAACGTTCCTTGGACGTATGAGGAGAACGTCTACGCTCGAGACCCCGTCACTGGCACTATCCAAATGACGTACAATGAGCAGACACAGCAGATCACCTACACGGTCCTCCACCACAAAGGAGATCCTGTACTCGACGAGCAGGGTCAGCCGATGTATCGCTTCCGCATTGGTGATGTAAAGATCGATGAGCTCACTGGACAGCCCATTCCGGCTAACCAACGTAAGCTCCTCCGTCAGCTCGATATCTTCCTGATCGACGGCGCCTACCGCTTCGCTACGGAAGGCTCTGCTGTGGACTATCGTGAAAGTCTCTCTGAGATGATCGTGAATTGGATTGCTGGCGATATCAAAGAGCTCTCCACCAAGCTCCTCGAGATGACCAGTATCTACTTCTATCCGAAGAAGACGTTGGGCAATATCGACGTACTGATCCGCGATGGTGTAGAAACCTCCATCAACTCGTCTCAATCGTTCTTCGTTAAGTTCTATATGACAAAGGACGGCTACAGTAAAGACGAGCTGCGCAGCTCACTGATCAAGACCGCACGGGAGACCATTGCTGAGGTATTGAAGAATGCCACGGTTTCGATCTCTCAAATTGTCTACCGCCTGAAAGGGAAGGTAGGTGATGACGTGATGGCCATTGAAGTGAGTGGTTTGGGTGGCGACAGCAATCTGCAAGCACTGACAGTGCGTGACGATTCTGCACGCTGCAACATTCGCAAGCGTCTACTCCCACTTCCTGACGGAACACTTGCTGTTCAAGAAGACGTGACTGTGGACTTTATCCGTCACCAGGCGGATTGACGACATAAGCGGAGGGCCTCACGGCCCTCCGTCTATGCCCTTTCTTACTCTTCCCGTTCCAGACCGGCGTTCCCCGCCTTGTGGTCTTTCTCGAGCTTTTCAGCCAGCTCTTTCATAGCAGGGTCTTCACTCGACTTACCCATCCGAATGACTTGCTTCAGACTGGTATTGGAGATCTCACCAAAACGCTCCAGGAAGCGGATCTTCGTTTCCATAACCATGATAACGATGGAGTGGACACGAACCAGAGCCTCAACGTTGGATTTGATGCCAGCAGCAGCTTTCTCAAACTGCTTAACGTTTACCTTGCTCTCACTTGCTTTCTTGGCGATATCGTTACAACGCTCTTCCAGACTGTTCAGCAGATCTTGAGCGCGCTCGGGATCGGCCAGGTAACTGTCCTCATCCTTAACGTCGTTCTTCTTGATCAGTGCTTTGATATCGTCATAGCCGAGCGTCGGCTTCTTCTTCTCATGACGAGAAGTGGAAACGAAGTCTTTCAGGATCTTCGTTGTTTCTACGAGATCCTTAGCGTCTTTTCCAGTGAGTGCTTTTACGCGAGTTGGGATATCACGGAAACCCTTAAGCTTGGCAGCCAGACCGCCATCGACCTTGATAGGGCGCGACAGGAAGTCCAACTCGAGACCAAGTTGAAGACCATCATCCTTACTTCCCTCAGCTTTAGCCAACGTCTTGTAATAGACGTCGATCATCGAATCGATAATCTTGGCATAGTCGAAGAACATATTGGAGAAACCACGAACGGCCTCTTCCAGCTTACGGTCTTTGATGATGTGGTAAAGCAGGTCACTGCGATTGTCTTCGAACCAGTTTTCCATCTTGACTTTTCGAGACTTGACTTCTTTCTCGATAAGCTTCCGATTGGCTTCGTCGACTTCTTTCATTCCGACGGTGAGGACGTAGTCGAACTGCTCTTCTACATTCTCAGCGACCGCTACAGCTGCCGACTCGCGTTTAGGAATTGTTTCATCCTTATCGCCCTTCAGCGACTTCCAAACCCAATGAATCATCTTGGCGATGATAGCGAAAGCCGCAGCAATCGCACCGCCGATAATCCACTTACTCTTGAAGTCGATAGCCTCGAGAGTGGTCTGCAGATTAACTGCCGACGGACTGGTAGTAAAGCTATTCACCGGAACGCGTTCGGGAAGGATGTCATCAGCCACGTTAACGAGAGCGATGGCATCGGTCTTGCAAACGCCACCATTGCTTTCGATACGCGCGCTGATCTCGTCCAGATCCCGCAGCGTCTGTTCCAGTGTTACGAGCAGCTCGTGCTCTTCAACGATTTCAGGACCACCGAGCTCGTCCGGGACGACCTGGCTTTCCTCACCACCGATTGGTAGTTCCTGCATGTCAGACTCCGAGGTCTTTCAGGTCTTTGGACAGAGCGCTGGTCAGGGCGGCCAGGGCACGACTTTCTTCGAAGCGAGCTGCTTCCAGAACAGCCGGCGGAATGTCGCGATTGTCAGAGATCGCAACCATGTCGACCAGCTTGACGGAAGTCAGGGCCGCGGCATTGTGGACGAGCTCATAACGCAGCTTCCAGATCTTGGCAGTCAGTTCTTCTGCGGCGTCGATGTCGAACACCATCACTTCGTTGATGGCGCTCAGAACGTTTGCAACGAAACCGCGATGGCTGTCGTTGTACTGCATGGTCGGATTGCCGACCGGGGCAGACGGCAGGCTCAGGTGGTACGCCATGGCGCGAGCAATGGCGAAGCAAACCAGCTTACCGCGCATCGGATAGGGTACGTTGAAACCGTCCAGTACGGAGGCGATGTTGGTATTGATCTTTTGCATGATGTCTCCTAGACGTTCATCGTTTTGAATTGTGCGGCTCGCACGAAAAGCTCGTTAGCGAGGAGCGCTTCCAGAGCCTGCTGGGTTTCTTTCTGACTTTGCTGACGACGACCATACGGGACGACTTCACTCCAGAAGAGCTCCAGGATTCCGCGACGATCATTGATTTCAGGCAACAGTTGATCAACGACATCGATGTCGGCCAGCAATTGCTTACGGCGAGTATCGCTGATACCCTTATCCTTCAAAGCCTCTACGAGTTGCAAGCGCACGCGCTTGATGCGCTCACCCGGCTCGTCGTAAATACGCTCCATTGGATTTGTCAGGAGGATCAGCACGCAAAGTGCGATACCGATGCCGGTCAGAATCATCATCGTGAAAAGACTGGCCTTGACAATTTCCAACAGTGTGAAGGTGAAGAGACTGCGATAAGAAGAAGCACCATAATGACGGTAGATCTTATCCAATGCAGTTGCCAGGTCGCGACCAGCGCCGTGGCGAGCAGCGAACTGATCGCAGAGCGCTTCCCAAGCACGCAGGTCGTAAATGTTACTGCCAAGCTCGGTGCGAGTTTTCTCAATCACCGAATTCAGAATAACAGTTTGGACTACCTCAGCCTTGCTAGCCTTGCCAAGACTTTCCTTATCGGAAAGCTTTACGTCAAGACTATTTTCAACTTCACGCATAATGACGAAACGCTCCTCTTGGGAGGCCGTGTTCATCATCGCCTGGGAAGCAGCAAAGAGAACGTGGTTCACTTTGATGTTCAGCGCCAGGAAAGAGAAGTAGGTGAATACATGACCGATCTCGTGGAGCGTGATAGCAGCAATTTCACCAGCGGAAAACTTACCGCTTTTGAAAAGTCCCTTCGAGAAGTACATGTTGCACTCAAAGTCTTGGAAAGATCCACTGACCTTGGATGTCTTGAAATCAACACTACCCTTGATGGCGCCTTTAGCAGCCTTGATGGCAGCTACGCCGTCTATGTTGCCTTTGAGGTGACGATAGGCTTCAGCTACCAGCGGATGGTTGATATCGATCTGGGGGAATTCAACGCAGGCCGAATAGTCGTAATCGTTCTCTTGCAGATTAGGAACGATGAAGACCCCTGTGTATTTCTTGACGATCTGGGCGAGGCCTGACTTCTTCAGCTCATCCTGAGAGATGGACTTGCTTTTAAGAAGCTCTTCGAAAACGATCTTGAGCTCGCTGAACAGAAGCTCTTTGACCTGAAATGAGATAGCTTCCATAGAAGCAGCCAGGGCCATTCTACCCTTACCAAATGCCATGACCAACTCCTTAATTTCGCCTAAAAAATAAGCTATGTGATTGTTTACAGCTCATACAGATAGTATACAAGCCTGGGGGTTGAGGTATAGAGATGGAAGAGTTTAACGGTAAAAAGGTCATTGGTCGCGAATGTAAGTTCGCAATGTATACCGAAGCAAATGACGGTAGCAAAGACGACCTGCTGCTGGTGAAAGAATATGTTCACGTAGAAGGCGGGGAACCTATCCCACGCGTTACTTTCATGGAGAACTACAAGCGCAATTTCTGGATTACCAAAGAAGGTTACCGGAAGCACCCACACAAGAAAGAGTGGGAGGAAGTAAAGCGCCTTGATAAGTACACAACCAACCAAGCGCGCATGACGCGAGAGATTGCTAAGGCTCTCAATAAACAGCGCCTGGACGGCCATAGTTTGCGTCAGTTGTCTCGCAGCCAGTATCTCTACGGCGCTGACGTAACAACGCCTGTGCTCGTTAAAGAAGCGTATATGCGCCGCTTTCCAACAGCGGTATCGCCCAATGCAGTTAGCGTACTCGACATCGAGACTGACGTTAATAAGGGCACTGAGGAAATCATCAGCATTTCCCTCACCTACCGCAATCGGGCCATCCTCGTCTATACGAAGGACTTCGTCGGCGATCTCCCACTGGCTATCGAACAGACCTTCGAGAAGTTCAAGGAATATCTAGGCGATTATGCCGAAGCCCGGAAGATCAATCTGGAAGTAGTCATTGCCGATACACCGGCCTTGGCTGTTATCGAAGTAATCAAGCGTGCCCACGAATGGTCTCCTGACTTCGTAGCCATTTGGAACATCAACTTCGACTTGCCAAAAATCATCAAGGCTCTCGAGAAAGAGAACTACGATATTGGCGAAGTCTTCAGCCATCCTTCCGTTCCGAATCGCTATCGGAATGCCCGCTATATCGAAGGGAATGCTCAGAAGAAAACAGCCTCTGGTAAGATCACTCCAATGCATCCAGCGGATCGCTGGCACATTATGGAATGTATGGCTGGATTCTATTTTATCGACGCCATGTGCGCCTATAAGAAGATCCGTGCTGCTAAGGGTAATGAGGCGAGTTACTCACTCGACTATATCCTGAACAAGCACCTGGGCATTCGCAAGCTCAAGTTCAAAGAAGCCGACCACCTCTCTGGTTTGAAGTGGCACCAATTCATGCAGAAGAACTACCGCATCGAATACGGCATCTACAACTTGTTCGACTGTATCTCGGTAGAACTGCTGGATGAGAAAACTAAGGACCTGCGCAGCACGCTTTCTGTGCTTTGCGGTTTCTCGGAATTCCACAAGTATCCGTCGCAGCCTCGCCGTACTGTAGACGACCTGCACTTCCTTTGTCTGCAAAACAATTTGGTCATTGCAACTACCAGTGACCAGATGGAAGACAAACTTGACGAGCACGTACTGGACCTCAGGAACTGGATTGTTACTCTGGCCAGCCATCAGGTGGTGGATAATGGACTCAACGTAATTCGTGAGTTCCCCAACATCAAGACCTTCATTCGCTCACACGTTGCTGACTTGGACGTATCTGGTGCTTACCCGAATACTGAAGACTTCATGAACATCTCTAATGAGACAACGTATCGTGAACTCTGCAAGATTAAAGGCGTTCCAGAAGACGTACAGCGCCGCGCGGGTATCAATATGACGGCCGCTAACACTAATGCTGTGGAGATTAGTTGCAATCTCTTTGGTCTACCGTCGTTCAGCGATCTTCTTGAGGCGTTTGAAAGTGACTGCGGAAGTCAATAAAAAATAAAAGGAGTCGTGTCGATGAGTTCGGAAGTAGTTGCCCGTGCCGTGCGGACATTCCTGAGACTCGATACCGTTGGCCGCTTGATCATAGCTCGCGAGCTTGGTCTACAGTCGCCGGTAACTGAAGGGAGTGTTCGTGCAAAGTTTGAGTTAATTCAGGCGCGCGGTGTTTGCCTTGAAAGCATTATCCGCGACATGGAAGACGAACTCTAAAGCTTAGGGGACCTTCGGGTCCCTTATGCCGTAAACAGGCAAAAAAAAAACAGGGAGAGCAACCTCCCTGTTTCTTGTCTTTCAAACATCCTCAATCCTTATCCGACTTCTAGACCGCTTTAGCCAACCGGAACACAGGCATTCTTTCACCATTGTTGATATCATAATGCTCGATATCTGCAACCCCATAGCTAGTGAACTCAACCTCGAGGATGTCGCCCACAACCTTAACCGCAGTGATCGTGACGGCATAAACGGGAGGGCCGAAGCCCTCCCGTTTATGACAGTTCTTACATGGAGTAGAACTGGAACAGACGCTCTTGCATCTTGCCGTCTTGCAGAGTTTCTGCAACCTTGGCCAGGTCGACGTGCTTCAGCGCGTCCTGACGGGACTTGGCATCGGCAGTAACCATGAACAGGTTGACCAGACGCTCCAGCGCAGTACGGTCACCGCGAGACAGCGGAACGGTGTCGACGAAACGGAAGACGTAACGCTCGCCGAACACGCCACCGCGATGCTCTTCGAAAGCAGCCAGCAGATACTTCATCTGGGAGATGAACTCTTCACCTTCCTGACGCAGGACCGACTTGATCAGGGCATTAAGCTTGACCTGCATCAGCATGCCGTCATTGGCGCTTACTTCGCGACCAGGGCGCATGGCTTCGATGTACTCGGCCAGTTCTTGCTGCAGCAGCGCCATCGAGGTGGAGACCAGAACTTGCACGGGTTCATCCGGGTTCGGCTCTTCGGTTTCTTCCACAGTACCCTGATCAGCGCCTTCAACGCCTTGAGCAGTTTCCTGTACGTCAGCCGGCTGCAGGGTCACGCCTTCTTGCGCGGTGTCCTGTTGCTCGACTTGCTTGGTTTCTTCAACGGCCACCGGAGTTTTGGTGCCTTGATTCTTTTTAGCCATTTGGGTTATAACCTCTTTGTTGAAAAGTCTAGGGAGCTCTACCTAGCATAACATAAAACGCTAGGTAGGTTTTTACTTAGCTAATGGACTTCTTGAAATCGTACTTAGCAACTTTCAATGCCTTACCGTGCATGAGCGCCATATAGATGCCCATGAACTGACTACCAACTTCAGCAGCTGCAGCGCCCAGACCATTTGGGTTTTGCGCGTTCTTAACACCAACGCAGCATTCGCAATAGCCTGTGAATTCGGACTTACAGAAGAGTGGCGAGCGCATGGTGACTCGCTTACCGATAAAGCTATCGGCATTGCCTGGCCTGATAAGAATAGGACCGCTAGGTCCTACTACCCAGAAGCCAATGTAGTCCTTGATGTTTTCCTCACTGATATCCCGAGGCATACCAAGACGCGAACCGCAATCCTTGCCAGAGATCGTAGTGTTCTGCATTACGCGATAGAAGAACTTTACAGCCCAACCACCAAGCGCAGTCATTGCACCACGACTGTAGGAGCCGTTACGGAGGTAGTTAACCATTGCAGGCATGTGGTTGATGTCCCAGCCCTCTTCTAGCGAGTTAGGCACCAAGTCCACAGTAACGCCATCGCCAAAGCCAGCCTCCGCACCATGCATGAGGTAAAGGCGCTTACGAACGATGTCAAAGGACTTATTCGTAAGGAAGCCCATGGCTGGATCATCCTTCATGTATTCGCGGTCGTACTCAACGAGCTTAGCGTCAATCCACGCAATGGTGGCTGGATCGTTAAGGCTGTCTTTCTTCTCCTCGATAAGCTTCTTACGGTACTCCGCAATGCCTGGAGGTGACTGCATTGTTTTCTCACTAGCGGAAGGAACGCAGAGCTGCGTATAACCACCGAGTGAGAAGATGGCCTCTGCGAATTTCAGATACTCATGCACGTAAATCGCATTGCGGTCGGTAGCAGTAGAAAGATCTTCTGGATCATCTACAAGCCTTGCCTCAATTTCCTTCTCAATGGCCTTGGCATTAATCTGACCAGTCAGGAAATCCATCTTGTCGCCGAATGGCCAAACAAAGATTACGTAGTTAACCAGGACGTTGCCGAAGGTTGTGGTCACTGGACGCTTGAGGTTTGGAATCCGACCAGCGTCTACGAAGATCTTTTCGAGGAATTGGAAGGGTGGCTCACTAGGCTTAGTGCCTAGGATCTTGTGCAGTTGATTACCGTCATTCGGTTCAACGTACATATGTCCTTCCGGTGTTTGGACAATTCGATACGGATAGGGATCTTTCATCCACTCATCCGGCTCTTCTTTTACGATACTGAATGCTTTCAATACCCAGTCCATCCGACGGTAGCATTCATGCTGCATAGCCGCCAGAAAGAAGTCATGCTTGAGCATAAGCGATATCCTTCATGATCTTCAGTACTTCCGCACTCGCGACTGAGAGGTAGTCGATATCGTGGAAGATATTTTCAATTACCAGAGTCACAGTCTTCTGTACGTCAGCATCACTAACGTCAGAGCAGAGTACTACGGCCGTGATTTCTTCCACAGCCTTAGGAGGGGCAAGTGGGGCGATCTGATTGTCAAAGGCTTCAACCACCACGTTGAGCGGGAGACCTAGTTTAAAGCTAGCCGTTTCGATCGCGGCCTGCACGAGCGTGTTCGGACGTCTGCTAAAGTAACCCAGCAGACGCTTACGGATGGGTTCCAGACTTACTGCAGAGGCGGCTTTCTCTTTAGCCTCCAAAGCCTGACTAGCCAGTTCATACAGACGTTGGATGAGTGCATTGTTGACGCTGTTGATGTTCTCCATCACAGCGCCCCATTCCAACAAACCTACGACTTCTGCGAGGGCAGCAAGTTTTTCCTCATTGCTGTCATCCGATTCACAGATAACTGCAATTGTCTCATGCATCTCAAAATCTCCGAGCACAAGAACTGTCTCGAGGAGAAGTGATTTGAACTGCAGAGTACCAGACTCCAGCTTGACGCCGAACTCCCCAAGCTTGGCCTCACACGCACCATCGAGAATGTCTTGAATCTCACCAAGCAGTTGCTGGGTATCTTGGTTCTCACCCATGCTGAGAAGGTTTTCCAGATCCTGCTCGAGAGTCATACAGCCTACTTTGTTCAGCAGTTCACAAGTACGCATGATGGTAGCTTTGCGTTCAGGGAGTACCACCAGATCAAGATAGGTAGCCAAATTGTCAAACATAAGAAACTCCGGGGTAGCCTTCAGTTATTTATTACAGGCGTTCTTCTCTATATGAAAAGCCTCGCTCTCTCGATTTTTACACAAGGACAAACAAAATGACTCGCAAATCCAACAACCGCCTGCAGCGTGACGGTGTACCTGTTCCGAAGATGCGCGCACCGAAACTGCGCCTGTGGGACGAGGTAGAAAACCTCCGCATTGAGGCTACCCGCGTGCTGGGTAACAGCAGCTTGGTAACTCCGATCCTCCGCAGTGAGGACATGGTTAAGGCCGCCGCCGAACAAGGTAAGCTGGGCGATCTGCGCAGCGCTGCAAAGCTCCTCGCTGAAGACACCACCAAGTTCAGCGAGCGCCTGAAAGAAATCGCCACTCAACACGAAGGTCGTAAAGGTCCTGATCGTGGCGTTGATGACATGATGAAAGCCATCGCCGTTGGCGAGCAGTATCGCGACTTCATCATGTCGTACAACCAAGTTGTACTCCCAACCATCAAGGAAATCACCGATATCGCTGAAGGCGCTACTGAGCAAATCGTTCAGGACATGCAGGCAGCGGAGGCAGTTCCTGAAGCTGAAGAGGCAAGCGCCTAATGGAAGGTCAAGTTAACCAAGTGTCCGATCTGCCGGAACCCGAAGCGGTTGCAGCGCAGATCGTTGCACATGAAAAGAACTTCGAGATCATCGACGCCTGTAAGGGTTTGCTCAAGGGCGAAGTAGAACCTCAGTACTTCCTGAACCTTCTGTTCGGTGGGCATCGCAGTCTGATCGAATCGAACAACACCATCACTGAAGAAGAGCTTCGCAACGGCAATACCGAACTGCGCCGCTGGGCCTTCTCCGTTGGTGAGGCAGTTAAACACCTGGTAAAAGAAGACGTCTTCTCTGATGCTGCAAAGCGTCCTAGTTCGCTTTGGCGGCAAGGCGTTAAGAACGGCGAAGAAGAGCTTCGTGCAGCCACTCCTAATCTCGGTCAAAGCGTACCTGGTCAGGAGCTCACCGGTCAGCGTGCCGTAATGCGTGCTCGTGCACTACTGAGTCTGGGTGCAACCATTCAGATTCCTCTCTGGAATTCTGGCCTCTGGGTTATCCTGAAGGCACCTACTGAGCAAGCGCTGCTGGAACTGGACCGGCGCATTGCCGAAGAGAAGGTTCTGCTGGGCCGCATCACCAACGGCATGGTGTTTTCCAACACCAGCGTCTATATCTCCAGCTATCTGGTGAATTTCGTACTGGCTCATGTCGCTGACGTAAGCTATCGCGATATTACTCCGGACAAGCTGAAGACTCTGATCCGCATCAGCGATATCCCACAGATGGTTTGGGGCATGCTCTGCACGATCTATCCGAAGGGTTACCCGCTGGCGCAGCCGTGCATGTCCGACCCTGCCAAGTGCACTCACGTCGTTCAAGAAACGATTAACCTCACGAAGCTTTCCTGGACTGATAATCGGAGCATCTCCGAATACCAGGCCAAGATGATGTCTCGTCGTAACGCCAAGTTCTCCGATGAGGAGCTGGAGCGTTATCAGACCGAGCACGTGCGTGGCACTGCTCGTAAAGTCGACATCACTGAAAGCCTGCGTGTGGTTATCAAAGTTCCGACCATCGCTCAATACGAGCAGTCTGGCTTTGATTGGGTAGACGGCATCGTCAATATGGTTGAAAGCTCTTTCGCCATCTCCCTGCGCGGTCAGGAACGTGAAAGCTACATCATCGAGCAAAGCAAGGTGACTGTACTGCGTCAGTACTCTCATTGGGTCAGCTCGATCGAGATGGGTGCAGTTGAACAAGCCGAGTACGTTAACGATCGCGAGACGATCGAACTGCTGATGGCTAACTTCAGTGGCGATGAAGCACTCACTGACAAGATCTTGGAAGAGATCGGTCGTTATATCGAGGATTCCACTATCTCGATGATCGCCATTCCGAAGTACAACTGCCCGCAGTGTAATGCGCCAATCGGTGAAAGCAACCACGAGTTCCTCGTTCCTCTCGAGGTTAGTCGGGTTTTTTTTACCCTAGTAAGCCAGCGGTTAACGAAGATTCTTCTGAAGCGTTAGATCCGAATTATCACGTCCTCTCTCCTGCATTTGGCATAGACAAGGTAGCGAAAGAAGGTCCGGTTGACGAACTCCTACGGACGATGCCAACAGGCCTCAGTAACTACACTGTTAAAATGCTATTGATGGAAGCCTACGAAACAAAGTATGGCATCTACAATCATGACAATCCAGACCCCAATAGACCTCTGGCTTTGATTGCAATGCATCCTAAAGAAGATACGCGGGAGCGTTCTCCGCTCTATGAGACGATTGAGCGTTACCGCATCTTCGACGTTTACAAGCACTACGGGTTAAACCTTAGGGAGTTCTTAGAGCTCCCGAGGGATATGGTTACTGAGATATTCAGGCAACTTACCCTGGCCGCTAGTAAGGAGAATGGCCGCATGGCTGCTGCACTAAAGGAAATTGAAGGCCAATGACAATCGTATACGAAGGCGATGGCGATGTGTTCAGCTCTGATCGACAGACGCTAGTTTGTCCGGTGAACACGAGAGGCGCCATGGGAGCTGGACTAGCTAGAGCCTTCCGTGATAATTGTCCTGGGCTCTACGAGGCTTATCGAAAGAAATGCTTTAGTGGAGAGCTGACTATCAATTCGTTCTTCCTCTACAAACCGTTAAGTGGACCCAACGTACTTTGCTTTCCTACGAAAGAAGAGTGGTGGAACCCTTCTAACGTGCGGTGGGTAGATGATAACTTAAAGAAGCTGGCTACAGAATACGAACAGATGGGTATCGAGTCTCTGGCAATGGTGGCGGTGGGTTGCGGAAAGGGTGAGCTGGACTACATCTACTCCGTCAAGCCACTAATCCATCGCTACTTAGGGCCCGTAGATCTGGAAGTAGACGTTCTCTTCTACAACCCAAAGTGCGTGTAAAGGCAAAAAAAAAAAGAGGAGGGCGCAAGCCCTCCTCTCTTATGCCGCCTAGCCGTTAGGTCAAGCAGAATACCGGATCATTGCGGAGCCGCTCCAGACGCAACCCGATATTGGGGAATCCGACGGTTCCGAAAATGGTCACCAGGTCGTTCTCACTGAGAACATTGTCGAAGTGGAACAGCTCGTTGATCTCCTTAGGATCGTTACGAGTGATGATGCCGCGATCGCCGCCGGAGTAACGCTGGAATACAACGATAGTTCCGAAAGCAGTTCCCACCATCATGATCATGCGATCATTCGGACATTCACTGCGTACCACTTGACCGGGCTTCAATTTGACCTTGACGGCCTTATCGAAATAACCAGTCCCGTTGTTCCAGCTCTCATCGAACTGGATGGTTTCGTTGGTCTCGTTCCAAAGACGTTCGAATGCTGCATTTGCATAGTTCATAGCGCTTTACCTTTTATAGTTTACTAAGGACGTTAGGTTAATGAATAGTATTACCTATTCAAATGTGTAATATGTACTTAAGATTATTTAGGATATGGTTTTATGCGATGGGAAGCAGTTGTGGAAAATGCCCTTCTCGATTTGGATAAGAGCGCCGAGTTGAACGAAGTCTTCACGAAGTTCATGTAGAGATTGCTTGGCTTGCTCGATATCTGCAGTTTGTTCTTCACTAATCTGAACGCCTTTACCGCATGTTACACCTCGGGCATAAGGAGGAGCCGTTAGGCTCCTCAGTGAAAAGTAGACGCAGCTTTAATTCCACGACCACGGAATGATTCGTAGATGCTTTCCAGCATGTCAGGCTCTATGCCAATCTCCACGCCAGCAATAAGCAGAGACATGGTAGGTTTGGAAGGGAAGGCTGAGAGCGCGTAGTTGATCAGAAACTGTTCAGCTATCGTCTTTTGCACATCCACTTCTTTAAGCTTGTGAAACTCTGCCTGCGTATTAAGGGTCTTCTTTACAACCCTTACATCCATCAGTGCAGTCAGGGCGCAGTACTTAGAGGGAAGTGTCAGTATCTTCTTGGCAACCTCCTCCCCAAGGAATATCTCCACGCAGTTAAGGCCATGTATCGTAAACGTGTACGTGGCCTTATTGTTAATCGAAAGGCGCTTGAGATGTTGTCGATGGAATTCGTTGTCAGTGATTTCGATAAACTCTTCAGGCATTAAAAACTTAGTCAGAGCACCATTCACCGTGCGCTCGTTAGCTAGGTCAAAGCCCCGATTCATCTCATCTACGCTGTACTGCTTTCTTACCTTCATGAAACAACCCCCGGTAAGAGGAGGGCGTTAGCCCTCCTCTCATTTACTTCGCCAGCTTCACGCTACCGCGCCGTACAGACGAGCGGTAGAGCACCAGCCCTTCAGGCCAGCAGTCGACAGCACGACAGATGGAGGACAGTCCTACGACAATGTAGTAGGTGTCCAACAGACTTTCCTTTGTAACGCCTACATCGCTTTCGGATTGACGCTCCGTCATCAGACGGAACTCTTCAAAGCGAAGAGAGTTCTCATCGCCTTCCACGCCGGAAGAACACCAGATGGTCACCTTACCAGAGCTTACGACAGCTTGGTTCAGAGTGATTTGACGTTCTTTGATATCCAGATAGCTGGGCAAACGCATGTCGTTTCCTTTATATCCTGAAGCTTGTTGTTAGTGTTTTGTGTGATAGTGCTTTGTTCGAGAAGTTCTCGATCTTTCTTTCGTGGTACTCGATATGCTTGGGAATGTCTAGACAGACGAGGTAATAGAAATGCGGTGTCAATCCAGTCCATGGTCCCGAAACAAACTTTCTCAGGCGACCCAACGCTTGTGAGTTGCCCTGTCTGGAACCCAATGCATCCGTCATCAGAACGGCGATTAGTCCAGGAATGTCAACAGCAGTTCCCGCAGACTTGATAGTCGAAACGGAAATATCACTTTCCAGCAGTACTTCATATTTCTCTTCTGCTGTGTAACGATTTATTTTCAAGCTAGGGTATTTACTCGCCAGATGCTTAGCGATGATCCCACACAGCTCAACCGTGTAGGCGAACACCAGCATCTTCTGACCTTCTTCACACTTACTCACGTAGCTATTCTCTACGATGTTCGTAATCATGTTCAGGTAGTTATCGAGCAAGGTCTTATTCTTCATGATCGATTCCTCGAACATGAGATGAGAGTAAGAACCCCTTCCCTTTGCCTTCCAGCGCACCGTACGCATGTCATTAATGCGGTACGTCAAAGCCCTTACCGCAATGTACTTGTCGTACTCCATACCAAAACGAGTCTTGTTTGGAAATGCGACTTCATACATCCGATTCATGAACTTGTCATCGGACTCAAGCGTAGCTGAAAGGTTGATCGTTAACTCTACGTTGGTATAAAGATCCAGGCGGTAGTTCAAATGGAAGTCCATGTGAACTTCGTCAATCAGGCGGACGCCAACACCCAGCTCACCAAAGAGATTCTCCGGGAGGATCGAATAGCCGAGCTGAACAATGTCTTCACGATACTGCTCATAGGCTTCCAGGTAGTTGTAGAGGGTCTTGTTCGTACAGATGATGAACTTAGCATTCAGAACGCCAGCCTGCGCCATCTGCATCAAGGTCTTGAGATCAGCACTGCCTCGAATAACAAGCAGATCATCCTTCTCGATCTTGTAAGCCTTCTTTACGTCGCTAATCCATTTATCGACATACATGCCCTTAAGGATGAGCATGACGCGCTTGCCAATCCTAGCACACGCCATCAGACTACAGTTCGTTTTACCTTTACCCGTTTGCAGGGTCGTTACTTTCGTTCGCTCATCCGGCGCCATTACATCGGCTGCAGGGACCTGCGATAGAAAGTCGATAAGTGGAACTTGATAGTCATAGGGCTTGAGATTTGGATCGAGCATCATATCCACTTCAACGCCCACTGGGACGCTTCGGTAGTTGATCTCGATGTTGTTATCCATGAAGCCGTGGTATTTCAAATGGGCGACTAGGTCGTCCAACTGACTTCTCTGGAAACGGAATTCTCTTCTGTCAGCAGTAGTTGCTGCATAGACACGCAGCATCGTTCTGACATATCGGTTGTGACCCGCTCGGGTCATCCCGTATTGCGCAAGTGTCCTACAGAACTCTAGTAGGACTTCCTTTCCACGATAGCCAAAACCGTGAACTTTGACGTTATGCGAGAAAACGTCTATCTTAATCGCGATCACATCAGAATCCTACTAAAGAAAAGGTGGCGGGTTTTACCCCGCCACCACGTTTAGCCCATCAACAGGCGATCAATCGGATGGCTTGGTCGATTGGTTACGGTATAGCTCTTGGGATCGAGCAGAAGGGCGCTCTGATTCTGGTATGCCATTACAGCAGCCAGACTCCGCATTGCCATGTTGTCGGCATAGGAGCCGAACTCTGCTTTGTCACCCAGTAGCGGAAGCGAGTAGTCAAGTTTCTCCGAGGAAGTAATCATTGTCGAGAAGACGATTGCTTCCAAGTGAGCCACGTTGATTTCCAGCTTCTTAACCACCAGATCGTGGAAGTCTACCAGAGCGCCTTGCGGTGTTTCATAATCCGCCAGCGTCAGAGACCTCTTAGACTTAGTAGTCTTCGCCGCACTCTTAACCATTGCCTCGATACTGTTCATGAAGTCCAGCATGTTCATGTGCTTCATTGGCAGTTCGAACATTGGGAGTGTTGCATCCCAACTAGACAGATCGATCACATACTCGCCAGTTCCAGAAACGGTCCAGTCAGTTCGCTTGATGTGCTCCAACAACTCGTGAGTCATTGAGCTCATGCGACTGTCGTCCGATACAGAAACCACGCTGATCACTTCACCGTCTTTGCCTTCCACACCAAACTGAACATCGCGCAGCTCACTCACACGCCCGATGGAAAGCGACTTTACGCTCTTGACATTCATTACGTCAGTCAAGTTCTTCGCTTCCTCAGCACTCACGTAGAGCTTTACCTTCTTACCTGCCAACGCTGTGGCAAGTTTGATTTGGTTTGGCTTTTCGCAGTTCTCGATAAATTGCCGATCAAATTCTTCAATCTGAATGCGATCTATCTTGGAAGTGCCATCGAGGTGCTTCGTGGAGAGCACGATCTGGGAGATCTTTTCACAGAGCACGGTACTGGATACATGACCCAACACTGTGCCCGATGGAATACTCCGAGAGATCTCACCGAAGCAAGTCGCGCATACCCCGCTCTTGTCGGGATGCGCGCATCCGAAAATACTTCTCATATTGATTACTTTACCAATAAGGTGTTTGTCTTTACGAGAAACTCGGAAAAGCTTACCGCCATCAACGTAGTACTTACCATCGATGGTTTTCAAATCGCCAGCACGCACACGCCACGGAATGGTTACCGTAGTACCACAGTCACCTTTGTGGAGATTCTGTAGAATGGCGCAGAGGAGCTGGAGCTTGCGGTTGAAATACTGCGAATCGGCCAATGGATCTTTGGTCAGCATCAGCGATTTGGTGGCTGAACGACTTTCAATCATCGACTGATATAGCTTAGTGATGCCAGCCGTATAGCCAGTCAGAACTGCCGTCGGGAAGATGATCGAGTTAAGGTCAGTAAGGAAGCCGCGGGGACCTACGGTCTGCAGCACCTGACCCATGGAGACCAGTTTGGTTCGTGCAGCTTTTGCCAGAGCGTTGTTCTTCAGCGAAGGAGAATTACGCAGCTCGTTCTCGATAACGCGATAAGTATCATCGATGGATTGCTGTGTACTTATTACACTTTCGTTCGCTTTCCGCACGTTTGGATTTCTAACCACCTCAACAAAGTCAAGGATGGAAATAGTCGAAACGTATTCTTCGAGGCGATAGCTGAAATCGTTGTAAACCTCATTGGTGAGGTCGTAGGCGATCTTGGACAACTCCTCAATATTGATCTCTTCCCCATTTGCAAGATATGCGTCGTACGCGTCCCATAGCGCATGACCCATGATGTCCAGATGAGTGCGAGCACCCAACTGCGCCTCGACACCGTCGTCAACGCCACTGATGTGGTGTCGCATGAACAATGGTGCTTTCGGATAGCGGCGTTGGAATTCCCACAGATATGCAGAGAAGATAGTCTTCCTTGCAGTTGTTTGTAATACGCCATCGTCAAACCGAATGGTCATGGGGCCGTCTTGCAGACCCCACAACTCATCCTTCGATAGCTTCAAGATATCTCGAGCATCGACTTGCACTTATTAAACCCCCCTTGACTCGTCGATGAATTTGATACCGGAACATTCCAACATGTGGTTCACATACAGCAGCGCGCGACTGGACCCAGTCTTGAACAGCTTACGATCCACGACACATTGGATGTCGGTAGGCTTCTCCGCCTTGTAGATGTTCCTCAGAATTTCCTTGTGAGTCTTCGGATTGTTGGACTGGTCTGCGATATCGGCAGTGGCCTCCGAACCAATCGTTGCAACGAACAGACGGTTCTCGTCTTCACCCGTGAGACGTACTGGGTTAGGACTACCTGGCGATGAATACTTGTCGGCGTTGGTTCGCTTGGCTGGAATGCCATGAACCTGGAGCTTAGCCGAACTTACACCAGACCAGTCTGTACCAGTTTTCTCCAACGCGATGACGTAGAGGCTGCCTATCAGCACGGGCGCTTTGGTGGTAACCAGGCGTCCTGAACGACCCCGATAGGTTACGGGACCAATGTTCGGCGGATAGTGTTGCATCAGGTTCTCAACCATCTCAACGTTGTCGAGTTCGTTATCTGGTGGAATGTTGTTGTAGATCCCATCCAGGAGAACACTGGTCAGATGTTGCACAGCATTGAAGCGCTCACCCATCGCCATAAAGCCGCGATAGATGTTGATAGACGTCATCTGGTAGAACTTCATCAAGTAGTCCATGGACTTCTCAATCAAGCCACCACCACTCTTCTGAGCGGCATTCAGAACGTCTCGAACCTGCCGTTCAGTGTATTCGCCCTTCGGCTCCATACCAAACATCTGGCGAATGCGCTCACTGGTATCGCGAGCTGACGCATTCAGGAATGGTTCGTAAAAACCACCCAGGTTCATACGCTTGATACGACTATCGCCGTCCATGATGATATCAGCACGATTGCCCCACTGGTCAATCGGCATGTCTTCATCTTCCCACACTGCAACGATTACGCCCTTACCGCCATGACAGTCAGTAATCTTGGACCCAATGGTGGGTACAAATTCACCTTCGAACGTCACCGTTACTTCCCAATCATCGATTGGTTCGCGACGATGCGTGCGCTTTACTGGGCCGGGTGGAGCGCTACCGGAATCCGACCAGCCACTATCGCCAAAGGCTTTTACCAAACGACGATGGAACTGTCGCGTGATAGTAAGGCCACGACCACGATGTCGGTGGAGTTTGTTGTACTCTTCCAACAAGGCCTGGTAGTAGGCTGTGGTTGCACGCTCATAGCGAACACACTGCTCTTCCATGCCTTCCGGCGTGCGAGGTGGATTAGCCGACTTATCATGTACGACATTGATGTCAGCCACAATTGCATTCGGCGTTGCATAGACAAGCTTGTCGTATGTGCTATCCGGAACTCGGAGTGCCTCGGGCGTCATGTCGACCACCGCAAGGATGTCGTCGTAGGGGCGCAGTGCGAACAGCAGGCCATCAGGACGAATTCGATCCCCGATGTCAGGGAACGGCTTGTAGTTCTTCTCATCACCGTAAAGGTTGAGAGGGTAGAACTTCTTACCGAAATTGACCTTACGACTTTCAACCTCTACGCAGCGCAGTTTCTGGAGATAGGACTTAGATGCAACAATCCCGTCTTCAATTACCGCCGGCACAGACATGAACGCAACGTTTGTCTCGATACCGTATTTATAGCCCCCATCGTCTGTCACGCTTGGACTATCAGCGATGACAGTGCCAGTACCAATGTAGTTGCCAGGAGAAAGCCGGCTTTGCGCATTGGTGTACTTGTATTTGAAACCGTAATGCTGATGATTACAGTGGTAGCGTTTAAGATCGATAATGCCAACTTCTTTGGTGTGGACATTCTCGTAAACCACTGTGGTCAGTGGATTTTCCTTAATCCCCCCTACGCCAACTGATGGCGGATATTTCATGACGCAGCGGATGATCTGACCATCTGCCGGCATTTTGATTTTGAAGGTGTATTTCCCGAACTCGCGTTCGACACCAGTTTGCGTCCTTCGCAGTGTTGCACCACTCAGCACAAGAGTCTGTGTGAGGTGCGAGTTGAACATCTGGATTCGCGACGATGAGTCGTGAGCTGCCCAGGGGTTCAAACCACTGGTCCCTAGCAATGCCAAAGACAACTGGTTTTGTTTAAATGGAGCCATCAACTTAACTTCCCCTTATGTTAGTTGTTTCCATCTCAACTAGATAATATAGATCTGAAATTTTTATAACTGGAGTTTCTTATGTCGACCTCTATTGCGTCGCTTATGGTTGATGAAGGACCATCCATCTATTACGACCAGACCTTCATGCAGGTTCTGGAATCTCACCTACACTTAATTAGGAATCATCCTAATACGAGTAATGTTGAGATCGATCCACAGCTAGCGTATAAGTACGAGTTCGATTTCAATGGCTTGATGAAAGCACTGAACGTTCCGCTCCAGTACTCGTACGCCATCATGCGTGTCAATGGTATTAACTCACCAACAGACTACACGCATGAGATGACAAATCTCCTGATGCCCTCTACTTCAGTGATAGACGGCATACGTCTTACTCATTCGACCACCTATAAAAATGAGTGATTCCTGTAAAAAAAAAGAGGAGGGCAAACGCCCTCCTCCTTTATGCCGCTTACAGATCAGACGCCAGGATACGCAGTGCCACCCATTACTGGGAAACCACCCATCACTGGTTGCTGAACCATCATCGGTTGTTGCTGATAAACAGGCTGTTGGACAACCGGCATCTGCATCATGTTCTGCATCGGCCACTGAGGCTGGGACACATTCACGCCACGATGATAACCAGCGTATCCACCATTACCAGTCGTAGGTTGGAGCATGCCCATAGCTTGTTGCTGCAGCATCAACTGCTGTTGCTGGAGCATGGGATTGCTTGCCACAACACTGGTGAAATCGACAGTCCCATTGGGATTGACTTTCACACCAGTATTATTGGCACAGGCCGCGGCCAGAAGACCACTACCAGTACTTACCGGCTGTTGGACTTGCTGCTCCACAATGGGTGCTGGAGCCTGAACTACCTGCTGTGGTTGAGCCACAGGCACTACTGGCTGCTGGCGAACCGGCGTGGAGGCTGCTGCATTTGCAATGCTTTGGCCGATGGCCGCTGCAGTGATTTGCTTTGGCGCTTCCATTTCAGCAGGCCGATCTTCGACATCGCCTTCGTTACCATCGAGCGATGGGATAGAACTGCGATAGGGAGTGAGGTCTGCTGCTACAGAAACCCAGCTCAGATCGGTGGTGAGCTCATCGGCATCCTTGAGATGCTTCTTGAACTCTTTGACGATCGAGTTGAGGCGGCCAGCCACATTACCATACGCATGGAGCAGGGCGTGGAAATACGGAGCGATCTGACTGTCACTGCCGAAGCTATAACCGTCGACGTCACCAGCTTCCGGGAAGATGAAGTTGATAAGGTTCAGGATACATTCCTTATCCTTATTCGACATCTTCACGCCGTAGATCGTGTTGTCGCCTTTGGCAAACTCTTCCAGGAGCGGGAAGTTCACCACGGCAACGCGTGCACGCTTGCTACCTTTCCACACACCACCGCGCTTGAGGAAGATCTTCAGAAGACGGGTGTCCTCTTCGTTCTCCACAGGCACCAGACGGATCTTGTCGATCAGACGATTGAATACCTTGATGGTACTCTCGTTTGCATTCTGGAGATGGATCAGTAGCTCACTTTGTTTAGGAGTGAGCTTGCCGTGGTAGGAGGTGTTGGCACCGATGTACAGCAGCTGACCCATCAGACGGAGTGCTACCGAACCCAGACGAGCAACCATCAGGCTGTTCAGACATTTCAGGATCGGCGACTCACCCTTCAGGATGTTCTCGGACATCGGATGGAAAGCGATGACGCTCTTCCAGTCAGCAGAACGAAGCACGTCGTTGATGGGCAACGCCAAACGACGCATTGACTTACGCTCCTTACCTACTTCGTAGGGAATGAGCTTTTCATTACCGGCTTCGTCTTTCCCCAAAGACACGGAGACAAGACCATCGTCCCCAATCTTTACCCCGGTAGATTCCAGGATTGATTTGTAAAAATCATTGATTTCCATTTCTTTTCCTTAAGTCTTATACGCCGACCAGCGGATTGTGTTGTGCGGCAACCGATGTGATTTCAGTCATCAACGAATCGACGCACTTGCCGATGTTGGTTGGCAGAAACTGGTCAGTTGTTACGATTGGCGAGTAGAGCGAGCCTGCGAATGCCGGCATGCAGTACGGTGTTGGAACGCTATCGCCAATGGAGATGTTGATACGGATCTCACTGGTGATGTCAGCATGAACGGATACGTCAAGCGGAACGTTTCCGTAACCGGTCATCGGCAGGAGCGTTTCGCGGATCAGGCGTGGTCGAAGAACGTTGTTGACGAGGGGATAAGCCTCAGCACCTTCGATGAGTGTGCGACCATCCAAACTCAGGAACGTGAAGCCGTCCATGAACTCCCCATGTGCGCCGCTAACGCCCTGCATCATGTTGGTTGTAACCATGTTGCTTGCCGTGAAGCTAGCGGAGGAGAGGCCGCAGGAGAGCAGCAGACTCGCCAGGGAGTTGGCCAGAACGTTTGCTGCGTGAGTTACGGGATCAGCGCCCGACCACACTTGACCAGCACCCGCGTAGTAGCGATCGTCACGACGAACACTGCCGGCAGTTGTAGCCATCTTCGAGCGGTCATTCAGCGTCTGGTCCATACGCAGCAGCTCACCCCAAGTAATGTAGGAGCGATGACGGTCACCCGACATTTGCCGGATGTAGTTCAGGAAGTGGTCATTCCCGATCGTCCCGTCTTGAGCCAGCTCACGAGCATTCTCCAGGATGCTGTCCATATTGCTATTATGGTCAGTACGCTGGAGCGCGTTGCGGTAGTTGGCCATCAGACTGGTGAAGTACGACGGAGCATGGATGTTTGCCACTCGAGACTTCTTGATGGGCTCCACAAATCCCAGGCCGGTGTTAACAACGTGCGCACCGCCCCAGTCAGCCATACCAACCTGCATCTGGGAGAACACGTCTTCAGGTCGGCAGGTGATCTGACCGCCGCCGACATTCGTCAGCGTTGGATTGAATGCACCAGAGATAACCTGACTGGAATCGACCAGCGTCATGATGGGTTGGCGAATGCCATTGACCATGCGATACTGACGACGGAACTGCAAGGTGCTGTTGATGTAGAACTTCATTTCCGGATCGAAGTTTGCCCTCAGACCGGTGAGGTTGCTAACGCCGTGGTAGTCGCTGTAGCCAGTTACGAGTTCAATCAGGCTCATATCGCCCATCGGCGAGATGTCTACCTTCAGAACGAATTGCAGTCGCTCGGTCCCCCAACCGTTAGCGATAAGTGCCTCACCCTCATGTTGGGCTTTGGGCTTCAGAATCGAGCCAGCGAAGCTAGCCAGGTTGTTCTCGGTGAACGACTGGCCGTAGCGTGTAGCCTCGGCCAGCTGCAGAATGGCATTTACGTCATTGGTCCCCATCTGGTAAGGATGGTGATACATCGAGTCGTAGGTGCCAGTCCGACCGAAAATCAGATCGAGAAATCTCATTCGCTTTTACCCCTTTCAGCGAGTTTAATGATAAGTGATGCCAGTTGGTTCTTGATGTCCGCTGGGACGATCATTCGCCGACTACTGCTTCCACAGCTAGACAGGCTGACCAGCTCTTGTGGAGCATGGATATACCAGTCATGTCTGCAGAGATCTCCACAAACAATGTCCACAGCTTTACAGCCTGGATTGGTTTGTCGTGGAGTCTTATCCCGATTGCTCGGGCGAGACGTATAAGGATAGATCTCAATAAGTCTATCCAGAAGTGCTTTTGATATTTTAGCCCTTCCGAGCTCAGCGCCCAAGAAGTGCATGTTGTCTTTCACCTCTACTGGACTTGCTGTAACGAGACAGGCAAGGTCGTAGAAGCCCCAACTCCACAGCGTGGCTTGCACCACTGCCAGCATGTTGAGAATTGTAGGCTTGTTCAGATGCGGAACGCCTCTCGGCGAGATTGCATTGGACAGAACCCACTGAGCGATCGCCAGATGGAACTGACGAATTTCCATTTCACGAACCGTAGGAACGTTGATGGAGTTGATGCATGCGGTAAGCTGCTCTTGCGTTACCGTACCCTTGGAAACCACCGGAACGATGGAATTCAAGTTCTCGCAGTAAGAAGTAATGGAAATGATATCGCCATCACTTACAGGCTGCTTGATCTTGTACAGCTCGGCCAAGGAAGCATTGTCGTCATCTGCACCGCCAGTCTCCTGGTACTTGGCATTGACGTGACCTTCGAACTTCCGATCGATGCCGTTCAGGTTGTTGATTACGAAGTGGTGTACGTTGGAGATCAAGTGACTCTTGTCATCCACCGCATTGACATCGCAGACTGCCAGACGTCTTACGACGGTGATAGCCAGCATCCATTCGGGCAGCTCGCTAGTTCCCAAACCACCGATGATGGCAGAGGCACTGTTCGAGTTGTTGTTGTAACGGCAGAGCGCGGCAATGTAGTCAACGAAACGAAGCATGGTCTTCGTCGACATGATGTTGGAACGCGCCAGGAGCATCATTGCCTGATACTCTTTGTAGTTACTGCCGGACTGGTTCTTAACCCGGTAGATATAATCGCCCCAGATTGGAACCATCGGTCGCAATGCTACCGAAAGGTCTACGAGATCGACATACTCAGACCGCAAGTAAGTACGATCGCCCTTCTCATCAGGATCCAACTGTTCCTTCAGATTGAGCGGGTAACGCACATTGCAGTAAAGCCGTACATGACGCTCAATGTCTGTCAGCGGATGCAGTTCGTAAAGCTGCTTCACCAGCATGGACAGACTGCCCTGCAGGCGAGAGAAATCCGTGATGGTGTTGATGGCCTCATGGATCAGTGTGTAGCATTCCCAGATCTCAGACTGGCGATCCATGGGCAGTGATGCCCAGTAGCTATTGATTTCACGGAAGACTGAATCCGCCGTGCTTATGTTTGCTTTGGAGAATGCGCTAGCGTCCCAACGCAATTCCAATCCCCCATGCACCAGCTTAATGTTAGCTAGTGTTTCCCCCGATGAAACTTCAACATCTGCGCGCATCAAAAGGTCCTTTTTACGGTATACCTACTTTGATAATGTATGTCTGAAATCTTTTTAGATCGCTACCAGACTTCTTCGCTGAAAAGCTTCCCTCCCACTACAGGTCCAATTAACTGATTGGCGTTTCTGGCAATCGCAGCAGCCTCTGTCCTGTCTACAAACCTCCCACGGCTTGTCATGAAGCCTTGAACATTACCTGCCAGCCCCTTAGGCAGTTTATGAACGTCAACCATGTCTTTGATGATGTGGTGATGACGGTGTGGTTTTTCCTTTGTATACATCACGCCCTTGTACATGATGGCTACGTGGGTAATCCTTTCCAGCTCATTGTAGTAATCGTACCCATGGCGATTACCGTAAAGGCCCATGAAGAAGGCTGCAACTCTGTTAAGTATCATTTTACGTACTCAGGGCAAAACAAGACTCCCAGACCATTGCGGTCCTGGGAGTCTTGTTTATGTTGCTTACATCGGGAAGTCGTCGTCCCAGCTGTCGGCGGCTCCACCACTTTCTTTAGGTGCGGAATCACCGCCCCACTTGTTGCCACCACCATTACCGCCGTTGTAACCACCGCCACCACCGCCGTTACCACCGCGATAGTTGCCACCACCATTACCACCGCCATTCTGCTGGCGCGGCTCTGGCTCGACGTATTCGGCAGTCAGTACCGAAGGCACGAGGTTGTAGAGCAGACGCAGGTAGCCGCGAGCGTAGGCCTTGCTGACCTCGCCTTCAGCCATCGGATTACCCTCACCATCGATGATGTTGTGGTAGCTCGAAGGACCGAAGTAGAACGGAATGATCGGACGGCTCTTGTCGTAGGCCACGACAGAGATGAACACGCGACCGTCACTGCCTTTACCAACCACGGTGGTGGAGATGGTAACGGGTTCTTTCGAACGCTCGCCTTTCGGCCAGACGAAGTTCTTGTTCTCGATCTTGAACTTGACCGGACCTTCACTGTTGATGGCCTGGTCCAGCAGCTGCAGCAGAGCGAAGAAAGTCGGAGCATCCATGTTCGCCTTGATGCGGCCATTGTCCTTATCATTCGGGACGTTGGTGTAGACATCGATGTGCGGCATGTTCTTGACGATGCTGAAAGCCAGACTCGGCGGCTTGGTAGCACCCTGCTGCGGCTTTCCACTCAGACGAAGCTTGTACTCATCCAGCGCATTCTTCTTGCGAGGAGGAGCTTGAAAACGTTGTTGTTGAGACATGACAACTCCTGATATTTTTATCCATCTAATACCTCTTCGCCGTATGAAAATACGGATCAGAAGAGGCTCAGATAGAAGGCTTCAGCCACTGGATCTCTTTTTTGTTTAATCGAGTGGATGATCTTCTCTTTCGTGGTAGCTGTATTCCACCGATCAGCTTCGGCTAGCTCCACTATGTACTTCTTCAACTTCGGTGGCATGGATGAAAACATCACCCCATCGCCAAATAGCTGAAGCGTCATCTTGTTGAAAGGAATCCTTGGGAGATCCTTACCACCCTGCAGCTTGGTGTTCCAAGTAGCTGGAGGCTTTATTGTTCCAGTGTGGGATTCCAAAAGCAGAAGCTCAAGGAACTCATACCGGTGCAAAAGATCAATGGGACAGTGTGTGATGATAGCAGCCTTTAGACCACTACCTTTTATCCCATTCTCAAAACGCTTTACTTGACCCTCCGCACTGTTCTCACTGACGAGATGCACGCTGGTCTGCTCCAGCTCACGGTAGAACTGCTGCTTCGGCGTGCGATATTCCTTAAGCACTGCATTTGGATGTTTTCTTGCAAGATCCAAATAACCACAGTAATAGAAGACCGGTTTACACCTTCCCCCAGAATAACGTTGAAGCACGCTTTCGATAATCTGCAGCTCTTCCATAATCCCCTGGACTAGAACTTCAGGCCTTATCAGCTCTTTAGTCTCATGGTCCAAAGCGCCGTGGAGATTACGTACAAGAGTCCTGACGTTTATCCAGAGCTCCTGCACGCGCTCCACTAGGGGATTCTTAGTCTCCTGCTCAGGCAGGATTCCACAAAATGATTCCAGGGCCAGTGAAGTACCAATAGAGAGGTGCAACGCCCCCACCTCTCTCATGGCCATGCGCTGAAGCCATAGCTCCATTGCATTCATAGCGCAACCTCTTCAATTAGTTCGGCGCATCGTTTCAGCAGAAGAGGGTCATCGGTCTTGCCTGCGATTCTTTCCATAAGCAGTTTCGCGATATTACCCTTATCAATTGCAATGCTTGAGTAACGCTCGCGCATATCGACAAGCATGTCATTTCCACTTACTGCCTTGGTACTAAGCTTGGTATCCCAAACCAGTAGTGGGTATTTCATTCGAAGGACGTCTATGCCAGACACCACGGCATCGGTAGTCTCCGCCTCTACGCGGATTCTTGACCCGTTTGGAAGGTCCTTACATTCGACGGCGATCTTCTCCAAAGCCTCATCGATAGTGAGTCCAGAACACTTGATCGTTTTATAGATCTTAGCGGTCTTGTTCTCAACGAAGGTCATTTGGTTCCTACCGTCATCACGGATGACAACACGTAGGTGACCCTTAGGCTCCTCCTCATTCTGACCTAGACGGTCAAAGGAACCAGCCGCCAGAATTCGATCGTAGACCGTATGTCTGTGGATGTGTCCGATGAAGATATAGTGCCTGACTATCGATAGATAGCGCTCTGAAGAGTGGTGTGGGACTTTAACGTGGGATGGAAGCTGGTATTCAAAAGAGCCATGCATGACTGCGATGTCTACTTTATCGATCCCATTCTCCACTAGAAGTCTTTGGACCTGTTTCCAAGTCTCATCGGGCTCAGCTTCCCATTCGTCCGGTACGTAGAGAATCGTCATATCGAACTTTTGAATATATTCAATACGAAGATCATTCACGTACTTGAGGTCAACACCTATCTCTGCCGAATCGTTTACGGAGACGAACAGCCTGCTCTGCCCCCAGTCGTGAGAGGGCGTGCCTTCTAGAACTCTAACAACAATGTCTCGCTTCTTACACATCCTCAAGAATGAATTAATCCATGTCTTGATAGCGAAAACATTATCGTCGGGAAGGGACAGGAGTCTGTCAAATACATCGCCCTCAAAAACAATCATGTCCAGCTCGCCGGTTTCGGCGTTATCTGGAAATGCCAGTCTAAGGTTGGCAATGATTTCCTTTGTCGTGGTGTTGGGATGGCCAAGATGGATGTCTCCAATCGAGGCCATCTTCAACTTAGATATCACTGAAGCCCAGGCTCGCGAGTGGAACAGCTTCAGCGGGAGCTTCAGCAGGAGCGCTGGTAGCCTGAGTAGGAGACTCAGCGTTGAAGCCGGCTTCCGGATACGGCGCTTCGTACCCGTAACGGGTGAAGATACCGTTCCAGATGCGGGCCAGCTCTACCGCCTGGCTGGTCGGCTTGAAGCGGTTTTCGAAGTGGGCGCTCATGTAGTGTGCACCGCTTGTCGGATAAACGCGCTCTTTCAACTCAGCATTGGCCAGGACTTCACCCATCGGCATCTTTCCGATATCACCCAAACCAGCAGTGACGTCGATGCCACGATAAAGCGGCGGAACTCGAAAGATCACATTACCAGCAGAATCGGTAACGTTAACCCAGAGCATGCCGTGTCGACAAACTTCCAGCCAGGGACTGATGTCTACCGGAGTATCGGCCTTTGCCGCAAAGATGGGCAGATAGCGAGCAACGAAGATCTGCTCTGGGATGCGTGGAGCATCTTCGAATTCCCACTTCTCGATCTGGTCCATCGCTTGGGCGATTTTGTCAGGCGCTTCCATCTTGATCAGCCTTACTGGTGTCATAAGCCGTGATGTAAATCCAGGTGTCCGGATAGTTCATCGTGTTGTAGAGCATGGCCGCATCGATGAGGTTAGCTACATCGCTATTGAGGGTAACCTCAATGTAGTTGTAGGTAACCGTGCCATCTTCATTGGCTTCAACCTTTACCTGTTCAGCCAGCATCAGACGCTGACCGTTCTCGGTTACCACTTTGACGCGGAGCACGCACCCGGAATCCGGATGGACGTCGAGTTTCAGAGACAGGTGGGGGAGTGCTTGCTGAGCAGCGTCCAGGGTATCTTTGAAGACGAGGCGGTTATGACTTTTCTGCATGTCCGCCAGAGCGTAAGTCAGCTCTTCGACGCGGTGTTCCAGGTCATGTACTTTTTGGACGAGATCATTCACTGGTCTGTACCTTCGTTATTGATGTTAATGATGGTCTGTACCTTTGAGTTCAGCGTCTTAATAAGACGGGCCACGCTGTAGCGCTTGCCATCGTCCATAACGGAAATCTTCAGATTGATGTTGAGTTGCCCATCATCAACCTCTTCATTAACCGCAGTCACTGAAACCTCTACGGTGGCTTCATTAAATATGCGAGCCATGTATGTTTGTACACGCCGCTGCATTTCACTCTGGAGAGTTAGCGGGTCATTCCCGTATTGCTGGACGATGTAGGAAAGAGAGGTGATGTTTCCAGCAAAGGCAACGCTCTGTGAATAGTCGCTAACAAAGAAGTAGGCCATTGCCTTATCAGCCTTCTCACCTACTTCACCTACCCAGCCTGAAGAGCTAAGCGTTGGTATTCTTTTTACCATGACAATATCCCCAAAAAAAAAGAGGGAGCGTTGCTCCCTCTTTATCAATGTACCGCTTTAGTTGGTACGTTCGTAGAGTTCATAACCTTTGCGATAATGAACCTTCAGAACGGGCTTGGTCCTTTCCTTAATTGCTTCTTTCTTTTCACGGATGCGAAGCAGACTATAAAGCAGTGAGAGGATTTCCATATCAACCCCTAGAGATTAGAACACCACTTGCTGGTTGGATCCTCAGCCTTCCGTTTGAGATGGCTTTCCAACACAGCCCAGGTATCGAGAATGTCGATTTGTTCAACAAGCTCCAGCTCACGATCATTGTCGTGAACGTCATCGAGCCAGGTCTCAGAATACCAGCCGCGCTCATCACACTCAACCACGATACCGTTCATGACGCGACGATAATCGTAGTGTTTCTCACCAATGACTCCAGGAGCACTATCCACGTAGGTCTCACTGTAGCCATCGCAGAGCTGATTGTGATAAAGCTCACGCACCATCGGGTTTGCCATTACGAAGCGCTGCATTGCATTGCCTGCGTGTTGCAACTGTCCAATGGTTGTAAGCTTGCGGATGATATCCTCATCCCACATACTTCCCACAGCTCGAAGTGCAGCTTTTACAACTCGCGCTGCATCAGACGTTTGAATCTTCTGAATCAACGCACCGGTCATCTCGGCAAATCGATTGTTTGCACCAGAGAGCATGGCTGTCGCCATTTGCGCACTGTTAGCAAAGAAGTTCATGTCAGCTGCAGAACGACTACCGCCCCAAAGTTCCGAGAAGACGTCATTACCGCCTTCAATAATCATCGGCATGCTAGTCTATCCCCTAACTAACTGCTATTCGTTTTCGTACATCCAATTCGAGATATTGGAGACGATTGGTGGTGGGAATGCTGCAATGCCCGAAAGCATGCGCGGTACTTGCTGGTCCATGATACCCAAATGCGATTCCAAACGACGGACTCGCTCCCACATCACATGGTCCAATACCAACATCCCGTTAAGCGCGTCGCCATCGAAGTCGGCGTTGGGTCCTTTCAGAACCAGCGTAGACATCGAGATGGTGTTAATGTTCACATCGGTTTTCACCTTCGTGATCAAAAGCGCCTGAGCCGACAATCGAACCAGCGTTGGATTTCGCTGGAGGATAATCGGGATACCACCGAATGGCGATTCCGAGATAAGTTCACAGAACAGCTCATCCATCAAAGGACTGTACTGCAGCGTGTGCTCATTCAGGAACGAATTACTTTCCCTTGGCGTAAACCCCCGCCGTTGTAGCTTTGCTGAGAGATGTGTGCGGAAAAGCATCACGGACATGCTCCAAGGCATGTGGATCTCTCGACGATCGTGCTGCTCACTCAACGAACTAATTACAGCTCGGAAAGAGAAGTGCAGACGACTCCCGAAAACGTGCTTGCGCAGCCAGCCTACTTTCTTCCCGAGGGAGTTGGAGTAGAAGGAGTTGTAATACTCCGCCATCTGAGAGATGGCCTTGACCGTGCGAATCTCAGCAGTGCGCTGAGTGATTGGAATGATCGCAGTTTTGATACTGGTGATCGTCCGTATTGCGTCAGCCGCTGTAGCCATGCCGTTGGTGGCGTAGGTTCCAGTAACTGTTTCCTCCGTGATAAACGACATCTTGGAGGGAATTGGAATGTAGCTTGGAAAGAGGCAGTGACGGAATTTCTTAAGGAACACCGCCAGCTGATCTCGACTAACGCCCTTACACTTAACAGCGTTGGCGCTAAAGACAGCCTCCATGATGTTGTCGAAGTTATCAATGAAGAAGTTCAGTCCCCGCTGAACGCCCATTCGTTGTAGCTTTTGTACAGAAGGTGGAATCTGACCACGAGGCGTGTAGGCTGGATTGCAAAGCCATTCCAGAACATTACAGCCAGAGATCGTCATCTGCTTGCTCAGGATATTCCACACAGCCGGATTGATCAGTGCACGAACCCCTTTAGGCGCTGCGATCCAGAGAGTAGACTCCAGAGGTCTTTCAGTTGCAGTGGTTACCTTAGTCCCACATTCCCGACAAGTAACGTCGATGTTGAACTCACCAACCGTACGATGACACTCGCAGGTAGGAATGATGTCCAGCGTATCGCCATCATAGCGGGCATAGATCAGATTGTTAAGCTTTTGCTTAACGTCTTCACTCGCCACGTCGAACTCATTGACGATGATCGGCGGCTCTGCCAGGGTGTTGAACAGGTGGTTGAAATCTACTACCGTTAAAGCTACTCCCATTCAGGAGCTCCTCTGTAATTATTGCTTTGGAAAAAAAAGAGGAGCCCGAAGGCTCCTCTTTTCATACACTCACAGCGTTACCGATTAACGGCCCCAGAAGCTGAAGGCTTGGCCTTGCTGGCTCTGGTAGTTCTGACCGAACGGGGACTGGCTGTAGTTGAACAGGTTCGACTGCTGCATGCCATTGCTGGCGAACTGCAGAGCGGTAGCCTGACCACGCTGGCCAGTTGCGTTGGCGCTGATCATGTTCTGCGGCTGGATGGTCAGACCAGCAGCCGACAGACCTTCTGCCAGGGCGAAGATGAACTCCGGGTTCAGGGTGATTCGACGAGCGAAGCCCTTCACTTTGACACTGTCACCCAGCGCCAGGCGCAGGATGCGAGCGCGACGCTCCATACGGATTTCGACCGGCGTTTGCACGTCGTCGAAGGTAGCAGCGTAGTCCATCACAGCACGCATGTCGCGATCACCCAGCAGGTTCAGCATTGCCAGGTAGTCGAGGTCGCGCAGATCCTGGCGAGTGCCATTCGGATGGTCGTAGTAACCAGTGTGGATACGGTTGTCATCCGAGATAGCCAGGCGATCGCCCTTGAAGAACTGACCGAACTTGTTGCAGGTCAGACGCTGAGCAGCTTCCACCAGAGCGGCAGTTGCATCAGCCTGGCCAGCAGCGCTACCAGCAGCACCAGCAGCCACAGCCAGAGCCATGTTGATCCAGGACTCGTCACCCGACTCGTCAACGTCGATGGAGAACACGATGTTGTTGGTACGGATTGCCATCTGCAGCAGCTGCTGCATGTGCATCGGAGTGAAGGACTCGGCCTTGGTGTCGATCTTGGCCGGCTTGGCATTGACGTCGCCAGTCAGGTTGACTTCGAAGCCAACGGCACCGATGTCACGCAGATCCACACCACCGCTGTTGTACGGCATGGCAGTGAACGCGCCCAGGTAGGCGTTACCGCGTGCCAGCAGTGCCAGCAGGCTGATGCCCATCAGCTGGGTTTCCAGAGTGGTGGCGTTCAGCTCGGTGGAGACACCGGTTACCACCACGCGCGGGATGTAGTGCTGGGTAGCGCCCGGCATCGGAGCTTGGGCGAAGCCAGGCAGGGAGCCGAAGCCCATCATGCCTTGCTGCTCAGGAGCCTTGAAGATCAGGTCCACGAAGGCGGTCAGCTTGCACAGGCTTACGCTCTGCTCAACCTGGGAACCGTCATTGCCTGCGATCTGGCCAACCAGCTCGACAGTGATGTCGGAGCGGCGCGGCAGACCGGCCATGGTTTCGCTCGGCAGCGGCGAGTAGTCAACGCGAGCGATCAGGCGATCCTTCGAAGTCAGCCAGGAAGCATTGAAGCTTTCTTCCAGGGCGCCGCCGGAGATCATGTTGGCACGGGTGAAGCAGGCACCGCTGGCGTTCTGCAGGATGCGACGCAGACGCACCAGATCTTCAGCGCCCAGCTCGGCCGGAACCACTGAGGAACCAGCATCGACAACTTCCAGATCAACCAGGCCGGAAGCCTGACGAACCAGAGTGATCACGGCTTCGACGAACTTGCCGTCGTATACGTCGGACGGAACGACGATGCGCTCTACCGAGTTGCCGGCGATCTTGATTTCGCGCGGCATCAGGCGAGGGCCCGAAGATTCCAGGATCATGGTGTGGGCGATGGCCTTCGGCTTGCCGCCGACGGACATTTCCAGAACGCAGATCACAGCGCTCAGGGCGGTGAGGGCTTGTTGACCGTCCAGGACCAGCAGACGGAAACCGGCTTCCGGCAGTTCGGCTTCTTCGGCCAGCTTGGTGAAAGCGGTGCGGTATTGGGTGACGGACTCGCCCAGGTTGGACTTGGCCATCGGCCGGCGGAGACGGGTGTTCAGGCCAGCGGCGCCAGCAGCGAAGTTGGTGTTGTTGGTCATGGTGTTGTTACCCCCTTGGAAATTGGAACTGGATTGGTCTTGCTGTTGGAATGCAGCCCGGAAGGCTGCTGCAGGCTCTGACACCTGCGGTTGCGAACTGTCGTTATTCTCTCGATTAACGCCCATTGGATTTCCTTGTTTCGTTTGTTTGCGCAAACACCCAGAATTCTTTTCCGGTATGTCATTAAAGTAATATGTGTTTGAAATTTCTTTCATTCACCTATTACGGTAAACGTCCAAAAACGTTTACTAGCCCCATACGCCTAGCTACCTTTTGGGTAGCCGGAGACGAATGTTGTCCTATACCATAAGACATTACGTAAAGAAATACGTAAGGCTATAAGTCCACCTTTAATGCCTCCTTAAAAGGAGAGATTATATGTGAACTATTTCGAGGAGGCGGCATGTACACGCTCTTCAACAATCAGCCGCTATCGCACAGAGGCTTTCCGTTAGTACCGGATCTCCTGTACGTAAAGGGCGGACTTTCGAGAAGCCTGCTTAGCAACATCGCCTATTGGCAAGAATCTGCCACGGCGGTCAAAAGTAATCATCTCTTGGTAAAGATCTTACAATCTATCCCCGTACCATACGGAGACTCTGTTAACATTTACAGAGACCAAGTTGCCGACATAGCTGGCGATCTGGCGATGTCCCTGAAGCTGACTTCGTCGCTATATAAAGGAAAGGTATTTGATGGGGTCTTCTATGGCGATTCCATCTCTGAGATCATTATCTCAATAGACGACCATTTTGACATGTCGAATATTGGGGAGACTTGGAAGGACTTGGAACCCATCAAGGTTCTTACCCACCCTAAGTCTGATCTCAACTTCGATATCCCTAATGGCGAGCGAACTGGCAACGATTATGGATTGGCAGTAATAACAATCAACATCTCCATGTTGGCTGTTCAATATCGTCAGTTCCGTTTGGAAGAAAAGAAAGCTGGCATTGTAGACACCTATTCGGTAATGCAATTTATCCATCGCTTTCCACTGACAAACATGCTGAAGAGTCATCTTGACGTCTGTGTACTTAACCGCTTCTCAAACCTGGTTAAAGGGATTCCATCTAGTGAAAGCTTTCGAAAGAATCCTTTCTATAGCACGGACTTTACTGAGAAGTTGGATGAGGGCTTCCGCAAACTGCTTGCAATGCTTCTGAAGAAATCTCCTGACTTCGACACAATGCTGCTGAGCATTCCTCTTGTTACAGCAGATAACGTCAGGGACTTTATCAAGCTTCCAAGCTTTGCTGAAACCAGACAAGTCATCTGGGCCTTCTCCCTTGCAAGGGTTCAAGTAGTTAGCACCATTCTCCGAATCAACTACGAGACTGGCAGCAATAAGAACCAGCAGGCAATTAACAAGATCAAGCACACGCTACTTGAAATGTCTTATGACAGGACGATGGAGCAAGCGCTGAACAACTCCCTCAATAGCGCCATTGAGCAGGTTATTGAAGAAGAGATTCTTGTGTATTTGTGACATAGCGCCAGGGAGCCTAGGCTCCCTGGCTTATGCCGTCATTCATCAATAACTACTTCACCTTCGTCATCCTCTTCCTCATCATTAGGACCAGTCATGTCGATTACAGGAATCGAATCTGCCTGGTTCTTATCTACAGGAACAATCATTCCATTGTCGAGTGTCAGGAAATCGTAGTCCGACACCAAACGCGTGTAGTTATTGTTCTGCATGAAGAAGCCCAAAGACTCCAGCACGAGATAGAACGAGTTCGTGGTGGAGAAAATTAGCTTACGGATATCGATGCCGCAAATGATTTCCTTCGGGATACCTACAGCGCCACAGATTGTTTCTGGCAGCAGCAAGGTGGTGAGGTCAGTCCTGCCATTCTTGGTAAGCCATGCCCGCATTCTGTCAGCAACGTCTTGGTCCGGCATCCTGTCCAGCCACGCCTTCAGCTTGGTAGGATTGTCTGCATCGAGCGAGACCTTAATAGCAGAGTAGGTAGGCTTCTCAGTGTGACCGTATTTCGGAGCGAAGACTTCCTCCCACATCAGGTAGTGATTGTAGTTGGATTTCTCCGGATTACGGTAAGACTCAATAGTCTTAATGGTGGTTGTGGTGAGGTAATCGTACTTGCCACTTTCGATGGAGAATCGAATGTCGTTTTCAATGGCAGCAATCTTACCCATTACTTCGTAAATCGAAATGCCGGCCCCACTCATCACGTTATCCATGATGAACTTGATCAGCTTCCTGAGCTCAGCCATTACGTGAGGAGGACAGTTGGAATTTCGAAGAGCAACACCCTTGATCTCAAGCTCCATGTTCTTGAACACAAGACCTTCGCGCGCACCCACATACGCGTAGTAGTGTTTAGAACGACTGGTAAGACTGAAGACAGGGAAGCAGTACTCGTTCTTCATTGCCAGCTGGAACCGCTGTTCTGGGATTACACCCATATTCGCAGTCATCAGTGCCAGGAGGTGAATGATGGACTGGGAGGCCAGGTAGACGATGCTATCGCGCACCGCACAGGACTTCTCAGAATAGTCAATCTTCCCAGAGAACCACTCTACCCACCACTGAACCGTAAAGATCGTGGAGTCAGTATCGGACGTAATGGCTGATCGACGAATAGAGTCCGGAAGTGCAGCCACTGAGGCAGGCACGTTTGGCGTTGTCATGAAGGCACGGATCAACAACGAATAGTCATCAAGAACGCCGATGACCTTCTTTGCTGTGGCCGCAATAATCGCATAGCCTTCAGGATTGGACGCCTTAACGTCCTTGATCTCCTTGCCATCCAGGATGTTGTAGCAGAGCATCGAAACGAATGCCTTGAGATCGGCATCCATCTTAGACACCCATTCGTCTGGATTATCAACTGGTTCAGTCGCTCGACCAGAAAGACGGTCGATAAAATCACGCATCACGCCAGGGTTGTTAATGGCGGTATGGTAAAGATCGCCTGTGTAGACAAAGGCAGTGCGCTCCAAGTCGGACATCCCAGCAACCAGCCGCTCAATAGAGGAGATCTCCGTTGGGTTTCTCCAATAAAGATCGGTAGAGTAGGTGATGCAGGACATCACTTCGTCTGCCGTAGGTGCCCGAAGGCCATACTGCTGCATGGCTTGAGTAATCAGGTCGTAATCGCTGTTGTTAATAATCGAAACGATGTTCGCCTTAACAATGTCAGGACACCAGTAGTGGCGATTACCCATAATGAATTTCTCATTATTGGCATTACCATAACCACTGGCGCAGCGACAGGTCGAAGTCAGCGTACTGTGAGCGGACTTCAAAAAGAGAATTGTAGATGGAGAACAGTGGGCGCCAGAGAGGCTGTTGTTCTTCAGCTTAAATGACGTCTGCTGGATATCGTAGAAGGTTTCCAGTGCGTGGTCGTCTGCTGCCGCTGCAGTGAACATCGCTTTCTTAGCACTACTACGACGCTGGATGTTACCGGAGATATACGTAGCCAGAAGGGATTTCTTCTCCTTCGGGTTGAGGTACACTGCCATAGTTGGCGACATCAGCTTCCCGGTCTGACGGACATCGTCAAAGTACTCAGAGAGTTTGATGACTTGATCAACACGATGCCCCGGCTTTACTTTGGTAAGGACCAAAGCATCCGGATCTTTCATCTCGAACTTTCCACCAGGTCCAGTTTCTTTATCGACGTATGCGCGACAAATATCCAGAGGCTTATCTGTCATCAGTTGCAGGTAAGTGGACATGTCCTCTTTATAGGCATTGATAAAGTCGATCTTGCGACGATATTGCTCTGCCGGTAGTACGAACGGATTCATGTTTCCCCCAAGAATTCCTGTTAGCCAAATGATAGCGCAAAAGAATAAAAAAGTATGAAAAGGGGGAATAGCCCCCACCCTTTCGGGTGGGGGATTCTTCACTTGTATTCCACTTTATTGACAGTGATGCCATTAGCGGAAAGTGCATCGATGATTACTTGCTGCTGATTAACAGCAACGTCTTCGATGGTAATAACCATGGTCTGGCTGGTGATCTCTTCGATGGACTCTTCACGAATCCAAGGAAGGCCTACGCAGGTGAAAGTACCATTGGGAAGTTTGATCTTCGCATAGAGGTACTCATTGTAGTTATTCGGAATCCCCGCTGGGAGGGTCGGGTAGACGTTGACATGCAGAGCCACTGGATCAATCCAATGGCGCGCGGTATCGGCGTCCAGAATACCTACCACCTTCACACGACTATAACCGGAGCCAAGAATAGCTGCCGGGTATAGTTGGAAATTGACCGTTTTGCCAATTGCCATTTTCTCGATGACGCTCATCGCTATCTCCGCATCTTGAAGGCTACCGTACCACGATCGGACAGCACGCTGACAGAATCGAGCATGTTGAAATCAACGGTACTGCTTACATGAAAGTTATCGACGAGTTCTCGGAGAGTCCTGTCGAAGTGATCCATAGTAATTAGCTCTTCCACGACTTCGTCAACATCAGCATTAACCAATGCATAATGCTCTATTAGTTCTTTGACTAATTGTTTTTCGTCGTAAGAGTAGCGACGCCTAACGCCCCTGCTAAGACCTATTAAGTCCCTTATCTCAGGCACGTCAAACAGCACGACTATCACGAACACATCTGCATGTGACACGTCATTCTCCCTAGACTACTCTGTCCTGGAATAGTCAGTCAGTACCATATCGCCTCCTATCATGCGGTCATATCTGAGCGGCAGGAGTCCGAACGCGGTTACAAAGCCCATGGTCAGTAGTAGCTCCAAAAGCTTTGATTGAAAATTGTAGATGGCACTTCCCAACACCTCCCCATCTGGCGTTGTCTCTCCAGCCCATCCCCCATAGCATCGATAGCTTCGTGAAAAATTATCCCACGTCGAATGTCCGAACGCAGGACCCCATGTAGAGTTATCAAGGGACTCAATCATCAGCTTAAAGATCTCGTCTTCGTCAATGTCGACGGAGCTCATAGAACTAATCTGACTAATAAAGTCTTTATAGATCATTCTTGTAGGAATGACATACGAAAAGTTTGCCATCTTATTCGCCTGCATAAGCCAGCCCGCGGGCTGGCTAGTCGAACACCTTGATAGCGATATCCCCACCGAGCCACTTAGGTTCGGAAAGAATGACGCTGGAATTATCTAGCTTGAGTCTGTCAAAGATAAACCAGAAGTCTTCTTCTACGGCCAAGAACGCATCAAACGCATACATTGCTGAGAACTCATCCCCTTCGAACAGGTCATCAGTAATGTAGGTCTGCACGTAATTGATGTAGGAGCTTGACCTTCCTTCTAGCACTTGTTTTCTTAGCCAGAGTTCCTCGCCCGATTTCATCCAGGCCATCAGAACATACTCGACAAGCGACTTTGGCTCAAGGCTAACGCCACGCCATGTGCTAGAAACTTCTCTTACCTTTGCCACTATCTCCCTGGTAGGGAGTATTAGGAACGAAGTCAATCACACCCCCTCAGTTAAATCATGTCTTTTAACGCAGCGGATAACCAAGTCCCCATGGAACCAGCCTTCCACTGTATAGTAGTAGACATCCCCTAGCAGAATTATAGAAGACAGCATTTGATTGAATGAGAAGTAGAACGTCTCAGCCAACTTGAGCATGTTTTGTATTATAAGCTCCCCCTCGAGCTTATTCCCGCCCAACTGATCATTCTCCATTAGTTTCTGGAAAATGTACTCATACACCTCGCCATAGAAAAAGCCTGCATCAATTGTCTGCTTACCGCATTGATTGAAACAGGCTGACCAGGCTGCCAGGCAGACTTCTGAAATGTCATTGAAGTCAACACCCCTGGCGTTCAGATATGTGAGGCAGTCGGACAAACCATTGAAGACATTTTTGGTGGGAAGTATTAGTAGCTGCTCGCCTTCCATTACCGACCCACCAGCCTTCTGAATTTCTCAGGATACCAGTCGCCCCGATCGAGTCCCAGTGCGATCTCTTTCAGAAGTAGGTCCTCTGAAGGTTCCGCAGACCAGCTAGTTCCCAAGTCTATCAGGCGAATGTCGCCTAACGCAGAGACCTCGAAGTGATAGCTGTGCGTTGGATCAATTCCACCTATCACCAGACTAACCTTGTACTCGATATCCTCGTAGACGCTGGCGATGATCTGATTAGCAACATCAGAAGGAACGCCATAGCCGACGATCATTCTAGCTGCCACATTACCATCGCACATCACGCTTCCACAGAACATGTGTTCGAGGCAAAGTCTCAGTATTGGCTCGTGATTACAGAAGTAAGCCACGTTACCAATGTGCTCCCAGAGCTTCTCAGTCACAATGGAGACTGTCTCAGCACCTGGGATTATGTACGTGAGATTATTTGTCGAATTCCCCTGCTGCATTTCTGCGCTCCCAATCCCAAATACGGTAATCGATTCCACGTTCGATTGCCAGCGTTCGACCTGCCTGCGTGACTGTCCAGAGATCCCAGCTCTCATAGATACCGACGGTGTTAATCATCATTTCCTGAACGGCACTAATGATCGGGAAAACCGTGGTCTCGTAGAAGTAAAAGGACGTGTTCGTCGCTAGCTCAACTTCTGCGAGCTGTGGCGCGTACCATGGAAAGAGCTCTTTCAACAAGGTATCGGCTTTCGTACTACCAGCCTGCCACAGGCTATGGGAGATCAAGAAGTCGGTAAAGATCTGAGCGACGATTTCCTCGTAGTGCGAGAGATGCAGAGTCTTCGGGTACTCCGTATCGATCTGGTACATCAATACGTCTGCACGTACCTTATTGTCCTCTAGCCGCACGAGGGTTTCTTTCTTATTGCCAGGAAACTTCAATGTAATGGCCGGAACAATTTCCCCACCACTGATCGCTGCTATTGACAGCTTACCGAAAAACTGATTGACTCGCTGCTGGAGTTCAACGGACAGTTCTCGTAGATCGTAAATGAAAGCCATCTTCTTTCCTTAGTCGTAGAACAACACTAAGCTGCTCTTCGTAAATTTGAACCTAACAGGACGGTCCACCAACTCGGGCGGTGTTTTGACCATTCCGTAAAGCATCGATTCTGCAATTGCGTCCACTTCTCTTAGTCTTCTTTCGATGACTAGCTTTCTATTTGTAGCTGGGAGTCTGTCAACACTAAGCCAGCAGAGTCCCTCCAATCCATTTCTAAGCCATACCTCCACAAACTCAGTAAGGCTATACCCCCAAGGCAGTAGCGCCTTCTTATTTATTTCGTTCTCCAGAACCGTGTATAAGTCTCTGAAGTTAAACAGAATCACTACACTTTTCATTCTATAAACCGGAAGAACTATCACCATTAGGATAATATGTGTCTAAAACTTCCTAGATTGTCCCATAGTGCGTTTTCTCTATAAGATCGGGCGTCTATGTTACTTTTAACGCAACGACCTTAAATCGCAGCATAAGAGCCGTGGCCAGTGCCACGGCCTTTATGACTTGAATAGGGGTGGACACCCAACCACATCAACCTGGAGAGTCTTCATGCAGTTGGGGTCCTATCCACGCTAGCGGTGCTTTCTGTTCAGAAATGTCTAATGACTTCGCCGCTGCTGGATTTGATTTGCAATGATGTTTTATTCGACCGTCTGTGCAGGATAGTTGAGTGGGCATCATTGCAAAACTTGGAAACAGTGCACATCGACAGCTGGCCAGCCGTATCTCCAGTGCTCCAGAGATTGTCGATGTGAAAAGGCAATCGCTAAGACTTCTCTTCGTCCCAGGACGAAGTAGTCGACTTAACAATCGCTTGCCTCTAACCATTTGGTCTGGCTATAGTGCCATGGAGAGAGACCACGCTTTACCGACTGACCTAGCCGGAACTGTTATCGAGGAAACCTTATAGCGTTAGTTAGGTCCCTAGGTCCGAGGGCCATCGCTCTCCCGGATTCTTTGTCATACCTTCTTGAGAGAAAGTACGATTCGTTCTTTGAGAACACTGTTGTGCAGGTTCATCGCATCGAGCTGCGACACCATCAGCTGCTTCTGATCGCTGGGAATTTCCACCAGACCAGCATCCACTTTCGCAAGGAAAGCTTTCAGCTTACGGATGTCATCGCTCAAACGCGCTTGCTCGGCGTACATGCGCTGTACGTGAGGCTCGTAGTGGTCGATCACGCCAACCAATACATTACCTTCTTCGAAGGCTTGCTTCGGAGACCAGCTCTCGTAGCCATCGGCGTAGCGAACGCCGTAACCTTCTTGACCCTCACGCTCTTGAGGCCAGGCAGTAACGATCTTGGTGGAGATATATTGATTAACCATGAGAGCTTCCTTAATTCTTTTTCTGAAACGCTCTTCCTCTTCCGGCGTTGGAGGAGGGATTAGTTTTCCAGGACAAGCGTGAATGCCAGCTATCCCGCATTTGGAACAGACGTATTCGTCAAGCATGCTTTATCCTCAAATGGTGCCGGCAATAGGAATCGAACCCATGGCCTGCCGATTACAAGTCGGCTACTCTACCTGCTGAGCTATACCGGCGAATAGGTGGGGAGCAGACCAGGCATTCTGATGTGACCGACGGGGAGGTCACGAATGCGGCGGGCTAGATTAGCACCCTCTGGGGGCTCCCCGGTTTGGCAGACGGCTGGAGTCGAACCAGCGTACTATGTACAAGAACCCACCCTCCCAGACTCGATCCTGTTTGTGGTAACCTGGAAGCTAAGGCCGAATCTCACGGCGAACACGGTTGTTCAACATCTACACTCAAAACGGAGCACCAAAGCAAACAGGAAAAGTAGCTTGCTCTGACACTCCGAAACTCAGATAAGAGTCACCCTAACGTGGAGCTTGTGCTTCCTAGACTTAACCACGAACCAATCGTAGTAGCCAGACGTTGAGGCTCTTATGTATTTTAGATCGATAAGGATATCTTCGAAGTCCTTACCTTCATTCTCAATGTGTTTGAGAATTTCAGTACAGAGGAATCGAACCTCACCGTAAGTTGCGTCAGGTAGAAGTTCTTTTACTCTGGAACGCAAATCGGAGTAGGTTTCAATTGACATCCCCGTACCCTCAAAGGGTTGGAAAGACTGGGCGATCGAGCATCCGCCACGTAGGCTGATAAGTCGTTGAATGCGCGCTGTCGTATGGACCGCCGCCGACGGCAACCGACCCAGCCTTTCCAATTTGGCTCCGCGACCTGGACTCGAACCAGGGACCAAACGATTAACAGTCGTTTGCTCTACCAACTGAGCTATCGCGGAATGTTACTTAGCAGATCATCTCAGGAACCTTTAGTCCCTTCTCGTTGCAGATAGCTTCGAGTCGACCTTGCAATTGTCTCTGACGCTCCATGAGTCTTATTGTCCGCTCACGAGCATGGGGATCGAGCTTGCGTTTCAACTGAGCAGTGCTTAGTCTTACATGCATGTTCAATCCTCCTGAAATTAATCCGCTCTTTCGCCAGGGGCGCGGTGACCCCGAGGAAGAACCCAATCGCTGATGGAAGGTAATTGGACTCCGGCTAGCAATAGGACCTCCGTAGTCAAGATCCTAAAGTCCTCTATACCCTCTAGAGGATCGCTTAAACCACGACCGCTATTCCCCCTGTAATGGGCTTTTGCAAAGTCAATGATCTCTTACGCAGCGACAAAACGTTACAGCGCTCCAACAACCCGTAGTTGGAAGAAGGCATGGTGGAATCAGAGAGGAGGCGTGCAAAACCATTCTCCGACACCACCATGGGCAACCTTAACAAAGTTAAGGCAGCACTCGGCTCGCCATTGCACAGGCAACCGTGTCTATGCGGAGCCAACAGGCTCGAAACATCACGTCGACTTCATGATGTATGCTGCTTCTAGGGCTAGACCAAACGAGCAGCGTCGTCGCACAATATCGTTCTTATCTGTAAGTTTTTACACTCACGCGATGCCGTGATGCGCTTGCATCTTAGCAACGATAGCTTTAGCATCTGCCAAAGTCAATCCAGCGCGGTTAAGGATCTGGATAGAACCATGCTTCATGGAGGACTGCATGCCGCTTGTTCCGTCACCACCAACGTAGAGTGCACGATCAATGAAGCCGGTTCCATAGCTTACGTTAACTGAACCGTTTTCTATCTGATCCAGACCACCGTGGAGTTTCTGAGTTGCCGGATCGAAATAGGCCCATAGAACATGCTTCCCTGCTGGAACGCTAGGACTGAAGTTCAAAGTTGGGTTACTTACCGAGCCCACATTACCATTTACTCTCAGACTAGTCGTCGGACTAGCATTCACGAAAATACTCATGAAGTTACTGCTACCGTGTTTGGTAATGAACTTATACGCAGCGCTATGACTAGCCTTATCCATTACCCAAGCCCAGAGGATGGGCTTCGTTACGACGCAGTTTTCAGTAAGTGCTGTGGTAGACCCATAGCGCCCGTTAGCAGCAAGTCCAAACATGTCGTCAGCGAGGGTCGCCGGGACGCCGTTCAGGACCGGGAGAGGATTACCAATTACCGGATTGATCTGTGTGACGTCATCGTCGTCTACGGAAGACCAGGCGAATAGAGCATCGCCCTCATACCAGGCATCGCCAATTGAGAGGGTCAGGGTGAACTTCCTGGACGCAAGACCATCACTCGCGAGAATGGTGAGGACCTCACTCTTTGGCGCATTCCAATTAATGCCGACATCATTCGCCATTTGGAGAATGTTGCCAGAGAAATTGAAATTGCCTCGCCGATTACCACCGATGATCTCATAGCTGTACCCAACAGGGAGTGAGCGGAGACTATGTGGAAAGGACGGCATGGTGAGGATCTTGTCACCGTTATAATCACTAACCGCAGCCATCGGTAGCTTTTGAACCTTACCGCTCTTAGAAGCGAGTGCAAGGTAGCTTACGTCACTAATGTCTGCAAAGCTATCTGCGATTGAGAACGTTGTTCCAAGGACGTCCGCATAGATGCACATGGACCCCATGTTATCGGCAGCGAGCTGGGCCAAGTAACGACGCATCATCTCACCGAATTGTGGGGACTCCTGATAAGCGAGCAGCCATGTCTTTACTTCAGCAGGCATGCTTTGATGGTAGTGAAGGCCACCCTCATATCCAACAACTGGCATTGGACTAGCCAAAAGGGCATGAGATCTCAGATAACTCGAGTTCTCCAACGCATCGACTCTGTTTGCCAGGAGCTGCTGATCGAAACTCCTAAGCGCCATTACATTGCCAGGCGTTGCCGAGACAGTAACGTCTACCGAGACTACGGTCTCATTGCCGTTTTCCGTATAGACCACGAAGACCTTGTACGTAGTCCCATCGGTAAGACCCGTGATAGCTGCAGCCGCCGTATAGGAACTGGGACCTGATGTATAAGGAATACTTACCTTACTAACAGCGCCTGTTCCAGCCTTTACAGCTTCGACTGTGGGCGTTGCGCCAGCCGGATAGATTCCAATTTCAAACGTCGAGGCGTCCGAACTCCAGAGCTGTGGAATAATCTGCCCACTGCTGTAGCTTAGACGGCAGCCAAAATATGCACCGTCGTAGTAGGGAGCAATGGCCAGGGCGCTAGCGCGTTCGCGAATTCCAGGTACAGCCAGACGTCCTGTCGACACACTATTGTTAGCGGCCTGGCTGGAGACTATTCGCCGGTAGCGATCTTTACCTAGAATGGCGTCGAAGATATTCCAGATCCTCAGGCATTGTTCCGAATAATGAAGATTCATATTCGAGACTTTACCAGCCTCGTTCTCATTCAAGAAGAGCAGGTTAACCATACCAGCCACAATTGGAACTTTGGTGGTTAGTGCGGCCGAATCGTAAAGCTCAAAGGTGTTGGCGTCTATAACCTTCACGTAGGTCTGTCCACCTCCCTCCAGACGCCAGTTCAAACTAACCCTGGCGGCAGCGTTCTCTTTTGTGGCGAAGTTACGCGTCAGGTTACCAGTGGAGAGACCGTGACCAGCTAGCGTGAAGTTTTGGGCAGCAAAGTTAGGAGTGGCCACCTTTCTCGTGTTCTTAAGGTAGCTGACCCATGCCGTACCCTCACCCCATGGAGCGGCGGAGTTCCAAATTTCGTTACCGTATTCAATCCAAACCGCCTGCGTGCTAGGCATTTTCGCTTTAAGCAGTTTGGCCAACTCAGTGATGTAGGCGTCAGTTGCGCGATATGGAACACAGATCCAGATGTCTGACTTCAGACGTTTGGAGAAATCACACATCCATTCGTAAGGAACAGAGCTGCCGCTTGAGGCCGGTGTACGTAGGCTGACGCCTGTAGGCTTAGCGCGCTCATCCCAATTGGTTTCGAAGTTCTTGGATGCAATATTCCAATCCATCATTCGGGCAAGAGGAGTTCTCAGACCCTTGTGGAAATTGATGAACTCGCTATTCCAGATATTGCCTGCACGCCAGCTTTCCAGATGTCCTGGAAGAATGACTGCCAGATTACCCAGGTTGTTAGTAATGCTACCTTCAACGAAAAGACTCAACGCCTGATCGACCGTACCGGTGGTAAAGGTGAATTCCGTCGCACGAGTATAAGACCCGCTACTCGGGTTGTTCCAAATGCCAACGGCTACCTTGAGGCCGTCAGGGTTAAGAACGGTGTAAGTGCCCGCTGGAAGTGAATTCCGATGGTCGGCCAAGACTATTCGGAAAACGTCAGTGGCTGAGGCAGTTGTCAACTTCCCTTGGTCGAAGGTGAAAGGTGCTGTACCAACGATTCGTTCTGGAAGAATGGCGTGATACATCAAGTTAGCAAACACCCAAGCGTTAGACCAACTGTTGATCCAAGCTAGGTTCGTACCAACCTTCATATTCAGGGCGTCTAAGAATGGAACGACACCATTCTTAGGAAGTTTAGAGGAAAGCTTGGCACCGATCTTTCCACCTATTTTACTGGAAATAGGCATATGCCAACTCCTTATTCTTCGATTTCTCGAACGAAGCCCTGTACGATGACAGTGACGTTTGCGGCGCTGGCTCCGCTCAAGACAGCGCGGGCTACGAATGGGAAGCCAGACATATCGTAGAGGCCAACGGCGTCAATGGGATCGCCGATGATTGGAACCCATACGCCATTGGGTGCGAGGGCTTCAAACGAAATGCTACCACCACCAAGGTCGCCAGTAACGTAAACGTTCAGGCTCTTGCTGTCGTGCATATATTCGAAAGGACTGGAGACTCCATCGGCAGTAACCGCGTTCAGGAGAGTGATGAAAGGATTGCGTACATTGTCAATAGCGGCCACGGTAAAGCTCCTAGTTTTTTGTTAACATAGCATAACGGCATAAGGAGGGCCTTAGGCCCTCTACTTATTTCCCACACCAAGTTGCCTTAGTCCCGCCGTCGTAGAGGACAGCAAAGCCTTTATCAACGAGTTCCTGATTAACGTTAACGCCATCAATGTAGACGTCAGCATCAATCCTGAAGTATCTGTCCCTGGACATATTAAGCAAGACAATACGCTTAGCGGTAAAGATGCGTTCTCGCAGATACTCGCGAGCTGCGTACGCTTTATTTCTTTCTGTTAAGCGTTCTGTTTCCGTAGGACAATTACTCTTGATCTCTGGTGTGTCGAGACCTTTAAGTCTAATGCCAACATTGAGACCGAAGATATCAGGGACACCCTCTACATTAACGTAGATAGTATCGCCATCGTAAACGGACATTACGTCCTCTGGGAGAAGACGAATTGAGTCGGTTGGGTAGCAATAGGCGGGCTGACATGAAACGAAAGCCAATGCCGTAAAGATAGTTAGAAAGACGTTACGCATAGTAACCTCGTGGAAAGGCGGAATAAAACCAGTGGTTTATACCCACTGGTTATTCTTTTGTTTGGCAGCACTACATGCAATCATGATGCTTAATAAACATCCCACAATAACCTGACCAGGGGGTAGCCTGGTTATTGTAGGCTGCTTATTCAGAGGGTCTCAAGAACAACAGGGGGGGGGGGTAGTTGTTCGAGCGCACTGCTAAATCTACAACTTCCGTTTATCCGCAGACATCTCAACAGCGTAGGCAGGTGTGGGGGCTGGGCTGCAGGCTGAGAGCTACGGAAGCAATGATGGAGGAAATGCACGGAAAGCCAATCGTCCATGCAAGGGTCACGAATGGGGGATTCGCGAATTCTTGCATATCATGTTACTAAGCGTAACAAAATATTCAATAAGCGGCATAAAAGAAAGTCCCGCTCTGCGGGACTCGCCTTTTCATTTCACTTGGACTACGAAGAGCGAACCCTAAGTCCTAAGCGTGCAAGAGCGACGCTAATGCACTAATCGGCGGTCATCCCACCTTCTGGTTGCCTCAACTCTTCACAAGGAAGCTTTGGCGTCGAATTGTAAAAGATCTAGGAGCTAAGGCGTTGCGCAAACAATCACCTATACAGTAAGCAATGTTGCGTAAGAAAATACATAAAAAGAAAACGGCATAAGAAAGAAATATGCAGTCACCGTTGGACTCGTTCTGTCTCTACCAGGAGTGATCAATTCCATCTGAGCAGAAGTCCGGACCGCGGGTGACCGCCTATTGAGCTTGGTTCCTACCAATGACGGAGCGTCCCAGTTACTAACGTGTCACGAGCACGTTCAGTTAATATGGCGACTACTTGCATTGCGCAGGGTTGCCGACGATTATCTCGTCTATACCTTGGGCTGGTATGCCTGTATTACTGAGTCGACAATTTTTGACTCAGTACTGCCCTATGGACGGATATGGGCACCTTAAGCCCACCCGCCTGTGGCCATTGTGTGTCGGCGTTTGTCGGACCGGTTGGTTCACCAATAGACCCATAGCCCTCAATCACTTCAAGCAATTGCTTTACTAAGATTGGAATAGCCATGGGTATGGTAAGTAGAGACCGGAGGGCCGCCGATAGCCCTTGTATAGTTTCAAACAAGACCTTTCTGAAGCACCTTGAAATTTAGAAGGTAGTCTCGTCTTGCCCAGTTCCCCATCCCCCACAAGGATGTGCTTTGGCGACACTCGCCACAGCTACCAGTGTAGCTGCATGTAGGCCATTGCTGGGATTGCGCACAGGTTTGACTAGCGCTTTATCGAACTGCTCAGTGAGCGAGTAAGTGCGCATCTCTGACTTTCTGATGATAAACTTCCAATCGGAAATGCCATCATCGTAATCGTCAGCAGTTAGCCATTCATTAAGACTAGGACCTTCATCGACGACAATCACTTTCTCCAGTTCAGCAGCCGTAGCTAACTGACCTAAGGTGAATAGCGCTGCCGCTATCAAGGCGCTTCTCCCACACTGTCTTCCACCGATAAGCATCATTGGAAGTCCTTAAGAGAAGCCGAGTCCCTGTGAGCGGTTTATCACCTGATCTTTATTGGGGTCGAATTGCTCCTGATCGAACTGAGCATGCCATTCACCCGTCTGACATTTAGAGCATTTCAACTCCACTAGGGCCAGAGGTGGTACATTCAGTTCAGGATACGCGAGCTCTACGGCGTCGACGCAGCCACAGGAATCACACTGGAACAACTGCATTTCGACCCCTCCAAAGACTTACAGGATCAGACCGGTGTTTTGGACTTTGTCGTCCTTACCGATGATGGTGGCAGCGGCCACACGGGACTGTCGAACTTCGTCCAGGCCACGGAGGGTCTCGTTCAGCATACCAGCGATACGAGTCACCGGAGTGATCGAGATCGCGTAGTGCAGCGAGCGGACGCCTTCCATCGGAAGCTTGGTGTAGCCGGCGCAGTGGTACTCAGGAACCACGGAGATGCCAGGCTCGTTCGGGCTTTCCAGAATCGAGGCCACGGAGATCACATCGTTGTTACCGAGGTCGCTGCTGTTCTTGACGATGTCCAGTACGGCCAGGCGAGGACCAACCGAAGTGGTGCGATCGAAGCGCAGGAAGTTGGCAACGTCCTTGCTGTCGAGTTCGGCGATGGTGCGGGAAGACAACAGAGCCAGGCAGGCGATGATGTAGTTCATCGAATCGTCTTGAGCGCTACGCGGCTGACCACGCAGGTTGTGATCGTAGGTCATTACGACCGGCGCTTGGCGCTGCTGGGCGATGGCTTCCAGGGTCTTCAGGGTCTTCAGGGTGTTGGTAGCGGTGATGGTGGATTCATCGGAGCCCACAACCACGCAAACAACCGGATGACCGCGCTCGAGCAGTTCGGAAACCAGCAGCGGACCGATTACCGAGCCAGAGCCACCGGCGGCAGAGAACACCACGACGTTGAAGTCGCCCGGCTTGTGGGCCAGCAGGATGGATTTGATTTCATTGGCGATCTGCTCGTGGTTTTCGGCACGAACTTTACCAGAACCGTCCAGGTCTTTCAGGATGTAGCAGCACTCGTCCGGTACGTTTTGGGCGATGTTACTGCGGCTGGTATCTACCAGCGATACGATCGGACGTGCCAGGCCGTCTTGACGGGCCCCCAGGAAACGGCTTGCCACGTTGATGCCGGCGCCACCAGCGCCATAGATTCGCATTGCGTTGTCCACTTTTACTCTCCAGGTTTCAGCGTTTAACTATGAAAGGTTTTGTACACCTACATATCAATGCTTCACTATGTAAAGAAAAACTGGAGGGTCTTCGATGACCGTTAATCTTTTCCAGAAAGCCTTGGATGAGGTGCGATATAACATCCCGGAACACATTCTTAACCTGGCATTTGTAAAGCGCGACTACGCAGCACGTCGTCTGCCTGTTTCTGTGGATTCCAAGATTCGTGAACTCGTCATTCGCGATCGGGTAATGGTTGACTGTAATCTCGTGGGCGGTCTCCAGGTACTGGTTCCTTTGTATGGGATCACACCAGAGACGTACGACAACTACGACATGGTCTACCGCATCCCTCGGGAGCGTTTACAGAATCGCACTATCAGCAGTGTACTTTCTGTTGGCTATTACGACATCCGTGCTTTTAATGGTCTTCACACTGGAGCGCTCTATAACTCCGCTGGTGTAAATGCCATGACCAATGCCGCTGGCGCTGTCTTCGATGCATCGATGCCATTGCAAAGTGTATCCACAGCCTATGTGGAATTGATCGGTGAAAACACCGTGCTGGTGCGGGACACGACTCAAGTCTCTGACAATCTCGCGCTACGCTGTGTGCTGGAATATGATGAGGTCATGTCCTCTATCAAGCCCAGCAGCTATCACGATTGGTGTAAGCTGGTAGTCCTGGCTACTAAGGCTTACATCTTCAACAATCTGATAGTGCAGATTGATCAGGCATACCTGCAGGGTGGTCAAGAGCTGGGACGTATTCGTGAGATCATCGACGGCTACGCTGATAGTAATGAACTCTATATGTCGCACCTGAATGATGTTTGGCGTAAAGCCTCCATCTTCAACGACGTTGAGAGTAAGCAGCGTCACCTGCGCACGCTGATGGCTCGCCGTTAAATTCGGGCAAAAAAAAAAAAAGAGGAGGGCCAATGCCCTCCTCCTTATGCCGTGTATCGCTTAGACGACCCAACAGGCGTGGTTAGTATCGCCAACTACTTCCACGGCCTCATTACCACGGATCACATAACTGATTACCGGATTGCAGTAATCGAAGTAAACGCGATCAGTCTGAGAAGCAGGACGGAAGTGATTGCTGATCCCACCATCGGCGTCTACCGGAAATTGGGTATAGCGGAAAATGCCGCAATCTTTCCAGAACGGATCGTAGAGTGGGCGGTGGTTAATGCTTTCGCTTTCAGCCAACGGCTTGTAGACGTTGACGAAAACTTTCCCCTCAATCATGGACGCCAGGATAATGGCCGGTTCATGGTGTGTGAGGTGAACGTTGATTTGCTTGAAGAGATTACCCTCGCCATTGATGGCATTCTTGATAATCTCCAGCTGTGCGCTCGGATCGCGCAGGAGCTGACGGCCTCGCGCCCACAAGGGAGTGAGGTGTTCGGGGCTTGGCAGGTAGATACCCTTCAGGCCTTGTTTGAAGAAGAGACTTACAGCGGTAACCAGAAAGTAGAAGTATTTCATTTTCTTTGTTTCCCCATTGTCGGAATACACTAGAGGCAGTTTTCACCGCCTCTAGGCAAATCATTGTGGTTAGTTGTATTTTAAAACATGCCAAGGCGACGCTTGGCGTTCTCTGTGATCTCCTCGATCACGTCGAGGCGGTCAGCATAGCCCTTGCCGATCAGCGACTTGAAGTCTTCGGCAATGACGAACGGAGGAAGAACGGAGAACAGATCTTTGATGTGCAGCATGGTAATACTCCAAGGATAAAAGGAGGGGGTCTAAGACCCCCTTGGATTAAACGGCGTAAGTGAACTCAAAGCGAGTTGATTTACCGACGCCATCACGGAGATAGATGACTATCTGACGAACTGTCACGGACTCACCATGATCCAGACATTCATTTACCAATCCAGTAAGTTGGTCCCCGTCACCGCCCAAGCGGAAGAAATAATCTTCCGAAGGACGTAGACCAATGAAGTTAGCAAACAGGCTACACTTCTTATTGATCTTGAGAATCTCTTCGCCAATGCCGATGATCTGACGAATTGAATCCTCAAAGCGAGGTGACAGCTGGATGCCATAGAGACGCACATCGTCTATGGCGGTACTGCGCATCTTCGCATAATGGAAGCGGCGATCCGACAGCAGGTAACCCACCTGGTAGCAATATGCCGCATTCATCATGTTGGATTCCACGATGTCTTTAGCATGTAGGCGGAAGGCGTGGACGAGTAACATACCACGATTAACCTCCTCATCCGTGACGCCACGCTCATAGAGGGCGATGTCTGGATGGGCGGGTAGTACGAGGCGTTCCCAGTAATGTCCTGGGAAACGTTCTTTGAGGATTTCGTGATGATTGTAGATATTGCGGAAGAGTTCCTTCAGCAATTCTTTCAACTCGCCCTCTGGCTCTGCCTGCAGTTCTGCAGTGAGGCGTTCTTCATGAGCCCTACCACTCCGATAGACGGAAGAATCATCACTGTAGCTGTAAGAGTAATCCCATTGGGTATACTTGCGGATTTGCTCTAACGCCACATCGGACAGTGGTCGTTCACCTTTCCGCTTCAGCAAGGTGATGCTTTCTTCGGAAAGGTATTTCGGGAATTCGTTTTGCATGACAATACTCCTAAGGATAAAAGGTAGAGCAGACTTATGCCTGCTCGAGTTTTTCAATGAATGCCTTCTTAGCGGCAATCAGTCGGGGGTAATTCTGGACTACGTCGATGTAGTCTATCTCCAGATCCAGGGCGCGCCGATACAATTCCTGCGCTTCTGTTTCCAGAGCGCTAGCGCGGGCGATCATTCCGACATTACCACTCTTGAGAGCGATTGCAATTCGCGCAGACATCGCTTCAGCGTCGACGGCAGCCTTCTCGGCTACTTCCTTCAAGTGTAGCGCGGTCTCAAGTTTATCTTCCAACACTTTCAGTAGCTCTTTGTGGTGGGCGATCTGATTCTGTTGGGTACGGGTTTTGAAAGCTACTACTTTCTTTTCCATTTTTAAAGCTCCAAGGATAAAAGGATTGACGCTTAGTGTACTGTGTGCTGACCCATTAGCGTCATGAATAATAGGTCAGCCTCATCCCCGAGAATGTAGTCGCCAGCCTCGTGGCGGCTGGTAGCATCCATCATGAGCTTACGAACGCTCTCACGTTCAGGACCCTCCTCAAGCAGCAGGATGCGTTTGAGAAATATAGCGCGCCCGGCATCAAGTACCATGCAACTTTTTACATGATTGAGGAAATGGGTAGCTATTTCCTCTTCACTAATAAGACCTACCTCAATTGCCTTGAGACGGGCCTCTTCGACGTGCCTTGCTTTGCCGCAGGGTTGCATCTCGGTCAAGCTAGCGGTCAGGTGGGCGGCCAGCTTGTTAATGTATTCGACATTAGCCATTTTTTGAAACTCCTGTAAGGATGGAAGGATTGAATAGTATTTACCTATTCATGGATGTAATATGTATCTAAGATTTCTTTGCTTCTCGTATTTAGGGCATAAGGAGGAGGGCACTGCCCTCCTCGCTTTTATGCCTTTTTCTGATCGTTCAGATACTGAGTGGTGTCAGCCAGGGTATCGAAGATCTTCACGCCGGTATCAGCCAGCAAGCGCTTGACTGCTTCGATGCTACTGGCCTGGTGTTCTTCGTACACCGCGCCGTCATCGTCTTCCAGGATGGTAATTACCGTCTTCTCAGGATTACGAATGGCACTGGCCGTCATTTCAGCAAAGGCGTAGAAGCCCTGCTGCTTAGGAGTGATTACGTACAGGTTGAAATCGTTGGTAGCCTTAGCAGCTTCTTCTTGCTGCTGGCTCTCCATGCTCCACTCTTCCACTACGGGATTGTAGTGGTTAATCTGAAGCGTAGGGATGAACTGCTCACGCCAAGTCGATTGGATTGTACCAAACAACCCTACCGTAGGTTGAGCTACCTCTTCGTTTTCGCTCTCCGTCGAGATCCTCAGACGAAGGGCCTGACTCAATGTAGACATAACGCTACCTCATACTTGTTTAAGTAGAACCCAATAGAAAGGGTATCATACCTTAGTAGTAAATATTGCGGCATAAAAGGCGGCCCACCGCCGCGCCCCCTGCGTTTTCTTTTTAAAAAAGGAAATTTCTAATTCTATTTTTCCTTTTCTAAGCACTCTACTAGGAAACTCTCCCTAGGAGTTTCCTTTAGTTAATCTTACTTAAGAAACGAATTCTATCAAATTCGTTCATATACTCTCTCTCTTATATCCTTATACTTACTACATATGGCCCCTCTGGGGGCCCTATGCGTCAGCAAGTATTACCTCATTTTATTTGGCATCCATGTAAAAAAATATAGTTTCTAGGAAACCAAGAAAAAAAGAGGAGTCCCAGAAGGACTCCAAAGAACCCATCCGTCCACCTAGCCTCGGGGGAAGGTAGGGTCCGGATGGGTAAGCGCATAGTTTTAGATGGCTACCTTACCGTGGGTGGTATAGATATCCAGCTGATTCTGTTTCTTGTCATGTACTACCTGGAAGCCTGCGCTTTCCAGGAAACGTACGTTAGACCAGATAACCTTTCCTGCCGAGAACAAGTGTTCACGAGCATTACTGAGGAAGTTACCGTAATGGCTTTCCACATAGTTCTGCACTTCCTTTGCAGGAATAGCTTGCTTGCAGTTAGCTGCGATACGGAGATCGTCTTGCAGTAGGCGTACATGACGCACGAGGTTGACTCGTGGATCGACGCTTTCGCCATAGTTAGCGTCTTCGTCAACCACAACGCCACTGTCTGTCAGTGGCGCGGTGTTAACCAAAGCGATCCAGTTACTCTCGTATTCACGAGCTTCTTCTGGCTGCTTGAGAAGTTCTTCCAAACCAGGACGATCCAGCAGATATTGTTGGTAGGTCTCCAAACGAGTCTTACCGACCTTATTGGACTCCTTGAGTTGCTGGAGATCTTGTTTGATAGAATTCATACGACCAATCAACTCGTTGAGCTGACTGATAGTGATTTCACTCTGCTCCCCTTGCAGAGCTGCATCAATGCCTTCGATCGGGAAGGCTTCGTAGAGCGTCTTGAGAAACTCATTGCGAGTTTGCTCACAGACATTGAGGCCGTCGATGTTAAGCTCCACTACCTCGTCCAGCAGCTCGCCAAAAGCTGCGAAGACACATTGACCGATTACAACATTTTCATTTGCGCTTGTCATTGCCTAATTCCTCTTAAGCTTAGTTTTGTTGTCGCACTATAGTGTACGATCAATTGAATGCGATTTATTGTATCGCTTATCATTAAAGTAATATGTGGCTCAGATATTTTAGGTTAGCCCAATCGTATAGTGCGTTTAGAAACCCGGCCTTTAGGTGACAGCCATGACTGGTAGTGTTAAAAGTGTATTTAACGAAGAATGTAAGGACGTCAAAATAGACGCCAAGCTCGTAAAGCGCATTCTTCAGTATGGTCAGAACTTCGTTAACAAGAATGCTGATCACATCTCTTTCTTTGGCGGTAACCTACTGGGTGTCGACACAGTTCGCTTTAAAGACGCTGATCGCAATCAGTGGTTTGACGATATCATCGAAGCTGACGATATCTCTCTGAAGGGCAAGCTACACTCCCTACCCAGCATCGATCCAAGCTTTAAAGTTTCTAGCGACGTAATGAATCTTTCCTGCGTCTGGCTAATGAATGCAATCTACACTAGCAAGAATCTGAGCGCTAGCGAGAAAGAGTCTGGTCTGATGTCGGTGGCACTGATTCTCCAGTACAAGCTGATCAGCTCGATCATGGCGCATTACTTTCCATACCCTGCAGACCGTGAAGTCGCTCTGGCGACGTATGCGCGCCTTAGCCTTAAGTTTGCACTCAAGGTATACGGTAGCTGGGGTGCACTGCTTAGAAAGCGTTCTGAGGACATCCTGGCTCGAAATAGCATCCACTATAAAACCTACACGGAGATGAATGACGACTCCGCCGTAGTTTACATGCTTAACGACGTCCAGGGTCGTCTTCGCGAGATCGTTAAGAAGATGTGGGCTGAGTTCGATAAGACTCGTAACTCGAAGAGTAAGATCTCCAGCACCAGTAGTGTAATCGTTATTGATGGTGAGAGTATCCTGCGCGATCGCACGACTGACCACACGGCATACCGTCGATACATCCACGAGACGATCATCAACAAACCAACCTTCATCAAGACGGAGTTGGTAGAAGTAATTGGCAGTGCAATGCACACCATGCCCATCAAGCTTCTCAACGACACGCTGGCCTATATGTCTGACAACTATCGCCAACGCGGTGATAAGGACATTGAAGAGCTTTTGGATGAGACGCTACTACATGCCTTCGATTTCTTGAACAATAATCGAAGCGAATTAAGAGACGGTAAGGACATCGGTGCATTCATTGCTCGGTTGCGAACTGTCTACATGTCTTCTCGCTCTAGCGATCCCGCGCTTCTTAAGATGCGGGTGCTGGCAGAGAAGATCATTGGCAAGGCCGTTAAAACCAAGAACGATAACGTAATCGCCTCCGTTCGTACGGGCGTGCTTCTCTACATCGTTCTCCGATCCTTTACCATGAAACACTACAGTTGAGGGAACAATGAAAATAATCAAGCGTTTGATCCGAGCACTCCTCGGTCCCGTAAAGCGTAAGCTTACAAATGAGGATATCAGCAACGTCACCACTTTCTGCGGTGGAATGAAGGCTAAGTATCCTACTTTGAAAAGTATGGATCACCTTATCTTTCGAGCAGTTACTGTGGATACCTACATTCGGTTCCCCTTCATCAAGAAGGTTACTGAAAGCTGGGTTGTCCACACAATGGCCGTTTTCGAAGACACTACGGTCGTCCGCACCACCCGCGCGTATGTGGAGCTCCCACAGGAAGCTATCGACATTGCGGCTGGTCGGGCTTTGGCTGAGTACCGCGTTGAAAAGGCCATCAAACTGCTACACCAGCAGCAGCGGGCATAAGACACAGAGAGAGCTCCTAAGGGGCTCTCTCTATGCCGTACTTCACTTGTACAAGTAAAGGTTGATGTCATTAAGTGTTTGCTCAATGACACACTCATATTTATTACTCTCATCAAAGAGGAAATTTCTTTCCAGCAATTCTTTTGGAATTGGGAGGTGATCGCCTCGCAGATATTCCACATTAACTCGGTAGTGATAGCGCCTGCTTTTCCTGGTAAGAAGCCTTTTCACCGTCTTTGTTTCGCAGAATCTTTCAACCTCTACCTGAAGGTAGGTGGTCTTATTTTCAGGACCAAAAACGAGCCGATCTCTCCAGACACTACCGTCTGGTTCTTTCTTAACGATGGTTGTCCCACCAAACAAGAACTGGTAGATGGAGAACTTGAAAATCTTCCCGCCATCAAATCCATGCCCCCACATCAGACTTGCAAGATCCAGATCGCCAATGAAGCCGTAGGCTGCCGAGTTCTTGTTCTTAATGTGGGCGGTTAACTTACGCCAGTAAGGCGTGCCTATTCCGATGTAGATTCGGAAAAGAAAAGGAATAGCCAGGTGTAGTCCTACTGTTGAGAACTTTCCTTTGTTGAACTCCCATGCTAGAACCAGCTCGGGATTTTTCTGGAGAAATATGAGTTCAAGCTCCAGACTGTGAATGGGGAGCTTCGTTCCGTCCTTGAAGAGAACGTAGAAGCGATGCATTGAAAATGAAAGCATGGCGAAGAGTCTTTTAAGCTTAGCGGAAAGCATCTCATCCTCCTTGAAGTAAAAAGGAAATAGGGGAGTAGTCATAACTAACTCCCCTTAGTTAAAATTAACGCCAGCCCGCTACACGACGTGCATCCAGACCTTGACGGCTTCTGAAAGCATTTCTCGACGCATTGACTCGCTGCTCGTTAGCCGTCCGAATCAAATCATCGACACTCAACACTTCCCCTTCTGTAGGCTTATAGCGTGCCATAAGACTGCGTAGTTTGGTCTCGAGTTTAACGATGATGATTTCGCTCTGAGCTTCCTTCAATTCCTCGAAGAGAGTTTCGATCTGATCGCGGTAGCTCTTTTGGAGCTTCTGTTCAAAGATCTCTTTCTCAGTAAGTGTGCGCGTACTATCGCTAGCTGCACGCATCACCACAGCCGGATCAATCCCGTAGTACTGTAGATTCTTCGAGTGGGTCAGGAACCAGTGCGTGAGCAGCCATGCGATAACCATGTCGTCATTACCACTGGCTTTGTGGTCGATCCTGCCGTTCTTAACAACGAGAGAACGAATCTCAGTAGAGAGTCGCTTGTCGTGTACCAGATGGCCGCCCTTCTTCGCAGCGTTCTGAATTACTGTGGAGTACAGCAAGCCACGAGTTTCAGAAGTCGTGTTGAAGCCGAAGTAACGCTTGAGGTCATCGTAGAACGCTTGGTTACGACGCTCCAGAGGCGTGGACTGCAGTAGACGGAACTCAGCAGGCATTTCGGAAGCCATGTCAACGATGCGATTATACATGCGTTTAAACGGATCAATGCCAGCCTTGGTGAGGGCCAGTTGGATATAATCCATGATCATACCGCCAGTAGACTTACGCTCCATAATCAGGGTCGTGTTCTGATACTTGATTAGGAGGTTAGCCAGCCACATGGAGAATACGATCAGGTTTGTTTCGTTGATCGTAGCCGCACCCAACACTTTGAGATCTGCCACATCAATCAAGACAAGACCATTGGCGTCCTGACCCACCGCCTCACTGGTATCTGCACCCAGAACAAAGTGACTGTTGGCAGCGCGCTGTAGCAGCTCTTCTTCGGAGACGTACCAGTTAAAGATAAAGCTCTCTTTAGAGATCTCAGTGTGCTGAGGTTCCAGCTCGCTGTTTCGAATGATCTCGTTAAGTTTAACGCTAAGAGGCGAGCTCTGAGTACCGCTAGTCCAGACATTGAGGAAGTCGCGGTCTGCAGCTTCACCAGACGAACCGGCGTTAGCCATAGCCTCATAGAGCCACTGGTCTGTCTTGCCCAACTGACGATGACTGAACGTGGCGTTGACGATAATCTTCTTACCGCTGCAGGCCTTACCTACCATCATCACCAGCTGTGTCCGATCGGCTGCGTCAAAGAACGCTTCAGTCCACACTGCGCCACCGTGGATGAAGTCGTACATGAACTTACCATCACGGTCGTCTTTCTTCCCTGCAGTTGTAGTGAAGATGTTGCCATAAGGACGGCCGTACTTCTCAGCTTCTTCACGAGCAGCAGTACCAGAAGCCAGAGCCGCTGGTAGGGTAGTGCCGATGAAGTTAATGAACGGACCCTCGTCAATGTGGGATACCGGTGCAGTCAACCCACGACCCAGGTTGTTAGCTGTAGTTTCAGAGTTCTGAGATACACCGGTGGTGTAGGTGTTCTCGTTAGTCTTACAGGTCAGTTCGAACTGGTTGTCCGAATCCTGCTTCGTCATATTCACGAGATACTTAGGCAGTAGGTCACGAATCTTCTTAAGACGCTCCACGTTCGCCTTACGAAGAGTATCGTCCTTCGTGATCATGTTAATCTTGGTGTTACTGGCACCAATGTAGATTAGCCATGCCATCAGGGTATCTGTAGATACCGACTTACCAGTCTGACGAGGCTGGATCAACGCTACGTCGATGCTGCAGTAGAAAAGCCAAAGCAGTGCGATGTTACCGCGGTTAGCCTTGAATGGAATTGGCTTTGGACCAGCGACCGGAGGGATTCGAACAACCTCACGGAAATAATACCATGGATTGTAGCGACACTCCATGGCGATGGCGACTTTTTGCTCAGTAGTGAGATCCGGGGAATGTGGATCTACGCCCTGTAGCTCTGGTTGCAGGAGGGTCAGGATGAACATATTGTTCTTGATACCCATCCTTCGGTAGACTTCAACCTGCCTCAGAAATGATTCATTCGAGGTCTTATAGTCGATAATTGCGTTTGGGAAGTTAGCCCAATCTCTCAAAAATCGGATCATTGGTTCACCTGTCAAATAGAGCGGTGGGACAACCCCACCGCTCGTATTCGTTTCTTTAAAGCTGATGAACAACCATACCAGTGCAGCCAAGGTAGAGGTCGTCTGTAGGAGTACGTTTGAAGAACTCCAGGTAGACGCACTCGCCCTCGTTGACGTGCTGAGAAATAGCTGTCTTGATGTTCCACTGACTGACGGCGAGTTCGATTCGACGAGAACCAACAACCAGCACGAAGTGTGTGGGTGCAGGAGCACGTACTTCCGTTTCGCTGTCGAACAGAGGAATGGTGCTGTAGAACACTTTCTCCAGCCAAGCTTCTTTGCTGAGCGCGCCAGCGGAGAGATCGTAACGCCAGAGGTTGGCATTGACAAACTCAACAACCGCCTTAACGCCGGCTCCGTAAGGCGCCTCGTCAGACTCAAAGCTAACAGTCCAGTTGTCCCGCTGCTCATTACCAGGCGCCAGCAGAGATACTTCAAACTGCTGGGTGTGGCGATAGGCGGAGAACGTGCCATTGATGTCGGACAGCGTGATGCCGACACTAATGCGCTGGACAATGCCATAGCGCTTAGGATCAAACGCAGGACTTCCGTTGGCCAGACTGACGTACGGCGTGACGTAGTAGATCTTCTCACGATCCAGGTTAGCCAGGAAGTATTCCAGGCGATAGCCAGTGACAGCGTCAATCCAGACAGGGTAGGCGAAGAGCTTGACCTGGTAGGAGCCTTCAGCCTCAGTGCTGGTGATGGTGTATGGGACAACCATCGTCTTACCATCGCTGGAGAGAGGGCCGTAAGAGACCTCCTCAGCAGACAGACGGTAAGCCAATACCAGAGGCAGGCGCTGACCACGAATCGTGGAGACGAACTTGTCGAAGCCGTGAAGCAGGAACTTGTTCCCGTCGATTGGGAGCTCTACACGACTACCGTCGTTATAGGTAACCACACCAACCATCGACATGCTGGAGATCGGCATGTTGATAGGACATTCCAACAGTCGAGGATCAGACTTGGAAATGAACGGCGATTCGATGGAGATCGACTCGATATAGCGGCGAGACGCGTCAGTGGTCCGCACGAACGAGGTGTTCTTCACCAGCACGCGCTGGATACTTACAACACCACCCTCGCTGTTATAGACGACCACAGTCAGCACTTCACCGTCAGGGAGAGCGCGGTTGCAATAGCCTACGCGCGGTGCTTTAACGGCGACGTTGTTGGCGCCCGGCATTGCTGCCAGCTCCAGAGGAATGTTCTCACCCAGCAAGGTTCCATTCTGGTCGTACATCATGGAGACGACAGTGCCGTCCTGTCCGATATTACTACCAAGGAAGATCTTGATGTAGGAAGAAGCACTTCCATAGACGTGCAGGCGAGAGTCGAGAGCCAGGGTATGTGGAATCACGCTGGTGTCGAGGTATGCGCGATAGGACTCACTGATCTGTCCAGGCCCAGCGCCCAAAAGCGCATCTTCATCACCGATGGAGGTCGGTTCCTTCGGAGGGATATACTTCCGAAGTACTGCGATCATCGTCGTGGTGTCCACATCGATTACGCGGAAGGTTCCCTGATCCCAGTCCCAGACTTCGTCGTCGACGTTAGGGACGTAAACGCCAGTCCCATTAGGACCGGTGTAGATCTCTTTACGAGCCCACCGGCGGAAACCGCGCGTTGGATCGTATACAGGATTGATGATTGTCATGCAAACGCCCTTATCTTGACAAATCTGGTGAGGTCAACACTGTTGTCGAGGTACAGACTGATAACGCGTTCCAGGAAGCGATACTGGTAAACGTTAACCTCAATAACCGTGAAGAGGTTATGCGGTTGAATAGATACGTAACCACGATCGATCGTCTTTCGAGTTGGATCGTAGTCAAGTAAGTATTCGTAGTCCTTTAGCCAGGTAACGATTTGTGCGTTACTGTAATGCTCCTGGATCTCAGAACCGCCAATAAAGCCTTCGACGATGTCGTGAATGATCTTGGAACAGAAAGGACTGTAAATCTGATAAAGACTCGGGATGGCATTCGGCGTATTGATCGTCGGTTCCGGAAGCCGAAGTGTAAGATAATCAGAGATCCTTTTGTCGAGATCTTTGGAGATCGCACGGAACTCATAGGAGTCCACGCTAATCAGATCACGCAGCGGAATCATCGGGTCATCAATTGTGTAGGGAGTTCCATTAGGAATGTTACTCACCCGCACACCACTATCGTCTTCAGAGAAGATCAAGTCTTCGCGTTTCCGCAAAGCTCCACCTGCCACGAAGCGAACTACCTTATCATCACGGATATCAAAGCGCTTGTTGCGACTAAGAATGCCGTGGTCGACAAAGCCAAACTCAGACTTTGGCTCACGAGTCAGGTCAGGCTTGCAGAAGCCGTAAGTCCGAACAGTGATGTTCTGATTCAGGCCAGGATTCAGATACTCTTTGTTAACGATCACGATTTGAGGCCATTTAACAAAGTAGTCCAGACCCTCGATGATCGGTCGACCGTTAAGCCAGAGATCCAACTCGCCGTATGGGACTCGAATCGGCAGGCTAGAAACAATGCCAGGGACCCGAGACTCGTTGGACATCAGAGTAAAGCGAAGCAGGCCGTCCGATCGCGCCAGATTCAGACTGTAGGAAACGAAGCGTTCGTCGGAACGAACCATCGTCAACCAACGCGATCTGTCAAGCTTCCAGCGAATCTCACCCGACTTGATTTCGTAATCGGCAGTACCCGTAACGTCAACCCACACCTCCGTCGGCGCCCCGTTTCTGATGGGGCACTTATAGAAGCGATAGTTAAATTTGGGGTCATAAGCCTGAATGGCTTTATCGTAGACGTTAGATGGCGTATTACCACCCAGTCCAACAACCGCCTCAACCATTACGGTTTCATTGATTACGGGACGATAGTCCTCACCAGCGGTGTGGCGGTAGAAGCCAGTCAGGTAACCCTGATTGTCGTATTCGTAGACAGTTGCCGCATTACGAAGACCAGACGGGAGTTTCGCTACACGCCCAACCGCACTGTTCTGAACAGCCGTGGGTGTATCGGCAAGCAGTTTGCTGATAGCATTGTAGCCATAAGCGTTCTGCACCAGGGGCTGAGAGATAACGTCGTGTCTCGACTGCATCAGACGACAATAGTCGGAAGCTTCCAGACGATCAGCTCGCCATTCATCAACGACAGAGTCAATGCCCAGTAGCGCATTCTTAACCTGTTGATCGTCGAGCTTATAGAGCTCCTTGATCCGATGGTGGTCATGTATCAGTGGGCGATCGTAACCGCTCTTGCGAACATGGATGCGCAGGGTGAAATCATCGACGGAGCCAATGCTGGCATTGTCTGCGGCATAAGCAGAAACATAAGGGACAGGAATCGAATAGTCCTTATGCGTTACCATGCGGACGGAGTCGTCCTGATTGCGATGGTAATAGATACCTTTAAACAATGCAGGCGTCGTGTCTTTGTTGATCAGGAAGAAATCAACATCGTCGCGATACTCGATGATCTCATTGCCAAATTCTGGATAATGGACCAGATACTTACGCTTCAGATCCAGAAGGCTGTCGAAGGTCGGAAGGTCGGTTATGTTTACATCCACCACACGTTTGATGGAGGAGTCGTAAACGTACTCTACGTAGTCGCCAACCTGAACCGTGGCAAGAGTAAAGTTACCAACCGCGTAGCCGTTATGAAAGGCGTACGCATGACCTGTTTGACTTACACGCTCGTTGAACTTATTCTGAATAGCCAGGAGGTCAGTGATCTCGACTATCCGAGCACCCACGCATTCAATCTTGTCGAATGCGTTATTCGAGCGAAGGCTGTCAAAATAAGCGTTGGAATAAAACCGGAAGTAGATACTTTCGGTATGGAAATTAACAGGAAGTCGCTGTTGGTCCTTAATTGCAAGAATCAGGTTCTGGTCGTCATTGACCAGAACCCAAGACTCTGCCCGCGGAATCTGAACACCCTTCTTGCTATAGATATCCATGATGAGTGTTTCGCGACCCATCACGTTTGCTACGCATTGCCAGACGTTACGCTGACTGAACAAACCGATGAGCTTAGGATGCAGCTGACCGATCTGATAAAGGTGATAACGACCGCGGGGCGTGGGGAGTGGAATCACTCCCCAAAGGACACGAGCGCTCCCCTCCACGCCGCCAAAGCGAGTGATACGTGCTGGCTTAAAGATAGCCTGCAGATCCTGCTCTGGACTGCACCACACATTCTTTATTGCGTGGTCGATGAGGAACTCGTTCATCCCTTACTCCTTTTATTGGGCGTTTTGCGGGAGGCTGAGCAGATGGTATGAAAAGGTTCGTCCCAAGTCACCGCGATCGGCGGCCAGGACTACCTTGGCAATGCCGGTATTCCGGAAGCCACGCTCATGCAGTGCAGTGAAAACCATCGCCAAGAAGGTAGGCGGATGTTCCAAAGCCACCGCTATGAGTTCAGGCGCATTGCCACCAAACCAGCTACCGCCCAGGCTACTGTAGAGTACGCCAATGTTAAAGCGCTCAAGACGAACGCTACCAACGTGCTCGACGAGATTCTCTACAAAGTCCTTCACATTCGTGATAGGCTTAAGCTTGTCAGCGATCTCAAAAACGTCATCCACATTAATGCGGGTGGCACGAGAGATCTGAGTGCAGGACTTGATCTTCGCCTCTTCATCCATTTCAGGATCGATGCGATACATGGACAGGTAGAAGAACCCAGCCACGATAGTTGCACGCATTTGAGATGCGGGGTCGAGACCAAAGCGACGAGCCAGGTTCTCGGAAATCCAACGACAGAAAACAGTCATCGGAAGCTGACCCAAAGCCAATAGGTCTGCCGGGGATTGTGCTACCCAGAAGAGGCTCAGCTTAGCGCGGAGAACATTGAAGTCGTATTCGGTTTTAGAGCTAATGCTCATAGCGCCTTCACGATCGATCCGGGTAAAACCACGGGCATCGATGAAGGCAGTTTTCTTCCCGTCTTCTTCGTAAATAAAAGGATGGGAGAAAGGAGGAATGTCACGATTACGAGAAGTAATCAGACGCACGCCAGGAATGTCTTTTTTGTCAGAACCAATGGCGCTATCGAAAGTTCCTTCGATGATAGAGAGACGGATGCCGTCCTTCACACGACTCATGTTGTAGTCGGCGCAAGGCGTTGTCTCGTACGGATTGTTGAACATGATCTGCCTCTTTATGTAAATAGTAACAGATATGCCTATATGGACTATCTAATTACTATGATGTGCGTTAACGCACTTGCTATACCACCTATACCATTTGCCTAGCTGAAGGAGCTACCACAATGGCTACTATCAAAAACGCGGCGCCGCGCTCCATTCTGGAAGGTATCCGGGATGCTAGCATCGGCGTCGTACTGCCGGAAGCGGAAAGCGTGCCGATGCACTTGCCGCACGTCTTCCTTTTCACTGAACGCGGTCCTCGTGAACCGCAACTCGTTTCGGGCGCTTATCTGACCCGTCTGTACGGTGCTCGTTCTTTCGACCCACGCGAAAAATTCGCCAATCACCAAACCATTCTGGCCAACGTGATCAACGGTCGCGGCAACGCCATGATGGTACAGCGTCTGGTTCCGGCTGATGCCAAAGTCGCCGGTCTGCGCATTTCCCTCGACCTGCTGGCCGACAACGTTCCGCAATATCAGCGCGATGTAAGTGGCGCTTATGTTCTGGACGCCAATGGTGCTCCGACTCCTACTGGCTCTTCTGCAGCCGGTCACATTGGTAAGCTGGTTGTATCGGCTATTCCGGCTAACGGCTTCGGTCAAGGCACTGAAGGCGTTGGTTCGCAACTCAGCTCGGGTGCCGTTCAATCCCGTCTGATTCCGATCATGGACCTCAGCGTATCTCACGAAGGTGCCTATGGTAACCTGCTGGGTCTGCGCCTGTCCGCCCCGACTGTCAACTCGAGCATTCCGGTTGATGGCGATCTGGTTAACGAGATCAAGTCCGCTCTGTACCGCATCCAGTTCGTTGAGCGTCCTGACGCCAACAGCCTGCCGAACGTTGTCCTGAACAACTACGGCGAGCAGTACGTTGAATTCTCCTTCAAAGAAGGCGCAATCAACACCAAGACCGACAGCCTGCTGTTCGTTGACGACGTTGTTATCGACTCCTACCAGGAGCTGAGCGCCGTTGAAACTCCGCCGGTGTTTGGTCCTTTCGGCAAGATGCACGTCTACCACGACAAGCTGCAAGAAGTCCTCGAAGACATCTACGCTCAAGAGTCGACTTATGGCCGTCTGCCGGCAACTGGCGCCGAGCACATGATCAACATCTTCACCGGTGTTGACTACAACGGCATTCCTTTCAGCAGCTATATCGTGAAAGGTCCTCTGAACGGCGGCGTGCTGTTCAACGAGAACACCACTCACTACGCCCAGGGCGGTGTGGATGGTGATCTGAGCCTGACCAACTTCGATACGATGGTAGGTAACGTCTGCGCCAACTACGGCACTGGCGAATTCCCATTCCTGGACAGCGCCAAGTATCCTCAGTCCGCTATCTGGGACTCGGGCTTCACCATCGCTACCAAGAAGAAGCTGCTGACTCCGATCGGTCTGCGTAAGGACATCTACGTCATCCTGTCGACTCAGGACGTATCTGCTCAGCAGAACACCGCTGCTCAGGAATCCTCGACTGCCGTTGCACTGCGTGCTGCTGCTCGTCTGTTCCCTGAGTCGGAAGTACATGGCACCTCCGTCTGCCGCGCCCTGGTTATCGGTCACTCCGGTAAGCTGCTGAACTCTCAGTACAAGGGCCTGCTGCCACTGACCATCGAGTTCGCCGACAAGGTAGCTCGCTGGATGGGTGCTGGTAGTGGCGTGATGAAGGATGGTATCGGTTTCGATATCCCTCCGTACAACCAAATCAGCATGTTCAAGGCTGACACCGTAAACTGCACCTACAAGCCGTCCGAAGTTCGCAACCGCGACTGGGATGCCGGTCTGGTATGGGTACAGAACTACGATCGTCGCTCCCTGTTCTTCCCAGGCATCCAAACCGTCTACGACGAAGATACCTCGATCATGAACAGTGCTGTCAACATGATGATCGCTGTGGAACTGGAAAAGGTTGCCGACCGTACCTGGCGTGACCTGACCGGTATCAGCAGTCTGACCGTTGAGCAGTTCATCGAGCGCTCCAACGCACTGATCGAAGAGAAGACCAAGGATCGTTTCGACGGCCGCGTAATCGTCCGTGCAGAGACCTACATGACTGAGGCGGACAACCGTCGTGGTTATAGCTGGGCCTGCCAGATCCACATGTACGGCAACAACATGCGCACCGTTGGTACGTTTACCATCGTGCCGCATCGCGCAGAGGAGCTTGATCAATGAGCCGTTTGAAAGATGCTGTCCTCGCAGCAAACGCTGGTTACGCCGTAGGCGCAAATCAGCCGATGGTTTCGCTGGAAAGCGGCAACGGTCAACTCGGCTATATGGCTGACTACACCGCCTACGTTTCCAACGCTGCCTACGTGAAGCGCAATCTGATCGCCTTCCTGGTTGAAGCTCCGCGCGGCTTCCAGGATCTGGACAACCCGCCTCGCTGGGTTGGTACTCTGAAAGCGCTGGTTGAACTGCATGCCAAGACCATCGAAGGTCTGCAATCCACTCTGCAAGTCGAGTTCGCCGAGAACCCGGTTGGCGGTGCTGGTGAGATGCAGGAAGACATCACCAAGGTTACTCGTGCACGTTCCGTTCCGGTCTTCACCTGGACTGAGAAGTACGGCAAGCCGATCAACTCCTTCCTGTCTGGCTGGATCCAGAACCTGCTGCAAGATCCCGAGACCGGTTTCCCGGCTGTCGTGACTCGCGGTCAGCGTAAGCCTACCGACCTGCTGCCTGACTACACCGGCATGACCGTGCTCTTCGTTGAGCCCGATCCGACCGGCACCAAGGTAGTGGAAGCCTGGCTGTCCACCAACATGATGCCGAAGTCGGCTGGTGACGTAACTGGTCGTCGTGACATCACGGCTCCGGGCGAAACCATCGATTACAACATCGAGTTCACCGCTCTGACTCAGACCGGTATTGGTGTCAAGAAGCTGGCCCAGAAGTTCCTGGACCAGATGTCTCTGACTGGCGCCAACCCGAACCTGCGTCCTGCCTTCATCAACGACATCACTGCTGACGTTAAAGCTGGCGAAGCCGGCTACATCAGCTCCGTGAATGAGGCTGGTAAGGCTGCTGTTCGTCCTTAACGGGGCAAAAAAAAAAGAGGAGCCGCAAGGCTCCTCTTTTATGCCGTCGTTAGACGGATAGTAGGGACATGAAGTAGTTGTCAACGCGACCACTCCAAGTAAGCTTTACTTTCTCGAGAAAACTTTTATATTTCTCAGTAAGACAGATTTGTTCTTTGGGAATAGCTGCAGCTACAAACGAGCAGTTATTCTTAGGAAAAGGTGTGCCGTATTCGGCATCTACCATTCGATGGATATACTCGAAATAGTAGACGAAGTAATCTTCCCATCCGTCGATTTCTTTGATCGACTTGATGTTCATCTTCTCGACATGATTCCGAAAGCGTTCCCAGCTATCGCGCAGGTCCCACAGACTCATGTAAAGAATACACCAGTTAAACATTATTGCGTAAGGATCCCGAGAGTGATCGACATAGCCGATTATCCGACCATCAGCCACACGCTCCCTGAGGCTGTTTAGGAAGCGCGCACGAGCGACGTCACCCTCACATACCTCATAGTCGGGATAATTGATCTGAAGCCATTCTAGGCCGTACTGAGAGGCCTTGTCGCAGAAGCCTTTACCCATAACCAACATCAAGCGATGAAAATCCATCTTACACCCCATGCTAGTGAATTCACCTAACCATAAAATAGCTAGATGAACTCCCCCCTATATTCGAAAGGTATGTTGTGTTTCTCGCATAGCTTTTTGAAGATATCAATGAGAAGGTGGCGGTGACAGAACTTGCCAGGAGCACAATAGCAGGCTATCGCCACTACCTCTTCATCCTTCATCACTGAATGCCATTTCTCCCTGTTAGCGAAATAACTCTTTCGCATTAGATTGATATAGCTTTCAGTGTACTGCTCTTCGGTGATCTCTCCACGCTTAACCGATAGCACAATGTCCCAGGAAGGAGCGAAGACAGGGTCCCCGCTCTTTACCGTGGTATCCAGTAGCTTTATGTTAGCCGCTTTAAGCTTTCGCCATTTTGCTAGCTGCACGCTTTGTACGATCATGTTCCACCGTCTTCAACATGTTCTGGAAAGTGCCGAAATGCTCCGCGGGCTCGAAGCAAGCTGCAACATTGGCACGCAGGTCCAGATTCAGTTCCAGCGCCCATAGCAGGAACTGACCATAGGTCTGGTCTTCATTGGTGGGAGTCAACACGAACTGAACGTCGTTGGTGACCGCGATCATCGGACGCACCGAAGTAAGCCAATGGAACATGGCCATCTCAAGCGCTTGCGGTCTGTGCTTAGCGCAGGTCTCGCTGGAGAAACTCTCCCCAACCTTGAGCATGCGATATACATAAACCATGGGACCGCCGATCGAGGGATCCGTTACACCGTACTTCTCCTTGACGTAGGAGAGAGCGGCAGGCTCATCGAACTTGTTATCCAGACACATTGCCAGGTCAGCGACAACCTCATAACGCCAGTGAGGAAGCGTGCCATCGTCAAGCTCGAGTACTTCAGTTACGGCATCGGGCTGCATTGAAACATAGTGGCGCATGCCCAAAACGCCATCGCCTCTTCCTTCTTGCATCTTCGTACCCTCTTAAAAGACAAATAAAAAAGCCAGGGGACGAACCCCTGGCTTTTCTTTGGCTTGCGCCGAGTTACTTACCAGCCAGCTCAGCCATACGCTCGGCGAGGACGCCTTTGACGCGCTTGAGCTCACCGACGTTGTTGCTGGCTTGGGCGACGTACTTGGTGGTCAGGATGCCGTGCTTGACGACGTCGTCGCCCTTCACACCGTCCTTGACCATGCCAGGATAGGTCTTGGAACGCTCGAAGCCGAACTCGATCTTGTCCTTGCCCAGGTTGACGGAACCGGACACGCTGTTCATGTCCTTGTTCTTCTTCAGGTGCTCAGTGGCGACTTCACCGAAGGCCAGCGAAGTGGCGTGTACGGCGTTGGAAGTCATGTCATGAACGCGCTTCAGCTCTTCGACGCTCACGTCCCCCCGGACGGCCTCCAGCCACTCGTTGTCGTCGATCGATGCAACGCCATTGGCGTCGATCTTGATCAGCGGCTTCACGAGTTCAGCAGTGGCGATGGTGGCGTCGTTCAGTTTGATGGTCATGTTGCTTTTCCTTGTTACGTGGGTTTGTTTTCATAGTGACGGCTTCTACCGTCTTTTTTTACAGCGGTATTGCAAAATCAATCAGCCGGCGATGCAAGTTCGCTGACATAGGACCAGACATCCGGCATGGCATTAGCAGTCGCCATCGCACTGAATGGAGACATGCCATAGTTCTGAAAGCCGTCCAGCTCGACCAGTCTTCCATTGGAGATAGATACGAGTTTATCAGACTCATCCTTCCCAACCAGGAAACGAACTGCGTTTATTTCGGCCACAAGACCATCGCTGAAAGTCTTGTCCTGAATACCATCGTCCAGAATGTCATTTGGACTACTACCATAACCGGAGATGATCAGGGTTTCACGCTCGCCAGATGCAAGAAGTGCGTCGGCCACGATAAAGCTACAGCCTACAACAGCTGGATTCATTCTTATCTTGGAACGATCTCCGGAGATAACAATACGGATGGGGCCGAGTCGAAGATACATTACTTCAACACCATCCACATTCTCAGAGATAACGCTAATGTGGCCTGACTTACCATTCTGTGGACTTGCGGCCATAAATGCATCATAACGCATTTTCATGGCGTTCGGACCACGGGAGAGTATCAGCTTATCGCCAGACAATACTACTCCGTTGAAAGTTTCGAGCGCCGCCAACGTTGGCGCTTCTACAAGATAGCAGTAATTGCCTTTTGTCTGGACGTTGAGAATTTTCTGACTGCACTTGGTCAGTCGGAAGTTTTCGAGATCAGCACGATAGAGTACAAGCTTACCACATGCATCAACGAGTTCCATTTACAACCCCTTAGAAATAGTGCGCTAAAAGTTTTATTATCCAATCCACATTGGTAATATGTGTTTCAGATTTTTTTATCCACGGCATAAGTGAGGAGGCCTAGGCCTCCTCACCTTACCAGTGAAATGATGCTGGCTCGCAATGCGAGAGCATGTCAGCAGAAAGCTTTTTGACAGAATCAAATTCCCCCTTGCTGATAGAGCTTACACTTAGCTCTTCAGGCTGGTCTTCGTAATGGTCTACGTTGTGTAGGCCATATGCAACGACTTTCCAATAGCCTTTATCGAGATGCCATTTCGAATTGAAGTTAATGCCACCTTCTTTATCGATCTGCACATACATCTCAATTTCACGACGCTTGTACTTACCACCTTCAATGCGACTAGTTTTAACAGACGCATAGAAAAGCTTACCCACTATTTTGGCTGGGTATTTAACGCTTTGCTTATCGAAGGCTACAAGCCAGTGCTCGTTGGTAAACTCTACGTCATAAACCAATTTCCAACTAGGACGTAGCGCAAGCTCGAAAGGAATGTCGTAGATGTAATACCCACCATTCCAAACGCCCTTGGTTATTTCCAGATTCGAGAAATCATTCAGATCAGACGCATAGCCGAGAATACAACCCGCAATGTCGGGAGCAGTACAGACTCTGGCAACGGTGCGGTCTTCGTTCTTAGAAGTACGCTGACTGACCATAGGGACGAAGTCTTTGATCTTCGGATCGACGCTGATGTGAAGTAGGTAGTCTTGACCGAGCTTTTCTTTCGAAACAATCTCAACATTCTTCTTCACGTTAGGCGCGTAGATTGCTAACGTCTCTTTAAGGCTGTCGATTCTTTCCATATAGCACCCAAATAAAAGGAGAGTGGCTTACACCACTCTCCTATGCCGTTACCAGCTCAGCGAGCCAGGTGCCTTGGACTGGATTTTATCCCAGCCAAACTCCTGCATCACAGAGCGAGCGGATACACCATTCGACTCCATGGACAGAGAATTTGCAGCCTGCTGGCTAGCGATATCCTGGATCTGGCTGCGCGTGAATGGTACTTCTGCGAAGGACTCCAGGGCAGGAGAGGCGAACTTATTCGCCACAGCAATGCCTGGTTCATTCACATAGTCCCAAGTCACGATGCTTCGAATGTGCTTATGCCATTCGGCGCCTACGCGGACGTCTTCGGTCAGAGAGCGAACGGAGAAGCAGACGTTCTCATTCGGGTTCTCAAGCGAGGCGCGCAATGCCTCACCGCGAGGACCGCAAGGTTTGACCTTGCCAATTACCGAGATGACCGGACGGCCAGACTTCGGATCTTTTACAGAGGTGTAGTCGATCTTGACTTCCTTGATGTGTGCGCAGACGTTCTCTTCGTAAATCTGCATCACGCGATCGAGGAAATCTCGCATCGACATGCCGGGAGCCTTTTTGGGATGACCATACTCGGCACGACAAGCGCCGTTGGCGATACGACGCATCAGACTGCTAGAAGCCTTGAAGACTTCCTTTGCACTCTCATACGGGTAGAACGCACCAGCGCTGTTGTAGTAGTTCAGAGCACCCAACACGACGGTGTAGTAACCGTCGCTGTCAGGCTTCAGAATCCCGGCTTTATTTGTACCAGCCAACGCCGTACAGGCGTAGGTAGTCTGATTACTCATAACTGCTCCTTAACGACGCAGCAGCTCTTCGATTTTCTCCGTACGCTGACTGGGGTTAACCAGTGCAGAGGTCAGGCCTTCGTCAAAGTAAGCGCCCATCAGTTTAGCCGTGGTGTTCGTTGCGCCATAAGTAACGCTACGGAAAGGAATCAAAGCCGGTGGCCGACTCAATACCTCATCCATACTCTTCACTGTCTGGCGGTAATACAGGGTGCGATCTTTTGGATCGCGGGCAATGACTGAAGCAATCAATTCCAACACGGCATGGTTTGCGCCGAGCTTTACACCGGCGTGATGAGGCGCCGATGCGAAAAGATTACCCAGATCGATGTACGAGATAAACCAAGGGATGTGTCCCTTAGCGATGAACTCGTCATAGATGTGGTAGGTCAGTGTGTCTTGCTTAACCAACTCCAGGGACGGAATGACAGTAGCGCCCGGCTCGAAATAGAACTCGATATAGGGAGTGCCATCCACGTCTACGGTGTTAGTTGCGCTAGGCTCAATACGCATCATGGCGTTTGCAAGTGAAACGCCATAGTACTGATCTTCCACAACGATGGCGAAGATGCCAAGGATGTGGGTTTCATTACCGACGCTAGCAAGCTGGCATTCGGCATAACTACTAGGGATGTAAACCTTACACCCCTTAGTAGTGATCAGCGAGCCGTCTCCGGCTTCTTTGAGATACGCATGGACTTTAGCAGCGTCGCGTTTAAGCTTGCTGACGTCCATTCAAACCTCCATCAGTTGGTGGTGACTTCCACGGTAAGCAGAGCCGACAGCCAGTTGCCGACAATTTCCACGGTAGCCAGCAGAGCGGCCTCGCGGACTTCAATGCCTGGGTTGGCATCAACGATGTTGTCGATAGCCTGGAGAATCATCTCAGCCTGTGTGTGAGCAAAGGCCGAACGGCAGACGCAGCGACGAACAACCAGATAGACGTTCGCCAGGTCTTTCTCGCTAACGAGCTCCAGCTGTGCATCTACCAGATTCTTGATAGTCTGGACATCCGCAACGCGCTCTTCAGCAGGCATTTCATCTACCTGCTTATAGATTGCATCGCGAATAGCACGCAGGCTATCTTCGTACTGGCGAGAACGAGCAGTGCTTTGCAGCAGACGCTCTTGGCGTTCCCAGACCTTCTTCAGATCTTCAGCCTGCTCCAGTAGGATATCACCATTGCCGATTTTGTCGGTCAGGAAAGAACCGAAGATGATTTCAGGGCAACCACCTTGCTCCAGCCAACGGTTGTAGAGCAGACCGTCTACGACGATCACACCCTCACCATTGCGCATGTAGGCGATGTCGGTGGTAGGCCACCGGCAAACCAGGTTCTTACGCTTGTCGTTTTCGATCCGCTTATCCAGCACACGGTTCAGGGCACGGCCAGACTGCTCGACGATGTCGATCATGAAGCCACGATAAACGTCCAGGTCCAGAGCAGTTCCTTCCGGAATCTTGGTCTGCAGGCCTTTAGCCATCAGATGGATCAGCAGGATCTTGTCGCGATGGACGCTCGGCACCAGGTAGTCTTGAAGATTCAAGCCCAGGCGCTGAACGTCAGCGGACGGAACGAAGAGAGCGTTGTATAGGTCTACCAGAGCACTAGGCTCCAGCTTGCTAACCAGATCGCGGACTTCGTCGTCGAAACGAGTGGAGCCAGTGGCTACGACTTCGGCCAGCTGCTCACCAGTCATTGGAGGCAGTGCGTACTGCAGACCAATTGGGCGGATGGGGAGGTCGGTATATTTCTTGACCAGACCATCAATCACGCCGGAGTTCCAGCACTCGGCCCAGAAGTCAGGAACAATAGTCAGTACCTGACCAGCTGCAGCGCGGGCTTGACCTACGCGACCGGTAACGTCTTCAACGACTGCGCGAATGAAAGGGTTAACCTGATTGCGTGCAACGGTGTGCATGGCGTTAACGCTGTTGGCCAGTACTTCGGTCAGCTCATCCATAACCACGTCATGGCGAGTAACGCCAGCGGCGTCTTTCTGCATCGAAGCATTTACCAGAGCGTCTGCAAAAGCAGGACCACTGCCAACGTTCATCAGATTGCCGACTTCGCTAACGCTACCGTCGATGGTCGGATGATAGCAGGCATCTACCAGCACGGACAGTGGGCTGTCGGATACCGGATTAACCTGCACGCCGCGATTGGCGAGGGCGGTGGCGATTTCAAGCGCCACGTAGGCTGCGTTGGTGCGGATCATTGCTTCTTCTCCCCATAGCGGGCCAGGTTGGCCTGCATGCGAGCACCCAGGGCTTGGTCCAGGCTGCTTGGGCCTTGGATCTTACCGTCGACGGTATTTGCAATTGCATCGCCAGCAATGCGAGCAATTACGGCTGTCCCCAGCTCAATTGCTTGAGCCAGTACGAGCGTGTTGGTATTAACGGCTGTCATTTCTCACCTCGATAGATCTTCACGGCCTGTTTTCCAATAAAGCCAAGAAGGGTGTTGGTCGTTCCGATAAGTTCTGGAGAAAGCACCATACGGTCCGAGATGGATCGATAACCGAAGATAGCGTCGATGTCTTCACCGCCTTCGGTTTTATTGACGCCAGACATTACACGACCAAAGATCGTTTTCATCTGGTTAGCAAACACCCCTTTATCACCCACACCAGCCGGCACATCGCCAGTGATGTAAACGCGAATAACAAGTGTGTCTACGTCAAGAGGATTACCCTCAACGCGGAGTGAACCATCCACCCGTCCGTCAATAGTGTTTTCTTTACCAAGGTTCTTCGAAAGTTTGGAAAGGAATCGATCGGAAGCTCCAGCGATGCTCCGAAGAGACTCCGACATGTCTTCCTTATCGCCATTGTAGAAGACTTCGATTCTCTCTACCTTACCGATGTATTTCGCCCTTGGCGTTTGGGCAGAAACGGCGCGGAGAGTGTCCAAAGATTCATCGTCAAAAAGCTTGTTATCGGCAGTAACCGGGTCTTCGATCGTACATAGAATACTCTCGAAATCGACCTCGCTCCCTACTTTTACCAGGTTTCTTACAGTCTGGTCAAACTTCAAAACAATGGATCGTACCTTCGTAATGGACGTGGTCAAATCCTTAGCGAGCTTCTCCGAAATGACGGAGGAGTCTTCAAGAGTGTTGGTGCACTCAAAAATTGCTGTCTTAGCAAGAACGCCTGCTTTCCAAGCAACCTGCTTCGGATTGAAATAGTCCTTCTCAAAGAAGTCCTTGTTGTAGGCAACGATCTCACCATCCTTCACCTTGTCACCAACCTTCAGGTCGGAGACGACTTCGTGAGGTAGCGTAGTGCCAGCAGAAACGCCAAAGCGTCGACCCAATTCTACACTCTTCTTACTACCATCCGCGTATTCGATAACGATGTGATTTTCATCCATCGATACGACCGTACCCTTTCCCTTGGCCGTGTAGGCAAAGAGATCGTCAGTACGATGTGCAATTACTTGCTCATAGCCAGTGCGGAGTGGCGTAGGACGATATCCCTTAGCAGCAATGCCGGCTGATTGCTGAATGCCTACGAAATTTACTCTTTTTGGATCATCGTGTGTGGCAGCAGGTGCCAGCAGTGCAGAAGTACTAAGTAGATTGGTCGGTCCGTCATCCTTCTTGTTGTAGCGACGCGTTGTACCGCGCAGCGTGTCGAAGTTAGGATTAGCGGTAAGGTAGGAGATAACTGCTACATCACTACTGTCCACGGTGGCTTCTGAAATCACACCCATGTCATTTTCATGATAGACGCGACTACGCTTCACCATACTTCTCGAAGAACGACCGCCCGTACCAGCATAGGTGACGACTTCTTTCTCTTTGAGATTGTGGATAGGATTGGATTCCTCCACCAGACCCAAAGAAGCGTCCTGAACAATCGATTGCCAGACTGCCTGAGGATTCACCTCAATAGCAGCACCACTACCAATTGGTCGAGCCGAATAAAGACGAGTAGACTTAACAAGTTCGTTATAAACAGCACCTGCCAGTCGCTCGTAACCACGAATCCGCATGTACTCCATGTCCGTTTCATCTGGATGATGGTCTGTAAGCAGAAGCTCACAAGAACGGAATAGCAGTCCAACGAAGTCAGTAGGCTCCTTCATTTCAACGAGTAGCTCTTTGGTGATGTGGTCAACAAAGAGCTGGTAGAGAAGATCCAATTCGCGAATGTAGCGAACGCCAATGCCATTGGACTCGAGGACGTTGTAATAAACGTCTTTGTTATCGAAGTCGTAAACACTGTAGTTGCGAATGGCCTCACGATACTGGTGGAAGCCACCAAGCATCATTGCTGCAAGCCGATCCTCTTTGGAGAAGATCAGAGTCTCGTCATTGAAATGAATGGCAAATTCATTAGCCTCTGCCTTAACTCGCTCACCCCGTGCATGTCGCCGAGGCTCTACCTTCAAGGTCTTGAGAAGCTTCTCAAATCCAAGATGATAGGCGAGAGCAATGCCCACTGGAATGGCTTTGCCGAATACTTTCACTTCAGCAAATTCCACTGGCGCTCGACTAGCGTCTACTGGGACGATATCGAAGATAGTGCCAATGACCTCCAGCTCCTTACCTTTTACGAGGTAGAATGAATCGTTGTCATCAACGACAATGAAGTCCTTACCGCGCTTGCCGACCAAAGTCATTCCTTTCCCTTCGTGAAGAGCAATTGCTTCCTCACCAAAGAATTCACTCCGACGCTTATAGTCGAAGAACAGCTCGTACTGGCCAGCCTTGAAGCTCTTAAAGCGATGTGCGAGGATCGTGTAGATGCGAGGTAGAGTGACGTCACTTACGTACACATTAGAGAGACGCAGTTCGGTAACATCTTTATTCTCATCATCCACGCCCATGGCAACGATCTGGTTGGTGATCCATCCAGGATAGTTGTACACCGAGCGAGAAGAACGGTCCACAAACGTTTTCGAGTAGTAGCTGGTGAGTGCCACTCGAGAAGGAGTTGTCTTGCGAATAGGCATGTCAGCCCGCTGCTTACGCATGCGACACTTCACGCCGTTAGCTTTGAACGTACCGTCTTCACGAATGACTGGTAGCCTGAAGCGAACTGTGGACGGTGACCCACCCACCGGAACAAGCCTGACGGTGTAAGCGTCATATTCGTTCATCGCGTCTTCAATGCGTTCTACTTCAAACTTTGTAACGGCTACACCAGCACGCTGAATGCCTACCACCGCGTTTGCTACGTCCTTAGGAAGGACCTTCTCGACGTAGCGGGAGTCGAAATCAATCAGAGTCGACTTGAGCATCGATTTATCGAAAACTGATTCGACGTCTGGAATTTCGGCTGGCTGTTCGATCTTGATATCGTCTGGCCGAATGGTAAGTGCTTCCTCAAGCGTACCCTCACCGAATGGATTGGGTAGCTCTTTGTAACGTCCAGCCAGCACGTTGTAGCGGCGATACTCAGCAGCTGACAACATGCCTTGATCAGCCAACTTATCGCAGAGCTCAGTTACGCCATTTTCTGGAGGAGTGTCCTTCTGCTCGTAAGCTTCAACTGCACGAGCCTTAGACTGAACTTCTTCAGCTTTAACAGCAGCTTGCTCGAGTGCCTCGAGGTCTTTCTCAATCTCGCTATCATCGATGATTTCGATGTCAGGGACATTGTCCTCCTCGTTCGGCGAGAGCTCGTCGATGCTGTCTTTAGCAGTGCCTTCGATGACCTTCTCATTCTTAGCCTCTGCTACCTTTTCATTGACGAGTTCGCCGATGACAGAGCCATCGCCTACGGTGCGGGCTTCGAATACAGTCATCAGCATGCGAAGGAATCGCTTATTGATGTCGACTTCTTTCAGACCCTTGACCTTGACGTCTTTACCTTTCTCGGCCTCAGCGCGATTCGATTCACGACGCCAGCTATCAAGCATGCCGAGGTTAATCACTGTCCACTTAGCGCCCTCAACCCAGACGATGTTGACTTTCTCGAGAGCTTCCCGAGAAAGACCAGCCATGGTGGATTCCGAACGCTTCTCGCTCAACCACATCCAGATGTCCAGAATGTTCAACTGCTCATTCGAGCCAAACGCTTCAATGGACGTCTTAGTGATGGAGTTAGTGGCCAAGTTCAGCGCACTGATCTTCGGCAAGTACTGCGGCAGTTTCATGATGACAAACTGCTGGCGGTCCGTAACCTTACTCAGCTCTTCAACCTTATTCCACATAGACGACTGGATGTTGAACCAGCGGTAGTAGGAGGTAAAGAAAGAAGTAACGTAACGATACAGGTGAGTCAGCATCGCGTAGTTTTCAACAACGATTGCTTTCTGGTTACCCAGTACCGACTCCAGTTTGCGGAGTGGTCGCAGTCGGCGATAGCGATGGTGGTAATCACTGATCAGCTTCTTAGACGGAAGCATAGTCGAGCGAGGATTTCCCTTACTCGACGCCAGGTCAGTGATGTGATCAACCATCACGTTGCGAGACGTATCCCGGAGGATATAGTCGTCGGCAGCAATACCATACTCGACATCATCCTGAGGGAGGTAGTGAAGAATGGCGTTACCTGGCAGCGAAAGCTTTTCCAAAGAGGAAAGCGGCGGTACTGGAAGCATCTGAAGCGTTCTCACGCCATGGAGCTTGTACCATGCTGGGTAAAGAATCATTGTGGCTCACCTGTCATGTTTCTCAATACAAGAGAAACGGTTTCGATATCGGAACTGGCCTTCAGACCACCACGTGGGTCCAAATAGGCGTTCTTGCTTCGGAAGTACTTCTCCATCTCTTGAATGGAGTCCGTACTGTAGAGGATGTTCGCCGAAGACGTGTCGCCGTCAAAGTCCGCACCCAAGCCTTTCAGCCGCGATGGATGTGGGATGAGGCTGTCTACGTAGGCAAGTGGCTTCTCAGTCGGGAATTCCAACGCAACGCGGTCATCGCTGATCCGCTCCCAGTTCTCGCCCAACTCCCAACGCATCTCACCAACGATCGTTGTCTTGACATAAATCCTGGAAGGATAAATGCTGCCAAGACCTGTAATCGGATAGCGAGTGATGAGAGCCATCAGACTATTCCAGCGCTGATAGCCACTGAGATAGATAAGCTGGCAGAGCGTGATTGGCTTGACGAAGTCTTTGTTGAAGCCTTCCGGAAGATCACCAATGTCTCCAAAGATCTTGAAGTTCTGCTTGTCGTCGATATAGATAAGGCCCATATACCGACCTTCAATTTCAATTGGCAGGTGACGACGATCAGGTTCCGAGAAACTGGAGATTACTTTCTCCAAACCCTCGGCTGTTGTCCAACGATCGTATGTCTCAGAATCCAACTGAACGAACTCAGTCTTCAGAGTCTTTTTGTCAACCAAACGGGCTTGACCGTTAGCATCGGTGAAGACTTTAGAGATCCAACCACGCATCAGTAGGTGGATGGTGAGCGGTAGTGCTCCTTTGATCGTCTGATACAAACCAATGGCCGTGTCAGTGAACTTGGGAGAGTTAGGACCACCCAGATAACTCGTCGCCGTATCCATTGCGGAAATAACGTTACGAGTACCGTTGAAGATCTTACGACTACCCCACTTACTCTGAATGAAGCCAGTCTTACCGGTCAACATCTTTTCCAGACCGTCATAGACTTCATTGAAAGCCATTTGCAGCTGGTGACGTGGGACGTCCAGTACTTCAGAGCTCTTGTTGAACTCCGTAGTGCCGATCGTATTTGCAATGCTGATAACGCGACGATAGAGACCGTTGATCTCGTCCTCAGTAGCGCGCCCACTTTCTTCTACGAAAAGATCACGCAGGCCTGCAGGGAGCACCAGGATTTGTTCTACGGTTGCACGGTTCTTGTACTTCTCAATAACGGCAATGCGCTGCTTACGCACATCACTGCCAGTTTCCTTGAGTTTAATGTCCTTCCATTTGGACATAAAAAACTGATACCCGGTTTTACCGGTAAGCTCGTCGGCGGCAACGAAGTCTTTCTCTTCTTCGCTCCAAAGAGCGTACTCTCGACCAGACATAATGCCTTTGTAAAGGCCCTTGAGCCTTACGAGTCGAGAATAAATAATCGGGTGTAGGATCGACGTCTTGATGTCGATAAACGAGAAACGCTTATCGCGTTCATCGCTACCAACTCGCCCAAAAATGCTGACAGAGAAAAGGCCATCCTCATGAAAGTTAGAGGAAGCGCCTTCGTAAATGTCAAGGCTTTTCACGGGTTTCAGATGCGCTAGGCGCTGCGTCGACAACTCCAACAACTCAACGTTGAATGGAATATCGGTCTTCTTCAAAATGCAGTCTCCTATAAACCCTATTTTATTACTGAAACTATGAGCCTTTTATATATCGTCTGGGAGTCCAAACATGGCAGGAAAAGACGACTTTGATTTGGACAATTTGGACATCGACGAATTTAGTTTCGGTGATGACGAATACGGTCCAGGTCCCTCGAGTGATGATAGAAAACCTATCACCAAGGTGGCCTCTTCCTTTGCCCAAGGCGTAAAGGATGTTGCTACTGACCCTAACTTTCTTAAGAAAACCGTCACATCGGCATTGCCCAAAGGCTATGACAAAGCCATCGAAGTGGCTGATGAGGCGGCAGAGCTAGGTCGCGATCTATACAATAGTGCGGCTAAAGAAATCAAGCCAGCTCTGAATGACATGAAGCGCGCCACCCGCGCTATCATGCCGAAACTTCGTCCAGCACTCCCCAAAGGGCTGATGGATAAGCTCGATAAATTCCTGGAAGAGGAAGAGAGTCGAGCCGAACGCGCTCGTGAAGAAGATCAAGAAACTCAGATTACTCTGGAACTTGGTCAGATCTTCAAAGCCCGCGAAGAAGCCGAAGCCGAGCGTGAAGCTCGTCAGGCTGCCGAAACAAAGATCCGCGACAACATTGGCGGTAAGCAGCATGAGCAATCCATCGCTCAACTGGATGCTGTTCGTCGTGGTATTGACCGTTTAGTAGGTTACCAAGATTCTGTCACCGTACAGTATCAGCGTAAATCGCTCGAGCTGCAGTATCGTCAGTTCTTTGTACTGCGCGATACCTTGGAACATCAGAAAGCTACCACTGCCGACGTTCTAACTAATCTGCAAGCGATCTCGAAAAATACAGGCCTTCCTGAATTCGTAAAGATCAACCAGACTGAATCTTTCAGTCAGTACGTCCGTGAGCGCCTCTATGGTAGTATGGCCGACAGCTTTGCAGATTACTCCAGGAACTTTAAGAAAAACCTTGCCAACAACATTAAAAGCAAGGTTATGGATCATGTCCAGCAATTCTCTGAAGGCCTGTCTACAGGCGCGAGTATGCTCGAATCCGTACAGATGATGTCGGAGATGGGTGAGGGAATGCCTGGCGGTTTCTCTGCTAAAGAGATGGCTGCCGGAATGGCTGGCAATAGCCTGATGAACAAATTGGGCGCGACCATTGGTGGCTGGGGCAAGAAGCGTCTTGAGAAGTATGACGGCGTTCGGCGCGTAGGTGCTGAGCTCGGCTATGCTGCCAGTGACCTACCTGCCTATCTGAATGATTTTGCTAAAGGCAGTAAGGGCGAAGAAGGACCTCTAGGTTGGCTTGTTCGTGGCTTTAAAGAGTTGATTCCGACGTACAACAAGAACTCGGACGTGTCTAGCCAACACGGCCAGAACTACGGTATGGCAGTGCCATATGACCTTCTCACCAAGAAGAGCATCGTCGAAATCATCCCCGGATATTTGTCGCGTATACTCCGGGAGCTTGAAATAACAAGAACAGGCGACGAAAGTACTGATCTCCTTTTGTTCAATCACGATCGAGATCAGTTTTCGAGAAGTAAGCAAGTTGGTAAGGACATCCTTAACAAACTCTTCTCTAAGGATAAAGTCTCTAGCACCAACCAAGACCTAGACAATATTACCGATCGCATGCTTGGGAATGCCAAAGTTTCTAAGCAAGCAAGGGAAGCATTGAAAACGCAGCTCTTCAAAGATGCACAAGACGGAGTTCGTTTCAGCGCAGATCGTTACGGAAGTGAAGAGTTTCTGAGTGAACTGAAACCGGCAGACCGAAAACGAGTGGCGGCTCAAATCCGCGCGCGCTTTGGTCTGAAAGGTGGTAAGTTCAAAGATGCTAAGGGCGCTGAACTGCAAGGCAGTGTCGGGCGCCTCTTTAGCGGCTTCAGAAGCAGCATCGATTCTCCAAGAGCAGGCATGTTGGAATACGCCGATCTTGGTTACCGCGATGTCCTCAGAGATCTCGGTTTCTTTGTCCAAGACGGAGTCGAAGATACACTCGACTACGATAAGGTTACGGAAGTCTATCGGAAAGGGCGTGTTGAAGAAGGGATTGGCAAAGATGACGAAGCTAAAGGCTCTAGGAAAAATAGCCATCACGCTCGTCGTTCTTCTGTTGCTAATAGCGGTATTCGGAGTAACGATTATGGTGGAGCTGCCGCTGATAGCAGTAAGGCTTATAGATCGCCTGATATCGAGGATGTGATTCGAGAAACGAATCAGAGTCTTATCGATGCCATCAATTCGACTAGGATTGTTGATGAAACGAACTACGGCAACCAGCTCGTAGAGCGAGTAGTCGCTATTCTGGAATCTGGTGCCCTGGCGCAAGGCGGCGGGCAAGTAAGTCTTAACCTCGGTAAGTTTGGCAATGGTGCAGTAAACGCCATCAAGAACGGCGGTAAGCGCGTGTTCGGCGCTATCGGTAACGTTTATAGCGGAATGTTCGAAGGCCTCGGCAAAGCGCTGAATGGCGCGGGTGATCTCGCAGGAGGTCTCCTGAGTCGTGCCGGTAACTTTGTCAAAGGTGGTGCAGGCGACGTATACGTGAAGGGTGAGCACACTCCTGCTCTTTATGGATACAAGATGAAGCGTGGTGCCTACTACGTAATGCGTGGTAAGAAACGCGTCATCATCAAGTCGATCTCTGACATTACAAATGGTAAGTTCAATTCCCCAGTCTTTGACTCCGAGGACGCTGATAACGTAGCGCTTTCTCTGGAGCAGATCCGTAAAGGGATCTACGATACGACTGGCAGGGGGTTGCTGAGCAAAGGTCTGTCTGCCGTTGGTAACTTCTACCTCGGTATGTTCAAGCCGGTGACAACGGCTATTGGCTTTGCTACAGATATCGTCAAAAGCGGTATCAACTTCATTACCAGGCAGAAAGACATTTACGTAAAAGGCGAGACCGTACCGCGTATTCTGGCCAACGTACTGGAAGCGGGTGGTTACTTCTCTGAGAAGACAGGAGAGGTCGTACGCAACATCAAGGACTTCGATGGAAACATCGTCGATGCCAATGGCAACATTGTGCTAAGCCTTAATGACATGCGGAAGGGTTTGGTTGATCGCTGGGGATCTGAATTCAAAGGTCTCGGCGGTAAGCTAGTCGACTTCGTTAAGAAGGGCGTCACATTACCCTTCACAATCGGCAAGAAACTCTACGGTCTTGGAATGTCTGTGATGGAAGGCGGCGCTCAAGCCCTGGGAAGTCTGCTCGGTATTTTCAACGACGGAATGAACGGTGGCAAGAAGCAGACCACTTTACTGGAAGAAATTCGCAACATCCTTGACGAAAGACTCCCATCGTCTAAGAAGAAATTCTCTGACAGCGATGGAGATGGCGATCGCGACGGTTCCTGGCAGGATCAATTCTCCAAGAAACGTAAGCGTAAAGGGAAAGGCGGTGGAAAGAAAGGAGGCATCCCCGGTGCCCGAAGCAATAATGCCGACTCTAAGTCAGACGAGGATGGAGAGGATGGCGTTAGCTTAGACGACATCTCCACTGCTATGGACATTGCAAGTGGCGCTGGCGATCTATTGGGTAAGGCTGGTAAGTGGATTGGTGAAACCAAACTGGGCGGCTTCTTAGCTCGGAGTGGTACTAGTCTGCTGGCTCGCATTGGTATCGGTAGCGCAGCTTCGGCTGCCGGTGGCGCTCTCGCCAGTGGCGGTATGTTGAGTGCAATTGGCAGTGGCCTTGCCGGTGCCGGCGCTGTAATCGGTGGCATTATTTCCTCACCCGTCGTTCTGACTATCGGAGCGATTGCGGGGGTAGGCGCTCTCGGTTATATGGGCTACAAGTACTTCACCGAAAAGAAAGTCCCTCTCGCTAAAGTTCGTTTTGCTCAGTACGGCATTGATGCAGGAGATGAGGATGAGGTTAAAGCCATCGTCCAATTTGAAGAGCGCTTGATGCCTAATGTGAAATACCAGAAAGGTACTGCTGCAGAGCTTTCTCCGAATGGCTTGAAGCTTGAGGAGTTCCTCGACCTCTTTGGTGTTGATAAAGAAGATGAAGACGATGTAGTGGCTTGGCTTCGTTGGTTTAGCCTGCGTTTCAAACCGGTGTTCCAGAATCACGCTGGGATGCTGCATGAGATCGCGCCTCAGGTTAAACTGCATGAGGTCGATGACAAGCTTACCAAGGTACAGAAACTTGACTTCCTCAAGCGAGTCAAGTTCGACACCAACTCGGCTAACTGCCCGTACAACATTGAAGAAGGTCCGTTTGGCGATGCCGACACAGACGTTGAAGACGTTCAGGAAGCATTTGAAGACGCGCTGGAAGAAGTAAATGATCTTCCAGATGATCCAGAGCAGAAGAGTTCTGAGATGTCCTCCAAGATGGAGAAGGGCGCAACTACTGGCATCCTAGCTTCGGCCAGTAAAATTGTTGGTGACTTTGGTAAAGGCGTTGCGGATGGTTTGGGTATTAGCGAGGGCGCACGTAGTCTCATGGCTACCGTTGCTAAGTATGCGCTCGCTGCGGTAGGTGGTCCCGCTACTGCGATGGCTACCATGGCTGTAAAAGGCTATGCGATGCTAGCCTCCTTCGTGAGGGATACCAAACTAGACGCCCTAACCTGCGTTCGTTTGAAAACCTACGGCCTTGTTGAGATGGACATCGACAAAGTCAAAGCCCTGCTGCAGCTTGAAGATGAAGTATTCCAGGAAATGGAGTACGACGGAAAAGGCGTGGCAGAGTTCAAAGGCGATCCGGCTGCGTATTTGAAGAAGTACGCTAGTCAGTTTGGTGTTGACGCTGAAGTATCCAGTCAGGCATCGGATTGGCTTGCGTGGTTTAGTATGCGCTTCTTGCCAGCAATGGTAGCGCTGGCCACCGCACTCCATTCGATCAACCCGGCTATTGGCGTTGCCGAATTGAAGTCTCGTCTGAAACCAGAACAGATGATGGAACTTGCTCAAGCAATCATTGCAGCAGTTACAGAAGCTGGTGAAGCGAAAGTCTCCGTTTGGACAATTGATAAGAGTCCGTGGCCTGGCTACGCCCTTAACAAGAACTCCAAGAGCACCGACGGTAACGTTGGTTATCTGCGGAAGATGATTAAGCGTACCGAGTACGATGAGACGGTAGAGAAAGAAGAGAAGAAGACTGCCACAAGCAATCTACCTCTTGTGTATAAGCGAGAAGCCTACAAGGGCGGCTTTGCCACATACGCCTCTCCAATGGCAGTTCATCGCAACGCACCTATCCAGGGTAATGGAGTATTTGACAGAATTAAGAGCGGCACCTACGCCGCTGACTTAATTGGTGGTCGTCAGGTAATTCATCCTGGAAACGGTACAGGCGGTGACGTCAATCAAATCCCACAACCTAAGGGCGATGGTTCTTGGGGCGCGGTTAAGGACACAATCCTTGCAGCGGCTAAAATGGCTGGTGTGGATCCTGCACTAATGGCTACCATGGCCTCCATCGAGTCGGGCTATCGCGCGACGGTGAAGGCTGGTACGTCCTCGGCAACGGGTCTCTACCAGTTCATTAAAGGAACTTGGGATGGGATGCTTAAGAAGTACGGTGCTAAATACGGCATCGCGCCAGACACACCTCCAAGCGATCCCCGTGCCAACGCATTGATGGGTGCAGAGTTTTTGAAAGAGAACTCCGCTGCCCTAGAGAAAGCTCTGAATCGTAAGCCTACGGATACTGACCTTTACCTCGCACACTTCATGGGTGCGGGTGGTGCCATCAAGCTCCTGAAAGGCGATCCTAACGCAATCGCAGCGCAGCTAAACCCTGAAGCTGCTAAAGCGAATAAGAGCATCTTCTATGCGGATGGACGTGCGAGGACTCTTGCCGAAGTCTATGCTGAGATAGATAGACGCGTCCGTGGTCACAGCGACAATCATGATGCAGCGACTTCCTCCGCCCCAATGGTGGCTGCAAATGATGCTGGTCCCACAAGTACTGAAGGTGCGGCTAGTACGAGTCAGCCTGCGGGCAGTACGAGCTTTACGCCAATCGGCGTGCTGGCTCCAAGTTCTGCTCCGTCAACGACTCCAGCCACCGCTTCTGTAGCGGCTTCGGATATCTCGACTGCACCAAGTTACTTGATGAAGACGGGTGCTACTCCGACCGTAGTGGAAGAGCGCAAAGTGCTCGCAGAGCGAATGGCGACCGCTACCGACGTACAGAGTAAGGCAGTTAATGAGTCCATCAATGGAGGACTAGATGCGGTTGTTGATGTACTGAACAGAAGTCTCCAGACTCAACAGAGTATGGACCAGACGCTTAAGGAAATCAGCAACAAGATGTCTACTGGCTCGCAGCTTGGGTCAGGTGCACCAGCGCCTACCTACGCGGATGGCGGTAAGCCTTCTGGTGGTAAACGTCCGTTTGTTGCACAGAGCAAACAGGCGCCCATCAGCGTTAAGCAAGTCAGTTAATAGGTGGGGACCTTCGGGTCCCCTTCCTTTTTCAAATGAGGTAACGTCATGAGTCAGCTAAAGATTAAAGATACAGATTGGGTCCGGCAAGCTTTTATGCTTCCTAAGGCCTCAATCACCGCCCAGGACTACAGACGTCGTCTTTTCAGTCATGCTTCGATGAAGTTTACTGATACGACTTTGGGCGGCAACTTTGCAATCAACCCGCCGCCGCAATTTACTCGCCATGCAGACCTTAAGGTCAAAAGCCGCTTCAGTAAGAGTGCTGGGATGGGTCGTTATTACAGCGAGGCTATTGATGATAATAGCGTGCTGGTGCACATGCGTTTTGGTGTACCTGCGTTCAACTCGCTTACAACTTTCTTTACTGGCTTCTATAACACCGAAGCTAGTCTGCTGGCTCGCACTGGTCGTGCGCCAGGCTTGTTCTACACAGTCGGTAAGGCTGCTGGTTTTGTAGTGACACTTCCACTACTTCCAGTTATTGCCACAGGCAATATGGTAAGGTTCCTGGCTAACAAACCTGCCAGTAAGTTCTATTACCTGAAGCCGGCGATGACGCTTTACTGGTCGACTGTAAATACCATTGCCAACGATATTGCAGTGAATATGGGTATCGTGCCAAAGGTTCTCTCAGATGCAGAGAAAGACCTTTACGAGCAGGGTAATGATTACGGTCCAGACGACATTGCTCGCTATCACGACATGATGCCTTCTATCTACAAGAAAGGCGGCGGCATTGACGTCTACGCCGTTTCATCCAAGGCTCAGCGTCTGGCTAACCGAAATCGTGAAATGCTCTCTCAGATCATGGAATCGGATTTGGATCGAACAGCACTTCAGAAACGCCTCCAGAAGTTTAGCGTTGAGGGAGTTTCAGATAGTCCCACTATCTTCCCTGGCGCTAACAGTAACACGGAGCCTGGTTTTGAGAGCTACCTCGTTGCTTGGTCTAAGACCAATGCATCGCAGCCGCCGACTGGAGATGGGGCTGACTATGAGAAGTATGGAAGCTGGTGGGATGGGTTTGCTGACTTTGCTTTGGCGGAATTTCGAGACGGCGGTCAGTTTGTTACTTTCCGTGTTGATAACCCAGGCACTGTTAACGAATCCTTCAGCAACAGTACTGGCGAATCCGAAATCGCTAGCTCGATTAAGAGCATGTCTTCATCTGCTAAGAACACGCGTTTTAACTTCGCTGGTGGTAACATCGGCGATGATGCAGTATCTCAGATGGTTGAAGAGACTCTCGGTCTCGTTAAAGATTTTGCGGTTGGCGTTGCAGACGGCGTTGGTATGTCTGGTCTTGCTGCTCTTGCTGGCTCTGCTTTTGTTGACATTCCGCAGCAGTGGCAGGACTCTGTGGCTTCTCTACCGACGATGAACTTCACGGTAGAGCTGCGCGCTCCTTACGGGAATAAGATGTCCAGATTCATGGACCTGATGATTCCTCTCTCAATGCTGTTGGCCGGCGCTCTACCAATCTCCACTGGTAAGCAATCCTACACAAGTCCCTATCTCGTAGAGCTCTACTGTAAAGGTCGTTGCCAGACCCGTCTTGGCATTATCGACTCAATCAGCATTACTCGCGGCACTGGTAACTTGGGCTGGACCAAAGATGGCGAGCCTCTCGGCATTGACGTGACCTTCGGAGTGAAAGACCTGTCTTCAGTAATGCACGTTCCTATTAGCGCTAACTACGGCGTAGGCGACGCGTTCCTTGGAGTCCTTGGTACGGCAGCCGGAGCTGGCTTAGTCGCAGCAGGCGCATCGCTAGGCGGTACTGGTGGCGCTGCAGCGGGTGCTGTTGCTGGCACTGCCGTTGCTGGTGCGGCTTTGGGTGTTTTCGATGATGATAACACGTTTACCGACTACATGGCAGTGTTGGGTAGTTTGAGTCTTGCGGACCAGGTTTACACAACCAAGAAACTCCGACTCAACCTGACCAGACAGCTCACGAAGATGGAAAGCCTTACCAGCCCTGCAAAGGCTGCTGGTTGGTTTGCTGGCACGTGGCCTGGAAGAATGATCTCTGCCCTTTCCCTGGCGAGTGATGTTGGACGACCATAGCGGCATAAACGCAGAGGACCTCACGGTCCTCTGCTTATGTCGTTTATTGAAGCTTACTGCTAAATGCGGCCAGTGGATAATTACGAGTCAGGATAGACATAATGTCTTCTGAAGGGAACTCACCGGCAATCATTGCGGCTTCCTTAAAGTCGGGATCTGTAAGGAAGAGTTTCTTGGCATCATCGCTGATATAGGTGAATGGTGCCAGATTATTAACCCACTGACCGTTGCGCTTGTAACGATACCAATTCGGATCAATGGATGCGATGGTTGACTTCAACTCGCCAAGCCGTGCAGGCCACTCAGCGGCCGTAGTCAGCGGTTTGAACGTGTAGCCCATCAGGATAATCTGGATAAGATCGGGGACCTGACTCAAAGCCGCCTGTAGACCGATCTTGGCTATGATCCTCTGTACTGCAGCTAAATCACCGCTTGTGGCGGCCATCAGCAGATTATCAGAGAATACCTTACGAGCGTTCTGATCATCTTTGAACTTATCGTAAAGCTCATCAATGGCGTCAGGCACCCCGAGACGAATGGCCTCTCCGAGAATACCACCGAACAGAGCCATCTCTGCTTCAAGATCAAAGAGCTTGGCGATACCACTATTACCAGTGATAGTTTCCAACATATCTACTAAACCCCTGGCGTCTGTAACGTCAGCGGAAGAGAGCATAGAAAACGAATCACCGATAGCAGTTCGAATCATACCAGCGGTATCGGGACTTACACCGAAGGTGGAGAGCACTGAGTTCTGAGCTGCAGCTGAGAGCTTAGAGAAAGGACCACTCGCATTGCCTGCTAGGTCCACTAGACGGTTAGTCAGTTCACTCTTATTGAGCTTCACCTTACCGTTCTCGAAGCTCACGGCGCCGGCAAAATCACGAACAGTACCAGGCAGTGTCCGAATGGAGTCCATTGCCTCCTTTCCGAACGACTTTACTTGACTGATAAAGCCAGTCTTAGTCTTGCTATCTACCTGCTCATATACGTCAATGGCGAGTAGCTTATCCATCGCTCCAGCTGAAAACATGGAGTCTGCAATCTTATTCATCTCACTCTCCAGTTGGAGGCTTTAAGTTCATAGGTTACGCAAAAAAAAAACAGGATCAAAGATCCTGTTTCAGTTCAGCTCTGAACTTCTCAAAGAAGTCCATGAGCCATGAGAAGCGTCCGTCGTGCTCCACAACCTTTGCGTTGTCAAGCGGGCCGTAGTAATAGTAATGGACGAAAGGAAGGGTGGAGTTCTTAAACTCTTTACGAAGCTCAGAATTAGTTAAGATCTTCACCTTTATCGCGTAGAGTATTTCATTCCTGAATTCCTCTTCAGGCATTGGAACTCTTTCTAGTTTTCTGCCAACGACTTTAGCCCCATACCCCCAAAGGCTTCTTAAGACGTCATACTGCTTACCAGTACTGAGCCAATACCAAAAGCCTTCGATTGAAGCGAAGTGCCCGTATTTCTCCAACTTGAAAGGTTGTAGATAAAAGTTAGACAACATCACACCAAGCTTTGTGGAACCCTTGCTGTAGATGTTGATGTGTTTAACGCCATCGTCTCTAGGATCTAGCATTAGGTTAACCTCGCGGCATAAGTGGGCCGAAGCCCACCTATTCAGAACCTCATTACTTTCAGGCCATTCTGCTTGCCAAAAGAACCGTAGTAGATTTTCCCAGACGCATTGTTGGGAGCAACTTCTTCGATCTTGTCAGCGCACTCAGGAATGGTTAGGTGAACCAAATTGCTAATTGGTTCTTCGATGATTTCCTCATCGTCCCCGTTTTCAATCATCGGACTATTCGTGTCAATGGTGACCACGAATTCTTCCATTGTTTTGTTTTGCCATTCCAGCTCGATTTTCATACGAACTTGTACAGGCCCCAAGAATCTCAACCCCTTTTCGAAGACTCGCCAAGACATGACGTCTCGCGTTAGTTCCTTATTGAGATTCCCCCGAGCAGAGCTTTTGCTCTTGCTATCTTGCATTATCCCATTTCGAGGATTCCGGAGATACCGCTCCATCGACATGTCCCACCCACTAAGAGACATGTTTTGTTTAGCCAGTATCTCTCGCCAAACCATGGCTAGCGTATTGCGTGCGTAGCCGATTCGTTTGTCAGAATTCTCGAGTAGCGATTTAACGCTTTCCTTCTCCTGCATCCTCGAACGCTGCTTCTAGCAACGCCTCCGTCAAGTTAAACACATCGATGAAAAGAATCTGAAGCTTGCGCTTGTAATAACTCTTAAGCGCACTCTCTTTACTTCCTTCTATCGTGTTTATTAACTCGACGACTCTTTCTCTGAATTCATCTACAAACCCCCTTGGATCGATTGGATAGTTACCATCATCGCAAAGATAGTCGTCTAGAGTTGTTGTTTGTACCGTATCAATAGACTTCATTTGAAGGCTATAGTTTTGGTTTCGAACAGTATCCAGACAACCGTCCAGCAAGTTAAGCAACTCGATAATGTTCCTTGTGGAACACTTCAAAGACTTAGTCGTGCCAGCAGAAACGGTATAGAGACTCATACTCCTAGCATCGATAATCTGAATCAATGCTAGCAAAGTCTGAAGGTCTACTTCCCATCCCTTCGGCATAAAATATGTCTTTTTGAAGAGCCACAGGAGAAAGCGTTTCTTTAGTTTGAATAACAGCACGTTGAGTACTCCGAGCTATCACTTAGATAATATATGACTGAAATAACTTTAACTGAGGCCACGCATATGTCTGAGCAAAATATGCAGTCTGTAGATCATAGTGACCTCACAGACGCTGACGTACTCAAGCAAACACAACAGCGGAAATTCAAACTACTGACCGCTCTCGAGAAAGCGGACGGAGCGGTGCCGACCGATACTAAGGAAGCACAACTCTATCTCCAGACCCTGGAATCTCTGGATCGCGTCGCCGTAACAAAGATGAAGATTAGCTCTGCCGAAGGCATTGCTGAAGGCGATCGCTTGGCAGCCCATACGATTGCAAAGATGATGCAGCAGTTGCAAGGCGCCAATCCTTTTATGACGGCTCCTGGAAACCCCACGGCTGCCAACATTCCAGAGGTGGATCCCACCCTACTCCCTGAAGTAGAGCTGGTTCCCGGCGAGACCGACATCGGCGTTTCCGCACAGACTTACGACCAGTTCGTACAGGAAGTCGAAGCAAAGATGGATAGGGCATAATATCCCAAGTAGAGGATATTTTTTTATCAGTGGAAACATAGAGGAGGAGGCCTAGGCCTCCTCCTCTTATGCGTCGATTATGCTGAAGTAGCCAGCATCAACCATGTGCAGCGAGACAAATTCGATCAAGGCAGCTTCCGTCAAAGCGAAAGGTTCAACCTCTTTCAACACTGTACTCTTGAGATCTTCCTTAGTGGGAATCACTCCGAGATAAAGTGCTGGAACGATCATACTCACATCAGGTATCTTTACGCGCTTTAGCTCTTCACCGTGTAGCGTGAGCCATTCGTCAAAATCATAAAGCATCAAGCACGCCCACTCGGCCTTAATCCTTGAAGGGGTAAGTGTTTCAAGTGGATAGCTGACGACCTTGATTTCAACAAAGATACCGCAATAGCAGGAGACGGAATCAATGATGGCCTTCTTCAGATCTTCTCCCAGCTCGTAAGGGTGGGCGTTGATTTCTAAAGCTACACCGTCAATGTGTGGCATGTTAACCGCTTGTTCTTCTAGCGTCTTAATGATGGATGCTAGATAAACCATCCCGCCAGTCATTCTCGAAGCCATTAGCGTTTCTACATTTCTGCAGCTATAGGCGTTATCGAAAGCAACGTCATCTATTTCGGGTAAAAGAAGACTGAGCTTTCGACTCAGTCTATTTCGATAATTGGTTTCAGCAAGTCTCTTAGCCATGTCGACAGACAAGCTGGCTACGGTAGCCAGCCTGGTGTCGAGGATCGAGTCCAGAGAAACCAATAGTTTCTGAACGTCTTTCATTTCGGATCGCAGCTGACCCAGAGCACGGGTTCCAGGATAATGAGAAAGACAAGCCAGGGATTGTCTTCCAGCACTTCAGCGATTTCATGCCAGGTAGCAGTAGTGCGAATGCAGTCGTCATCAACGACAGAGCCTGCTACGTACGGCTGCGCCAGAGAGCAAGCGATGCGGTCGGCGATCAGTCCCCACTCATCGAGGTTATTGCTGAGCTGAAGCTGCAGGCGTGCGCCGGCGTCTACCAGAGCCTCACCAGCACCATGGAATTCACGAATGTACTTCCAGAGTGCATCGGCGTCGGCCTTAGGATTTTCCAAACCATAACCTGGAGACTTTGTGGCCGTCAACAGTAGTTGAGCAAGCGCATCAACCTCGATCTTGTCACTGTGGCGGCTAGAAACGTAATCGAAGATCTTCTCAGCGACTGCTTCGAGGTTTTGGCAGGTAGACATCATCGAGTTCCTTTTGCTGGCATGAGTTCAAGTGTTTCCAAAATGATCAGGAAAACAAACCAGGGATTGGATTGAAGCATTGCCCTGAATTCATTTCCCTTACCAGGCAGCCGTCCCAGTGTATCGGCATCAACTACCGTGGAATCGTCTTGCGGGTGACCATAGGCTGTGACGATGGCGTCCAGCACTTTCCCATATTCATCGACAGTTAGTCGAAGTCTCAGCTCATTGGCTGAGGTCAGGATAAAGTCAGTAAAGCTTACGTCACTGCGGATTTCTGCCCAGAGCTTTTCAAGCAAGCCCTTAGTTCCGATCGTGTAGAGGCGGAAGGTGAAAAACACACCAAGCAGTTTGGCGGCGAGCTCTTTATTAACGTTACCGTCTAAATGACGGACGCGTCTGTGGACAATATCGTTAATAATTTCACGAGCTTTTTCAACGGCCATAATTCACCTAGAGGTTATTACCAATGTGCATTGCAGTGAGGTAGGTTGAAAGCGTATCAGTAGCCTTCACTTTAGTTCCCGCTCCACGAATGCTGTCCAACGACACGTCACCAGTCTCGATGATTTGACGGTTCATGGCGTTGAAAGCACGAGCATCACCCCCACGGAACTTGATCAGTTCTTCAATGGAGGCGTCCATTCCCTGGGCATGTAGCATCTGCAATTCGGGGAAGCTGAGCTTACTGCCCTTACTGGCGCCGGTAGCCTGACCAGTCAGATCGTCTACATGACGGTTATCTTCCGGAATGGAAATCTTCTTAACCAGCAACTGCGCTTGACGACGCACGGGAAGATCCACAACCAGGTACTTAAGTGGCGTCAGGTAAGTAACGCCAGTTACGTGGTTGGTTAGCCAGAGACGCTGGAAGAACTCAAGTCCCAACTCTTTGCCTAGTGCCAAGTTTCTTTTAACGCTCAGCTTCTGTTTGCCCAGATTTGGACATACAAGACTGAGTGTAGTTTCACCGGACTCCAGGTCATCGATGAAACGTTTGAATTCTGAATCAGACATCTCATTGAGAGTCTTCTCGTAAACGGCGGTGTTCTCACTGCCGGGAAGGAGCTTCTCGATGTACTTCAAAATGAATTCTGTAGCAGCTTTACGATTGCTCACTTCAAGCCTCACTATCGCAGTCAACAATAAAAACAAAAACCTTCAGGCCTTTTCGGACAGCCAGGTCAATCATGTGTCGAGTGCCTCTGGACTTCCCATCCCACATAGCGATGAGAATGTCTCCTTCTTCAGCCATTTCCGCATTGCGAATATAGCCGGCACTTTTGCCATGCTCGTCCCAGTTAGCCGGAAATTTTCTACACAATATACCTTTCTCATCGGCATACTCAATGGCCATTCTGTCAGGACCCCGCTTAGCGTCGCCGCTAATAATGGTGAGATCCCCAACGTCCTTTAGCATTGAGTCGATGATTCTGCAGAAAATAAAATAATCATTAAAGCCGCGACTACCGGCAATGATGATTTTAGGCACGGTGTTTTTATCGTAAGGCATTGAGAGGTAGTCGACCGCGCATTCTTTCATCAATGCTTCAGGATCTGTAAGCAGGACTTCTAGCAGTACGCGGTCGGTAGCCATTGTTAAATGCCTTTCGGTAAAGAGTGACGAATGATAACGGGAAGTAAGTATTTGTTGAAGTTATAGATCCAGTCCTGAGAGGACATCTGATCATCAAGGCACATGCGCAAACTAATGGTGCAAAAAGGCAGGGCACCAAACTCTCTCCGCCAGAAGCGGTTGAGGGCAACTATTTCATTGCTATTGTTCGTTACATCTGGCAAAATGCGATCACGACACAATACCTCCCACGCAACCAATAGCTGTGGCGCGTAGGAGGCTATCATGTTAGTGACTGCCAGTGTGACGCTATGGTCAACTGACATCTCTCTTTCCTTATTTCTTCTGAAGCTCTTCCTTCTTAACAGGATACCAGTACGGGTGGTAAGTCCCACGCTGCATGTTGAGAAGGTCCATGGTAGAAAGGAAAGGAAGTTCCTGAGGTGCATCTTCCTCAAAGACCCAATGGCCGCGAGTGTTGAGCAGTAGCTCCCAATCGTAGCCCTTAGCCTTGAGTCCCTCGTAGAGTTCCTTAGGCGTGCAAAGCAGCCCTTCCTCCATATCATGCCAGAGCAAAGACATCTGGCACATCTCAGAGGTGATCTCCAGAGCCCGCTGAAGCTTAGGACTTTCAGCGATTTTACCACGCACCGTTGTACGCTGCATGGTGATTTCAGGAACCAGTTCCAGGTAGTAAGCGCGGTCGTGACCGCCAAGGCCGTACCCGTCATTGGTCTTACAGAACCAGAACTCAGAGAGACCAACCAGCAGGCCTTCACGCTGGGAGAAGATCAGCTCAAACGGCAGACCAGTCGGACCAGTCTTGGCACGCAGGTTCATCAGATTGACGAGCTGGAGATCAGGATCGTTTTCCAGATTGTCCTCAGGACCCCGCGGGAACTCAGGTGTACGAGAGTTCTTGTTCAGCATCACCGAAGCACCCAGCGTCAGCCAGAGGTTGTTGGTGAGGAAAGTGAACTTCTCAGGAACCTGCTTGAACTTCAGACCGTTCTTCAGGAAGTGGAGTTTCTTGGTAGAGGGAGCGTATTGATCCATCTTGATTTCATCACCAGCGTGTGCGGTGAGAATCATGTACATGCCCTTACCACCAGTCAGGTTGGGCAGCTGCATCAACATCTGGTTCTTTGCCGCCGAGGCTTTCATGGCCTCAACGTTCATACCGGATTCACCGATTTCGTTGGCGTTGTAGATCTTCTCTACAGACTCAATCGGCATCATCGAGAAAGAATCGCACTCACAGATCGTAGGGATCAGGCAGGTGTGGTTCTTACCAGTCTCTTCATCAATGAATGGAAGAGTGGCAGTGTTCGCCTTGATCTTGTCTTTGGAGACCTTATCTTCGGCAAAGGCCTTGATGCCTGCGAACCACTCGTTGCCGAGCATTACGGTGGAGTCGGTGAAAAGGAGACGCCCATCTTTCTCCAAATCGTGTCCGCCGATCTTTGGCATCCAGCGGCTGAGTTGCTGAAAGCGAATGCTAGAGATGCTTGGCGGCTCAGCATCGTAGATGATGCCGTTAATGCGGCCATAACGATCCATCACACGCAGAGCTTTGAAGTGTGCCAGGGTACTTTTGAATGTGTTACCACGACCACCCACGCCTGTAGCTGGCGCGAGACCGCCACTCAGGATGCTTTCGCCGCGGCGACCTTTAAAGTAGCGACCCGTGGGGATGTCAAAGAGACAACCCAAGTTCAGCAGTGGGCGCATTTTGGGAGCTGGTGTGATGAAATTGCCAAACGGATTAGACATCTCTAATGCCTCTTAATGGGGGTATCTTTACAAATCATTCGGCTACTATGTTTATTTTTATGACTAGACCCCCTATCCATCCGCACTCTAAGAGGTGTGCCGTGCTGAATTCCATTAAAACCAAAAGCGAGACCATCAGCTTGGAAGCCATCTCTGGCACCCAGGTATATAAGCTGGTAGCGCATCGACTGCCTTCTTTCTTTGCCGACGTGAAGAACTTCGTTACTGGTATCGTATCTGAGGAAGCGCCTCGCGTCCAGTTCGTCGAAGTGAAAGAGGCGGAGAAGGCCATCGGTCGTACCATCTATGCCGACCTGCGTCACGTCACCGTGTACGTTCCTGCCGGTCTGAATGTTCACTACCTCGATTACATCGATGCATTGCACAATGCCGTCTCCGTAAACGCTCGCATGGTAAAAGAAACGCTTGCGCCTTTCAATGCCTGGCTGGCTCAGATGCTCACCAATCCAGAAGGCTTGAGTGCACAGCGCGCTCCGGAAGCTCTGCGTAACTTTATCTTCCACGACATCGATAGCGTGAAGAAAGGTCTGGCTGCCTGCTTCAAGAAGGGCAGTGTTGAGACTGAAGTTCCTTTCGGTAAGATCGCCGCTCGTAATGGTGATTGGAAAACAATCGTTGACAAAACCAACGATCTGATCCAGCTCCAATCTGCAATCGATCCTAAAGAAGTTCGCGATATGGTAAACTCCATTACCGCGAATCTGGACACTCTCCTCCGCCGGATGGAAGAAGACAAAGACATGTACCGCGCCTCTGCCGTTACTGTTGATTTCCTCTCCAAGCTGTGCTACAACCTCGGTCTCGAGATCGAGTTCTTCTCGGTAACTGCTTACCAGCTGAAAGTACTCGAGCAAGCGCTCAATGATTCGAATGAGCGTCTGAAAGAGATTCTGACCAAGTAACGACATAAGACCGGACTCCGTGAGGAGTCCGGTTTATGATTCGATCATGCGTGCGCCGGGACACCAACCTCTTCACGGGCCGTGAAGAAGAGGTTTCGAACGTCGCGTAACATGTCATCCCTTCGGCCGTAGCGAAGCCAACTTGGTGTTGCATCCACCACAGCGTCGCAGACTTTAGCGATCTCGATAGGACCCAGCGCCTTACATTGAAGGCCGTCTTTGCCACATATCTGTCCGATGGTCTCATCAAGAGTCTCACCGTCCCAGATATATTCATGAAGACGTGCTGGAGCTTCGAGCGCAGAGCCTGTCTTTGCCAAAGCCATAGCTTCATTCAAATGATCCAATACATCACGGCTAAAGCTAGTGATGCGTGTCATGTGAACGTAGACTGTGGTGACAAAAACGATGCGCCGTCCATGGTCTCGCAACAACATGCTCGCTAAAAACAAAAACGAGGCGTGTAGTGCGTACTGGAGCTTCTCGTTAAAAGTTTTCATGTGGAGCCTCTGTGATTGATATTAGGGTTTCAATACTCTGAGGTTTGAGTAGATCCCCGCCCAGATTCCGACGTCACCATCGGCCTCGATAATCGTGGCGTAGCGGAAGCCGTTATCAGCTTCGCGCCATGTCACAACGCTCACCTTGGGGAAAAGACCTGCTAGAGCGGAAAGCGTGTTACGCTTAGCGATGTCCTGTCCAACCGTAATAGAGACCTTTTCCACACCTTTTCGCGCACCGGTGTCATAGCCGACATCGATAGGCAGAGAACGAGTTGCTGTGGTTATCTCAGGCTTGAGCTTGCAGACTGGCTTCTTCTTGCTATCATCCACGTCATAGAGTAGGCTTGTGATGTCAGTAACACACACGCCCTTGCTCTCGGAGTCACTGATGAAATCCCAGAGACGACACTCCATTTCCATCATCCGGTCGAACGCATTAAACGCCAGTCGAGCAGGACGCTGTTCCTTGGTGAGCTGAACACCACCGTGCTTGGGATCGTTATTGAGATAAAGATCCAAGAACTGTGTTGGACGATGAATGAACGTTTCTTTGTTCTCCAGCAAATCCTGATAATTATCGCTCTGCAGGATGTTGTCGAGACGCCCGATGATCACGTTGTTGAACGTGGAATGATCGACATGATCCTGGAATGATCGAACGGTTTCCAGGACAGGGTCGGCTTCTTTCAGATAGAGCACGGCATAGCCGATATCGCTCTGAGGCTTTCCGTAGAGTTCGTCGTCGGAGCCGTGGTCACCGATGTAGTAGATCGTCCGCCCGTCTGGCGACTTGTTCGATACAATGTGGGTATTGAAATACCACTTCGAGCACGAAAGCATTTTATTGCAGTCAGCACTAGACGACCAATAACCCTTAGAGTCAGTGATCTTCATCTCATCGACCTGCAGACCCTTGCGCCCGGCCACAATGCCCATGCCGCAGTAAAGGTCAACTGTATCGTTACCAAGCTCGCCGCTATGACCATCGACGTGGATGAACTTCACCTTACCGTTGCACTTCTCAACCAGCAATGGGTAAAGCTCGTCGATCTGTTTCCAGAGGTCGACGTTACTGACAGGCTCTCCGGACGAGGTGGTCCAACCATTCGACTTCCAACCAGCCAGCCAGCTGGTAGTGCCTTCGATGGTGTACTTGCTGTCGAGACGGAAAACAACTTCCGTTACCTCAGTTTCCAGCAGCGCCTGAATGGCTTTCAGTAGGCCAGTGATCTCGGCCTGATTGTTGGTGGATTCTGGAATCAGGGATCCGCGCCCGTCAAGATACGACTTGACGTTAATAGGCTTGCCCTTACCACTTGGCATGTAGCCTTTATTGGTAAGAATAGCCGTTTTACAGCCACTACCCTGCTTCGGTTCTTCATCGTCGTAGAAGTAACCATGAACGCCCCAACCACCAATCCCGCGAGAAGGACGGCAGCCGCCGTCGGTGTAGATCACGGCTTTTAGAGGAAGTGCTTCTTTGACAGCTTCCGTTTTCTTAGACATGTAACGTACCCCAGATGAAAGTCATCTAATTAGTCGGTCAGATTACTTTTTACAGGACCGTTCATGTTCCCGATACGCCATGACCAACGCGCGTTTATTCTCGAAAATCTGTTTACGTATCTTCGCGATATGATCCAGCAACAAACCCTCCATTGCTTCCGGTGTCTTAGCCAGCTCTGACGTAATGGTCGGCAATGGCGGTACAGGAGGGAGGTCGGGCAGTTCGAATTTGGTACAGCCCTCAACTGTAGACTTAGGTGCCTCTACTGCTTTAGGGACTTCCACAGTTTTAACTTCGACAGGACCTTCCTGTCCCTCGTAAATGTAAACCGTCAAATTAGCCGGCTGGCTAGTCGGCGTGCAGCCAACTAACCAAGCCGACAAAAACAAAAAGATGTAACGAACAAAAAGATTCACTTAACCTTCTCCTCGCCATTCTCTATCTCTTTCAGACGAGCAGAGATTCTTGCGTATCGATCTGTATTGATGGGTTCCTTGACATCTACAGGCTTCCCCTTTTTAAGGTCGGCAACTTGCTGTACCAAGGTATCGTTTTGTTCTTCGAGATCCAATACGTCCTGCTTTAGCTCTTCGATTGTTTCTCGATAGAGCTCAGCATTGCTCTTATAGGTCTCAATGGTTTGCTCGAGTGACTCCAAACGTTCTTTGGGAACGCCCGAGTTATGTTCAGCATTCTCGAGTCGAACTTTAAGAACTCCCAACTGACTATGGAGTTCTCTTGATTTATTCGAATAGATGGTGGCCTGATCCAGAGAATAGACGAAAAGGATAAACAGGCAGATGTTAACAACAAAGAGAGCCGTGGCAGTTTTATTCTTCCGGGCTTCATGCTTGATATCTTTGCCACCAAGCAGTACTTCCTTTACGAACGGCCAGGCTACTAGAAAAAACTTATATAGCGCTAAAAGCATATCTGGCCTCCCAATGTTATGGTTTGCTTCATAAACATAGACTACCATGAGGTCTGCGCATGTACAACATTAAAGGCTTTCTCAGCGTAGGTGCCCTCTCCAACAACGCCACTAATCAGATCGCGCCGTTTGGTGAGTTGAGTACCCACAGCCTCACCTACGAAAGGGATGTAGGCGTCTTCGTAAAACACGATAAGCCTGATATCGTCTTTTATTCCTTTAGCAGTAAAAATGATTCTGGCGACACCGCAGTCACTGCGGCCTACAGCAACCACATTGTTGACTTTGGTCAGTGGCTTTTCGCTTTCTCGGCATTTGGCGGCTTTAACAACGACGCAGCCGATGCGGTCCGTAATATCCGCAATAACAACCCGCTGGTCGATGATGTTGAAATTGGCACCATGCTCAATAAGGGCGGGACCAATCTCTGGATGCCTGAGTGGATTTCGTGGAAGTTCCTGTCGGCCGGTGAAGAGAATCAGATCAAGGTTTGGTTGTCCGACAACTCTTTCCAGAACCAGTACGATGAGTACCATCTCACCGTAGTTCCGCCGATCGACAACCTCGACGATTTCTTTGACGATCGCGCTCACGTGATGGCGAAGCTGGCACTGGTTGATCCAGCCACTCTCATGGTTAGGATCAATTACGGTGCGAATGACAAGCCTTACACCTATCTGCGGGCTGAGGCATTCGAGTGGGTCGAGCAGGGCGTTCCAAATAGCGTTCTACCAACTTACTGGACCCTCCTCATTTATGGTGAGGCCGGTAACAACATCGACAACATCAAAGATCGCCTGATTACCTACATCCTTACCAACAGCAGTCATACGCGTGAGGAATGGACCGAGGTATTCCCAGATCTGTTCAAGGCTACTGAGTGCATCATCACTCCTCTGTGGGATCAGTACAGCGTTCCTAATAAGACGCTGGAAGCTGGCGTTTATTCCCCCATCGTGGATTACCAGCGCGCCTTGGAAGTTGCCAAGTTGACAGCTCCCGACTACCCGGCTGCACATGTTGAATCGGTGCTCTCCGTAGCCTCGGTCAACTACAAGTCGCTCGCCATGACCGTGGTGGGTGGTCCTGACAACCGCGGTGGTCTGGATACGTTCAAAGAACTGATGCCCGACTACATGAACGTCCCAACGACGAACATGGACTTTGATCGGATGTCGCCAGTGACGCAAGACTGGGTGATGTTGCTGATCCGCATGCTCATTGCCGCTGAGACAATGACAGAGGCGTCAGCAGTTCCACCTGGCATGACTCGAATGAAGCGTAATGGCGTTCTCTACGTCGTGTCGAACTTCAATCGCGTCCAGTACTTAGTAGTTACGAAGTCTCAGTTCGAGATCATCAACGCTCCTGAGGCTGATCCACTGGTACTGGTTTCCAGCGATGGCGATAGCCTCACCAACAACACCGGCGATGAGCTGACAGCTTGAGGTGACTAATGTCAACTGAACAGCATATTTTCGAAGGCAATGGCCCACCCAATCAACCGCCACTCTTCGTAGGTGCGCACTGGATTGACAAGACCAACGGTCATGTCTACATCTCCAGCGGCATTATGACAGCATCGGATTGGGGCGAGCCAATTAACCGGCGACATCTCAATAAGTGCGTTGTAAGGACTATTCCAGCACCAGCCATCGGTTACGAAGGCGTTGTCATCGACAAGATAAAGAAAGACGATGAGTACGTTCGCGTGAACGCCCTCAATTACGATCATATCCTGAACATCCCTAATGCAGTCACTGAAGGTACTGGGGTTGGTCGGATCACCGTAGTCAAGCACGTCGTCGGTTCAGCAGAAAGCTGCAAGATTCAGGTAACGCCTGGTCTGGAAGAAGACATTAAGCTGAACATCTATCTGCCTGAAGACATGAGCGTCTCCATTGGTAGTAAGTCGGCAATCTACGTCCGACCATTTGGTGCCGTATCTCTGATCTACGCAGGTCTTGATGGCGCTGGCAAACAGATCTGGGACATCGAAGGCGACTACACGGTCGAGGGCGTTGATCCATGATGATGTCTGGCGTTCTAGCTTCAGCAGCTAGACGGCGTAGACTTAACGAGGACGACGGGGGAGAACCCGTCGTCACTCTTATTCCGGAATCTTATCTGGCGATAGGCCACAAAAATACCTACGGGTATGGTCTTTCGATTTTCGGATTGAGAACCGGGTATGAGATCGTAGGTCGCGTCGATATCAAAGAAGAGGTTAATACCGTTCGCTTTGGCAATGTCTCCAACCTAATGGTTGTCTCCCCTAAATACAGTGGAAACATTAAAATCTTTAAGGTTGAGGCACGTGCTGTAATTCAGCTGGCCGAGTTCGAATCGAAGGAGTACGTCGAAGGCGTTTTGTTTAGCCCGGACGACACCAAACTACTCGTCTATACGAAAACATCATTTAGCATCTATGCAGTGAACCCACTGCAATTGCTGAAGCGTGTAAATATTGTCGGTCTGACTGGCAAGCAGGTGAAGTGGCGGCCAGACGGAACGCAAATCGTCTTCGCTACTACAAATGCAAACACGGCTTATCTGCACGTCTATAACGTCGCAAGTGGTGAGTTCGTTAATACGGTGGTACAACCACCATTCATCATTAAGGGCTTTGGCTTCATTGACAATAACACTAAGTTGATGATCTCCTATATCAACGAAGAGCCGTATGTTAAAGTCTTGAATGCGAATGCAGGCTACGTCGAGCTGCCGTATATCTACGCTGAGCCTGAGAACTTCTTGAATGACGTTCTCCAGACCCCGACGGAGCTGTTGGTTGGTGTAAACGCAACGCCGTCCCTGGCTCTTGTAGACGCGCCTAACTTCGTTCCTATACCTGAGATGGATGAAGCACAAATCCTTCGCTACGACCCCTTCACGGGTGCTGTAGTCGGAACTGCTTACGAGTCTTTGCAGGCCTGTGCATTATTCACCGACAATGATGGACTTTACAAGAAAGTTCATTACGTGCCAGGTCCGATCAACGACATTTCGATTAGCCCACTGCCCTTTACGGTCTGAGGTGTCTGAATGCTGAAAACTCCACCGTTACACGCTAAGGGTAGGTATACGCTCCGCGCTCCATGGAGTGCTGTAGCAACCAAGATCTACTCCTGCATTGCGATCCGCTCTTTTGGTGACATCTACAAGCTTGGGAAGGATGTCTTCAAGGAGTACTACCAGCCAAAAGGTCTCACTGAGGCCGAGGTTACTGCCGACGCAGCATTAGGCGCACACATCGTCACACTGCAAAGTGATGACGGTAGCATCATCTATGTTCCGGATACTTACATTGAAAGCTATCCAAACATGTCTGATGTCGCCTACAGTCATGTTGTATTGAGCGTTAGTATCTCCGCAATTCCCGATTACGTCGACCTCACTTTCCTGAAGGGTCAGATCTCCACTGCTGTAAGTTCCATCACTGGACTTACGCCGGAGGTTAAGGAAAACAGAGCACCTACTATTGGTGCTGTGAGTCCGGCGGATCATGAAGTGCAGGAGACTGCACGACTTGCAGCTGTTAGTAATCGCAAAACGGACAAAGCGCTTTACCTGGAAGAGCGTGCCAAAAACACACTCCTCCTGGAGAAAATCGAGATGCTTACAAAGATTCTCGAGGATAATGATCTCCTGCCATAACGGCATAAGCAGAGGGCCTTGCGGTCCTCTGCGCTTATGTCCCTAATCCGGGAGAGTAAACCAAGGCCGGCCGGTGGATGCGTGTCCACACGTAGCTTTATTGCCAGCCCTTACTACAGGAACGCCATTTATAGTCATCCAGGCAGAGCCCTCAGCCATTGTTGGTCCGGCATGAGGTGGGAGACCGTGTCCGGCTACCGGATCACCCAATAGAACAATGTCCTGACCATCGACAGTCCAACCACTCTGCCCACCTGCTAGCTGTGCTCCGCCAGCAGTGTCCATTCCTTTAACTGCAATACCAAAGCCCATTTTATTTCTGGCCTATGAAGTTAGGAGTTTTGAGTGTCGTACTACCTGGCGTCAGCGTAAGTACCGAACCACCACAGGAAAGGCGGATCATCTTACCAGCCTTAGCGTCAATGGCGTCAGGAGCGTTGACCAGTATGTTCCTTTTATCAAGAGAAAGACTAGCGTTGTCCTTATTCTTGATGGTTATCTTTGTGTCCTGAGAGTCCAACTCAAAATAGTTACCGACATCGTCCGTAACAGTAAAGCAACCAATCTCAGTGTTGAACTGAGCTTTGTAGGCGTAGGGCTCGCCATTGGCTTTACAGGTGCTTAATGTAATTGCTTTTCGGTGAGTTGAGACTTCTAGGTAATAGCTATTCTTTTCGTTCAGCTCTTTAGTGGCCTCGTCCTTTGTAGCGCTGAAACGCCAGACTGCCGTTTCAAGACGACGCAGATGCTCGTCCATATTGGTCGAGGTCCAATAGTACTTGTCTTCATCACCATAGCGCCAGAGGAACACGCGCTCACCGCGCCGGACATCTGGTGGTGTAGAGCGGTTGGGCGCTGAGATAGCGAGCCATTCAGCCTCAACGGCATTATCCACATTAACCTTAACGTTGTAGCTACGACCGTCAGCGTTCTGTCCCTTAGCCTCTACTTCAGTAGGATTGGCCTTCACCTCACCATCCAGCATAGGGAGCGCTTCGATTGGAGTAACCAGAATAATCTTACTGCCCAATTGCTTATTCTGCGCAACGTAACCAATCGAATAGATGTTAATTTGAGAGACTTCCATCACCCACCTCTTGTATTAAAATACTAACCTTGCGCAAGTTATGTAGACAAGGTTTCTTTGGAATCAAAATGAAGATTGTCAAACTTATCTTGGCAGGGTACAACAGACTGATGCTTAACAACATCAAGTTCTTCGAGTACACTCCAACCAGCCCATACCAGCTGGTGCTAGGCACCAATGGCAGTGGCAAAAGTTCTATTCTGGAAGAGCTCAGTCCTCTCCCAGCACACCACGATGACTTCCCCCAAGGCGGCTATAAGCTCATCGAGATTGTTAAAGACGTTCATACCTATCGGCTTGAATCGAAGTTTACCGGTAAGGGCACTGGCAAGCATTCCTTCCTCAAAGACGACGTAGAGCTGAATCCAGGTGCAACGCCAGCTGTTCAGAAAGAGTTGGTGAAGCAAGAGTTTGGACTAACGCCAGACATCCACTCGATTGTTCTTGGAACTGAACTCTTCACCAAGATGTCTACTGCTAGACGACGTGAAGTCATTACGTCACTCAGCAATAACGACCTGAGTTATGCGCTTGGTACTTACAACAAGTTCCGTACGGCTCTGAGAGATAGCCAGGGCGCTTACAAGCACGTAAAGAACCGTCTGGTAGTGGAATCTGAGAAGCTCGTTAATTTGAGCGATCTAGGCGGGATTGAGGAACGTGTAGCGGAACTCGAGTACGAGATCACAACGTTGATGGAGATTCGTGAAAACAATCTTCCTGATCGTCGCGAAACGGTCGAGAGACTGCGGAGAGCCATGGAGGAGTTAACGACTCTTTCCACTCGCATTCTTAAGGCGGACCTTAGCCAGCCAGAAGGCTACGTCTTTAAGTCGGTAGAGGACATCGATTTCGTCATTAACGGAATTAGTGCAAAGGAGCAGGCAGCGCGCAGTCTGTCCGCCCACTACACCACTGAGCTGATGGAGCTGAATAGCTTTATCGAGACTCTGAAGTCGTCTGGCTTTACAGCTATTGAGGACATCCGTAATCAGATCGACAATCTCCGTTATGAGCTGAACCAGCCTGAAAACTCCTTCAGACTTTTTGAACTGGAAGGCGATGTGCGAGCTATTCGTTTAGCTAGCGAGAACGTCATTCCTATCCTAGCTGAAGTGCTCCACCAGCTTCCGGATAACAGCGATCGTTATTTCTCCCCTGCTGGTAAAGAAAGAGCTGGAGAAGAGAACCGAGTACTACTCGAGAAGATCGATGGTCTCCTGGGCGAGCGGCGTGAGATCCAACACCGCATCAAGCACATCCGTGAAGAAAAGGAAACAGAATGCCCTGCATGTCTTCACAAGTGGAAGGCCGGTGCTGGGGCGGTGAGTCTGGAAGAGCTGGAGAATAAAGCAGTCCTGCTAGCTTCTAAGGCTCACGAACTAGAAGAACGCGTTAAGGTCAATACTAAGTACTTGGAAGAATTCGAAGAATACTCGAAGGCACTCCAGAACTATCGGTTCTTGGTACAGAGCAACCCAGTAAGTCTTGGGAAGCTTTGGGACTACCTTAGTGCTCGCGGTTGTCCGTTCAGCAAGCCAAGTAGTAACATTGAAATCTTGGCTCTGTGGACTGTTGACGTTGAGACAGGTGAGAATCTCCATCGACTGAAAGAAGAGTTAAGTAAGCTCGAAGATGCCCTGGCTGCATGCGAGCGTCTGGGCGACGCTGACGCCAGCCGTTACATCGGTAAGAGCGAAGAGCTTTCCGTTAAGATCGAGCAAGCCAATTGTGAGATCGAGACGTGCCTCAAAGAGTTGAAAAGTCTTACCCGCTTCCGTAAAGAAGTCTGTACGGTAATTGAAACGCATGCCAGCTTGGAAATTAAAATCCAGCAGGCGCGTGAATTGATCCGTACCCTGATCAGCGTTAACAAGGACGGCATTGTTCGCGAATGCCTCTCCACGGCTCAGGCATCAATGGCTACTGCCCAGACGCAACTCAATGAGCGGAAGGGTTTAGAAGACATCATCGAAGACCTGAAGAATAGTAGTGACCGTCTGGAATTAGACGTTGCCGCCTTTAAGCTGATTACAGAAGGCCTTTCGCCAACTGAGGGGCTGATCGCCGAATCGCTTAACGGTTTCATCGAGTGCTTTTGTTCTCAGATGAATGAGGTCATTGCCCAGATCTGGACTTACGACCTTAAGGTAATGCCGTGCTCTTTGGAGTCCGGAGAACTTGACTATAAGTTCCCACTCAAGGTAATGCAGGAGCGACCTGTTTCCGACATTGCTAAGGGCAGTCGAGCCCAGACAGAAGTAGTTGACTTTGCGTTCAAAGTCGTGGCGATGCTCTACATGGACTTTGTCCAATGGCCCTTGCTGCTGGATGAGTTCGGGAGTGGTTTTGACGAGCAGCATCGCGTCAATGCGATGAATTACGTAAAACTTCTCATAGACGCCAAACGATATAGCCAACTCTTCATGATCTCTCACTACGCGAGTTCACACGGTTCGATGACCCAGGCTGAAGTCTGTGTTTTGGACTCAACAAACATCGTTGTGCCAGGCGTGCACAACAAACACGTTAGAATGGAATAAACATGAACCTCTGTCCAGAAATTGATCTGAGCGCTCATTTCACGCCTGGTCGGCGGGATGAGTTCTTCCAGACGCCAGAAGTACCGCTTAACCGACTCGACCTGATCACTGGCACCTTCCTCCTTTACATGCCAGTGGGCGCTGATGGTCAGCCAACGGTGTTCCATAACGCCGTCCGTTTCGAAGCGTTTGCAGTTGCAGCGCTTCCGGACGGTGGGATGTATCGCCTTAACCAGTATCAAATGCCGACGAACTATCCCGATAACGTTTGGTTCACCCATGGCCTGGTTTACAGGAATGGGAACTTCTACTCGGCACCCGCCTCGCTCAGTCCGCTGGGCGGGATCATCACCGTTCTTAACCAACACCAGGTTTCTCGCATGAGTCTCCTGGACATCTCTCGCTAACCTCATGGGGGCTTAAATGGAAGTCAAGAAGCAAAAAGAAATCGATCTGAAGGTACTCGACAAGCGTCTGCTCGATGCCGATGGTCAGCCTCACCAGGAATACTTCCCGCGGTACATGACTCAGGGTTCGGCTGGCGTGGACCTGCGCGCCTGCATCGATGAAGACATCTATCTGAAGCCTGGTCGCGCAGTGACTGTTCCCGTCGGCTTTGCCGTCGACATGCAGAATCCGCGTATGGCTGCCCTGATCATCCCGCGCTCTGGTCTGGGCACCAAGCACGGTATCGTGGTCGGTAATTTGGTCGGCCTGATCGACTCCGATTACCAAGGCCAGCTGATGGTCAACGTCTGGAATCGCGGTGAAGTGCCGTACACTATCAAGCCGATGGAGCGCATCGCTCAACTGGCCTTCGTTCCAGTAATTCAAGCCTCCTTCAATGTCGTCGAGAATTTCGGCGAAGCCACCGAGCGTGGTGAGGGCGGCTTCAATAGCACAGGTACTCACTGATGGATATCAACTATCTTTACAAGCGCCTCCGCGCCACCGAAGCACTGACCGCCGACTTGCTCATGCTGATCGGTCGCTCCCTGCCTTTCCTGGCCGAAGAAGCGAGCGTCGTGGCCGCTGCCTGGCGTGATAAAGTACATGAGCTTGAACACGAGCGTGAGAGCACGCCCGCCCCAGCGGCTGTAGCGAGTCCGGCGAAAGAAGTCCCTACCGAACGCCCTACCACTCTGACGGCAGAACGGCTCCTGAAACAGAATCCGGCACCCGGTGCTCTGGATCAGAAGATTCTTCAGAGCATGACCCAGACCGGACTTGACTCCCTGAGCGCTTTGGCTGCCTCTGGAAACATGCGTGCCGGTGCCTTGGTGGAGAACCTGATTTCCGACATCAAGAGCACCATGGGCGTTACTGAAAATGTTCGCTCCCAAATCACCGCGCCAATCGACCGTAAGATGTTGGAAGAAGTAATTGCTGTCGCTATCCGTGACTCTTACGCATTCCGCTCGGCGCAGGCGAAGGAAATGGATCAGAGCATTCTTCGGAAAGGACCGATCGAAGTCATCGAGGACGTCCCTACCGATTTTGTGATACTGGGTCATGGCGCAGTTTCCGTCTTCCTCAATCTTCGTGAAAATCAGTTCATCTTCACGCCTTCCACCGGGTCGTTCTATAACCGGAGCACCTCCAACAACTGGAAGTCGGTGACTGAGCACGACAAGTTCGACATCAATACCTTCATTCTGAAGGCTGAGTTGGACAAGTTGAGTGCGCTCAACTAAAGCACTGCGCAGCATAAGCAGAGGACCGCGAGGTCCTCTGCGTTTATGCCGTTAAATGCTGAACTCTTTACCGATTTCCAACAAGTGCGCATTAGCATACTCGAAGGGCTTCGCACTCACGCGATGCGGCGCAATGGAAAAGTCATCTTTGAACTTCGTGGTTTCAAAGTGATAGTTCTGGCTAAGGTAATCCTTACAACCAAGGACATTCCTTCCACGATCTTCCATAGGCCAGTACTCAGTCATCCTCCCGAGATTAGCTATCAAGGGGAGATTGGGTTTCTTGCCAGTGTAGTAGCGACCAGCAAGCTGAGCAACACCAACCGCATGACGCTCTACATAGAGCTCGTTGGTATTTACTACAACGAAGAAAGTTTGAGAAAGTTTCAGATAGGCTTTGATAGCCTCATCACTGTAAAGTTCAGAGGTTGCAATCTGCTCATCATTTCTGGAGGTAGTGGTGAGACCGAGGCTGGAAAGATCCAACTGCTTGCAAGTATCGAAATAGCGCTGCACGAGATTAAGATTATTGAAATCAATCTTAACGCACTTGTCGCCAATGACTTTATAAGCATCGTCCATTACGTGGAGGAAACCGCCCAACACCATCAGGAGAGTTTTCCCCTCCATGCTAACGCCCAGATCAATGTAGGCACTTTCGTGAAGTTTCTGCATTGGGTTCTGTTTGTAAATCATGCTGTCGGTAACGCGAATAAAGCTAATAGGCGCTACATCCAGAAAGCTGAGAATGCCTACTCGGTTGTCCCCAACACGCCGTCCAGTGATCCCACCGTCAACGACATAAATGCCATGCACACTCTGATTGGTGAGATGGATAAGTCCATTCACACTAACCAGGCAGTGTTGATAGAACAAGCTGTAGTCGACGCCTTCTTTGGAAAGAATTACGTCTTCCTTTTCACTGTTCGGAAGATTCGAATCTGGGTGAGCAAAGTTATCTGCAAGTTGCACGTCGTAGCCAGCCAACCAGGCGTCGGAGTACTTAACAGTCTTTGCTTCAATTTTCGGAATGCCGGAAAGAGTAGGAAGTGCAGTCGTGCCAAGAGAGCCCAGCCATTCGCTAATGGTCAGTTGGGAATCGCCGTACTCAACACGTACGTCTTCCATATTCAGAGAGAGTTCCCCCTGAATAAAATTGTTAGTAAGAATCAGATAACAGTGACGGTAAAGGGAGTAAATATCGTTTACTTTCACATTGGAAAGAGTAGCTTTCTTCCAACGCCCATTCTTACCATTTTCACGCACAAGGGCGTCGACAAGCTGGTACATAGCGCAATTCCTATATGGTATGCGAGGTCTATAACATAACGCGGATGGAGTATCCAACGTGACCACAGTAAATACCTACCCGTTCGATCCCACGGGCACGGCGATCAGCAATAAGATCGTCAACGAGGAGCAGATCCTAACGGCTGCAAACTCTCGGGATTTTCATTTCATTATCCCGTCTTACGCCCCGTTCTTCCATCAGGGTCTGATTGTTCGTCACGCTCAGTCGGCCCGTGTTCTGACGGAAGGCGTTGACTATGTTCTTGGCTACCAATTCGTAAAAGCTTCGCGCGCTGTAGCGAAGCCCGTTTATGGCGCGATCATTTTTTACGATCGTTCTTTGGTCGGTGTCGTTCAGATTACCTATCAGACAATCGGTGGTGAGTGGACTCTCAGCCCTCTCAAGATTGCTGAGATCATGGCTAACCGCACGGTTAACCCTCGCGTAACTACGTGGGAGCAGGTTGCTGATCAGCCAGATCGTTTCCCACCAATCGACCACGAATGGGATGTAGACGACCTGGTCGGTATGACCGAAGTCGTTGCGAGTCTGAACAGCATTGCTTTGGCGATCCGTCAAGGCGCTGACGAGACTGCGCTGGCTCACTTCACCAACTATCAGAACCCCCACCAAACCACTAAAGAACAAGTGGGTCTGGGTCTGGTAGAAAACCTCCCGCGCTCCGATACCGCCACCGCTGTAGCCGGTACGTCCAATAACGCGTACATGACGCCTAAGACAACGGCATCTGCAATCGACGCCCGCGCTGGCGCTATGCTGGCCAGTCACGCCCAGGATCGTTCGAACCCTCACCAGGTCGATAAAGGTCAAGTTGGTCTTGGCAGCGTGCAGAACTTTGGCGTGGCTAATGACCAGCAGGCTGAAGCTGCTCTGGCCGCCGATCTCTACATGACGCCCCGCGCTACTCGCCTGGCCGTACAGGCTATCATTGGCGTGCAGCTCGCTGGTCACCTGGCCGACTACGACAACCCTCATCGGACCACCAAAGCTCAAATTGGCTTGGCTGACGTTCTGAACTACGGCGTGGCTAGCGACCAGGAAGCTGCCGATGGCGTAGCTAATAACAAATACATGACGCCTTATGCGACTAAGCTTGCTATTACTGCCCAAGCTGTAAGTATCGTGAATGCGCATGCTGGCCGCACCGATAACCCACACAACACCACCAAGGCACAAGTGGGGTTGGCCAACGTCCCTAACTTCTCGATGGCCTCTGATCAGGAAGCAATTGATGGTCTGGTCGGTGATAAGTTTATGTCACCGAGCCTGGTTAAGTTGGCTATTCAGCAACTGGCTAGCGATAACATTGGCGCTCACGTTAACAACCACAACAACCCGCACCAGGTAACTGCTGCTCAAGTAGGCTCCTACACGATCGCGGAGGTTGACGCACTTCTTGATCAGTATCTCCAGCTTAATGGAACTGCCTCTAACTCCAGCAGGTTGGGCGGTAAGACCCTCCAGGAAGTGATTGATCAAATCACCGGTAGCTCTATCGATGCAGCTAGTCTTGGTGGGAAAACACTGACTGAGATTTACGACGCGGTGGGAGGGATGACGGTGGCGAATGCCACTCGTTTGGAAGGTTCCACGAAAGCTGAGCTTACCACACTCATCGTTCAGGAAGCCAGTGCCAGTCGCGTTAACTACATGACATATCCTGCCCCAGCTCAAGCCGCCCCATACTGGACGCTCATTGCAACAATTCCTTACTATCCAAATGACAGCCTAGTTGCCGATACGGATAAGAAGCTATTGATTGCTGGTACTGAGCAGGCTACGGCAAAGAACGGCGGCCTTTACTTTGCCCGACTAAGCATGAAGAAGAATAGCGATCTGGCTATAACCGATCCGACCGTATTCCTTCAAGTGGTTCAATCTATCAGCCCTGTAGTACCGGACGACTGCGAATTCGGCTATGTCCTCGCGCCTGAATCGCAGAGCATTGAGTTGTGGGTTAAGAGTCCCACTGCTCGGAGTAACATGGTTGTTGTTGACCTGTCACCTAATATTGGTGCCCTGACGCCAGAAGAACCCACCTACACAGCTCAGCCTGACGGTATTGTTTACGTCCAGAAGCAAAGCTTCATTACGAACGTCGATATCGCTGGTGCTTTTGAGGAGGTATTCGCGGATATGCTCGACGTAATGTTGGTAATTGCCAACTTCACTTCGGCACCACAGAACCTAATGACCACTGAGTACGCTAGTCTCTCGGACATTAAAACGGAGTACGTCGTAGCGCTTGATAGGAATATGTTCCGCAACCGAGTCGGGTCCCAGTACGATTATGTCTTTGTCGATAATACTGGTCCCCTTGGCAACTA
>JACCDZ010643930.1_pt1 | contig 123048 bp, 108 predicted proteins | sample 7449551 | NCBI WGS metagenome assembly JACCDZ01 (sample SAMN15323452, study PRJNA562643) | freshwater metagenome | isolation source: river surface water | place: USA:Blue River Watershed | collected 2017-08-18
CATCGATGTAAAACGATGGATGAACTACTGGAGCAGGTAGACCATTTTATGGAAACGGCAGCCCCGTTTCCTGGCGGAAAACATGGGTTGAAGACGGTGTATCACAATTAGGATCAGTTATTTAGGGAGAGTCTTCATGCGAATCATCCGGCATTTTTTCGTCGTGTTGCTGTTGGGTGTGCTGTCCGCGTGTGGCGGTGGTGGCACCATAGGCGGTACAGACAATGGCTCGGGTACGACAACCTCGACAGTATCACTTGGGTTGACTGACCAAACGGGCGCCAGTGTAAGCCGGGTAACTCGATTAAAACCACTAACTATCAAAGCCACGGTGAAAACCAACGGTGTGGCCGCTTCGGGTAAGTTGGTTACCTTTAAGTTAAACGACACCTCGTTAGCGGCATTTGACAATGATGCTGGAACAGCACAAACCAATGCCGATGGGGTTGCTAGCATTGGCTTAAAAGTAGGGAGTAAGTCTGGGGCAGGTACCATCACGGCCAGTTTATCCACGGGCGAATCTGCAACCATCACCTTTGAATCTGCTGGCGATAGCGCCGTCAATGACGTGTTGACCATTAGCCTAAGCCTTAAAAATGCGGCAGGACAAACCGTTACCGCCTTAAGCAATGCCCAACCGGTCACCATTCATGCCCAAATCAACTCATCGTTAGGTATTAGTCAAGCCAACAAGTTAATCACCTTCACCATGTCCAATACGTCGCTGGCAACTTTCGCTAATGGCACTGGCACGGCACAAACCAATTCAACAGGATTGGCGACGTTAGGATTGTCAGTCGGCAGTGTCAGTGGCTCTGGCGAATTAACGGCGACCTTATCTTCAGGCGAGAGCGCTAAGCTGGTGTTTGATTCTGCCGGTGATAAACCAACCGAGAACTATAACCTACGGTTGTCCTTGGTCGACGTCAGTGGCAACGATTCCGTGTCCTTAAGTAAAGTGCAACCGCTGAAGTTGATTGGTGTGTTGACATCTCCTAAAGGCTTGTCGGTGAAAAACCAGCTGGTCAGTTTTACTTTAAACGACCCTACATTGGCAGAGTTTGGCGCAACCAGCGGCACTGCATTGACCAGTGCCGACGGTGTGGTGCAAATGGGCTTAAATGTGGGTACTAAAAGTGGTAGTGGTACCGTGACGGCGGCTGTTGGTACCACCATGTTAGCAACCCAAAATTTCAATTCGGCTGGCGACAAACAAACCAGTGATTCCTTAACGATGACGATGACCTTAAAAGACAATACTGGTTTGGAAACCTCGGCGGTGTCCAATGCCAAGCCATTAACAGTGGCAGTGCAAGTGGTCTCCAAATTAGGCGTAAATCAAGCCGGCAAATTAGTGACGTTTGTACTCAATGACAAAGACTTAGGCTTTTTCAGCAATGCTGCAGGGACTGCCGAAACGGACGCGAACGGTATCGCGCGTATCACCTTAAGCGCAGGCACTAAAAGCGGAGCTGGATTAGTAACTGCCAGTATCTCAAGTCCTGCCGCGCAATCGGTGCAAAAAACCTTTACCTCGGCTGGTGACGGTGGATTAGTCGATAGTAAACCTGTTGGTAGTATCGTGTTGTATTCCGATAAGTTGGCCCTTGGTACGGGAGTCAATGACAAAGTCGCACTCACGGCACTGGTGCGTGATCGCAACAACGTGCTGATGAAAGATGTCAAAGTGCAATTCAGCGCTGACAACGATGGCGTGTTGCAAGTTGAATCTGATGTGACAGGTGTCGATGGTACAGCCAAAGCCTTCCTAAGCAGCAAATCCAATTACACCTTGCGCGATATCGTGGTCACCGCAACGGCCGGTAGTGACAGTCTGAAACAGCATGTGACCATTCAGGTAGTGGGGAATACGTTAAGCATCGCCAGCGCCAACACCATTGTGCTCAATAGTGAAATGGAATTGAGTTTTGCCTTATTAGATTCTGAAGGGCGCGGTATTCCGGATGTACAGTTGCAGTTAGTCTCGTCATTGGGGAATACCTTTAGTACTGCAACACCACGAACTGATCTAATTGCAGGTCGGGTCAAGGTTAAATACAAAGCCTTAGTTGCAGGTTCTGGGACAGACCGGATCACGGTGTCTGCACTTGGTGTGTCTTCGACCAAAGCCATTGAAATTAACCCTGATGAATTTGCGTTTACCTCAGCTGCTACGGATATCGTTGAAATTCCATTAAATACCGCCGCAAGCCAAAGTGTGTTGTGGAAGCGTAATTCAGCGCCCGTCGTTAACTCAGGTGTGCGTTTTGTCTCGACGCGTGGGGCCGTTGCCGCAACAGCGGGCGGTTTAGGTTCTAATGCCGTGACGGATACCACGACAGACAGCACGGGGACCGCGACGGTGTTCTTGCGTTCAAGTCAGTCAGGTTTAGCATTAATTGCGGCAGAGTCGACCAGCGCAACGCCTGCCATCACCACCTCGCGTCTTGTCGAGTTTATCGCCACCGATGCCAGCAAAGTCGAAGTTCAGGCAGTGCCAGCGCAAATTGCGACTGGGGAGTCCTCAACGATTCAGGCTGTGGTGCGGGATGCTTTGAATAACCCGGTTAAAAACAAAACCATCGTGTTTAGCTTAGAAAACAGTTTTGGTGGTCAGTTGTCGCCAGTTACCTCCACCACCAATTCTCAAGGTATCGCCACCACCACCTTTACTGCGGACACAACCACCCCTGGCTCTGGCAATCCAGGTAATGTCACTGGTCTTCGTGTCAAAGCGGCGTTGGTCACCAACGAGGCTATCAGTGGCACTGGCACTGTATCGGTTGGTCAACGTACCTTGTTCTTCCGTTTTGGTACTGGCAATAAAGTCGAGACTAAACAGCTATCGCTCTATTCCAAACAGTTTGCTGTCTTGGTCACAGATGCCTCTGGCAATGCGGTTCCGAATCAATCGTTAAATGTGGCGGTGTATCCAAAACGCTACTCCAAGGGCATTTGGGCTCGTTATCCGGTGACAGGCTCATTTAAGCGTTGGTTGGCAGTCCGTTCAACCACCGCAGCCAACGACTGTGGTACAGAAGATATCAACAGAAATGGTATTTTAGATACCGGTGAAGATGCCAACAATGATGGGCAATTAACCCCAGGTAACGTGGTATCTGTTGAGCGCGTTATTACCGCCAATAGCGAAGGTATTGCTTACTTCAATCTGGTTTACCCACGTGAATATGCGCCATGGGTGGATATCCAAATCGTGGTCAGTGGCGCGGCAGGTGGTACTGAAAACCAAACCTATCGTGATTACACGCTGGATGTGTTAAGTGATGATGTCACGGATGAAACGGTGCTGCCTCCAGCGAACCCTTGGGGGTATGATGCGCCGTTTGATGAAACCACCAATACCTTCACGGCGAATGATTTCTGTACCATTCCTTAATCATCAAAAGCCCTCTTCGGAGGGCTTTTTTTTGCCCGTCGTCTGAGCCTTTCGCTGCTATAAATGAACTCTATGCACTCTTAATGCATAACAAACCGTTGTGTTTAAGCCAGTCGTTCCTTGGCGGATTGACAGTGAATAGCCGCTTGATATATCAGTGAAAGACACAGAAAATTCATTGCTGGTATAACGTGAATGCTCTGTCTAAGTCATTGTTTTTAAATCTATAAATCAGCTTCTTCGCAAAGTATTGAGCAAGGTTTTGCACGTTAAGCTTTGCCAAGGCGAAGTAGCACCTAAAATAGATTAAAAAATATGTTTAAGCATAACTATGCATCATCATCGGGGAACTTATGACTGTAAATACCACATCAACCTTTGCTTTGTTTCAGCAGCTGTTATGTCCACCAGGTGATGGTGTATATACCGTCAATACGGCAAAAGAGCGTAAGCTGTTACTGCGTGAACAGTTGTATGGCAAGGGTGTCGAAGCGCGTGAGGCGTGGTTAGCGTCGATGTCGCAACTTGCCCAACGTTCTGATCAGGCGGTGATGCTCGGCGTGAGTTCCGATTGTGGTGGCGGCATTTTGCGCGGCGCCAATTGGGGGCCGTTGTTTCTGCGGTTAGCCTTGCTTGAAGCAAATGCGCCTGTATATCCTGCCGATTTAGGGGATGTCCGAGTGATCCCTCATTTATTACACGATAAATATTTAAATAATGACACCATCGCCAACTGTCGTCGGGCCTTGTATGGCGATGCGGCAGACCAGCAACCCGTAAGCCCATTATCGATCACCGAGTTAGTCTGTGATCTGTTCTACCAAACGTACCCAACCAAAGGCATTTTTGGCATAGGTGGTGATCATTCCGTCAGTTACCCGTTGACGCGGTCGTATTTACGGGCGCGCAAAGCCAAGGGGATCCGTACCGCCATTATTCATTTTGATGCGCACACCGATTTGTTGGTGGAACGGTTAGGCATTGATTTGTGTTTTGGTTCTTGGTGCACCCATATATTGCAAGATTTACCCGCGCCGTCTCATTTGATTCAACTCGGTATCCGCAGCAGCGGCAAAGCCAAAGCGCATTGGGAGCAAACCTTTGGCGTGAAACAATATTGGGCGGATGACATTCGCATGCAGGGCGCCTCTCAAGTGGCGGCTGAAATCATTGAACAATTAAAACAGCAACAGGTCGATGAGCTGTATGTCAGTTTTGATATTGATGCCTTGGATGCCACCATTGCATCCGCCACAGGGACCCCCGAGCCGGATGGGATGACGCTTGAGCAAGCACAACAGATCATCAACGCGTTGGCGGCAGAATTTCCAATTGCCGCCGCCGACATGATGGAAATTGCCCCCTTTACCGATAGTTCAGGGCTTGGGGCTATCAGTACAAAAACAACCCTTGATGCGGCCGCAGCCCTAAGTCTACAACTGCTGAACGCCATCAATATGCCGAAGAAATAACACAAAAGGCTGTCCCAACGCTGTGTTGTGGACACCGAGGGGAGGCTGGATAAACTGGCTTAAAATGCTGTTTTATCCAGCAAACAGACCAAAGATGTCGTCTTGCTAGTGACAATTGTGCATCTGCCACTTGTCACAACCGCCGTTTACGGATATACGTTAAAAAGCAAAGAAGACTAGCAAAATTTTATAGGGACTCCTTCACACCAATGGCGAAATCTCTGGTCATCGTCGAATCCCCGGCAAAAGCAAAAACAATCAACAAATACTTGGGCGCTGATTACATCGTAAAAAGCTCCGTGGGTCATATCCGCGATCTGCCGTCCAGCAGTTCCAAAGATAAAACCAAAACTGCGGATACCAAGTTATCCAAAGCGGAGAAAGAGTATCAAGCCTTGGTTGACCGCATGGGGATTGATCCTGCAAACGGTTGGAAAGCCCGTTATGAAATTCTTGAAGGCAAAGAAAAAGTTGTCAAAGAACTAAAACAGCTTGCCGAAAAAGCCGACACCGTTTATCTGGCAACGGACTTGGACCGCGAAGGGGAAGCCATCGCGTGGCATTTGCAACAAATCATTGGTGGCAAGCCTGAAAAGTTTAAGCGGGTGGTGTTTAACGAAATCACTAAAAATGCCATCCAAAACGCGTTCAAAGAGCCTGGTGAGGTCAATGAAGACCGCGTGAACGCTCAACAAGCGCGTCGCTTCCTCGACCGCGTGGTTGGGTTTATGGTGTCGCCACTGCTTTGGAAAAAGGTCGCGCGCGGTTTGTCTGCCGGACGAGTACAGTCGGTGGCGGTGCGCTTAGTGGTTGAGCGCGAGCGTGAAATTAAAGCCTTTGTTCCCGAAGAGTATTGGACGCTTGATGCGCTGACACAGACTAGTCAAAAATCGCCTTTAGCGCTTGAAGTTACTAAACAGGCAGGCAAAACCTTCCGCCCGGTCAATGAACAACAAACATCGGCTGCGGTCGCGTTGTTACAACGTGCCCAATTTACCGTGTTAGACCGAGAAGACAAGCCGTCAAGTTCAAAACCACAAGCGCCGTTTATTACCTCGACTTTGCAGCAAGCGGCCAGCACGCGGCTTGGCTATGGCGTGAAAAAGACCATGATGATGGCACAGCGGCTGTACGAAGCGGGTCATATTACCTACATGCGTACCGATTCGACCAACTTGTCGGCAGAAGCCGTGGGTGCGGTTCGGGATTTTATCGGTCAGCAATTTGGCAGCCGCTATTTGCCTGCGGAACCTTTAAGTTATGGCAGTAAAGCCAATGCCCAAGAAGCGCACGAAGCGATCCGTCCTTCGGATGTCAACGTGCAGGCAAGTGCTTTGGGCGATATGGAAGCCGATGCGCGCAAGCTGTATGAGTTAATTTGGCGGCAGTTTGTTGCCTGTCAAATGACCAACGCCTTATACGATGTGACCAATATTACCGTTCAAGCCGAGTCGTTTGAATTAAAAGCCAAAGGCCGTGTGTTGCGTTTTGATGGTTGGACACGCGTGCTACCGCAACAGAAAAACAAAGACGATAAAGACAACGAATTACCAGATGTGAAAGTCGGTGAAGTGTTGGCGTTGCAACAGTTGCTACCGGCGCAGCATTTTACCAAACCGCCTGCACGCTACAGTGAAGCCAGTTTGGTCAAAGAGCTTGAAAAGCGTGGCATTGGTCGTCCATCGACTTACGCAGCCATCATCTCGACGATTCAAGAACGTGGGTATGTCAAAGTTGAAAATCGCCGCTTTTATGCCGAAAAGATGGGTGAAATTGTCACCGATCGCTTAACCGATAATTTCAGCGACTTAATGAGTTATGATTTCACCGCCAACATGGAATTGAAACTCGATGACATTGCATCGGGTTCGGCGAAATGGCGTAAGGTGCTGGATAATTTTTACAGCGATTTCTCCGGCAAGCTCAAAACGGCTGAGTTAGACGCTGCCGACGGCGGCATGAAGAACAACCAATTCGTCTTAACCGATATTGTCTGTCCAACCTGTGGCCGTCCTATGGGGATCCGTACAGCAACCACAGGGGTCTTTTTGGGCTGTTCTGGCTATAACTTGCCACCGAAAGAACGTTGTACCACCACCATGAATTTGATCCCTGGTGATGAAGTGGTGTCCGTTGAAGATGACGATGAATTAGAAACTGAGATGCTTCGTCATAAAAAACGCTGTGCCAAATGCGGCACTGCAATGGACCCGTATCTGCTGGATGAAGGCCGTAAACTGTTTATTTGTGGTAATAACCCAAGTTGTGATGGTTTCCATGTCGAAGCGGGTACATTCAAAATTAAAGGCTATGACGGCCCGCTGATCGAATGTGAAAAGTGCGGCTCGGATATGCAATTAAAGACAGGGCGGTTTGGTAAGTATTTTGGTTGTACCAACGATAGTTGTAAAAATACCCGTAAATTGTTGAAAAACGGTGAAGCCGCTCCACCTAAAGAAGATCCGGTGCATTTGCCAGAATTACGTTGTGAAAAATCAGATGCGTATTTTGTGTTACGTGATGGCGCTGCTGGCTTATTCTTAGCCGCTTCAACCTTCCCACGCAGCCGTGAAACTCGCGCACCGCTGGTGGCGGAATTGCAACGTTTCCGTGACCGTTTGATGCCTAAATTCTTCTATCTTGCCGATGCGCCAGCGACGGATCCACAAGGCAATCCTGCCGTGATCCGCTGGAGTCGTAAGACAAAACAGCAGTATGTGATGTCCGAAAAAGATGGCAAAGCAACAGGTTGGAGCCTGTGGTATCAACATGGGCAGTGGGTAGCCGCCAAAGGCGAATAACCTAAACCGATAAAAAAAGCCGCAATAGCGGCTTTTTTTATTCGGTAAAACTGGCAAGAAATGGCCTGCGGCTGTGCCCTAGCTTGGAGTCGTTTAGGCAATTACCACTTGCGTTTTGGCGCAAACAGAACATCCAAATCGTTGTTTTCTGCTTCTTCTTTCTTTAAGCGATCGCGTGCATTGCCTTCTTTTAATTCTTCAGCGATTTGCTCGAGGATCTGCATCACTTCAGCGCGTCGAGTTTGAATGTAATCGTCGGCGTAATTGGCATTGGACAAGGTCGCCAGCGCTTTTTCAAAACACTGCCGTGCTGAACCTAACATGTGGTTACTGCGTGCTTGATTGCCACGTTTTATTTGACTTTCCACGTTGATTCGCAGCTGCAGGTTTTCTAAACGCCTGTCTTCGAAGACAACGACCTGCGTATCGACATTTCCACGGGCATGTTCAGCTCGCAAAATGGTCCTCAGCTTTTTAATGCCTTGAATTAAACCGATGATTTGTTTTTCGGCATCGGGCATCACAATATTTTCACTACCGTGTGCCGCCGGATTTTTGTTGAGTTCCTCAAGCCGTTTCTGCGTATCAGCAAGTCTATTTTTTAAATCGCGCGACGAAGGCTCCAATTCAACCATGGCTTCAAGAATATAAGCGATACGTTTGAGCAACATCGTGATAATAGCGCTAGTCAGTGGCACATTCGCAGCATTGAGAAGGATATCTTCGGTATCCTCAAGCATTGAACGCAACTTGGCAAACTCGGCCCGTTTGAGGGTGGCGAGTCGGTCCTTATGTTGTTGCACTGCGTTCATAATGACCGCAATGATCACTAACACTATCACCAGCACGATGATGATAGAAAAAATCATCTGCACCTCGGAAAGCAGTTATTCAAGCATCTTAACCACAAATCACTGAAAATGCCATGTTGATCAATTACTCACGGCAGGTAGAGACTAAACAACGCGCCACCATATTCGCTATGATTTTGCATTTCAATGCGACCACATCGGTCGTGATTGCGATGCGCCTCGGCAATAAGCTTTGCAAAAAATAGGCCTAAACCTGTGCGTCCTGCAGATAAATGGAAAGAATCTGTGGATTCCATCGCTTGTTCGAGCATTTCAGCGGGATATCCCTGGCCATCGTCGTGAATTTGCACCACCAACCAGTCGTCTTCTACAAAGGCTTTTAACAAAATCTTATGTGTGCTGTAGCGCATTGCGTTAATCAACATATCGTTGAGCAAACTGCTGATCAGGTCATCGTCAAAAAACCAGCACAAGTCAGCATCACATTGTACTTCCACCGCGATATGACGTTGGCTACTGTACATTTCATTTTTGATGACTAACTCGTCTAATAGATCTGCAAATGGATATTCATCCTGATGCAGCGGCAACTGGTTCTTTTCAATGCGATACAGTGCCAAGAGCTGCAATAAGTTGCTATTTAAACGGCTGGCTTCATAGTGGATACGACTTAACTCGTCACTGGCACTACTTGACGTGGTTTGCAGTTCTTCGCGAAGTGCGTCCATTGATTGTAACACCATGCACAATGAATTCTTCATGTCATGGACTGCTGACGCTAATACGGTGGCGAAATCGATTTCTGGATGTTCCACAGCCTATCCTCAGATAATCTTGTTATAAAAATTCACTTTTTAATAAAAAAAGCTATTGAATCGCCCATTCTTTCGCTAGTATTTCACTATAGCTGACGCGCGTTTAAAGTGCTGCAATCGCCGTTGCAAAGGCCTTGTGGCATTCCACTAGAACTTGGACGTTAATACCATGAAATTACAACAGTTACGCTACATCGTGGAAGTGCTTAATCATAATTTAAATGTCTCAGCAACCGCCGAAAGTTTGTATACCTCTCAACCCGGTATTAGTAAACAAGTGCGGATGTTGGAAGATGAGCTTGGCATTCAGGTGTTTGGTCGAAGTGGCAAGCACTTGACGCATGTAACACCGGCAGGTCGAGACGTGATTGAAATTGCGCAGCAGATACTGGCCAAAGTTGAAAGTATTAAAGCTGTTGCCAAAGAGCATACGTTACCCGATCAAGGTAAACTCAACATTGCGACTACGCACACCCAAGCGCGGTATGCGTTGCCTGGGGTGATTAGCGGCTTTATCAAGAAATACCCGAAAGTATCCCTGCACATGCACCAGGGGACGCCGCAGCAGATCTCCGAAGCGGCAAGCCGAGGCGATGCCGATTTCGCTATTGCGACCGAGGCGATGCATTTATTTAGTGATCTCGTGATGTTGCCATGCTACCACTGGAATCGTAGTGTCATTGTACGTACCGATCATCCGCTTGCCACACTGTCACGCCGTATTGAAGTTGAAGACGTTGCGCAGCATCCTATTGTGACCTATGTGTTTGGCTTTACCGGACGCTCAGAGTTAGATCGCGCCTTTGGTGAAAAAGGCTTAGAGCCGAAAATTGTCTTTACCGCAACCGATGCTGATGTGATTAAAACCTACGTACGCTTGGGGCTTGGCGTGGGGGTGATTGCGTCGATGGCAATGGACAAAGATCTGGATAAAGATTTGGTGTCGATTGATGCGAGCCATCTGTTTGCCGCCTCGACCACTAAAATTGGCTTTCGCAAAGGCTCGTTCCTGCGTACTTACATGTATGACTTCATCGAACGCTTTGCGCCACATTTGACCAAAGATGTGGTGGAGCGTGCCAACATGATGCGCAATCAAGAAGAGATTGACCGGATGTTTGCCAAGGTGCAATTACCGATCCGTTAGGCGTGATGTCCGCGTTTACTGAAAGAGCCAGCAGTTGTTGCTGGCTTTTTTCATTGCAGCGCTAAAACATCCATCGTCTTGCTGGGCTGCGGTTTTACCCGCCAAGTATGGCGCGATGGGAGAAATGTTGTCGTCACCAGGTGTTTATTTGGCCGTCTAGATGTTGATATGTCTAAATTATCAAGGTAAGCTGCACTTTTTGCTATGGCCATAAAGTGAGAGTTGCTTTGCATGATCGATATTAAGTTATTGAAAACCTTAAAAGCGGTGGCTGATACCGGTTCGATGCAAGGAGCTGCGGCGCGTTTGTATGTCACGCAAAGTGCCTTATCCCATCAATTGCGGGATATTGAACAGCGGCTCGGTTCGCCGTTGTTTGTTCGCAAGTCACAGCCATTGCAGCTAAGTTGGCAGGGGCAATTGCTGCTGGAATTGGCTCACACAGTGTTGCCACAAATCCATCAGGTGGAACAACGGTTGTGGACCGCACAACCCGAGCAAGGGCAATTGCGGTTAACGGTCGAGTGCCACGCTTGTTTTCATTGGTTACTGCCTGCGATTAAAGCCTTTCGCGCGTTAATGCCAAGTGTTGAATTGCAGTTGATCACCGATATCGAACATCATGCGGTCGAGGCGATGGTGCAGGGGGAGCTGGAGTTGGTGCTGACCACCGATCAACGTCTAGAGTCTCAGGTGCTGTACCAGCCGGTATTTGAACTCGAGTTGCAGGCGTTTTTGGCGCCAGAGCATCCATTGGCTAGCAAGTCATACATCGAGCCGAACGATTTGATGGACCAAACGTTGTTGTGTTACCCCATCGAAGCGGAGCGACAAGATTTGTTTCGATTTTTTTTAAATCATCATGAGTTTCATGGGCGAAAACGGCAAGTGGCGCAGGCCAGTCAAATGCTGCAATTGGTGGCTGCCGGTGAGGGTATTGCCGTATTGCCAACGTGGTTGAAGGAACCCTTTGTCAGCCAAGGATTGATTGTGACAAAACCGCTAGGTTCCGCAGGTTTAAAACGCACCATGTACTTGGCAAGCCCGCGTCATCTGCAAATCACTGCCTTGGCGCAGTTTTACCCGCTGTTGCGCCAGTTAGCTCCGCAATAAACGGCATGAGTACTAAAAACAAAGCCCGCGACGTGCGGGCTTTGGCATTACGCTTCGTAGACCAGTGGATCTGTCGCTTCGTTTAAGCGAAAGGCTTCCAGTCGTTCTTGGCATGAGCCACATTTGCCACAGGCGTGCGCTCGGCCGTTGTAGCAGGTCCAAGTTTTGCTGTAATCCAAGCCCATCGCCAGGCCATCGCGTAAAATCTCAATTTTGCTTTCGTGCAAATAGGGGCTGATGATGTCAATGGGCTCATAGTTGGCAATTTGACAAACGTCGTGCATTTTTTGCACGAATTCTGGACGACAATCTGGGTAGATAAAATGATCGCCGGAATGGGCGCCGTAATACACAGCGTTCGCATTTAATGACACGGCATAACCAACCGCCAGTGACAATAAAATCATGTTCCGGTTGGGGACCACCGTCGATTTCATATTGTCTGCGGCGTAGTGTCCTTCAGGGACTTCGATATTATCGGTTAACGATGAGCCAGGTAAAATCTGGTTGATGGCGGAGATATCAACCACTTTATGATTAATACCGAGTTCTTGGCAGACTTGGCGCGCGCATTCCAGTTCGCGGACATGACGCTGACCATAGTTAAACGACAGCGCATACACATCGTGGCCAGCTTGAATGGCTTTATGCAACACCGTGTATGAATCCATACCGCCGGAATAAATAACAACAACTTTTTGCGGCATTCGTAGTGCTCCCGTTATAATGGTCGGCTAATTTTTGGGGCGCGCATTGTACTTCAATTTACGCTGAAGCTAAAGGACAACAAATCTGATGTATCCGGTGAATGAAATTTTTGAAACGATCCAAGGTGAAGGCAGCTATACCGGCACGCCCGCGATCTTTATCCGGTTGCAAGGCTGCCCGGTGGGTTGTTCGTGGTGTGACACCAAACACACCTGGGACGTCGAGCCTGCCAATTTAATCCTATTAACGCAAACCAGCCGGAAAACCCAAGACAGCGATACCTATGGCAATGCCAGCGCTGCTGAGTTGTTGTCCCTGTTGCAAGCGGAAGGCTACCGTGCACGGCATGTGGTGCTGACAGGCGGCGAGCCTTGTATGTACGACTTAACGCCGTTATGTGAGCTGTTGCATGCCAATAGCTTTAGTACGCAAATTGAAACAAGCGGTACCTTTGACATCAAAGCGCCCGACAGCACTTGGGTAACCGTCTCGCCGAAAGTCAACATGAAAGGTGGCTATGAGGTGTTAACATCGGCGTTAGAGCGCGCCAATGAGATCAAACATCCGGTTGCGATGGAAAAACACATCGAAGACTTAAAACAGCTCTTAGCGCGTATTGATACCGCCGGAAAGTTGGTTTATTTGCAACCGATCAGCCAAAAAGCCAAAGCCACTCGCTTAGCCATTGACATGTGTAAAACCTACAATTGGCGGCTCAGTGTGCAAGTGCATAAGTATTTAGGCATTAACTAGGTCCGCGCTTATTGCTGCTGTTGTTCATCCAGCCACTGCCTTAATGTCGCAAGTGCTAGATCGGCGGTTTGTTCTGCTTGCAACTGATGTTTTAACGGTGCTGGCATTGATAGGATCTCTAACCAACGTTTTGCAAGCGTTGCTGCATCTGCGGTGCTGTGGTCGGGATAGAGCGCTGAAAGCTCGGGGTTATCTTGATACACCTGCTGCAAGGTCGTGGCCAACATCCCATCCTCAGCACTGTATTTAATTGCGGGCCAGTCTGGCTGTAAGTCCACATGGGCCACATGCAGCAGGTCCTGTTCTTGCCAGCGATCAGTGATCAATGCGCGATGCTCACCTTCGATGGTGATGCCTAATAAGCCGTCTTCAAGCTGACAAAAATCGGTGATCCGGACTTGTGTTACCAGCGGAAAAATGCGATTGGTGTGAGACGCCGCAACGTAAGGATTCAGCAATGCGCTGGCAAAAGGGCGTTTGCCTGCTGCGGCTTCACGCACGAGACGCTGATAACGTGGTTCGAACACCCGCAGCCTCATGCGGCCACCGGGAAGAACCATCTGACTTAATGGAAACAAAGCTAATTCAATTGCCATAACAACACCTCTATCTGTGACTACTTACGCGACGCTTTTGCGCTTGGATCCGTCCCGACGGCAAAGAATGGTTAAGAGTTGCATCGACGATTGTGCAATGACAGCGACCCTGTGATTTGCTATGGTGTTTACGGGGGAATCACTGTTGTAGACCTATGAAGCTCATAAAATTCAGCGCGTTATTTTGGGTAGCCACGGCGAACGCCGGTCAAACCTTTGATCATTTACCTTTGCTTGGGCAACCGATCAGGGCTGTGGTGAGCGATAGTAATCCGCCCCCTTTTGCCATCTTTGATGAGCAAGGGCAACTGCGTGATGGGCTAGCTAAGCAGATGCTGGAGCAAATTGCTACAGAGTTACGAGTCAGTACTGAGTATCAAAATGTGCCACGCGCGCGCGTCATGGAATGGCTAAAACAGGGTAAGGCAGATATTGCGTGTTTTCTCAATCCTGCGTGGGTGGATGAACCTGCGGCAGTCGATTGGAGTGTGGCGTTGTTAACCAGCCCGCAAGTGATTGTCAGGCGTCGTGATACCAGTGCGGTAACCCAACTGTCCGATTTAGACGGTAAGCGCATCGGCACAACCCGCGGCTTCTTTTACCCTGAGTTTGATATGGCGTTTTTGCAAAAGCAGATGATCCGCGATGATGCGATAAGTCTGTCTAGTAATTTACAGCGTCTGGCACAAGGCCGCTTGGATGCCGTGTTGTCGGTGGAGTTGTCCTTGCGTTACACCCTGAAACACAATTCGCAGTTTGCAGGTATGTTCAGTGCAGATCCGCTCTGGACCCAAGCCCCGACCTTGCATTGTGCAATCAGTCAATCCTCGCCAAAACGCATGCAACTGTTGCGACAGTTAGCTCGGATGGAGGCGGAAGATCGACTGCCTGCGGTTGTAGCGGCATTTCAGTAAGTCAAGCAAACAATGTGTCACGATAGGCGGTGTCGCTGAAGCGCACGAGACGCCAACAACACCGCGCATTGGATTGGTGGAGCTTGGTTTGGCTTAGTCGCGACGCACCGGGTCGTCTTTTAACTTGGGGATCTTCAAGCCAAGCTCTCGGCCGCGATTGCGAGCATAATACGTACAGCCATAAAACATCAGGCTGGCGGCAATCAGTTCTATCAACGCCAAGCCCTTGGTGGTTAAATCGCCGATCCATAGGTTGGTGAGACTGTGCAGGAAATAGATCATCACAATGAAATTTGCCCAGGCCAAGGTGTATGCCTTGCCACGCAGCATTCCCCAAATCGGTAACCACAGCGGTGTCCATAACAACACCAATAACCATTGAGGACTGCCAAGTTTAGGCGGTGCTAATACCAACACCCACACCGGGATCAGCACTAACAGCATCAGGTAACCCAGCTGTGCGATGCGCAATAAGCGTCGGGTTTGACTGGCTAACGGAACTTCATTTTCAAACAATACTTTCATCGAACCAACCTAGTTAATTTGACCATGCGAGCGCCCAAGGCGCGGCTTAACGTGATCTCGTCATGGCTTAAAGGGTCATTTACACCGCGATGGACATGGGAAGGGCCATAGGGCGTGCCGCCCGTTGTGGTGTGATGCAGTGCGGGTTCGTCGTAAGGCTGACCCACCAGCAACATGCCATGATGTAACAGTGGCACCATCATGCCCAGTAAACAGGCCTCTTGGCCGCCATGTAAACTGGAAGACGAGGTAAACACCGCCGCAGGTTTATCAATCAGTTGCCCCTTTAACCAAATACTGCTGGTTTGCTCCCAGAACTGCTTCATGGCCGCCGTCATTTGGCCAAACCGAACCGGCGAGCCTAAGATCAGTCCGCTGCACTGGGCGAGTTCATCAACGGTCACCACCGGATGGCGAGTACTCACACTGGGATCCAGCGGCGAGACACACCGTAACTTAGCCTGCATACCTGCTGACTCGCAGCCGTTGGCAATCTGTACCGCCAGCTCCGCTACAGAACCGTGTCGGCTGTCGTAAAGCACTAAAATATAAGGAGTCGTCATACGAGCGCCAGAATTTGTTCAGGGGGACGCCCAATGACCGCGCGGTGACCGTTGCTTAAAATAGGGCGCTCAATTAACTTCGGGTGAGCGGCCATCGCGGCGATCAGTTCGGGCTCAGACAACTCGGGGTTATCCAATTTAAGTTCTTGATACACATCTTCTTTGGTGCGCAATAACTGGCGGGCAGAGCACCCCAGCTGCTGCAGCAACTGAGTAATTTCGTCGACCGATAAGGGGTCTGTCAAATAATGACGAAGAGTGACCTGATGGCCGTGTTGCTCTAATAACGCCAGAGCTTCGCGACTTTTGGAACAGCGATTGTTATGGATGAGCGTCAGCATATTAATTCAGTTGTTTGACTCGAGTAAATTCGGTTTGAAGTTGCTTTTTCTTGGCCTCAAGGCGTCGGCTTTCCAATTTGTCTTGTTCAGGCACATGGTTCAACGCGACATTGAGATCATCAATTGCTTTTGGATACACCGCCAGTTGGTAGTACAGATCAGCGCGGGCTTCATAATAACGAGCATTATCGCCGAGCGCTTTGTACAAATCGACCAACATTTCATAGGCTAAGTAACTCTCTGGTTTGGCGTACAGCAGGTTTTTCAGTAAATGCAGAGCTAAACGTTCGGATTTCATCTGTTTGGCAACATTGGCATAGTTTAACGTGATGACCAGATTGTTGGGGCGAAGCAAATACTCTTGTTCCAGCATCCGAAGGGCTTTTTCACCTTGGTTATTGGCCAATAACACATCGGTGTAGGCGTCGATATAGAACAAGTTTTTCGCATCTTGGGCCAGTAACTTGGTTAAGATGGCTTCTGCGTCGGTCGGCCGGCCATTATCCAGCAGACTCAGCGCCAGACCATATTGGTTGGCTTTGGTATTGCCACCTGGGGTCGCTAACACTTTCTGAAAATGCGCCAACGCATCTTTAGGTTCCATTTGATATCTGGCAAGAACCCGCGCTTTGGCCAGCGAAAAATCAGCGCTGTCTGGGACAAACCGTTGCGGATATTGCTGCGCACGGACACGAGAATCGCTGATCCGCGCTTGCGACAGCGGGTGCGTGTATAAAAAGGCAAGTTGCGAGTTGGCGAACCGGGTTTTTTCCGCCAATTTTCCAAAAAACTCCGGCATAGCGTAGGGGTCGTAGCCAGCGGTTGCTAGCAATTGAATACCAATGCGGTCTGCTTCTTGTTCATTGCTACGGGTGAAACTAATCGCGCTTTGCGCGGCAACCCCTTGCGACGCCATCAGACCCGCCATCCCCGCTTCTGGGTTGGCAATACCAATTAGGATTGACCCCAGCAAAGAGGCTAACGTTAGGGGAGCATTGGCTGAACGTGCTTCTACCGAGCGGGCGATATGCCGTTGCGTGACGTGGACGATTTCATGTGAAATCACCGAGGCAAATTCACTTTCGCTATCGGCCACTGCCAGTGTGCCTGTGTTTGAGACAATGTTGCCGCCTAACATGGCAAAGGCGTTAATTTCTGGGTTATTGACCCAATAAAAGCGGAAAGGGAAATGCACGCCATCGGCTTTGGCGACAATGCCTTGCCCTAAGTTGTTCAGATACTCTTCCAGCACAGGGTCGTTGACCATCGGTAATTGAGTGCGGGTTTGCTTGAGCATCAAGTCGCCGATGGTTTTTTCTTTGTCCGCCGAGAGACTGGCAAACGCATTTGAACCGATATCGGGTAACGCGGTGGCAGGTGCCGCCGATGCGATACTGCTCGTTAGCATCGCGGCAGCAATAAAAATGGGTAACTTCATCTATTTTTTGGGCTCTAGTAGTCCGGCACGGATAGCGGCAAGTTGCAGCTCATCTTGATCAACACCTGCCAACCGTTTCTCTTGGGTTTCGAAAAAGCTGCGTATCGATACCCCTTCGACCTTCACAACGTCCACATGTTCCCGCATATAACTAATAACTTGATGCACTATTTTATGGGCATGCAAAATTAGCGCGAAATCGGCCTGGTCACCGTGTTCAAAATAAAAGGCGATAAACTTATGTAATTGGTTGATACGCAGAATCATCCGCATGCTCAGTGGGTCCCACACGATGAAGTCCATCAAACTGTTGTTTTTGATGTACTGATCAATTTCTTTGCCTCGTGCATAAGGCAGCGCGTGCAACTCAAAACCGCGTTCCGTAAACAGTTGATACAACGCTAGTTTGGGTTTTTGTTCACAATGGATCACGTTGTGATCATCGATATGGCCGCCAAGACGGTCAAGATTCCAGTTTCTGCGATCGATAATACGTTTAATCGCATTATCAAAGCCGTGCGTTAAGATCCCTTCCGATTCGCCCAGTGATTGCGCCACCATATGGTAAAAAGGCGGCAGTTCACCCCAGTTAATCTGCTTTTTATACCAGTTAATGTCTTTGAGGGTCGGATTGTCCGGTAACTTATAACGATTCGACTGATTCATGGTGTGCAGACCTTTGTCTGAGACCCGTCTTTGGGCGGTGAAAATCCTTGCGTTGAAAAAGCGCCAGCTTTGTCAAGCAAGGTTGCTTGTCGAAGATGGGCAAAGCTCAACGATATGTCATAGAGTTAATGTAACACAATCAAAGGTATCTGCTATGCCACAACCTGAACTCTTATGGCGAGATCGTCGCTTTTTTCCACTGTTGTTATTGCTGTGCGCCTGTGTCGTCTTGTGGTTGTTGCAAGTCTGGGCAGAGGTCATGACCCCGTTGGTCGTGGCGTTGGTGCTATCGTATCTGTTAAACCCTATTGTGCAGTGGCATGCGCTACGCCGAGTGCCCCGAGCACTGACGGTGACACTGGTGGTGGGGGCTTTAGTCTGCATGACTGCAGGCTTGGTCTTAGGGGTTTGGCCTGAGGTGTGGCGGCAAGCACAAGCGTTTATCGCCGCATTACCTTCGATGGTTGTGCAAGGCCAAGCGTATGTTGCCAAACTGCCCGAATTGTTTCCAGGGCTTATCCATGCCGAACAAATCGAGCGGCTGATGCAAAGTTTAGAGCTGCAGTTGTTGCGGGTGTTTGATGATTTACTGGCGGTGTCACTTAGTGGGGTGCGCGGCATTTTCCAATGGTTAGCCTTTGCCATCATAGTTCCGATGATGGTGTTTTTCTTGCTGAAAGATCAGCAGCAACTATTATCGGCATTTGCTGATCTGCAACCCCAGTATCGGCAACGCTGGGTGGCGATTTGGCAAGCACTGGACCAACAATGGTTGGGTTACTTACGTGGCAAGATCCTGGAATGTGCGCTGATGATTGTGACCAGTTATCTGCTGTTTTTGTGGTTTGAGTTGCCCTACGCCTTGTTACTTGCAGTGCTGGTGGGCGTATCGGTGTTTGCGCCTTACATCGGCATCGCCGTGGTTAGTGTGCCCGTGGTGTTGGTTAGTGTCAGTCAACTGGGGGTTACTGGCAGTGGCGCCCATCTATTAACAGGGTACGTGATTTTGCAGTTATTGGATGCCTATCTACTGGTGCCGCTGTTGTTTGCCACCTTGGTCAACGTGGGACCGTTTTACATCCTGTTGTCCATTTTGGTGTTTGGCAGTCTTGCGGGGTTTTGGGGCGTGTTATTGGCGATCCCACTGGCCTCACTGTGTGCAGTGGCTTGGCAGTTTAGTCGACCTTCTCACGACGAGGTCGGCAGTTGATATTTTTGCCACAGCAAGTGAAATAGACCTGTTTGATATTGCTTTTCCAGCATACTTTCAAGCGGGCCTGCGTATTGAAAATTGGGTGAGGCGCGGGAAAAGGCTAAGTAGCCTAAGATCACTTGTTGCACATGGTAGGGTTGTTTGACAAAGTCATTGGCAAGTAAGCCTGCTTCGCGAAACGAACCGCCGGCCGTGCGCTCGACGGTGATGGCAAAATCAACGCGCCGTTTATGCACCATATCCAACGACACAGCCTCGCTTGGCATTTCAACTTTGTGAATAAAGCTTGCGCCATCAAACTCAGGGTAATACACCGCTTCACGCATTACCGCGACTGAGTGATTGCGCAATTCGGATAACCGATGAATGCGGACCTGATTGTCTTTATGGGCATAAAACACAAAGGAGGAGCGAAAGCGCATCATCGCCGGTTGCATAAAATGTAAAAATTGCTCCCGAGCTGGTGATTTTATCAAGCCGGCAACGATATCAATTTCACCTTGTTCAGCCATTTTTAAACAGCGTGGAAATGGGCACGTCACGACTTGAATTTCATAGCCTAGTTGACGCGCTGCGGGTTTGAGCAAATCCAGCGACAGACCATGCGGCTCGGCCACGCCTTCGGTGTAATAGTAGGGCGGGTTATGGTACATGCCTAGCCGCAACACCACCTTGTTTGCTTGGGGGACTTGTGGCAATGCATGGCTTGCTGGTAACCAGCTGCAGAGCATCAGAAGTAGTAGATATGGAAAATAGTTCAGTAACAAAGCTGTCCCCAACGACATCAAAACCTGGGTGTGCGGTAAGTCCCTGCCGGCCTAAGCGGATTTTCCATCGGCACAACGGCGTCACTCTAGCTGAAAGTAGCCGAGAATGCCAGTCGACCACAGTCGTGGCTGCGCGGGCTCAATCCACCTTGAGTTTTGCGCATTGACGAGTACGGTTCCAGCAAAGCGTTGCGACGTCGCGTTGTGCACTTGCAGATACCATTGCCAGTCCCGGTTGACATGATAGCGGCTAGAGAGGCTGGCAATGACGCGACCTGGCGCAACATAACTATTCGCGTCATCGACGGCCACATCACTTTGTGCACTTACTGTGATGTCGTGCTGCCAATTGGTATTTGCTTGCCACTGCCAGCTGACCTGAAGTTGACGCTCGGCAACTCCCGGCAAACGGTTGCCGCTATAAGGCCCACCAGCAAAGCGAGAGCGCGCAACATTCACAGTGAATTGCCAGAGATGTGCGTTGTTTTGATACGCCAACGCGAGTTCACTGCCGACTCGGCGGGTCTGCGCTGCATTATAAAACACGGTTCGTCCTGCGTTGGATTGCAACACGGCCAGTTCGTCGTCCACGTGGATATGGTAGCTGCTCCATTCATAGCGCACATTCGAATGCACTTGTCGCCAATTGAGTTCCCACTGTTGGTTGGTGGCTTGACGTAACGACAGATTTAAGCCCGACGCATTGGCTTGATAGGCCATATCGGACAGCGTTGGTGCTTCAAAGCCTTCGCCGTAACTCAGTTGCCATTGACTGTGCAAAGTCGGCTGCCACTGCAGCGACGCGGCGGCGCCATGCCCAACAAAACGGCGTCGACCACTGTCATCAGGATTGGCGGCATTGATAAAAAAGTCCTCAACCTTGTAGTTCAGTTGTTGCACTCGATGCCCAAGGGCCAGATGCACGGCGTCGCTGATCGACCATCGATGGTGTTGCGCAAGCTCAAGACTTTGTACCTTTGCAGCTTCATCACGGCGCAGAGGTCCTTTTTGCCCTTGAGCATTCACAAAGCCTTGCCGATGTTCACGGCTTTGTTCGGTATTAAGGGTTATTTCGGTGTCAAGCGGCAAGTCGTAAAACCAAGACGAGTAGGGCAATTGCCAGCGACTATTAGCACCTTGCGCGATGCGTTCTAAGGCGATGACGCCACCTGAGCTGGTAGGGGCTATCCCTGATTGCGCTTGGTACTGGGTGATTTGTCGTTGTTGATGCCACAGCGCAAAACGACTGTGAGAGGACTGTAGTTGACTGCTAGCCGACCATTGCTGGGCGGTTTTACGACTGTTAAACGTCAACGCATTGCTTGAGGTTTGGTGTGGGTCTTGTTGCCATTCTGCCGGCGTTAATGCCAGCGGGTCTTGCAACAACGGGTCACGCATTGCATCCACTCGCGCGGTCAGCTGCCAATCTTCAGCAATGTCATGCGAGATACGTGTGCTCGCTTGCTGGCGAACACTACGTTGATGCGGACGAAACCCCTGGTTACTGGTTTCTTGGAATGCCAGCGTCCAACCCGGTTGAGACCACCGCCAGCGGTATTGTTGCGATTGATGGGTGTACTGCCAATAAAGCTGAGCCGAAGGTGCTTGCTCAAGTGGCGCACTCTGCGCGGCAATCACGCCACCAGCGCTATTCCCAAACACGCTTGCCATTGGGCCACGCAACACCTCTAGGTAAGCGATATCATCCAGCAGCAGGCCATTGAGTTGGAGTTGACCATCCGGAGTCGATTGCGCAATACCATCGACCAAGAACTCAATGCCGCGACTACCAAACGCACTGCGACTACCAAAACCGCGAATACTGATTTTGGCATCTTGTGCCGCGGTGGTCCGCGGATCGGCTTGCACCCCCGGCAAGCCAGCAAACAAATCGGTAAACTGCAAGGTAAAGGGGGGCGAGACGCCTTGTACCCAGCGCGCACCATCCGAGTTGAGCCACTGTGTTTGGTACGAGGGGGCGGTGACGAGCACACGTTCGATTGGCTCTGCCGCGTGCAGGCTAGGTAACCACGCTGCCGTGATGAGCCACGGAAGCCGAGTGAATTGCATCATGGTTTCGCAGGGCTTACACGCAAGATAGCGCCGTCATCTTCATCCGTCAGCAGATAAATAAAGCCATCAGGGCCGGTTTTGACATCACGTACGCGTTTACCAATGGCTAGGCGTTCTTCGCTGACTACTTTGTCGTTCTCTATATCGAGCCGAACCAATAAGCCAAATTTTAAAGAGCCGACAAATAAGTCACCGCGCCAGCTGGCAAATGTATCGCCGTTGTAGAACATCATGCCACTGGGTGCTATGGATGGCACCCAATAGTGCAGGGGTTGTTCAAGGCCGGCTTGCGCTGTGGGGCCAATAAAGCCGCCACCATATTCCTCACCGTAGGTGATAAGTGGCCAGCCATAATTTTTACCCGCTTGGGTGATATTAATCTCATCACCGCCTTGGGGGCCATGCTCATGCGTCCAAAGCCGTCCTTGAGCATCAAGGGTGGCGCCTTGGATGTTACGGTGGCCATACGACCAAACCCGTGCATCAGCTGATGCTGTCGTTAAGTAAGGATTATTCGCCGCAGGCTTACCATCTGGCGTGATATGAACCACTTTGCCAATAGAGGTATCCAATTGTTGCACTTCTTTGCGCAGCACCAAGCGGTCGCCCAGCGTGACAAAAAGATTGCCTTGTAGGTCTTGGACTAAGCGCCCGCCGAAGTGATATTTCGAATCAACTTTTGGCTGTTGGCTAAAAATTACTTTGACGTCAGAGAGTTGCTGGCCACGGAGTGTGGCACTGGCAACCGCAGTGCTGTTTCCATCGTTACCAGGCTCAGCAAAACTGACATAGATTCGTTGGTTACTGGCAAAGTCTTTATCCAGCATCACATCCAATAAACCACCTTGGCCATTGACCACGATGTCGGGTAATCCCTGAATAGGGGCGCTCAGCTTGCCATCTTTGCTGAGGTAACGTAAGCGGCCAGGACGCTCAGTCACTAACAATTGTCCATCCGGCAAAAAGGCAAGGCCCCACGGATGTTCGAGTTGGTTGGTCAACACCTCAACCTTCAGTGCGCCGGCTTTACTTTGCACGGTCTGTTCCGTCGCAGAGACGGAAGATTGCAAAACCACGACAGCAAACAAAGCGGTCGTCCATCGATTTAATGCGTTCATCATGGTGTCCCTTGCCGTATTAGTGTTTCAATAAGCCTTCGGCCATCATGGCTTTTTGCACCGACGGTCGAGCAGCGATATTGCTAACATACTGACTTAGCTTGGTAAATTGGCTGAGGTTATAGCCGACATACTGGCTCCAACTCAAACACACAAACAAGTATGCATCGGCGATGCTGAACTGCTCGCCTACTACAAATTGCGCATCCCCCATACTTTGTTCAAGTTGGGCTAAACGGCCATCTAATTTGGCGCGTGCCTTGGTTTTGGCATCCTCACCGGCAGTGGCGTCAAACAACACCGAAAATGTTTTGTGTAATTCAGTCGCGATAAAATTCAAAGTGCTTTGCAAGCGATAGCGAGCGAAGCTGCCGTTGACAGGTGCAAGCGCTGCGCCTGGGGCTTGATCGGCAATGTATTGCAAAATTGCCGGCCCTTCGGTCAGCACGTCTGCGTTTTTCAGCTGCAAGGCAGGCACATAACCATAAGGCTGAATTTGTAGGTAATCGGAGCCATCTGCTAACTGTTTGGTTTTTAGGTTAACCCGAGCAATTTCGTATTTCAGGCCAGCTTCTTCTAAGGCGATGTGAGACGCTAACGAACAGGCGCCTGGTGCATAATACAATTTCATCACGACATCCTTCTAAAACGTGAACAACTTAGCCCGCATTTAATGCCGCAAGAACTACATCGTGGTGATTGCTGGTTTTGAACTCATCAAACACTCGGCTAATAGTGCCATCTTGCGCAATTAAAAACGTGACACGGTGAATGCCATCGTAAACTTTTCCCATAAATTTTTTAGGACCCCACACACCAAATGCGTCGGCCAGCTGATGATCTGGGTCAGATAACAAGGTGAAATTTAGCTGATCACGTTCGACAAATTTTTTCAGGCTTTTCACTGGATCTGTGCTGACACCGACGGCGATCACATTGCGCTCAGTTAACAAGGCGTGGCTATCGCGCAGGCCACATGCTTGCACTGTGCAGCCTGGCGTCATCGCTTTGGGATAAAAATACAGCAGAACTTGGTGGTGTTTCAGCAGGTCGTATAATTCGACGTCAACGTCGTCTTGGTTTTTTAAGCGGAAATTGGGGGCAGTTTGCCCGGCTTGTAGATACGCCATGGAGGTGTCCTCACGTTAAGTTTGGGGTGAAAAACTCCCTTGCAGTTGCAATTCGGCGAGTTTTTCACGAACTAATTCGGCCAGTTCCTGAGCACCGAGGGTCAGCGGTAACTGCACCGTCATCACGGTGTGGGTGTGGGCTGGCCCCTGTGGATCAGGGTGGATTGTTTCTGAGCGCAACGCGCCTATATAAACCTGATGCTCGGCCATCAAACTGGACATCGCGCCTAAAGTACCGACTCGGTCAATCCCAGTGTATTCCAAGACATAAGGTGCAGACAGCTGCGGTAAAGTCCGGCTGCTGGTACGTTTGGTCATGGTGAGTAGATCAAGTTCTAAGCCTAAACTCGGCAATAAAAACTCGATTTTGCTGATGGCGGCGCCATCGCCACTGATCAGCATGATAAAGGTAAATTCATTGCCAAAAATTGCCATGCGGCTGTCGACAATGTTGCAGTTGCAATCGCTGACTAAGCGAGCCAGCTTGGACACTATGCCTGTACGGTCGGCACCAATTGCCGTAACGACCAGTTGTTGAGCCATGTAAGACGTTACCTATACCTCAAGAAGGCTGGGGAGTTTAGCATAATTTGCTGAAAATTCATCGCTCTGACAGGCTTTGCTTGTGCTTCACCAGCGGCGTCATTACTATAGGCAGCCTTATTGCTGTGGAGACGTTTAAATGTTCAGAGGAAGTTTGGTTGCCCTTGTTACCCCGATGTTATCTGATGGCGCTGTGGATTACGCCAGCCTCAAGAAGGTCGTCGAGTATCAAAAGCAAAATGGCACCGACGGTCTGATCATTATGGGTACAACAGGAGAGGCTGCAACGATCCCATTCGCGGAGCAGTTGGATGTGCTTCGGTTTGTGCTCGATGTGAACGCAGGTGCCATGCAAATCATCGCTGGCAATGGTTCGAATAGCACCGCTGAAGCGGTCGAAAAAACCAAAGCACTCAATGAGCTGCCTATCGATGGTTTTCTAACGGTGACCCCGTATTACAACAAACCCACCCAGCAGGGCATGATTGCTCACTTTAAAGCGGTGGCGGCTGCCACCACCAAACCAGTGTTGTTATACAACGTGCCAGGTCGCACGGGCGTCGATTTAAAAGCGCCCGCAGTGGCAGAGCTGGCGCAAGTTCCTAACATTGTCGGTATCAAAGAAGCGACAGGCTCGATGGAGCGCTTGGCTGAACTGCAAGCGGTGTGTCCAGCAGATTTTGATTTACTCAGTGGCGATGATGCGTCAGCCGCCGAGTTCTTGTTGCGTGGTGGGCATGGCGTTATTTCTGTCACGACCAACGTGGCCCCTGCCGGGATGACGGCAATGATTGCGGCGGCGCGTGCCGGCGATCGTGCAACCACCACAGCTGTGGATGCAACGCTGCAAGGCTTGCATCGCGATTTATTTATTGAAAGTAACCCCATTCCAAGCAAGTGGGCATTATGGCGTCTAGGCCTGATGCAAACGGATGCCGCGCGTTTACCGCTGACATCGTTGGAACCAATTCATCATTTGGCAATCGAACAAGCGTTAAAACAAGCCAATTTATTGTCGTAGGAGTTTTAGGTGAAGAATGTGGTGATTAGCACGGCTGTGCTAACAATTGGTCTGACCGGATGTTCGGTATTGCCAGAACCGGAAGTCAAACCAGAGCCAGCTCGCGTTGGCGAGCTGCAAATTCCAGCAGGGTTAAAGGCGCAGCGCCGACCCGCACAATTCGATATTCCGCAAGCCGTGTCACAAGGTCAACGTCCAGAAGAGTTGGATTTACGCGCGCCGATGCAGGTGCTGGCATTGTCGACCAACGCCCACGTGGAAGAAGACGAAAAAGACGTGCGCATTTGGTTCGAACGCAATGAGTACACCGGCGAACTATTGCCTTATCTGCAGAAAAACATCGCGGAGTTTTTTGCCAAGCAACAAGTGCCTATGCAGCAAATCGATGCCACGCATTGGCAAACTGGCTGGGTCCCGCAATACCGGGAAACAGGCTGGTGGTTGTGGAAAGGCCAAGAAATGACGCAAGAAGCGCGTTTTGAAATTAGCCTTGAGCCAAAACCGCACGGTCGAACCGTCGCCATGACCTCACGTTTACTAGAATTGCGTTACGTCGATTCGGAGCAAAAGCTGACGGCTATCGCACAGCGCCGTGAAGAAGTTAACTTCCTCAACCGGATTGTCGATCAAGTGGCAACTGTCGAGTTAGCGTCTATCAAAGAAGCCAGAGCAAAATTACCAGATCACACCTTGGTGCGCGGTAATACCGAAGACGGCGAACCTGTGCTCGCGTCGAAGCAAGATATCGATACGACGTGGTCTCAGTTAGAGCTGCTGCTGGAGAAAGTGTCGTTGAACGTCACCGACATGAACCAAACCGACTATGTGTATTTTGTGAAATACACCAAGCCAGATACCGGGTTTTGGGCATCGCTGTGGAGTTCAGGCCCTGATTTAGAATTGCCGTTGCTAGAAGACGGTGAGTATCAATTGAAGTTGCAAAAAACGTCGGATGGTACCGTTATTCACGTATTGGATAGCGCAGGAAAACCACTGGCTCCAGAGACTTTAGACAAAGTCTATCAAGTGTTTGGAGATGCCATTCGCGAGCACAAGCTGGAATTGTGATCGCAACGCCCGGCTGAAGGCGCGCATTGACGCGCCTTTGTCGTTTTTAGTTTTATTTGATGTGTAGAGCTGTTGAGTACTCACCACTTAATGGCTGTCGACACCGAGCTTCGGAGAAAAACCATGTTCAAGCGCGTACAGGCAGGGTATTTGCTGGCGGTTGCTATGGCGCTGCACAGCACGTCGTTTGCGGCAGAACTTAAAGACCTCTACCAAGCAAAAGTGATGCAGTCGAGCACGATGCAAGAATGGCAACGTGCGGCGATGAGCTCGGTGTTAGTGCGGATCACAGGCAGTGAGGCGGTGTTGTCGGTGCCTGCCGTCGCGGCTCAATTGGCGCAAAGTGGCAATTATGTCGTGCAGTATCAGAATATTCGCGAGCAAGGTAAAGCCATGTTGCAGGTGACTCTGGATGCACAAAAACTGAATCAACTGCTACAAAGTCAACAAATCCCACTGTGGGGACCACGGCGCCCTGATGTGTTATTGTGGCTCTCCGAACGCATCAATCAACAGCCAGCCTTTGTTATCAACCCGGAACATCCATTTCGAAAAGCGCTGTTGCAACAGGCCGAGCGTTTTGGCTTGAGTTTGCAATTTCCTCTGTACGACGTCGATGACACTAGCTTGGTCAATGATGCCGCTGCCTGGGCAGGCGATTGGCAAGCGTTGGCGAGCGCTTCACAACGTTACAAAGCCGATCAAGTACAAAACTTATTGTTGGACCAAGTCCCCGATGCATCCGGGACCTTGTTGTATCGCTTAACTTATCAAGTGCAGCAAGGCAGCGATATTGTGTCCAAAGAGTTGCAACATGCCGATGCGATGGTGCTGGCCAGCCAATTTTGTGCTGAATTGGCCGGCCAACAAGCCAGCCAATATGCGGTGAATTTAAATATGTCCGTCTCTGATGCAGGCCATTTGGAACTGGTCATTGCGGATGTACAGAGTTTATCGGATGTGATTGCGCTGCAAAAAATCATGGGGTCGATGCTGACCGTGAAAAATGTCCAGCTGACTGAGTTTCAACCGGGGACCGCCAAATTAAGCATTGAATTATCATCGTCCACGGCCGACTTTTACCGTGCGGTGAGTTTGGTCAAGCAGTTGCAGCCCTTAGAGCCACTGCAGGTAGAGCCATTGCAAGCGACGCCAACCACCTCGGATAGCAGTACGATGAACACGGCGTTAGAACCTACAACAGGCGCCGTCGCGGTTGAAGCCCCGGTGGATGCCACCCTTGATGTGGCGCCCGATGCACAGCAGCAACAAGCCCTGCAAGATGAATTGCAATCAGAGCTTGCAAGCAATCCACCTGAAACCGCAGCGCAGCCGCAACCTGCTGATGCGCAATCGGCAAGTCAGAGTGTGGCACCTGCCACAGCCCTGCCGACAGCACCAGTCCCAGCAACGGGCACGCAAATTATCGAAACAAATCACTACCGGTTTAGTCGCAGCTGATGCAACCGACGCAGTACACGCTGGCGGTGACATTGCCAGACGATGAGACCCTTTCTAGTTTTTACGGCGCGGAGCAAAGTCCCGCCGTAGCTTATTTGCGCACCTATTTGGCACCAGAGTCGACATGGTCGCCGCATGGGGTTTACCTGTTTGGTGCCACGGGATCTGGGAAAAGCCATTTATTGTATGCCGCGTGTGTCGCGGCACAAGAGCAAGGCTTGACCAGTCAATTGCTCACCTTAGACGAGTTGCATCACTACAGCCCACGGATGCTGGATAACTTAGAGCAACTCGATTTAGTGTGCCTTGACAACTTGCAGGCCATCGCAGGTGATTTGCATTGGCAAGTCGCGGTGTTTGATTTGTATAACCGCATGCTCGAGCATGGCAAGAAATTAGTGATGGTCGCCAACGGTGCGCCGACCGAACTCGGCATTACCTTGCCTGATCTCGTGTCACGCTTGCAGGCGTGCACGGCTTTTCAGTTGCGACTGCTGAGTGATGACGATAAACAAAAATTGTTGCAGCAAAAAGCCAAGTTGCGTGGCCTTGATTTGCCTGATGAAACCGCGCGATTTTTGTTAAATCGGCTACAACGCGACATTCGTGCCTTGCTAGACACGCTCGATCAACTGGATAGAGCGTCGATGCAACATCAGCGTCGGCTGACTATTCCTTTTGTCAAAGAAGTGCTGGGTTGGCACATCACTAGTGCAGACGCCTGATTTTTAATCATATCTTCATGGTTTCCTGAAAAAATCCTTCGGTAAGCGCCGCCATAAATTGGCTGTTTGGTGTATCATTGCCCGTTTGTATCAAAATGAATTGAGGCAGCTTGCCATTTTCGTCAAGCTGCATTTTTCAAACTGGCTGGGCTGAGGATAAAGATGAACCTAACTGCCATTGTAGAGTCCGCATTCGTTGCGGTTGCCAATGCCGCCGACATCAACGCGTTAGAAGATGTTCGTGTCGAGTACCTTGGCAAAAAAGGCAGCATTACTGAGCTGCTGAAGTCACTCGGCGCGATGGATGCCGAGGCACGTAAAGTCGCCGGCGCGCAAATCAACGACGCGAAACAACAAGTACAAGATGCACTAAATGCAAAACGCGACGCGTTGCAAGCGCAAGTGTTGGCACAAAAATTAGCGTCGGAGCAAATCGACGTCACTTTGCCAGGTCGCAGCATTGAGCAGGGCGGTTTGCATCCTGTGACGCGCACCATTCGCCGCATTGAAAGCTTTTTTGGCGAGCTTGGTTTTGAAGTCAAACACGGCCCAGAAATCGAAGATGATTTTCATAACTTCGATGCGCTGAATATTCCAGAGCATCACCCAGCGCGTGCCGACCACGATACGTTTTATTTCAATCCGAAACTGATGCTGCGCACCCAGACATCCGGCGTGCAAATTCGCACCATGGAAACTGAGCAGCCGCCGCTTCGGATCATTTCGCCAGGTCGCGTCTACCGTAATGACTACGACATGACCCACACGCCAATGTTCCACCAAGTGGAAGGCTTGATGGTCGATAAAAACGTCAGCTTCACCGAGCTCAAAGGCATCCTGCACGACTTCTTGAAAAACTTCTTCGAAGAAGATCTGCAAATTCGTTTCCGTCCGTCGTTCTTCCCATTTACCGAACCATCGGCGGAAGTGGACGTGATGGGCAAAAACGGCAAATGGCTGGAAGTGCTCGGTTGCGGCATGGTGCACCCGAACGTGTTGCGTTCGGTTGGCATTGACCCAGAAGTCTACAGTGGCTTTGCATTTGGCATGGGCGTGGAGCGTTTGACCATGTTGCGTTACGGCGTAACGGACTTACGTTCGTTCTTTGAAAACGACCTGCGTTTCTTAAAACAATTCAAATAAGCCGGAGTAGAGATGAAATTCAGTGAATCCTGGTTACGCGAATGGGTAAACCCAGCGTTATCAACGCAAGAACTGGCCGAACAAATCTCCATGGCTGGTTTAGAAGTCGACGGCATCGACCCCGTTGCCGGTGAATTTAATGGCGTGGTGATTGGTCACGTCGTCGAATGCGCGCGTCACCCTGAAGCAGATAAACTGCAAGTCACCAAAGTCGATATCGGCGCTGCTGAGCTGCTGGATATCGTTTGTGGCGCGGCGAACTGCCGTCAAGGTTTAAAAGTGGTGGTTGCGACGGTTGGCGCTGTGCTGCCTGGTGATTTTAAAATCAAAGCCGCTAAGCTACGTGGTCAGCCGTCCAACGGTATGTTGTGCTCGTTGTCTGAACTTGGCATGGCGGAAAGCTCAGATGGCATCATCGAGCTGCCAGCTGATGCACCGCTTGGCGTGAACATTCGTGAGTTTTTAAAACTCGATGACAACACCATTGAGGTCGATTTAACGCCAAACCGCGCTGATTGTTTAGGCCTGCTTGGCCTGGCACGTGAAGTCGGCGTGTTAAATAAACTCGATGTGACTAAGCCGGTGATTGACGCCGTGGTGCCAACCATCGACGACACTCGTGGTATCACGCTACTTGCGGCACAAGACTGCCCACGTTATTTAGGCCGCGTTATTCGTAATATCAACGTCGGTGCGACAACGCCGCTGTGGATGGTTGAGAAACTTCGTCGTTGCGGCATTCGCTCGATTGACCCTGTGGTCGATGTGACGAACTTTGTATTGCTGGAACTTGGTCATCCAATGCACGCCTTTGATTTAAATGCGATTGAAGGCAACATCGTGGTGCGTCATGCCAATCCTGGTGAAAAACTGGTGCTGCTGGATGAAAGCGAAGTTGAGCTGCGCGCCGATACCTTAGTGATTGCCGACGAGAAAAAAGCGCTGGCCATGGCCGGTATTTTCGGCGGCCTGCACAGCGGTGTCACTGCATCTAGCAAAGATATTTTCTTGGAAAGTGCGTTTTTCTCGCACATCCAAATGGCCGGTAAGGCACGTCAATACGGTTTGCACACCGACGCATCCCATCGCTACGAGCGCGGTGTCGACCCTGAGTTGCAACGAACGGCGATGGAGCGCGCAACGGCGCTGTTATTGTCCATCGTTGGTGGCGAAGCCGGCCCAGTGGTTGAAGCGAAATCTGACGCGCATTTACCAAAACCTGCGCAAATTCACTTAACACGGGTGAAATTAGACCGCATTTTGGGCATTCATATTGAGACCGCCACGGTCAGTGAGATTTTCACTCGGTTAGGTTTTGCTGTAACCGAAGCAGCCGATGGCTGGCAGGTGACGGTACCGACCTATCGGTTTGATATCTCAATTGGTGAAGACCTGATTGAAGAAGTGGCACGTGTCTACGGCTACAACAGCATTCCGAATGTGGCGCCAACGGCGGCCCTGGCGATGCGCACGCACCGCGAAGCCGACATTTCAGTGCATAGCTTACGTGATTTGTTAGTCGACCGTGGCTATCAAGAAGCCATCACCTATTCATTTGTTGACCCGAAAGTGCAACAGGTGTTGTTCCCGGGCGTGGAAGCCTTGGTGTTGCCAAACCCAATTTCTGCGGACATGTCTGCCATGCGTTTGAATCTGTGGCCAGGTTTGCTGCAAACCGTGCAGTACAACCAAAACCGTCAGCAAAACCGTTTGCGTCTGTTTGAATATGGTTTGAAGTTCATTCCTGACGCTGCGGCCGAAGGCGGTGTTCGCCAGGTGCCAGTGATTGGTGGCGTAGTGATTGGTTCCTACGGCAACGAGCATTGGGCGATCGCCGAGCGCAACGTCGATTTCTTTGACGTCAAAGGCGACTTGGAAGCACTGTTGAGCAAAACTTCGGCGCCTGAGTCGTTTAGTTTTGTCAAAGGCGAGCACAGTGCCTTGCATCCAGGTCAAACGGCACAGCTGCTGCGTGATGGCCAACCGGTTGGCTTAATTGGCGCCTTGCATCCAGAAGCTGAACGTAAGCTTGGTATAAAAGGCAAAGCCTTTTTGTTTGAAATTGAATTGGCAGCATTTGGTGATAAAGCCATTGTTTCTGCTCAAGAAGTTTCAAAATACCCTGCGAACCGCCGTGATTTAGCAATTGTTGTGAAATCAGATGTGCGTTTTTCCGACATCCTTGCTACTATTAGAAAAGTTGGCGGAAATCAACTAGTTGACCTAAAGTTGTTTGATGTGTACACCGGTCAGGGTGTCGCTGAAGGCTTTAAGTCGCTGGCGATAGCTCTGACCCTGCAGGACAAGACGAGAACCCTTGAAGACAAAGACATCCAAGCCGTGGTGTCGCAAGTGGTTCAAGCACTTGGTGATGAATTCAACGCAACGTTGAGGGACTAAGAATGGCGCTTACCAAAGCCGATTTAGCAGAACGCTTGTTTACCAAGTTTGGCATCAGCAAACGTGATTCCAAACTGATCGTTGAAGCTTTTTTTGAAGAGATCCGGCTCGCACTGGAGACAGGCGATCAAGTCAAACTTTCCGGCTTTGGTAATTTTGACCTTCGTGTCAAAAACCAGCGTCCGGGTCGTAACCCAAAGACTGGCGAAGATATTCCGATCTCTGCTCGTTGTGTTGTAACGTTCCGTCCAGGTCAGAAACTGAAAAGTCGAGTTGAAGTTGGCACTGCCAAAAAATAATTCGAACGTCGTTTCGTCATGAACTGCATAAAGGCGCCATAACGGGCGCCTTTTGTTTTTTTACGACCTGAAAGCGGACGTGATTCGCTGACGTGGTTGCGCCAGAGCAAGGTTTATACTTTTTTTATGGCGTAGGCTGATCTGAGGTCAACACCGCTTAGTACTAGCAGCGTACAAATCAAAAAGGTGGAATATGACAATTAAAATTGGCGTAAGCGCCTGTGTGGTCGGGCAGCGAGTTCGTTTTGATGGCGGCCATAAGCTGTCGGGTTTTTGCCAAGACACTTTGGCGCCCCATGTTGAATTCGTGCCCTTTTGCCCTGAAATGGCGCTCGGCATGCCGTCACCACGTCCAGCTATTCGGTTAATGAAAACCGCTGTCGGTGATATTCGTTTAGTAAACAACAAAGACGACAGCCTGGATTACACCGATGCCATGGTGGCGCTTAGCAAGGACTACCTACCCAAGATCGCCGATTTGGCTGGCTACATTGTTTGCGCTAAATCGCCAACCTGTGGCTTAGAGCGCGTGCGTTTAGTCGATGAACGTGGGGTGTTACTTGGAAAAATTGCCACCGGCATGTTTACCCATGAATTGCAAAAGACCTATCCATGGTTACCGATTGAAGAAGATGGCCGATTGTTAGATGCCGGATTGCGCGAAAGTTTTATCACGCGTGTGTATGCCTTGTCGGCCTGGCATACGCAGATGGCAGATGGCTTTACGGTTGGGAAGTTGGTGCAATTTCATAGCCATTACAAGTTTGTAGTGATGGCCCACAGCCCAAGCGCGTACCGCGAATTAGGCCGGCTGGTGGCCAATCCCAAGTTGTTTTCTAGTGACGAGTTAGCCCTGCGTTATATCACGGATTTGATGCAGGCTCTTTCTCAGGTGGCGACACGGAAAACACATGCCAACGTGTTAATGCATTTGCAGGGTTTTTTCAAAAAAGTGTTGGCCGCGGATGCCAAGCAAGAATTATTAGAGTTAATCCACTTATACCGACAAGGTCATGCGCCGTTGCTGGCGCCACTCACCTTGTTGAAGCATCATTTACGCCTTAATCCGCAAGATTATGTGGCCGCACAGCGCTATTTGCAGCCATACCCGTTGCAGTTGGGATTACAGGCATGAGCGTCGTACAACCTTTTGTCGTCGTTTGGTATCGCAACGATTTACGCAGTTACGACCATCCTGGACTGACCCAAGCGCAACAGACTGGCTTGCCGGTGCTGGCCTTGTTTATCGCCACGCCTGAAACCTGGTCGACGCATGATATGGCGCCGATGAAACAAGATTTGCTGCGTCGTCGTGCCACTGCGTTGCAGCAGGAGCTGGCGGAATTGCAGATCCCGATGCTTTGTGTTGAAGCGTCTCGTTACGCCGATACGCCCGAGGTGCTTCGCGAGCTGGCACAGCAAGGCGCTGTGCAGGTGTTTGCTCAACGCGAATATGAACTGCGCGAGCAACATCGTGACGCCTGTGTCAGCCAGATGTTGGCGGAATTCGACGCCGTGCTGCAATTACACGACTCCCAGTGCGTGATGCTACCTGGTTCAATTTTGAGTAAAACGGGCGAACACTATAAAGTATTTACCCCGTATAAAAAGACCTGGTTAGCACGGCTGCGGACAGCAGGTTATGCGGTGGAGCCTAAACCTTTCGTTCAGACACAGCCACTGCCGCCTATCCATAGTCGCTGGCCTGCGATGCGACAAGGCGATAACAGTTCAATCGCGTATCCCGTGCAAGAGCGTGAAGTGCTGGAGCGCTTACGCGAATTTTGCCGCGAGCGGGTGGCGTTTTATCACACGCAACGGGATTTTCCGGCGCTCGATGGGACCTCGGGTTTATCGGCGTATTTAGCGATTGGCGTGGTGTCGCCCAAACAATGCCTTGCGCGGTTGCAACTCGAAGCCGGCGAGCAGATTTGGCAGGATGACTCGGGAGCCGCAATCTGGCTTAGTGAGCTGATTTGGCGCGAGTTTTATAAGCATTTGTTGCTGGTGTATCCACAGTTAATCAAGCATCAGCCGTTCCAAGCTGACACCGCAGCCCTAGCGTGGAGCGATAATCAGGCTTGGTTTGAGGCTTGGTGTGAGGGCCGTACCGGATATCCAATTGTTGATGCTGCCATGCGTCAGCTCAATAGCACTGGCTGGATGCATAATCGATTGCGCATGATCGTCGCTAGTTTTTTAGTCAAAGATTTACAAATCGATTGGCGTTGGGGCGAGCGTTATTTTATGCAGAAGTTGATTGATGGCGATTTCGCCGCTAACAATGGTGGCTGGCAATGGGCGGCATCGACCGGCACCGATGCTGCGCCTTATTTTCGAATTTTTAATCCCGTCACCCAAAGCGAAAAGTTTGACCCAAAAGGGATCTTCTTGCGTAAGTACTTACCAGAACTTGAAAAACTAACTGGGAAAGCCTTGCATTGGCCACATCCTTTGCCAATGTCGGTGCAGTACCCAAAGCCAATTGTCGATCACGCAAAAGCGCGAGAGCGAACACTGGCGATGTTTAAAGCGGTAAGGGGAGCTGTTGATGGCAACGACACCTGATTGGTTAGAGCAGTTTGTCGGCTTTTATAACCAATTAAATATTCACAATTTGCATCAGCTGGGTGATGTGTATAGCGAGCAGCTGGAATTTATCGATCCGGTGCATAGCATCCAAGGGCGCCAGGCCTTAGAGCACTATTTCCGCCACGCCTATCAACGCTTATTGTATTCGCGGTTTGTCGTCAAACATGCGGTTGGCGACGGTGAACGCGGTTTTTTAAGTTGGCAAATGCAGTTTGCACATCCCGCTATTGGCGGCGGCCAGCCGCAATTGCTCGATGGCTGCAGCGAGCTGGTACGTGGCGCTGACGGCAAGGTGACCTATCATCGCGACTATTACGATCTCACGCAGTTGGTGTATCAACATGTGCCGGTTCTCAGCTGGATGACGGCCAAAGTAAAACAAAAAATGGCACAGGATTAGTGGAGTTTTAATGAAAATTGCAGTGATTGGCGGCGGGATCGCCGGGATGATGAGTTGGTATTTGTTGCGCCGGCAACATGATGTCACGCTGTTTGAAGCCAATGATTATTTAGGTGGACACACCGCGACCGTCGACATCGAAGAGCAGGGCCGTCAACTGGCGATAGATACCGGTTTTATTGTGTTTAACAATTGGACCTATCCTTTGTTTAACAAGTTTATCGCTGAGCTTGGTGTACCCTTTAAAGACACTACTATGAGTTTTGCCGTCACCGATCGGCAGCGCGATTTTGAATACAATGGCAATAATTTTTGGTCGTTATTTGCGCAAAAGCGTAATCTGTTTCGGCCGTCATTTTGGAAAATGTTGCTGGATATTGTGCGATTTAACGACATTGCTAAAGCGGCGCTAAAACATAACAGCAAGGACTTAGATCTGCCGATTGGTGAGTTTTTGATGAAACATCAACTTGGAGCACATCTACGAGATTTATACCTGTACCCAATGGGTGCCGCGATTTGGTCAGCCGGTTTAAGTAGCATGCAAGACTTCCCGCTGCGGTTCTTTTTGCAATTTTGCAATAACCATGGCTTGTTGAATGTCAATGACCGACCGCAGTGGGCAGTGATTGAAGGTGGCTCGCGGCAGTATGTTCGGACCATGCTGGACAAGGTGGGCTCAGAGGGTATTCGCTTAAATAGCCCTGTACGTAAGGTGACACGCGATGCAGATGGCGTGACTATCGAACTTACCAATGGTGAACAACAACGTTTTGATCAGGTGGTGTTTGCGTGTCATAGCGATCAGGCGCTGCGAATGCTGGCCGATGCTAGTAGCAATGAACATGAAGTGTTATCTGGGATAGCGTATCAAGACAACGATGTGATTTTACATACCGATACCGCATTGTTGCCCAAGCGCAAAGCGGCCTGGGCAGCTTGGAATTATCTGTTAGGGCGGTCCGCGCAGCAACGAGCAACCTTAAGCTATAACATGAACATGCTGCAGGGGATCGACAGCCAGACCACCTACGTGGTGAGTCTGAATGCCAAAGAGCAAATCGACCCAAGCAAAATTCTGCGTACATTTAGCTATGCCCACCCAGTCTACAATCATACAACGATGTTGTCACAGCAGCGCCGTGGTCAAATCAATGGTAAAAACCGCAGCTATTTCTGTGGGGCTTATTGGTACAATGGTTTTCATGAAGATGGTGTGCGCAGTGCCGTCGATGTTGCCGCGATGCTTGGGGTCGATTTTTGAGCACGCCTGAGAATTCGTTCAAGCGGGGGCATGCCATTTATGTTGGCGACGTCGGTCATGCGCGTTATGCCCCTAAACCGCATCAGTTGTCCTATCCCATTGCTTACGCTTGGCTTGATCTTGGCTTGCCTATTCCTGACTTTGGTTGGCGCTTCGGCGCTGCTGGTTTTCGTGCCTTTAGTTTTCGCCGCCGTGACTATTTTAAAGGCCATGAGCAGGAGGATTTGCGACTGCAAGTTCTGGCTAAAGCCACCGCGCTTGGCGCTGAGCTACGCGCAGATGATGTGGTTTTTGTCTTAACCCCGCTTGCAAACTGGGGCTTGTATTTTAGTCCATTGACGCAATACTACATTTATCGTGATGGTAACCCATTGTATTTGCTAGCCGAAGTTAGCAATACACCGTGGAATGAGCGTCACCATTATTTGGTACCTTTGTCAGAGGGGGTGACGCACTATCAACATGCAAAGAATTTTCATGTCTCGCCATTTCACCCGATTGATATGCAATATCACTGGCAAATAAGCCAACCGAGCGAGCTGTTTAGCTTGTCGATCACCAATTACAAAGACGGCGAAAAGGTGTTTGCGGCATGGTATAGCCTAGAGCGTCAGCCATTAAGCCTTGAGAATCTTAAAGCGTTGGTGATCCGCTTTCCATGGCAAAACATACAAGTGGTATTACGAATTTATTGGCAAGCGTTGAAACTTCTGATCAAAGGCATGCCATTTTATGGACACAAAACACCGAGGATCCAGCATCATGACGATGATTTTAAGCCAAACCGCCATTCTGGATAATCTGAACTGGTTTGAACGCATGGCCCGCTCGCTCATTCATCGCCAATTGCAGCAATTGCAGTTTGGTTGTATTGAATGGTTAGAGGATGGTCAAGAAACCATTTTTGGCGATGCACACAGCGATTTACGTGCTCGTTTAACGGTGCTGGATGGCCGTTTTTACTCCAAATTATTGCTAGAAGGCTCGGTCGGTGCTGGCGAAGCATTTATGGATGGCTGGTGGCACACCGATCAGTTAACGGCCTTAGTCCGCATTTTTGCTCGCAACATGGCGTTGCTGGATCAGTTGGAGTCTGGCTTTGCCAAATTGAGTAAACCAGCCTTGAAATTATTGAGTTGGAAACAACGCAACACACTCGAGCAAGCACGGCGTAATATCTCAGCGCATTATGACTTAGGCAACGATATGTATCGATTGTTTCTGGATGAATCGATGATGTACTCCAGTGCAGTTTATCCGTCAGCCGATGCGAGCTTAGAACAAGCGCAGCAACACAAACTTCGACTATTATGTGACTCCCTGCAACTGCAACCGACAGATCACCTGTTAGAGATCGGTACTGGCTGGGGCAGTTTAGCCATTTTTGCTGCCACCCATTATGGTTGCCACGTGACCACCACTACCATTTCTCAAGAACAGTTCGACTATGCCAAAGCGCGTATTCAACAGCTCGGGCTTGACCATAAAATCACCTTGCTGTGCCGCGATTATCGTCTGCTGGAAGGTCAATACGATAAATTGGTGTCCGTAGAGATGATTGAAGCGGTCGGTGAACAATTTTTAGACGGTTACTTTGCCAAGTGCAGTAGCTTGTTAAAGCCAAATGGCTTGATGGCGTTGCAGGCCATTACCATTGCCGACCAACGGTTCGAGCAGTATCGCGATGGTGTGGATTTTATTCAGAAATTCATTTTCCCAGGCGGCTTCTTACCTTCAATCACCCGAATGACCTCCGCTTTGACCAAGCATACAGATTTGGTGGTGCGTCAATTGCGTGATATTGGTTTTGATTATGCGCGAACTTTAAACGATTGGCAGCAACGCTTTAATGCCGAACTTGATGCGGTGCGTCAATTAGGCTATCCGGATCGATTCATTCGGATGTGGCAATTTTACCTAAGTTATTGTGAAGGTGGATTTTTAGAACGTTCGACTAGCACAGTGCAGTTGGTGTTAGCAAAACCACAATCTCGTCATCCCTAACTGCAGATTGGGAAAGTTGTAAAGCTGTGTTATAACCTCTGTATAACTCTTTTTTGTTCAGGTAGTTATGCAGCAGCAAGACCCAGCCCAAGATCACGTTCTCAACACTTCGTTGCTGGCCTTGCAGCAACGTAATGAGCAATTGCAGCACCAAGTTCAGGTGCTGCATCTGTTGCATCAACTTGCGTTACAACTCACCGAATTATCAACACCCAGCGCCTGTTTTGAGTTAACTGCTGAATTATTGGCGCTAGAACTTGGTTTTGAGCAATGTTTTATCGTCGCGGTGGATGAAGAGTCGCGTCAGCTACAGCTAGTCGCTCAGGCAGGAGAGCAGCTGAGATCTGACGACCCGCTGACACGTTTTTCGCCGTTTTTACACGATATCGTGACAGAGCATCGGCCGATTTGGGTGCATGAAATCGGCCAGGATCTCGGTGATGCGTTATTAATGCCGGTGCAAGAATACGGTCGATTGCATGCGGTGCTGTGCTGTACGCATCATAGCCGCGGTACATATCAAGAGTCGCATCAACAAATCTTACAGCATGTGGCGACGATGCTAGGCCACAGCCTTGGCAAGATCCAAGATATGGAACAGCTGGCGAGCACCGTAAATAAACTCGCCTATGCCGAACAGTTGCAAAAAGCCTTGTATAACATCGCCAGTCTGAGTTTTGACGAGACGGATCCCCGCGAGTTTTATCATCAAATCCATCAAAATGTGGCTACCTTGGTTTACGCCGAGAATTTCTTTATCGCGTTGTATGATGAATTACATGAGATCTTAAATTTCCCATATTTTGCCGATCAAACCGACCATAAAGACCCCAGCGAGTTTTATCCGAAGGAAGTGTTAAATAATTCGTTAACTGGTTATGTGTTTCGTACCAAACAACCGTTGCTGATCCATCGCCATGAATTAGCTGAATTTCATCGCTCATACCAAACGCAAGCCTTTGGTTCCCAGCCTGAATGTTGGTTAGGGGTGCCTTTTGACTCGGGTGACGGTGTGCGTGGCGTGGTGGTTATTCAAAGTTATGACCACGCTCGTCGCTACGGCGAATCGGAGCGCGAGCTATTAACTTTTGTCTCGCAGCATATTTCTGCCGCGCTTGGCCGCGCCTTTGCCCATCAACGCTTAAGACACCAAGCGCTGCATGATGCATTAACGTTTTTGCCTAACCGCACCTTATTACTTGACCGCCTAGAACACGCTTTAGTGCGCTTTCGGCGTTACCCGACGCAAACGGTGGCGGTGATGTATCTGGATTTAGATCGGTTTAAATTGGTCAACGATACGCTCGGCCATCAAGTGGGTGATGATTTTTTGGTGGCTGTCGCGCAAGCCTTGCGTACCTGTTTGCGTCAAAACGATACCCTCGCTCGGCTTGGTGGTGATGAGTTCGCTATCTTATTGCAGGATGTGGTGACCTTAGCCGATGTTGAAGAAGTGGCAAACCGGATCCATGAAAAGCTCGAGCCGCCAGTCCGTGTGGGTATTCATCAGTTACAAACGTCAGCCAGTATCGGTATTGCGATGTCGTCGTCCAGTGAAGTGGATACCTTAACCGCAGATGAGATCATCCGGCGTGCCGACATTGCCATGTACCAAGCCAAACAAGATGGCCGTGGCATAAGTCGAGTGTTTTGTGAAGAAATGGATTTGGCGGCCACGCGGTTTTACCAACTGGAACTGGAAATCAAACAAGCGCTGCAACAAGGTCAGTTTGAATTGCATTATCAACCGGTGGTGGAATTACACACAGACACCACCTTAGGGTTTGAAGCCTTGATCCGTTGGAAGCACCCGAATCGCGGTTGGATAGCCCCCAGTGATTTTGTTAACGCGGTTGAAGATTTGGGGCTGGCGCCTGAGGTCGACCGTTATGTGGTGGCGGAGGCCATCTCGCAAATTCAGCGCTGGCGCCAAGACCATGCGATACCTTTTTATATCAGCGTGAATATTTCGGCGCATAGTATTTGTCGCAATGATTTTGCATTAGAGGTGCTACATCAGTTATATCAAGCCGAATTACCCGCCGAGTATTTGGCCATCGAACTGACCGAAAGTGCCTTAATTGACAACATCGAGCAAGCGCGAGGTACCATCGATCAACTGCGTGATGCCGGAATTTTGGTGTTTTTGGATGACTTTGGTACAGGCTATTCCAGCTTGAGTTACCTGCACCAATTTAAATTGGATGTGCTGAAAATTGATCGCAGTTTTATTGCCAATATGCAGCTGCATGCGCAAGACAATCCGGTGGTCAATGCAATTATCGCGTTGGCTCGCACGCTGCAATTGAAAGTGGTGGCGGAAGGCATCGAATCCTCGATGCAGCGTCAACTGTTGCATCAGTTAGGTTGCCAAGCCGGGCAAGGGTTTTGGTTCGCCAAGCCACTGCCAGCGCGAGACGCCGTGCAGTGGCTGCGTTAAATCACTAGTTGTTGCTGGATTTTAAGCGGATAAACGTCGGCTCTAAGCTGATTTTATCCTCTTTCAGCAAGGCTCCTAGCGCTTGTTTATAGACTTTCTTTGACACACCAAAGGCGGCATAAATGGCTTCAGGTTCACTTTTATCCGACAAGGGTAGTTCGCCTTGATGGGCTTCCAGGCGCGCTAAAATCCGACTGGATAAATCCTGCGCTTGCTGGTGATTGGCTTTATCCAACCGCAAATCAAGTTTGCCGTCATCACGCACGCGTTGTACAAAGGCCTTGCCTTTGTAGCCTCGGCGAAGTGGTTTGAACACTTGGTCTTTGTACAACAAGCCCCAATGCTGGTTATTAACCACAACTTTATAGCCAAGTTCGGTAATATCAGCGACCACAATATCGACTTCTTGACCTGCAGTGACATCAATCGCTGCTTTGCCAATAAACTTATCGAGCTTGGTGGACGCGACGATGCGGTTACTGCGATCGACAAAACAATACACGACATAACTGTAATCCGTTTGCATCGGTACGGCTTGTTCTGCAAAGGGCACCAGCAGGTCTTTTTTCAAGCCCCAATTCATAAAGGCGCCGACTTTGGTGGTTGCAACACAACGCAACAACGCGACTTGTCCTACCATCACATGGGGATTTTCGGTGGTGGCGATCAGTTGATCTTCAGAATCTAAGTATAAAAATACCTCGATGCTACTGCCCACATCCGCGGTGGCAGGTACATAGCGTTTTGGTAATAAAATCTCGCCCCAACTTTTGCCATCTAAATACACGCCAAATTCGACGCGTTTTTTCATAACCAAGCGGTTTAGTTGACCTAGAAACATTAAGACTCCAGCGTAAATAAGGCAGGGGTGGACATTTTCAGCACACGCGGTTGGATTTGAACGCTGTGGCTGTCATCGGAAAACCATAGCTGACCATCTTGAATATTGCATTGTAAATGCATGGTACGTTGGCACAATTGTGTGAGTGCAGTGGTTTCGTCGGGGTCGATGGCAACGACAGTGAGATTATCCAGCTCGTTGCAAACCTTTTGCGCATCTTTCCACCATTTGTCGACCACCGAGCCGCCATACGCCAGCACCATGCCTTGTTTGGCGCGATGTGACGCACGACGTAATAATTTTTCTTCAGGTAAACCAAGTTCAACCCAAAGCTCAATGCTGCCATCATAATCGTGTTGCCACAAATCAGGTTCACTGTCTTCGGAGAGGCCTTTGCCAAACACCAAGCGTTCATGGGCACACAGCACAAAAGCGACTAACCGTAGCATCATACGCTCTAAGGTTTCGGAAGGGTGTTGAGCGATAGTTAGGTTATGCGTTTGGTAATAATGCCGGGTCATGTCGGCAATGGCGATCTCGGCTTTATAAATGGTGGCTTTCAGTGCCATGGTAGGTCTCAGTTTTAAAAAAGGCCGCTAGTGTAGCGGCTTTTACCTCGAAGTTCGAGCAAAGAACAACAATGGCGTATCGCCAAATGCGGCTTTACTCGGCGGATGGCTGCTGTTGCCAGACGCGTTCATGAATGACATAGCCAAGGGTGTTGACGGCAGGTTCCACCAATGCAATGAGACCACCCACTAAGATGTCGCCAGTGAGCAGGTAAGCAACGGTGAAGGCGATGGTAAAATGCATAATAGCAAAAGTAACTGTTTTCATGAGCTGGCAGTCCTTCGATAGTCGATGCTGCCATGCTAACGTGACGGCCTTAATAGAGATAACAAGTTATCTCTATTAAGGGTATCGAGAAAACCAATTAATGGCTGGCTTTGTCCTGAGCTAACCGATTCAAGGCTTCCGTTAACATTGGCCAATCAGGTTTGGACTCAAGCGGTACTTCAGTGCCTGCGGAATACACAGAGAACTGGCCGTCCTCTTGCACCAACAGCATTTTGTCTTTGCGAAAGGCGTACAGCTGATGGCCTAAAATATTCAGCTTGGCCTGTTTGACTGGTGCCAATAAATTATCACCGACCCAAGGCGCACTGCTATCACAGCCCATGTAAGCCAGCAGTGTTGGCACGATATCAAGCGACTGTGTGACTTGGCTGATGCGCATCTGATGCAATTCAGGCCAGTAATAATAAAATTCGCTGTGACCAAGCGCAAAGCGCTCGCTATGACCGGTTAGCTCTAACACCAACATTCGGCTGGCGCTAGGCCGACGTTTCAGAGCCTCGGTTAGTGAATCTCCGTCGCTGAAAAACCATTGCACCAGTGCCGTCGGCGAGGGCTGCGTCGCTAGCCATGGCGTGTTCTGCAGCCATTGCGGGTCAAACGTCATTGACCACAATGTGGGGGATAACGTGCTTAACCAACGGGGATGGTTCTGTAATGGCAAGACAGCCAATTGGCCGTGGGCCAAGTTGGCAAGCGCCGCTTGTTCATCCAGCGGTGAGACAAATTGAGATTGTGCTTTGAAATGCTGCAGTTGCAGCAATTGGCGCTGCTCGGTCGATAGTTGACGAACCACCCACACTTGAATTGGCTCCACGGCGATGGTGGCAGGGCAACTTAGCGTGGTGTCATGTAGAGCAAAGCCTTGTTGTTGCAACCACCCTTTACTCTGACTACGTTGCAGTTGTGCAGGATCGAGCATTTCATACCGAGCCAGCAGGCTGCGCGCCGTGGTGGGGTAGGAAAAGGGCAACACGTTATCTTGACGGGTGATCGCTTGCACATTAAAGGCGTCCGCCCAGATATGCGCCAAATGACTGCCAACAAAGGCCACCAGGAACACCACCAAGGCGGGCTTGTGGATATGGGCGTGCTTGAGCCGTTCGACTTTTTTCCAGCAAAAATTACTGATGACTAGCTCGATGGCTAACAACAACAGGAACACCGAGCTGGTAATGAGCACAAAGTTACGCAAGTTAGTAACGACTTGCTGGCGCAACAAATCTAACATTTGCTCGGTTGCAGCACTGCCGGCATGGTAACCCAAGCTGTGATAGACATAGGCATCAAAAATCAACGCCACGAGGCCGCTGGTTGCTAATACGGCACCGATACCACGCACATGGCGTTGCGACGGGAAAATTAAGCTAACTGGGAAAATCGTGATAATAAAAAATAAAAAACACAAAAAAGCGGTATGACCCAGCCAATTCATCAGCAAATAAAGCCAACCGATGGCCGAGGTGGGTAGGGGATCTGCGGCAAAATAGCTAGCAGTGACCCCCAGCGTCAGCAAGATATTAAAAAACGTGAACCAATGCCCCCAGCCGAGCAGCCGGTTGACCTTGTTGATTAACGATAAGTCTTGCTCTAACACCATTAGTGCGAACGACCTGAAACAGAATCTTGCAGAGCTTGAGCGAATTGACGGGCAATATCTTTTTGCGCTGCATCCGGCACGCTGGTACGAATGATGTGACTGACCATGTTGCCAAGGACCATCAAACTTAGTTCGGTGGTGACTTGTTGCTGGCGCAGCTGATCCAGCAACTGATTCATCAGGGTTTCAATATCGGCAGTGCTGTATTTGGATGGAATGGGCATGAATTACCTGTCAATAAACTTAAAGAAAACAGGTAGAATGCTACCAGAAATTCAGTAAAACAGGAAAAATTATGTCTGTCGACGTCCGCTCTCTGGCCATCAATTACATTCAAGCCAACGAAGAAGGGCAACTGACCGCCCATTTCCGACAAGACTTATTACCCACTTCGGCAGAAACCGCCGAGCTGCTAGAACAGCTGCATTTAGCCTATAACGGTAAGCCGGCCAAAGGCTATGCAGGGTTTGCCAGTGACTTGGCGGAGAACTTTTTTCAGTCGCTCGCCCAGTGGCAACGCGATGAATTGCCGTTTTTAGGCTTGGCCGAACAAGCCACCGCCTCGCTGGTGGTGCAACTCACCAACCATCAAATTCCTGAATCGGGTTATTTGATGGTGTGTCATTATCGATATCTGGCCAACGAGTATTTGTTTGTTACCTTGCTAGGCAGCAAAGAACATTTTTCGGTCAATGCCGATTTAACATTAACCAGCAGCAAGCACTTAGATATCGCTCGGATGCAACTGGCCGCAAGGATTGATTTAACTGAGCTTTCGGCAAATCCCGAGCAACAAAAATACATCTCGTTTATTCGGGGTCGTGCCGGGCGTAAAGTCGCCGACTTTTTCTTAGAGTTTTTAGGTGCGCAAGAAGGGGTGGACCCCAAGCAAAGCGCCAAAACCGTGCTTGCCTCTGTAGAAGAGTATTTAAGTGAATCCGATTATGACGTTGCTGAAAAACATGACGTCCGTAAGCAGGTTTACCAATACTGCGAAGAACGAGCAAAATCCGGCCAAGAAGTGCGGCTTGATGAATTATCGGCCACGGTCGACAATGCCGATGAACAAGCGTTTGTACGTTACATTCAAGAACGTGAAATCGATGTGGCGGAAGAATTTCCGGTGGATGTCAAAGAGTTAAAAACACTGGTGAAGTTTTCAGGCGCAGGAGCAGGGCTTAGCGTTAGTTTTGAACAAAAACTGCTTGGCGATCGCGTGCAATACGATGTCGATCGGGATGTGCTGGTGATCAAAGGCATACCGCCGAATTTAAAAGATCAACTACTGCGGTTTTTAAAGGGTTACTCTAGTTTTGACCGCGGTGGTCAAGGGTAGTCCAAGGCTGTTCGGTTCGGACTGTATCATCTAAAAACGCCCTGCGGGGCGTTTTTTAATCGTTTTCATTATCCCAACCTTTGCCGGGTTGGATCTGCTGGTCTTTACGAACTATCGGGCCGCGGGCACGTCGAATTAACCATAAATTGGCGATCACAATACCAAGCGCCAAGCCAATCAATAACCAAACCATCGGTGTCTATCCTTTCGTGCTTAAGCCTTGCAGTGTGGTAAAGCGTCAGGCATTGCCGCAACATTTTGCACATAACGGCGGAAAATCTCGGGCACCAGCTGTATTAGGTGCTCCTTTTCATCGAGCTCACTTTGCAAAAGTGCCTGTTGCACCGCAGAGGGTGTTAACTGTGTCGCACAACAGCGTGCTAGTGGCATAAAACTCAAGTGCCATGGCTCAGGGGCAACGCCGCCTTGGTACGTGGCATAAGGCGCGTAAAAGCCAACATCTGTCGCGTGGGCGGCGATAAAATCGGCGGCACGTTGGAAAGGCCCATGCTGGTATTCCTCAACCAACAATTGCGGACGATAATCCGCCGGCACGGCCGCCGCGTCATACCAATCTAAATCACTGCCCCAATGATGCCGACTGGTGCCGGGCAAGGCAGAGTACAACAAGATGGCCTGGGCTTTTTCCGTCATTGACAGCTGGGCTAGGTCCACAACTCGGCTTTGCGCATCATACACGTTGCGCTCACTACGCCATTTGGCCTGCCAAATACGGGCTTGATGGGCAAAGCCGCGCCAGGCAGAGACTAACCTCAAGTCAATCCCCTGAACCTTAGCTTTGGCGGCCAGTTGCAAAAATGCCGCGGCGGTATCGGGATGTAGCCGAAGGCCACTGGCCACGTCGACCAGCGGCGGTTCTGCAATCCCGGTAAGCCACTGTGGCGTTAGGTCAGGATATGCCAAAGCATTGCCTCGTACATGTCGGCCAGCAAGTCTAAATCTTTGACCTCGACAAACTCATCAATTTTGTGAATGGTGCCATTGCAAGGGCCAAGTTCGACCACTTGTGCACCGGTGGGCGCGATGAACCGGCCATCCGAAGTGCCGCCAGTGGTTTCTAAGGATGTGGCAAAGCCTTGCACTTTTTGTACAGCCGCAACTGCCGCCTCTACCAGTGGGCCTCGATCGGTTAAAAACGGCAGTCCATTGACCACCCATTCGATATCAAAGCTGAGTTGGTGCGCCTGTAGAATGGCCAGAACACGTTGTTGCAGTTGCTCTGCTGTAACCTCTGTGCTGTAGCGGAAGTTGAAGGTGAGTGTCAGTTCGCCCGGTACAACGTTGGTCGCGCCAGTTCCCGAGTGGATATTGGAGATCTGAAAACTGGTCGCAGGGAAAAATGCATTGCCATGATCCCATACTTCTTGTGACAGCGCCGCCAACGCAGGAGCCGCCTTGTGAATAGGGTTATCGACTAAATGCGGGTAGGCGACATGGCCTTGGATGCCATAAATGGTGAGATAACCAGTTAAACTGCCGCGACGTCCATTTTTAATCACATCACCGACCTGGTTCGTGCTGGAAGGTTCACCTACCACGCACCAGGTGATTTTTTCTTGGCGCGCTTCTAGGGTTTCAATCACGCGTTTGGTGCCATTGATAAATGGGCCTTCTTCGTCGCTGGTGATCAAAAACGCGATATCACCGCTCAGTTCTGGTTTTTGAGCCAAAAATCGCTCGGTAGCAACCACCATCGCGGCCAAGGACCCTTTCATATCCGCAGTACCACGGCCATATAATTTGCCATCCCGGATGGTGGGTTCAAACGGCGGGGATGACCATTTATCCAGTGGGCCTGTCGGAACGACGTCGGTGTGCCCAGCAAAACAAAACAATGGTTTGCCTTGACCACGGCGCGCCCACAAATTAAGGGTGTCTTCAAAAAACATCGATTCAATGGTAAAGCCAAGAGCCGCAAGGCGATCGGCCATCAGTTGTTGACAGCCTTCATCCAAGGGCGTGACTGATGGGCGGCGAATGAGGTCTTCGGTTAAAGCTAAAACGGGGGATTTCACAACAATTCCTTAGCGGGCGATCAGGCCTGTGTAACGTCTTGAATTAAAGGGCATCGTATTGCGCATTGCTGTAACCCAATACATACGATGATGCAGTTTTGAGCACAGGGCGTTTGATCATCGCAGGATGGGCCAGCATCAATGCCAGTGCTTTGCTTTCATTCATGTCGGCTTTTTCTTCGTCCGCTAATGCGCGATAGGTTGTGCCACGGGTATTGAGCAAGGCTTGCCAGCCTAAAGCCGTAACAAACTCTTGTAGCAATTCGACATTGATGCCATCGACGCGATAGTCATGAAAACGGTAGGGTTGTTGACGTTGGTCGAGGTGCAAACGCGCCTTCTTTATCGTGTCGCAGTTTTTGATCCCATACATCACAAACATTATGTGTTCTTCCAGTTCAATTGGTTTAAAGATACTGATTTCTAAACGGCTTTTTTAAGTTCAATGCTGTACAGCAGGTCATCACCAGCGGCAACAAAGCCGCTTCTTCCATAGACTTTGAGAAATTTCGGGTGATCATGCAGTTGAATAAAGCATTGGGCAGGGCTTAACCATTGCTGCAGACGGGAGCCATCAAAGGTTAAGATGGATTGTCCAGCCTGTACTTGGCAATCTGCAGGCACATGCCATTGAAAGCCTTGGCCAAAATGTTGATAGGCATCTGGAAACTGCACGTCCAAGCGTAACCCTTGGGGATGGACAAAACTAATCAACGAGCCGAGGTCATCACGGCGGACACAGCGGCCTTGAAATGGCGCAACCAGTTGATTGCCAGCCAAATGAATTTGTTGCAATTCACCTAAGATGCCCAATCGCAGAAAATCTTCCGCGACATAATCTAGTTGAAGAGTGCCAGAGGCAGGGCTTTTAACGCTCAAATCTGCGTGCGGCAAGCGGTCGTGTTGTAAAATCAACTTTGAGAACAGTGTTGTCACCATGCACTCCTCTAGACGAGATAGTTGGATAGTAACAAAAGTTAGGCATGACGGCGATAGTTAGCGACGTCCGTATCTAACGCTTCCGCTCACTGACGATCTTAGCCCTTGCGCCTGCGAAGTCCGTCTGGCGTGTTGCGTGGTTTTTTATAGATTCAGCTGTTTGGAGTGAAATTTCATTCGAAAAGACTGAAAAGTGATATGATTTTTAATGCTACTGCCAGCAATCCAGCTGTAAATTGCAAAAATGTTGTCCACAGAAGTTGTGGATAACTTTGTGGGAATCTTTGTTTGACTTGGTTAAATAGTTGATTTTTATTGATTATATATGTTGGCACAAAATTTGTTACTTTCTGTGTCGCTCTGTTTTGTGGCCAAAGCGATAAAATTCACTCTTTTCATACGGAAATTATGCTTTGGCTGAAATAAATTCAGCTATCTTTACCGTTTTAGTCTGAACAAAGCTGCTTGATGCACGGTCGGGCTTGATAGATGGCTGGATTTACGCGACTAGCAGGTTCGGTTTTTTTGTCAGCTGTGCTATCGTTGCTAAAGCAGGGTTAAACGAGGGCTACGTCATGCAATCATTTCGCAGTATTTTGCACGCGGGTGTCCACTACAAGCAAACGTTCCCCACCAACGCTGAGATTGTGGCGATGTGGCCTGAACGACGGATCATCCATTTAACAAAATGGGCAGAACGTTGGTTATCCGGTGTTGCGGTGATAGGGTTTACGGTTCAGTTGCAATTTAATGGTGCGGATTTCTTTTTATCGGGTTTAGCACAAGCGTTGTTTATCTTGAGTTTGCCGGTCCATGGCTGGTATTGGTTAGGGCTGCGGTCTTTGTCCCCGCTGACACCTGCGGCACACACCTTGTATCAAGATTACAGCCATAAGTTAGTTGCGCTTGGGGTAGCAGTCCCCAAATCATCAGGGCAAGTCACCTTTCAGCAGCTAGCCGATGTGTTAGCGCTGATGCAACAGCACTTGACTCGTGACGCCAATCCGCGTGAGGGCGGTTACTAGCGATCAAAAATCCCCATCCGCAGCACGGCCACCCAGTGTGGCCGGTAAACGACCAGCAGCGTCATGGCCATGCCATTTAACAACGCCTCCGGTAACGCAATCAACGGCAATAAAAACCAATCGGCACTAGACAGCTGCAACGTGGTCTCCATCACCATAAAGTTCAGTGTGTAATAAAGGCTGGCGGTGGCCATCGCATTTAAAAAGCTACCGGCAAAAATCACCGTGAAAAAGTGATGCGGCAGGTAGCGATCGCACAGTAAATAAAGGCCATAACTGACACTTGCCGCAACAACGAGCAGAGACCAGCGTAAGGACAGCGCAGAGAGATCGCTGGGAATAGCACCACTGTGCCAGTAGTGAAAGAGTAGCTCCAGAGCGAGCGGGATCGCCAAAGCGAGGAGCCCCAATCGAAAACCCAGCACGAGCACGGCGCAGGTTAAGCCCAGAAAATGAATAACAGGCCAACCAGGAAGCTGTGCATTGACTTGCCACAACAACGTCAACGCACAGACTGTCGCCCCCAGCAAGGATTGCACGACGGGGTGTTGCAAACGCTGCAGCGTTCCTCGACCAACAGCGAGGTAATAAACCACACTCAGGAACGCGTACGTCAGCATCGGTTAAATAGAAAATTCTGACCACACCGGCGCATGGTCTGATGGTCGTTCCATGGCGCGGATCTCGTAATCAACATCCGAGGCTTTTAAGGTTGCCGCTAACGGCGCGGTCGCCATTACCACATCAATTCGCAGACCTCGGTTGTCATCAAACCCTTTCGAACGATAATCAAACCAGCTAAAACGATCGTTGACGTCCGGGGCGAGTTGCCGATAGGTATCTGTTAACCCCCAGTCTTTCAAGCGCTGCAACATGTCCCGTTCTTCCGGTAAAAATGAACATTTACCCTCTTTTAACCAACGTTTGCGGTTTGGTTCACCAATGCCGATATCGAGGTCCAACGGCGAGATGTTAATGTCACCGATCACCGCCAACCAATCCTCCGCCGTATGGTGCTTGGTTAAATAGTCCTGTAAATCAGCATAAAACTGAATTTTCGCTGGGAATTTAGTCGGATGATCGCGACTTTCACCTTGTGGGAAATAGCCGTTTAGCAAAGTGAATGATTTACCATTTGCTAAGGTCCACTTGCCTATTAACATTCGACGTTGTTGATCCTCGGCTCCGCCTGGAAAACCATAAAGCATATGTTCGGCAGGTTCTTTACTAAGAATGGCCACGCCGTAATGGCCTTTTTGGCCAAAATAATACACGTGGTAGCCCAAGGCTTTAACGTCATCGAGCGGGAATTCATCGTCGTGCACTTTGATCTCTTGCAAGCCAATAAAGTCAGGTTGATGTTTTTCAACCAAGGCTTGCAATTGATGTGGTCGAGCTCTTAGCCCATTGATATTAAATGATATTACTTTCATGTTGTTCTTCTCGCTGCCATTTAGTAAGGCGACTAATTTGGCAATATGCTATCACGTGTGCCCAACCCTGTCTAAGCAAGGTCTTGCTCTGCAACAACAGCTTTGGGTATGCTGCCGCGCGAATTTAAGTGAGGTGCACATGCAGTTTGTTTGCGATGAAACTGGATTAACATACGAACTAAAACGGTCAAGCCGACGCCGGACTTTAGCCATTCAAATTGGTTCGTCGGGCTTACAAGTGCATGCTCCTTTGTATCTAGATCAACAACTGATCACCGCTTTTGTTGTAAAAAAGCAGGCGTGGATCCGCCAGCATTTGTCAGCGCAAGTCGCACCTGTTAATCATGTCGCCCGTGGTCGTCTGCCATTGCTCGATGGCGAGCTAACGCTTCGCCAGGTGCGAGATGACCTTACTGCGACGACGCGAGACGGCGATGAACTTTGGGTACAAATCAGTCACCGGGTGAAAGCTGCCAATGTCGAAGCCACAGTAAAACAGCAGTTGATTTCGTGGTATACGCAGCAAGCGCAAAGTTGGTTTGCTGGCCGCATCGCGGTGTACTCTAAGCGGATGTCGGTTCAACCGGGGGCTTTGTTGATTAAAGGCTGGCAAACCAAGTGGGGTAGCTGCCACACTAACGGTACCATCAGTTTAAACTGGCGATTAATGCTGGCGCCGAGTTGGGTTGCAGATTACGTGGTGGTGCATGAACTCGCGCACTTGGTGCATATGAATCATGGTGACGCCTATTGGCAGTTGGTGCAGCAGCATTATCCTCAGTGGCAAGATGCTAAAGGTTGGCTGAAAGTGAATCAGCAAAAGTTAAATTTAATATAATAAAATCAAAACGATAGACGAGAACATCTTATGACAACAAATCAAACCGCCAAGCAATTGTTATCGCTGCTGGATTTAACACGACTGCAGGAGCATGACACCGAGGCCGCGATGCAGCAGTGGCTGGATCAGATGGCTACACCTAGCTATGTCCCAGCTGCCTTTTGTGTGTATCCTGAGTTTATCGCGCAAACGCGCCGGCACTTAGACGCCAAGGCGATGCAAGCCTTCATTGCAACCGTGGTGAATTTCCCATCAGGCCAACTGCCTTTGTCCAATGTTTTGCAACAGATCGAAGACTGTGTGGCTGTCGGCGCGGACGAAATTGACTGTGTGTTACCTTACCAACAAGTGCTGCAAGGTCGTTACGATGAGGTCGCAGAGTTTTTATCTGCTGTGCGCCAAGCCTGTGGCAGCAAATGTCTGAAGGTGATTATCGAATCAGGTGAGTTGATCACTCCACAGCAAATTATTAAAGCCACCGAGCTGTGCTTAGAAGCAGGTGCTGATTTTGTCAAAACCTCGACCGGCAAAGTACCGGTTGGCTGCACCGCGGAAGCGGCTCGTGCCATGCTGACCGTGATTGCGGCCAGTGGTAAGGTGGCTGGATTTAAAGCCAGCGGTGGCGTGAGGACTTTAGCGCAAGCGCAAGAGCTGTTGCAGATGTTTGAGCACATCATGGCAACAACTGCCACGGCCAAGGTGATGCGGATTGGCGCCAGCGCCTTACTCGACGAGTTAAAACCACTGCTGTAAGACATGTTCAGCAGCCGCAACGGTTAGGCCGTGGTTGTAAGAACTTCGTGGTAAAGGGGTTGTACTCTTACCACGAAGTTCTTACCACCAAACAATTACCACTAAACAATTACCACCAAACGGTTACCACAAATTTGGGGCAAAAAAAAACGCCTTTCGGCGCTTCTTTGCTACAACGGCGTTGTAGATGGTGGAGGGGGAAGGATTCGAACCTTCGAAGGCAGTGCCGTCAGATTTACAGTCTGATCCCTTTGGCCGCTCGGGAACCCCTCCACGTGGCCGGCATCTTAACAAATTTTCCTACGCTGTAAAGCAAAAATCTAAAGTGTTTTGTTCAACTGCCGATAAAGTCAGCAATTCGTACCAAGAATGCTAACTATGATCATCAATGAGTGGCAATTAAACGGCCGTTTAAACCTTGCGTTGCAACATCAGTATTGGGCTGATTTTGCATTACATTTAGCGATGCTATCACCAGATGTGCGAGAGCAAGCGGCCTTTTGTTTTGAAGAGACGTCCAGTGCGAGTCCACAGCCGACCTTAGCGCAGCAGCTGGGATGCCGTTTAGAGCGAGACCCAGGCTGCCAAGTGCAAGACCTTGACTTGTTATCAGCCCAACAACAGGCGTTTTTGGAAGGAGGGCTTACAAGTCTTCGATTGCAAACATTGCTACAACCTGTTCCAACCGTGATCCGACATGATGCGCAGAAGATTTCGGCAGATGTTGCTGATAATTTGGAACTTCATACCATCCGTCACCTGCAACAGTCGATGTCGGCAAAGCAAACGCCTGATCCAACCTTGTTATTTGATGTGCTCGAACAGCTCAATCCGCCAGCTGAGCCGGAGATTGCTGCCTAACGCCGTGACGGGTTTATGGTTGTATCTGTCGGCTTTGGACAAAATTCGCAATATCAGGTTGTCGTATTGACGTTGATAGTTCAGTTAGGTTTGTGGGACGCTAAGACCCACACTAAAAGCGTTAATGTGCCTCGAGATGAGGCATGCAGTGCTTAAATTTTTTGCCACTTTGGCAAGGGCAGAGTTCATTGCGACCGATTTTCTGCACCGTCAATGGCAAAAGCTCGCCATCAAGGTAATACCAGTTGCCTTGTTGTTGCACAAACCGTGAGATCTCGTGCAGTTGCTGCAGTTTTTCATCTTGTATAAAACACGCGATAAATTCGACAAAACCGACTTTATTGTTTTTTGCTATCCCGTCGGACGCGAGTTTAAACAATGTTGGAGGTTGCTCTGAGCATGGTTTTACCTGCAGCTTGATAAAATGTGCGCTAGTGGCAAACGCAGCGATATCGGCGTGACTGTTATTGCCACGCTGGCTTGGATGCCAGGTTGCCACCAGATAGTCGATATCCTTTAAACAATAGGCACTGAACCTTGAGCGCATCAATTGTTCTGGGGTTGTGGCGGATTGATCCGCTAACACACCTTGGCAGCAGTCACTGAATGCACGGTGTGAACCACAAAAACAGCGCATATCCATGTTTCCTCATTCAAAACGGCTTTAGCAGCTGTTAGCAACCATAAGCCTAGACATTTTTTAGCGTCGGCATAGTAGCGTTTTATACAGCAAAAGTCTTTGTATCTGAGCGCATGGGAGGGCGATATCGATTAATGTGCGAGTTGCCGTTGCTCTGTGTGATTGATCCAGCGTGTTTGATACTTAGTTGCTAAGTAATCGTAGTCAGATAATTGCGCTTCTTCATCGACAAAAGTCAACACTGCCTGACAGGTGCTGCAGGTCAGTGCGTCGCGAATGGTGCGATCGACGTTGGCCAGTTTTTGCGCTGGCAACACCAAAATTCGATGCGCAGCCAACCCCATCTTTTCAAGAGCTTGTTTGGTCAGCGGTACAGGTGAGCCAACGACTAACACCCAGCCTGGTTGATGCTCGGTCCGAACCAATTCGCGCTCCAAGCTCAGCAATAAATCCGTTAACCCATGCACGTGACGTTGCTCTGAAAACGGTTTATTCAGCGTGGTGTGACGGCGACGATGATGAAAGGCCTGAACGGTCGTGGTAATGGACGTAGCTTGCATGACTCACCTTAATACTGGTTGCATATACAGTGTATGTGTATACAGTAATCAAGCTTTGTATGTTTTGCAAGCAAATACTGATTAAATATACAGTATTATTTTCTTCGAGATTATTTCCTAGGTAAATCAGGATCTTATGTTATTGCGCTGTAAATGGTTGTCATACCGATGTCATATAACACGCTTAGCATGCTGGCTATAGCCTCTCGATGAATAACAAGTAATGACTAATTTTTGCCAAGAGTTGCACCGTATTGTCCAGCACAAGCTGTTGCAACCGTTGTATCAACCCATCGTCTCGATGCAAACACAGCAAATCATTGGCTTTGAAGCACTGATCCGCGGCCCATCGGACTCACCGTTGCATTCGCCGCTGAAATTATTTGAAAGCGCCTATCAGTGCCATGCTCTGGAGTCGCTGGAGATGTTGTGCCGGGAAATCAGTATCCGTGAATTCACGCGACAACAAGGCAGCAGCTTGTTGTTTTTGAATGTCAATCCGCTACTACTGTTACAAGCAGATCATCCGAGTGGTTTGACCCTCGCCTTATTGGAAACATATGGCTTAGATCCGTCTAACGTTGTGATCGAGTTATCGGAACAATATCAAGTGGATGACTCCGATTTGCTGTTAAAAGCCGTGCAGCATTATCGAGAGTTGGGGTTTCAAATTGCCATTGATGATTTGGGAAGCGGCTTTTCTGGTCTTAAACTGTGGTCGGAACTCAAGCCAGATATCATCAAAATTGACCGTTATTTTATCAGCCAGTTGGAGCAGGATGCGACCAAAAAAGCCTTTGTGCGAACCATTATCGAGCTGGCGAAAACAACTGGGGCTCGCGTCGTTGCCGAAGGTATTGAGACGCAAGCGGAATATTTAGTGTGTCGCGAGCTAGGTGCTGATTTTGCGCAAGGATACTTGCTGGCGCGCCCACACAGTCTGTTGTTGCAACAATCCGCGTTGCTAACGGCTGCCGTGGACATAACGGATCATTGGACGGCGATGGAATTGATGACAACAGCGCCGATTGTGCGTGCGGATCAAAAGGTGCGCGAAGTGTGGCGTCTTTTTGCAGAACATCCGACCATCGGTTGTTTTGCCGTGGTTCAGGACACTCGGTGCGTTGGGGTCGTGACGCGCGCTGCGCTGCAGCAGATTTACGCCGGCGCGTTTGGCCGAGCCTTGTATGACAACAAACATGTCAGCCAATTGATGCAGCGCCAGTTTTTACAACTTGCTGCGGATTGTCCGATTGACGAGATCCCCGCGCGTTGGCCCAGTGCAGCTTCTGGTCAAGAGCAAGGCTTTTGCGTGGTGACAGCCGACGACCAATATGCAGGGATCTTGGCCTTGCAACAGGTGCTAGAGCATCAAACCGCGGCGAAATTGATGCATGCGCGTTACGCAAACCCATTGACACTGTTGCCTGGCAATGTCCCCTTGCATCGCGAAATTGATCGGATGCTGGCCAATGTTTGTTCTTTCCATATTGCCTATCTCGATTTGGACCATTTTAAAGCCTTTAACGATTTTTATGGTTATAGCCGAGGTGATAATGTGATCCAATTGCTGGCGAGTTTGCTGCAAGTGGAATCGCGTTTGCCCAATCGTTTTCTGGCGCACATTGGTGGCGATGATTTTGTGATGTTATTTTGCGATGATACTTGGCAAGCAAGTTTGAAGAACGTGCAGCAACAGTTTAACCAACGTGTGAGCGCTTTATACGATGAACCGCAGCGTCGTGACGGTGGGATCCACACGTTAAGCCGCACTGGCGAACCCTGTTTTTTTCCATTGATGACGCTATCGATTGGGGTGGCGACACCCGACGTACAACGGTGTAGTTGTCACCATGATGTGGCGTCTTTGGCGGCCAGTGCAAAACAGCAAGCTAAACAATTGGCTGGCCGTGATATATTCGTCTGTAGGCGGCGCAGTCCACTGTCATTAGTGAGTTAATGACTGGTAAAACCATTTCTGATGGACGCATCGGGTACACTGCGCCTTTATATTGATGCAGGAAAGTTAGATGTTGATTGCTCAATTTGTTGACTTGTCGCAACAGACCTTATTGTTCAGTGCCGAGCAGGCGAGCCGATTTGCTAAGCAAATTGCCGAAGACTTCAACCCGATCCATGATGCAGGCAGCAAACGTTTTTGCGTGCCTGGCGATTTGTTGTTTGCAACGTTGCTCAGCAAATTTGGCCTTCGTCGTCATTTAACTTGCCGCTTTGAAGGCATGGTCGGGGATAGCGTTGCTCTGCATATCCAGCAAGAGGGGGATGCGGTGAGTTTGGTCGATGACAGTGGCAAAAGTTACTTAACACTGACTAGCCAAGGCGACAAACATGCCGATTGTCAGTTTGTGGATCAACTGATTTGTGACTACGTGCGCTTTTCTGGCCAGAATTTTCCTCATATCCTGCAACCGCTGATGCAACAACATCAGGTGATGATCAATCCGCAACGTCCCTTGGTGATTTACCAAAGTATGGCGCTGGAGTTTTTTGAATTTCCATCCACCTGCCCAGAGCTCCGTTTGTCAGCCAGTGAGCTTCACATTGACGGTAAGCGCGGCAATGTGGTGTTGCGTTTTGAGTTTTTACACCAAGGTCAAGTCATTGGCACGGGTGAAAAACGCATGATCCTGAGCAATTTGGTGCCTTATGACAATGAGCAAATGCAAGCGTTAGTCGATTTGTACAACGAGCGCAAAGCCACGCTGGCTGTTGCAGCCTAAACAGTCATTGTTTGAAAAAGCCGCCATCGGGCGGCTTTTTGCTTTTTCACGCTCAGCACCTGCCTGCTTGGCTTGGAAAAGGCTGTTTCTATCTGTTATCTTGCAGTTATATCAACCAAGGCCTCATCATTATGATTTACATGATTTATTCTCAAGATGTCCCCAATTCATTGGCTCAACGCTTAGCGCACAGACCGGCGCATTTAGCGCGTTTGCAGCAACTGGCAGCAGAAAATCGTTTAGTGCTCGCCGGGCCATTACCGGCTATCGATAGCAATGAGCCAGGGGAGGCGGGATTTACCGGCTCCTTGGTGGTGGCGGAATTTGAGTCGTTAGCAGCCGCCCAAGCGTGGGCCGCTCAAGATCCATTTATCGAACATGGTGTCTATCAACAAAGCACCGTCAAACCGTTTAAAAAAGTATTACCCTAAGGAGTTGGGATGTCGTACGTATTACTGACAGGCGGCGCAGGTTACATTGCTAGCCATACCGCGATTGTGTTGCAGGAAGCGGGTTATAACGTGTTGGCGCTGGATAATTTATGCAATTCATCCGCAGAATCGTTGTTGCGGGTGGCTAAGATCACTGGCCAAACGGTACCGTTGATCCAAGCGGATATTCGCGATGAGGCGGCGCTACGTCGTGTGTTTGCCGAGTATGACATCAGCGCTGTGGTGCATTTTGCCGGTTTAAAAGCCGTGGGCGAGTCCACTGAGTTGCCACTGAAATACTACGATTATAACGTTGCTGGGACAGTGACCTTGTGCCGTGTGATGGCAGAGGCGGGCTGCAAACGGCTGGTGTTTAGTTCGTCGGCGACCGTGTATGGCGCAGCCGCCGAAGTACCAATTCCTGAAACAGCTCCGCGTTCGGCCACCAATCCGTATGGCCAAAGCAAGTTGATGATTGAGCACATTTTGCAAGATTTAGCCGCGTCAGACCCGAGCTGGAGTGTGGCTTTGTTACGGTATTTCAATCCAGTTGGTGCCCATCCATCTGGCTTGATTGGTGAAGATCCAAACGGTATCCCTAACAATTTAATGCCGTTTATTAGTCAGGTGGCTGTGGGTAAGCGAGCGCAATTATCGGTATTTGGCAATGATTACCCAACGCATGATGGTACTGGCGTTCGTGACTATATCCATGTGGTCGATTTAGCACGGGGCCACTTAAAAGCCTTGCAATATTTACAGCAGCACACCGGCGTTGAGGCTATTAATTTAGGGACAGGCCAAGGCTACAGTGTGTTGGACATGGTGAAGGCGTTCGAACAAGAAAATGGTGTCGCAGTGCCATACCAAATTGCGCCACGTCGTCCGGGTGATGTGGCCTTGTGTTACGCGAACCCAAGCAAAGCTCAAACCTTATTAGGGTGGTCTGCACAGCTAGGCTTAGCCGACATGGTTCGCGATAGTTGGAATTGGCAACGGCAGAATCCGCAAGGATACGCCTCCAAATAATTGCTCAGGCAAGGGGTCTGCATGCATACGTCGGTTCGCTGGCTGGTGTTGGTGTTAGGCTGGGGATGCTCATTCCCCAGCATGGCCACGGCTGAACGGTTTGATCAGCTGGTGGCGGCCCTTGACCGCGGCGAGGTATTTTTGTCCGATACCAAGGCGGCCATGGACTATATTGGCCAGCTGCAAGCAGAACTTCCTGCCAATGATGCCAAACGGCAACTTCGCTTAGAGCGTGAAGCATGCCAATGGCGTTTTGATAAGGCTCCCGCTCAAGGCATTGCCTTTGCCAACCGTTACATCCAAGACGAAGCACTACGCACCGACTTTTTAAACTTGGCCTATTTTTATCAATGCCGAGCCTATTATCACGCCAGCTTAGGGCAACTTGCCGAGCAAGATGAAGATATCCGTCAGGCCAGTGCGCTTGCGGCAAAAAGCGAGGATCAACTGGCTCGTGCCAGTATTGCCTTGTTTGCCGCCGAAGCAAGTTCACTGCGTGGGCAACATGCCGATGCCTTGGTGCAATTGTTTCAAGCCTATGATTTGTTCAAACAGTTGCAACAACGGGCAGGCATTGGCTATTCGCTAGAGTCCATCGCGTCCGCGTACCGGCGGATGGGCGAATATGACAAAGCGCTGGAATATTTAGAGCAAAGCGAAAAAGAATTTGTCTCCCCCGATGATAAATCGCGTTTATTGACGCTGTTGCAGCAAAAAGCCTTTGTATTTGCCGACCTTGGCCAAACGCCGGAAGCCCGACGATTATTTCATCGTGTCCGGCAAATGTTAGTGGATTTGGGTGAAGAGCAGTATGTGATCTCCACCGATATCGATCTGATGTGGATCGCCAATTTGGAAGGGAAATACGCCGATACCATCGAGTTGGCGAGCAGTGTGCAACAACGTTTGGATGAACGCGCCCGCAACAACGAAGGCTTGGTGATTAATCAATCGCTGTTCCCCTTGTATTTGGCAGAAGCTCGCGCCGCTCTTGGCCAAATCGATCAGGCACTGATGCTGTTTCAACAAGCAGAACAATTACTACAACAGTCCCCCAATCCGCGCTACCTGTTGTTGCTCAATCGGTCGTGGGCCTTTGCACAAGCCAAAGCAGGGAACTACGAGCAGGCGTTTACTCGCTTGTCACAGGTCTTGCAATTGCAAGACGAGCTCAATTCGCAAATCAAACAGCAACGGGAAGCCTTGTTACGGTATCAATTCGACAGCGACTTGCAAAAAAGCAAAAATCACGAGTTAGAAGCCGAACAAAAACTGACTGAGCAGCAATTGCAAACCATGGCGGCAGCACAACGTTGGCAATACACGGCAATTGTGTTGTTTGTGGTATTGGCGATCATCGCCTTGTTTTATGCGATCTCACAAATCTTGCGCAACAAACGGTTGCAACGCTTGGCATTGACCGATGAATTAACGCAAGTGGCGAATCGCCGCAGTATTTTGAGCTATATCTGCGAGGTGCAGCAGCGCTGTGACCAGCAAATGCAACCGTGGTCGTTATTGATTGCAGACATCGATCATTTTAAATTGTGCAACGACACCTATGGCCATGATGCCGGTGATGAGGTGTTGTGTTATGTCGCACAGGCCATGCAGCAATCGTTGCGGCATCAAGATCAAGTGGGACGCAGTGGCGGTGAAGAATTCTTGTTAGTGCTGCCAGAAACCACGCAACATCAAGCCATGGAGATCGCCAATCGATTACGGCAACGTGTTGAGCAGTTGCGGTTTGAACGATACCCACAGATCCAAGTAACCATCAGTATCGGCGTGACCCAAGCGGCACGTCACGAAGAACTCCGCGAGACCATCGCCCGCGCTGATAAAGCGTTGTACGAAGCAAAAGACTCAGGTCGTAATCAAGTCGTTGCTCATTAACGCTATCGTTTTTGTAAGGAAACAGCATGCACGCCAGTGGCTTTTCATTAAATCCTGGATTTTTAGTGGTTCACGCCAACCAAGCTGAACTGTTGCGTGAGTTAATTGTCGAGTGGTTAAAACGCTACCCATTGGCGGTGTTTGAGACTGAAACGTTATTGGTACAAAGTAATGGTATTGCACAGTGGTTAAAGCTAGCACTGGCTTCGGATCAGACGGGGCTGGGGATTGCGGCAGGCTTGAGTTTGCAGATGCCGGGGCGTTTTGTTTGGCAGCTGTATCGGACTGTGTTGCCCGATGAAGCGATCCCAGAGCAATCGCCGCTGGATAAAACCCCGTTGCAATGGCGGTTATTTCGGTTGTTGCCAAGCCTTGCTAAACAGGCGGTGTATGCGCCGTTGCGTCGGTATTTAGCCGATGATGAGCTCGGGCAAAAACGCAGTGAATTAGCCGCACGACTGGCGGATTTGTTTGACCAATATCAAGTCTACCGCGCCGATTGGCTGGCGGCGTGGGCCCGTGGTGAGGATGTGTTCATTGATGCCCGCGGTCAGCGCAGCCCATTGCCAGAGTCCAGTGCTTGGCAAGCGCAGTTATGGCGCGACCTGTTAGCCGATGTCGGCCCATCCTATCGTGAATTTAGTCGGGCAGATTTGCACCAACGGATGCTGGACGCGGCGCGCAGTTACACCGTAGAGAGGCGGCCTGCGGGGTTGCCACGTCGGTTGATCATCTTTGGCATCAGCTCGTTACCATTGCAAACCTTGGAAGCTTTGGCGGCCATCTCGCCTTACACCCAAATTTTGCTGGCGGTGCACAATCCCTGTCAGCATTATTGGGCCGATATCATCGCCGACCAAGATTTGTTAAAAGCCACCCATAAACGACAGCAGCAAAAGCCTGCCCAACTTTACAGTGTGCAGGGCAAAAATCCTGGCCATCCGTTGCTTGCCGCATGGGGGAAACAAGGCCGCGATTACATCCGTCTCTTAGATGAGTTTGATAATACGGCGGCGCATCGTCAGCTCTTTATGGGCCAGCGGATCGATTTGTTTGAATCCTTACCGACAGATCACATACTCGGTCAGCTGCAGCAGGATATTCTAGAGCTTCGCACGCTGGCGGAAACCAAGGCCCATTGGCCGGCATTACATCACGAGCAATGTCGCAGTATTCAATTTGCCACGGCGCATTCAGTGATGCGCGAGGTCGAGGTGTTGCACAATGATTTGCTTGGGCAGTTTGCCGCCGACCCAAGCTTGCACTATCGCGACATTATGGTGATGGTGCCTGATATCCACCTGTACAGCGCGGCTATTCATGCCGTGTTTGGCCGTTTTGATAAACACGATAGCCGCTATATTCCCTTTACCATTGCCGACCAAGGGCAAGTGGCCGAGCAACCGGTGTTGCGCGTGTTGCGCTTTTTGTTGTCGATCCGCACGGCGCGTTTGGGGATCAGTGAGTTGTTGGATGTGTTGGATGTTGCAGCGGTATCTGCGCGTTATCAATTGTCGGAATCGTCGCTGGCGCTTTGTAAAGATTGGTTGCAACAAGCCGGCGCGCGACTTGGCTTGCATCAGGCACATCAACAGCAACAGGGGTTTGGCGCTTTGGCCGGCCAGCACAGCATGTGGTTTGCGTTACGGCGCATGTTACTTGGCTATGCGCTGGGTGAGTCGATGGTTTGGGGGCACGATGTGGGGTACGCCAAGGTGCGCGGCCTTGAAGCTGAAGCTGCTGGTAAATTAGCGGATTGTTTGGTGAATTTAGATGCGATCTGGCAGCACAGCGCGACGTTAAAAACCGCCAAAGCATGGCAAGACTATCTGTTGGCGCTGTTAGAACAGTGGTTTTTAGATGACAGTCCGGCAGGCAGTGAACTGCTGCATCAACTGCGTGTTGAGCTGACGAAATGGGCCGATCTGGTGCAAGCCGCGGCGGTGGATGAGCCTCTGGCGCTGGATGTTGTCGCTAGTGGTTGGTTAGACGCCTTTGATTCCGCCAGTCTGCAACAGCGATTTTTAGCCGGCGCAGTCAACTTTGCCACCTTGATGCCAATGCGGGCCATCCCGTTTCGACAAGTGCACTTATTGGGCATGAACGATGGCGCATTTCCACGGCAAGTACAAAAGCAAGATTTTGACTTGATGGCCCAGTTTTACCGCCCTGGGGATCGCTCGCGTCGGGATGATGATCGGTATTTGTTATTAGAGGCGTTATTATCGGCCCGCGACCGCTTACGGATAAGTTGGTTGGGGCGAGATAAATTTGATAATTCACCGCTAGAGCCATCGGTGTTTATTGCGCAATTACGTGAACATCTCGCGCAAGGTTGGCGATTGGCCTCGGGCGCTGATTTGCTACAGACCCTCACGACTGAACATCCATTGCAGCCATTTAGCGCAAGCTATCTGCAACAATTAGATAGCTATCATTATGAATGGCAATCGTTTTTTACACCAAAGACGGCGAGTTCCGACTGGCCATTGCCTGAGCGTTTACCCGACAGCGCCTTAACCTTGGCCAATGTCGTGGACTTTGTGAAAGATCCAAGCCGCGCGTTCTTCAGGCAACGTCTACAAGTCTCCTTTGAGTTGCGTGAGCAAAGTATTGCCGATCATGAGGACTTCGATCTGGATGCATTGCAGCAGTGGCAAGCTCGTCAGCAAGCCGTGGACTACCTGTGGTTATGCGCCGAACAGGGGCAAGCTGCCGATATCGCCGGCTTGTTAGCTCGTTGGCAACAAGCGGGTCAATTGCCACCAGGGCCGCAAGGCGTAGTGTTACAACATGAACTTACGCCGCAACTGCACTGGCAATGGCAGCAATTACAACGGTTAAGGCCAAAGGGCAGCTCACAGCGCTTAGCGCTGACAGCGAGCCATGGTGCGTTGCAGCTGCGTGATCAGCTCAGCCACGTGTGGCCACTAGCGGATGGCGGTTGGCAACAGCTATTGCTACTTCCTGACGCCTTGCTGCGGAAAAAAGAGTTTCGCTGGCGGCCACTGCTGCAACCTTGGCTGCAGCTGGTGTTGGCGGGGTGTCAGCATCAGCTGCACCAAACCATTGTTGCGGCAGATGGCATCTGGCAATGGCGATCTCCTGCACCAGCGCAGGCGCAAGCGCTGGCCGCGACGTATCTGCGGCACTGGCAACTGGGCATGACCCAGCCGCTGCCGCTGGAGTTGCAGCTTGCCCAGCAGTGGCTCACCGCCAAAAGTCGAGATGATGAGCAACGCACTAAACTGGCGAAACAGTTTTATGGGGATGGCTTTACCCAAGGCGTCTTGCAACGAAACGCCTATATTGCCCGGGTTTTTGCCGATTTCGAGACATTTTGGCAGCAAGGCTTTAGCGACTATGCAGAGCAACTCTATCAACCGTTGTTAGATCACATGAGTTATGCCTCATGGCAGGAGTTTGCAGAATGATGTCGTTAAATCCGCTGACGTTGCCATTGGATCAACGCGTGTTGATCGAAGCCAGCGCGGGCACCGGCAAAACCTTTACCATCGCCGCCTTGTACGTGCGATTAATTTTAGGGCATCAGGTACCGCGACCCTTGCTGCCACACGAGATTTTAGTGGTGACCTTTACCGACGCGGCGACCAGTGAGCTCAAAAGCCGAATTCGCGCCCGTTTAAGCCAAGCGGCACGGTACTTTGCCGAAGAAACTGACGATGCCGATGTATTTTTGCAGCACTTAAGGACTGAGTTTACCAACGAGCAATGGCCGCGTTGTGCTGAGCGTCTGCAGTTAGCGGCGCAATCGATGGATGAAGCCTGCGTCTCGACCATCCATGGCTGGTGTAATCGGATGTTAACCGAACACGCTTTCGCCAGTGGTGCCGCATTTGGCCGGCGCTTGGTAACTGACGAGGCGAGTTTGTGGCTGGAAGTCTGCCAGGATTATTGGCGCAGTTTTGTCTATGGCATGGCGTTGAGCCATTACCCCCATTTTATCAAGCGATTTGCCTCGCCCGAGGCGTTGTGTCAAGACGTGATGCGACTGCAGGATGTGCCGCTGGCTGAGGATCTGTTAAGCCAAGCACCTAGCTCTTTGATTCAGGAGGAGTTACAGCAACGCGCGCTGGCACTCGCCGCCATCAAAGCGCCGTGGGCGCAGTGGATCGATGAACTCGCCGCCTTGATCGACGACGGGCGACGCTTAGGATTGACCAATAACAATAAACTGCGTAGTGATATCGTGGCGAAATGGTGGGAAAAGTTGCGTCTTTGGCAGCAAAGTGAAGACGCAACGATGCCCGATATCGGCGCCGGTGTCAGTCGACTGACGCCAGATGGCATGGCCGAGGCCTGGAAAGGGGAGGTTCCACAGCATCCGGCCTTTACGGCGATGGTAGAGCTTCCCAACCACTTGGCGGCGTTGCCAGATGCGGCGCCCGCGCTGCGCCAACATGCCGCCTGTTGGGTGTTGACCACCATCAAGCAACGCAAGCAGCAGCAACGATTACTCGGATTTAATGATTTACTAGCAGGCTTGGACGAGGCATTAACTCAGTCTGCTGAGCTAGCAGGGATCATCCGAGCGCAGTTTCCACTGGCGCTGATTGATGAATTTCAAGACACAGATCCGTTGCAGTATCGGATCTTTCGGCACATTTACGGCACCGACGGCGCGTTGATTTTAATTGGCGATCCGAAACAAGCGATTTATGGCTTTCGTGGTGCTGATATTTACACCTATCTGCAAGCCAAGCTGGAATCTCCGGCCCAGTTTTCGTTAGGCACCAACTATCGTTCAACCCGCGATGTGGTCAAATCCGTCAATCACCTGTTTTTAAACGCCGAGCAACGCGCCGCGGGCCGAGGCGCATTTCTGCTGCGTGATGCTCAGGATTTAGTGCCATTTTTGCCGGTAGACGCCCACGGCCGGTCGGAGCAACTGCGCCTTGGCGCTGCGGTGTTACCGGCGATGCGCTTTCAACACTATGACAGTGAAAAAGAATTGTCTAAATCGAGTTGGTTGACGATCGCCGCTGAGCAAAGTGCCACCAGTATTGCCACGCTGTTAGCCGAGGCGGCTCAACAAGGTTGCGGTTTTTGGCGGGATAACCAGTGGCAGCGCCCGCTGCAAAGCCGCGATATTGCGGTGCTGGTAAACAATCAGCGCGAGGCGGACGCCATTCGCGCCAGTTTATTTGCCCGTGGCATTCGAAGTGTCTATTTATCGGACAAAGGCACGGTGTTTGAAAGTCCGATGGCCAGCCAATTGGCGTTGTGGTTAGAGGCGGTACTTGAGCCACGGCAAGCGAAGATCCGTAACGCCTTAGCCACCCCTGCATTGGGGCAAGCCCTCGCGTACCTGGATGCGTTGACGGATCTGCAGTGGGATCGATTGCAGCAACAGTTTGCCGACTATGCGCGAATTTGGCAGCGTCAAGGCGTGCAACCGATGCTAACGCAGCTGATGTTTGATTTTGCCGTGGTTGCCAATGTGGCGGCGCACGCCAACGCAGAGCGTTACCTAACCGATCTACTGCAACTGTCGGATCTGTTGCAACAAGCCAGTCGGCAATTGGATGGGGAACGAGCGCTGATTCGTTATTTGCACGAGCACTTGCAAGGTGAAGGGGAGTTATCCGCCGATGCAACGCGCTTGCAGTTGGAAAGTGACGATGCCTTGGTGCGTGTGGTGACTATCCATAAGTCCAAGGGGTTGGAATACCCCTGTGTGTTCTTGCCATTTTTATTATTAAGTCGCGAAGTCGATGCCAAGCAGACGCCACTTCGGTTGCATGATACGGCCGGCCAGCTGCAGTTTGAGTTTCGTCCATCCGCGTCGCATGTCGAACACGCCGAACGCGAGCGGCTGGCCGAAGACTTGCGCAAGTTATATGTCGCGCTCACGCGCGCTTGTTATTACTGCCAAATTGAAGTGGCGCCGTTAAAAGAACAAAGCGCGCTTGCCTATTTGTTGACCCCTGCGGCCGTGGTGGCGCCCAAGCAACTGCCAGAGTTGTGTCAGCCTTTGTTAGAGCCAGGAGTCATCGAATTACAGACCTTTAGTGAAAGTGCACAGCATGTCGCAAGTCAGCCGATCGCCTTGCATGCCGTTCGTGGTTTTTTAACCCATGGCCCAACAGCCCAGCCGCGTTGGTGGTTTGCAAGTTATAGTGCGCTTGCGATGGCAGATGACCACGCGTTGGAAAGCAAACGCAGCGAGCTGCAACTGGAATTGCAAACGGTGCTTGAACAGCCTGATCTTGCCGCGGACAGTCAAGATGTGGCTAGTCAGCTGTTAAAAGGCGCGCATATTGGTACCTTTTTGCATGAACAGTTGGAGTGGGCGTCCACCATCGGCTTTGCCACCGTGGCCCACGATCCCACGCTGTGGTGGCTGCAACTGCCAAATTCAGCCCTAAACGCTGGTTTATTAAAAGCGCAACAGCAGGCGGTACGTCGGTTGCTGTTTCAATCGGACTTAGAGGCTGACGTGGTGTTTGCCGATGCCGATACAGCATTGCTGCCGTTGCAAACCTGGCTAGACCAATTGCTGCGCTGCCCGTTACCGCCGTTGCAAACGAGCTTAGCGCAGGTGGCACAAACGCTGGCAGAGCTAGAATTTTGGTTACCCGTGAGTCGTGTCAATATCCGTCAACTCGACCAACTGATCTGCCAGCATGTATGGCCGGATGAACCCCGTCCAGCATTAGCCGAAGGTCAGCTAAACGGCATGTTAAAAGGCTTTATCGATTTGTTGATTTGTCATGAGCAGCGTTATTTTGTGATGGATTTTAAAAGTAATTTCTTGCCCAGTTACGATGAACAGGCTTTACGGCAGGCCGTGCTGGCTAAGCGCTACGATGTGCAGGCGGTGCTGTATGTGTTTGCCTTGTATCGACTCTTAAAAAGTCGCGGTGTCGCCAATGCCATGTCGCAGCTAGGTCCAGCCTTGTATTGGTTTTTACGCGGCGCCAGTGGTAGCAACGCTGGAGTGATTGAAATTGAGGTGCCAGCAATGGTGCTGCTTCGCTTAGACCAATGGTTTGTGGAGGCGACGGATGTTGCTTGAGATGCCATCATGTACGGCCATCAGTGATGTATTGAGCAAATTGGGCTTGTGCCGCGCCTTGGATAAGCATTTGGTCAGCACCTGTTTGGCTAGTTATCAAACACAATACCCCCATGCGATGTCGGAGCAGGATGAGCAGCAGCTGGCGCTTTGGCTGTTACTTGCCAGCGGTCAAGTGGCACAGGGACACATTTGTTTAGATATTGCCGCAGCACTGCAAACGCCGGCGAGCCTGTTACCTAGCAGTCAACAGGCCTATGGCGCTGCGTATGAGCAACTTCGACGCTGGCTTCGCGATGAACAAGCGTCCGATCCTATCTCGTTGTTAGTGCGCCATCCGCAGTTAATTGGCGAAGAGGCCCCGTTTGTGTTGCGTGGTCAGCGGCTGTATCTGCGGCGGTTTGCCCGGTTGGAACAGCTAATTGCGCAGCGGATCGCCTGCCGCGTGGCATTGGACGCCGCGCTGGATCGCGCTGCGCTACGCCAAGCCATCGACAATTGGTTTGGCAGCGCCCCCACGGCGATTGACTGGCAACGGCAGGCCTGTGCGATGGCGGCTAGCCGAGCATTTGCCGTGATCACAGGCGGCCCTGGCACTGGCAAAACCACCACGGTGGTGCGCTTGGTTGGTGTGTTGTGCCAACTCAATCAACACCATCCATTGAGCATTGCCTTGGCAGCGCCCACCGGCAAAGCGGCGGCGCGGCTCAGTGAGTCCATTGAACAGGCGGTGTTAAAACTGCCTGAGTCGCAGCAACAGTTGCTGTTGCAGATCCCAAAACGGGCGCAGACGCTGCATCGCTTGTTGCAACGTCGTGCGGACGGGGAGTTCTTTTATCATGCAGGGCAACCCTTGCCGGTTGATGTGCTGATTATTGATGAAGCGTCCATGGTGGATGTCGAGTTACTGGCGAGTGTGATGCAAGCACTGCCTGCACATGCTCGGCTGATTTTGTTAGGCGATAAAGACCAATTAGCCTCGGTCGAAGCTGGGGCTGTGTTGGCGGAGCTGTGTCATCAGGCGGAACTCGCCCTGTATAGCGATGAAACGTTACAGGTGCTGGCGGATCTAACCGGTCAAGCCTTGCCGGCGCCAGCCGTGGTCGGTGGCCCGTTACAGCAAACGGTGGTGATGTTGCGGGAATCCAGACGGTTTGCCAAAGACAGCGGAATTGGGCAATTGGCGGCATGGGTGAATCGCGGCGATCGACGCGCTGTTGCGCAGTGGGTCGAGCAAACCCAGCAAGGCGCAGGCTTTGACGATTTGCAGTTGTTTGTCACCTCCAACCTCAAAGAATTATGGCCATGGCTGCGTGCACAATTGCGTCAACTTTGGAAAGATGTGCTGGCATTGCAACAGCAATCACTGAGCGAAGAGGCCGCCGCACAAGCGGCGTTACCGTTGCTAGCACGCCAAGCCCATTTGCAATTGTTATGTGCCGTGCGGCAAGGTCCGTGGGGTGTGCAACAGGTCAATCAGCAGTTGCAGCATTACCTTCGAAGCATGGGCGATATTACCACCGCAGCCGATTGGTATCCGGCGCGTCCGGTCATTGTGATGGAGAACGATTACAGTACGGCCTTGATGAATGGCGATATTGGTCTTTGTATTGGCTACCTCGATACCAACGGTCAGCCGGTGCTCAAAGTGGCGTTTGCCGATGGCCAAGGCGGGGTTCGGTTATTTTTACCCAGTCGTTTGCCGGCGGTTGAATCGGCGTTTGCCTTGACGGTGCATAAATCCCAAGGCTCGGAATATCAGCATGCGATGTTGTTATTGCCCGAGCATGATTCACCGGTGTTGACACGCGAATTGGTGTATACCGCCATTACCCGCGCCAAACAGCAATTCACCATGTTGTTGCCAGATCCATCCTTGTTATTGCGAGCTGTGGAGCGGCCGACCACCCGCCGTGGCGGTTTGCGCTACCAGCCTACCTAACGCTGCACCAGCCGAGTTTGCTGCCAGCAGTGTTGTAAAAAGGCCAGTAGTGTGCCGATGGCATGGCGGTGTTGTTCTAGGCGGTAGTGGCATTGATACTGACCCCAAGGCAATTGGTAGCTAAATTCGGTCAGCGCGACCAATTCGCCACGCGCCACGGCGTCATAGGCTAAGAAGCTATTGCTTAGGGCAAAACCATCGCCTTGGCTCACTGCTTTGGCCGCTAAGATCGCTAAGGTCACCTGTTGGTAGTGCTTGGCCGCAGGGGGTTGCACACCATGTTGTTGGCACCACAGCTGCCAATCGCTGCCTTGTTCAGAGGTGACCAAGGGCGATTGCAAAATGGCTGTGGCATCCCAGCGGATCCGCTGCTGCAACATCCGTGGATGACATACCGGGAACCACCACTCCACACCAAACGGTTGTGACACAAAGCCAAGTGGGCAAGGCCAGGTGCCGATGATCACATCGGCTGTCGCCGTGTCGATGCTGGCAAGGCTCGACTCCATATGCAACAGGGTTTCGATGTCGGCATGTTTGGCATTAAACTGCGCCAGACGAGGCGCCAGCCATTCCACGGCAATGGAGGTTTGGGCGACAATGCGCAGCAGCTGCTTACTCGGGGTACGAAGTTGCTGACAGACCGATTCAATCCGACTAAAACTTTCCAACACCACCCGGTACAAACTATCCCCAGATTGCGTTAATTGCAGCGGATGGCTGCTGCGATCAAATAAGCGACATCCCAACTGCTGTTCTAACAATTTGATCTGATGACTGATCGCACTTTGGCTGACGCATAACTGCTGGGCGGCTTGGCTCATACTCAGGTGTTGCGCGGTCGCGGCAAAGGCCTGCAAAGCTTTGAGGGACGGTAATTGCTGCATGATGAATTCAATTCATGATTTTTTGAAAAAGTATCACTTTTGTTCATAAGGTCAAGTGGCCATACTGAAGACATTCTGCACTTTCGGTATTTTGCATTGGAGAGTTCAACATGCTGACCCAAAAACAGATTGGCGGTGCAACGCCAGAACAGGTTCTTGATACCTTATCGGTAATGACCGCCGGCATCGCGCCGATCGGCAAAGCCGATTACCAACAACGGATCGTCAAGGCGTGTGCGCTGATGCGTGAGCAAGGCATGGCGGCGCTCTATCTGAATGCGGGATCGAGTTTGCTTTATTTTACCGGCACCCGTTGGTATGCCAGTGAACGGTTAGTCGGTGCTTTGCTGACGGCAGATGGTCAGCTGCATTATCTTGCACCTGTGTTTGAAATTGGTACCTTGGCCAGTTTCCAAGTGATTGAGGGGCCGGTGCATGGCTGGGAAGAACACGAAAGTCCATATGCGTTGTTCTACAACGTATTGGATGCGTTGCAAGTTGCATCCGATGCCGTGATTGGCCTTGATGAGTCCACCGCATTTTTTATCGCCGATGCACTACAACAGCGCGCAGGACAACGACGGATAGTCAATGGTAGCCAGGTGACCGCGTTATGTCGGCGGCAAAAATCCGCCAATGAGCTGGCCATTATGCAACGAGCCATGGACATGACCTTGGTGGTGCACCAAGCGGTGGCGCAGATTTTATACGAAGGTATTTCGACCGCAGAGGTGGAAGCCTTTATTGACGAAGCACACCGCCGCGTCGGGGCAAGCGCCGGCTCGTATTTTTGTATCGTGCTGTTTGGTCCCGACAGTGCCTTTCCGCATGGGGTAAAAACGCCCAAGGTATTAGCCAAAGGCGATATGGTACTGATAGACACCGGTTGTCGTTTGCATGATTACGTCTCAGACATCACCCGTTCATATGTGTTTGGCACGCCGACTGCGCGTCAGCGGGCTATTTGGGACTTAGAAAAAGCCGCCCAAGCGGCCGCCTTTCAAGCTGCCCAACTTGGGGAGGCGTGTGGGGCGGTTGATGATGCCGCGCGCGCCGTGCTCACAACCGCTGGCTTAGGACCTGATTATCAACTGCCAGGTTTACCGCATCGTACTGGCCATGGCATCGGGTTGGACATTCACGAATGGCCTTATTTAGTGCGAGGCAATACCACGCCATTGCAAGTTGGCATGTGCTTTAGCAATGAACCGATGATTTGTCTGCCAGGTGAGTTTGGGGTGCGTTTGGAAGACCACTTTTACATGACCGAGCAGGGGCCGCGTTGGTTTACCGAGCCTGCAGTTGCGGTGGATGATCCTTTCGGTTGGAGAAGTTAATTTTTAAAGGCAGATAGTTCATCTATAACGCTTTACCTTGCAAGGCCGCTGCTTATCGCCTGATAATAGCGGCTTTGCTGTTTTTAGGAGTGTCGCATGGAGTTGTGGGCGTTTTTCCAAGCTTTGATTATGGGCTTGGTGGAGGGGTTGACCGAGTTTTTACCAATCTCGAGTACCGGGCATTTGATTATCGTCGGCGATCTGATCGGTTTTGAGGACAAAGGCGAGACCTTTAAAATTGCGGTGCAGTTGGGGGCAATTTTAGCGGTGTTGTTTGAGTATCGTCAGCGCTTTGTTAGTGTCGCCGTGGGTGTTGTCAGCGATCAAAAAGCACAAAGGTTTGTGCTGAACCTGTTGATTGCGTTTTTACCGGCCGCCGTCATGGGGCTGTTGTTTTTAAAAACCATTGAAACCTATCTGTTTAATCCTATTTCGGTGGCAGCCATGTTGGTGATTGGCGGTGTGCTGATTATCTGGGCTGAGCGCCGCGAGCATGCGATCCGGGTTAAAGATGTCGATGACATGACTCCGCTGGATGCGATTAAAGTCGGCTTGGCGCAAATGTTAGCGCTGGTGCCTGGCACGTCGCGCTCGGGCGCGACCATTATCGGTGGTTTGTTTATTGGCTTAGATCGCAAAGTGGCTGCCGAGTTCTCCTTTTTCCTTGCTGTGCCAACCATGGTGGCGGCAACCGGCTACAAACTTTACAAGGCGCGTGAATTCTTAAATTTAGATGACATGGCGTTGTTTGCGGTCGGCTTTGTGATGGCGTTTTTCTCAGGCTTGCTGGCGGTGCGGACGTTAGTGCGTTATGTGTCAAACCATAGTTTTGAGATCTTCGGCTGGTATCGCATCGTGTTTGGCGGTTTGATCTTGGCCAGTTGGTATTTTGGCTGGGTCAGTTGGGATGTGCCGGCATAAGGGCATCTTGCTGGAAAAAAGCCGCAGTTGCGGCTTTTTTTAGGTCACCACCGCCGGTGGAGTCCATAGCGACGGCTGCTGGTTACTTTGTTCTTAACATTTCAAAGAAATGCGCGCGCGTGGTCTTAGATAAGAAGATAAAGAAAAACGAGGCGTAGGCATAAGAAATCAACGTTGCCCAAGCGGCGCCTTCAAGGCCAAATCGAGGGATCAGCAAGTAATTCAACAGGATATTAAGTAAAGCGCCAACGCCATGGCTGAGCATCGACAGCGGCTCGTTACCGGTTAAAATCAAGTGCTGGCTAATCAACGAGCGCACAAACACAAAACAACCAGCCCAGACGTGAATTTGCAGCACCAAGGTTGAGCCTGTGAATTTCTCGCCATAGGCAACTAACATGATCCAATACGCGCCTGCAGTCATGCCTATAGAAATCACCAGTGCCATGCCAAAAAACAGCAAACCACGGCGTCGTAACACGCGCAAATAGCCAGGCCAACTCTGCTGATGTGCTTTGAGCATTTCTGGATAATAACGTGCCGCTAGCGTGACCGGGATCACATACCAAAGTTCGGAAATACGCGCCACCGCTGTATATTGGCCCGCAGCGGCCACGCCCATCATGGCTTCAATCATCACGGTATCAATTTTTAGGTAAATGACCGACAACACCGCCGCAAGCCACAACCAGCTGGCTCTCTTGAGCATTTCCTTGGCATGCGTCAGGCTAAAATAACCAAAACTTAGAGCAGGTTGCGCTTTGCAGTAGTTGCGATACCAGCCATATTGCATCAAACCTGTGGCAAGAAATTCTAGGCCTACGATTAAGAATAAGAACTCGACGCCAAGACCGCTCCATAACCCCCAGATTCGGGCAGCTAGCGTGACGGTTGAGATCAGTACCTTGCCAAGCGCTACGGCGCGAAAATGACCGGCGACGTTTTGTTCGTACTCAAACAAGATAAAGCTGAAAAACGTTTGTAATACAAACAACAGGCTGATGGACCAAGGCCCTTGCTGGAAATAATGCGGATAAAAGGTGACAAAGCCCAGAATCATCAAGCCTGCACACAGCAATCCAGCCAGCAAGCGCAGCCAAACCGCAGTTTGAAGATACTGTTGGGTTTCCAAGGGGGTTGCGGCTTGGTGCGCCATCTTTTGCACCAAGTTGTTTAAGCCCAAGTTGGTCAGGGGCGCTAAAAACGCCAACCATACCATCACAACGCCATAGGTACCGAGCGCCTCTTCGCCTAACAGGCGCGCCACCATAAAGGTAATGATGGCGCCGGCTCCTAACCGATAAAAACGCTCGACTAACAAAATCAGCGAGCGCGAGCTTAACAGCTTAACGATGTTTGGCACGATGTTTAGCTTTGTAGCGTTTAATAAAACGGGTAATACGCCAGATGTATTGCAAGGTCATCGAATACACGACAAAGGCGGCTAAAAACAACAGCAACATGACCCCATCCGGCACCATCAGGTATTCACCAATGACGCCAATGGTGGCCAGCATGGAGGCCAGCGTGGCAATCGCCACCAGCGCTTGGCGAGAGTTCAACCCCAAGCGTAAGAAAATATGGTGCAAATGCTCGCGGTCGGCCATAAAGGGCGACTGGCCTTTGCGAATGCGGCGGATCATAATCGCGACCATATCCATCAACGGTACGGCGATGATCCAAAGCGCAGTGACAGGGCGGAAACTCGCCGATTCACTTTGTGTGCCGATGATAAGTAGCCAAATGACGGTCAGGCCAATGAGCATCGAGCCCGCATCCCCCATAAAGATTTTGCCTTTGCCTTTGCCGACTAAATCTAGGTTGAACAGCAAATAAGGGATTAACGCAAACACCAACACCATCGGCAACACAGCATAATCCAGCTGGCCACCGACGCTCATCATTAACGTGACAGAAATAAAGGTGACAGCACTTAAACTGCCGGCCAAGCCGTCGATGCCATCAATCATGTTAAAGGCGTTGATGGCTGCGATCACCGCAATCACGGTAAATGGAATACCGATGTAATAACCAAGCGTTAAGTGACCGTGGCCAAACAGGTTCCCTAAATCACCGACATACAATTTCAAGCCGTACATCATCACGCAGGCTATGATGGCTTGAACGATCAACCGCAGTTTGACGCTGAGATCAAAAAAGTCGTCAAAGACTCCAAGCACCACAATGGTGCCACCACAGAGTAGGTAATACCAATGGGTATCATGGGGCAAGCCAAACACCGACAGGGTGAGCGCGACGCCACAATACACCGAAATACCACCGATCAGTGGTACGGCGCCGACATGTTGTTTGCGGCCGGCAGGTTTATCTAACAGACCGATTTTATGGGCGATCGGGATCATTAAATTGATCACCAACAAGGTGATCATAAAGGTGGTGCTAAATAACAAAATATGTTCGTACATAACCAATTGAGCTCTTGGGCGTGCTATCGGCCGATTATAGGAGGTTTTATAAAAGCTTACTATGTCAGATACTTGCATAACTAGCGCGGAAGTGTCTCAATTTGCTGATTCTTTAGGCAATCGGTCGCTGCGCTTTGGCTTCTGCAAGGCTTGCCGTTGTCGGTACCGCGTTAGATTGCGTATGATGGCTTTATACCCACGGTGGGCGTGGAGGAGAAAATCAGTGCGATTGTTGATTGTGACCAACATGGGGCCAAAGCCTTCGGCTCCATTTCAAGGGCAATTTGTGCGTAATCAAGTGGATGCGTTAAGTGCACTGCACCCAGATTATTTTTGCATGACATGGCACAATGACAGCACATTGAATCGACTGCTGAAGTATCCGGTGTTGTGGCTACAGTTTGTTTGGCGTTATGTGTTAAGTCGGCAAACCTTTGACATTATTCACGTGCATTATTATTACCCGACGATTTGGCTGGCCTTGACGTATCGTTGGTTGAGAAACCCCAAGGTTCAGATTGTGGTCACGTTTCACGGCAGTGATATTTATCTGTATAAACCCGAATCGCGTCTTTATAAGTTTGCGGCGAAGTTTGTTAATCACAGCATTTTTACCAGCGATAGTTTAAAAGCGAAGTTTTTCCGCTCCGATATTGCAAGCAGCGTGTTGCCCGCAGGTATTCATCCGGTGTTTGCCAATGTTCAAGCCTTGGCCCCCTCAGAAAAACACTACGATCTGCTGTATGTCGGGACCATGGATCAGAATAAAGGGATGGATCGCCTGATTGAGTTACTTAAGCGTCAACCCTCGTTGCGAGTGGCGTTGGTCGGCGAAGGACCGTGGCGCGACAAAGTGCAGCAAGCCATCCTTGGTCGAGACAACGTGCAATTTTTAGGGGGGCAAAGTCCAGCCCAGTTGGCCGAGTTGTATCGCCACAGTCGTTGTTTTCTAAGTTTGTCCCGCAATGAATCCTTTGGCTTGGTGATGACCGAAGCGATGGCTTGCGGCACGCCCGTCATCGCGACTCTGACCGATGGCGCTAAGGCACAGGTGCGCGATGGTGACAATGGTTATAAAGTGGCGCAGGATAATGAGCAGGCGGTCGTCAGTATACTGGAGCAACGAATTCATCAGTTATTCAGTTTAAGCGACGCAGAGTACCAACAAATGCAACAAAGATGTCAGACCAGTGCCAAACCCTATTTGGTCACGTCTGTGGCATCTGTCCTGACTGAGTTGTATCAGTCGATTTCAGCCAAGGTGTAGGAGTACTTTCATGCAGCAACCCCCAATCGTGAATGTCGGTGGCATTGATGTCATGGCGTTTCGGGATATGCAGCAATTGGTCGAGTTTATTGTGCATGAGGATGGCAGCGTGTTTGCAGGCTCGGCCATCGCGATTAACCCAGAAAAGGTGATGAAAGCACAGCAAGACCCCGCCATCCGCAGCATGCTAAACGAGGCAGAAATTCGTTATGCCGACGGCATGGGCGTGGTCAAGGTGATGAAAAAGAAGTTAGGCCGAGATGTGCAACGTGTTCCTGGGTGTGAGACCTGGGAGGCGATTATGTATCGTGCAGCGGCAAAACAAGTGCCGGTGTTTTTAATTGGCGCCAAACCTGAGGTGTTGGCGCAAACCAAAGCCAAGCTTGAAGCGGCGGGCGCGCTTGTCGTTGGTGCTCAAGATGGCTACTTCAAAGATGAAGACGCACTGATAGCCCAAGTCAAAGCCAGTGGCGCCAAGATTGTGACTGTGGCTATGGGCTCACCTCGACAAGAGAAATTCATCCAAAAAGCCAAACCGTCCTTACCCGACTGTTATTTTATGGGGGTGGGTGGCACCTATGATGTGTTTACCGGCAATGTCCAACGCGCTCCTGCGCTTTGGTGCAAATTAAACTTGGAATGGGCCTATCGGTTATTATCCCAGCCAAGCCGGATCGGTCGACAGTGGAGTTTGGTCGAATACTTGTGGTTATATTTACGCGGAAAACTCTAACCTGCGAGATGCACAGAAGGATGTTGTTGTGACGGAACTTGCGACTGGCGATGCATTACCGCTTATAAGCGTGTATATGCCAACTTATAACCGTAGTAGCATGATGCATCGAGCCATCGCGTCTGTGTTAGCTCAAGATTATGCCAATTTTGAATTGCTGATTGTCGATGATTGCTCCAGTGACGATACCTGGCAGGTGTTAAATCAAACTTATGCGGACCATCCGCAGATCCGGCTGTTTCGACAAGAACGCGGGCAGGGCGCTTGTGCCGCCCGTAATTTAGCCATCAGAGCGGCGCACGGTGAATTTGTCACTGGCATTGATGATGACGATGAATTTCTGCCGCATCGCTTATCCAGTATGATGGCGGCCTACGACGATCAATATTCATGCGTCTGTACCAGTTATTTTTGGGATTACGGTTCGGTACGTAAGCAGCTGTATGCTGAGTCGAAAATTGTTCGCTTACCCGAAGTGCTGGATGTGCACTGCTTGTCCAATCAGGCCTTGGTACGAACCAATCGCATGCTTGCACAAGGTGGCTTTGACGAGACGCTGGCGGCATTTCAAGATTACGATATGTGGTTGCGAATGGTGGCCGCCTATGGCCCGGCACTGCGTTTGGCGGATGCCAGTTATGTGGTGCATGTCGGTCATGAACTCGGTCGGATCACCACATCACCAAAACGCTTAAACGCCCAAGCGCAGTTTGTTGAAAAACATCGACCACTGATGAACGAACGCAATCTCAAAAACCAAGCGTTTTACCGTAAAACCATGCTGCAAGAGCCGATGTCGTTCGGCGAACTGCTGGTTGCGATGCGTTATGGCTTGGTCGAAACCAAGGTACGTTATTACCTAAAACACCGCATGCAATGGTTTATTCGTATTCGCAAGCAATTGCTCAACAAGGGTATTAAAGGGCTGTTCTCACAAAAATGACCAATGATTCTTACGCACACGATCCCGCAAACCCCGTTCACCAAGTATGGCTTGTGGTCAAACGCAGCTGGCTGTGGTTATTGGTCGCAGCGGCTTTAGGCGTTGTCCTTGCGCTGTACTTGCAAAAACAGCAGCAGCCACAAGCGTTTGCCAGTGCCAATTTCAGTTTGAATCCCGCCCGTGTGCAGTATCTGTCTAGTTTGTATAGTCAAATGCCGGCGAATAGTACCTTGTTGCTGGGGGCGCTAGAGGTCGATGAAGTGTCACGGTTTACCGTGATGTTGGATACCGCCTCGCTTTGGCAGCAGGTATTTACGCAGCCGTCTATCTGTGAATTGGCGACACTGTGCGCAAAAAATGCCGACGATATAGCACGCTTGACGACCTACTGGCGCCCACGGGTGCAGTTTGAGCATAAACGGCGTGGCAATTTAGTCTTTGTAAAGGTGCGAGCGGATGACGCCGAGCAGGCGAAACGCATGTTGTTAGCTGTGGTGCAACAGGCTGAGGCGCTTGAATTGGCTCAAAAACTTCAACAGAGCGAAGCTCAGATCGTCAGTCTTGAACAAAGCGTCGCCAAGGCATCGTCAGTCGGAGAACGCACCGAGTTAACCGCACTGCTGGATAAAGCGCAAGCGATAGCCAGTTTGTGGCGTCAGCAAACCTACCATGCCATGGTGTTGGTGGGGGAGGTGCAAGTCAAACCCGCCAAAGCGCGCTCTGGACTGTTTATCGGGGTTGTCGGTGGACTATTGGCTGGCTTGTTCGGGGTGATTGTCGCATTGGTGGTTGTGCGTCGATGAAATGGCTAAAGGCGGTCGATCCCGTCATTATGCTGATGTGCACCACCTATCTACTGGTGGATGCAATCAATGGTTTCTTGTTGCAAAAAGGCTTGCCTGGTGGTGGCCTTTCGGTGGCATTTAAAGGGCTATTATTGGTGCTGATGGGCTATCAATTGGCGCTTTATCAGCGATTGTCCTTGGTGGTGGCCTTAACTCTGTTTCTGCTGTTTTTGCTTGGCCCTAGCTATAGTTTGTTGCTCACCGGTAACTCAGCCAGCTTTGGTTATGATCTGAGCATGGCATTGAAGTTGATTTCCCCGTTGATTGCGACTCTCTATTTTGCTGATTTAGTTCGACGTGACCGCTTATTTGCGATGACGGCGCTGCATTGGTGTATGGCGGTCGGTGCCAGTGTGATTGTGTTAAACATGGTGCTGGGACGGCTGGGCTTTGGTTTTACCGCGTATTTGCCGAACGACTTTTTTGATGATTTAAACCTAGGGACGAAAGGTTTTTTCAAAGCCACCAATGAAGTATCGGCGCTCTTGCTGGTGTATACCGCCTATTGGCTGGGCTATAGCTGGTTATGGCGTCGTCGCTGGTATCCAATCGTCATTATCCTCGCGTTATTTTGCTCCTCGTCCATGTTAACCAAAACGGGAAATGCCGGTGTTGTGTTGTTAGTTGTGTTGGTGCCACTGCTGGCGAGTGCACAGTACTGGCAAACCAAAACGACCTTGTTGGCCAGCGCTGCGGTACTGGCCTTGGCCTGTGTTGTCGGCATTGTGTCGTTTTGGCCAACCATTGTGGCGCACTTTCCGGATAAACTGTGGTTGTCCTACCAGCAAAATGGCTTGTTAGGCTTGTTGTTATCAAGCCGTGATCTGTTCGTGGCGGATAATCTGTTGGTCGCTGAACGGCATTTTTCCGAGTGGCACCGGTTGTTTGGGATTGGAACCACCGGGCTTGATTTATATAGCAGCAAAGCCTTGGCTGAAATTGATCCTGCGGATGTATTCATCTGGTTTGGTCTGCCTGGTTTCGCTTGGTGTTTGTGTTGGTTTGCGGTGGTGCTTCGCAGTTCAGTCCAGTATTTTTGGCAACAACCCGCCACCATGTTGGCTGCGCTGGTGCCGCTAAATGGGTTGTTATTTTTGGTGTCATTGTTGGCAGGGCATGTAATGACGTCGGGTATGTTGTGGATCCCATGGGGCTTACTCAACGGTAGTTTAATGTTGTGGTACGTGGAGAAACGGCATGTGGCGGGGTGATTTTGCGCAGAAGTTAATGAACAATACGGTTGCGCAGGCGCTTAATTTTGGTAGCCGATGGTTGTTAAATTTGGCGGTGGCTCGGCATTTGTCTGAGCATGAATTTGGCGTGTTTAGTCTGATTTACATGTTAGCAAACCTGTGGTTACCAACCTTGGCGTTTGGTGCCAATGTGTTTCTTATCCACGAAACGGCCAAAAAACGGGATATTGGCGAGCTGGTCCGCTCCTTTGTATTGACCTTTTGGGTCAGCGTGCTGGCGGTGGTCGGTTTACTGGTTTATCAAGCATTGGCCGTGGAACCTTTGCCGTTGCAGCTGTATCTCTTAGCGCTGCTGGTGGGGTTGTTGTGGGCATTATCGCAGCAAATTTATGCTTACCTCAAAGGCGCACAGCAATTCAAAGCGGAATTGTATGGCCAGTTGTTGTCGGCCTTCTTTATGATTTTGATGGCGGTAGTGGTCGTGGCGGGTATGCTCGAATCAACATCGACAGTGATGGCATGTATTGCTGCGGTATCCCTTATTCCGTTATGCCATGGGTTACATCTGATTGCCCCTGAGCTTAAACAGTGTGCCGCCAATACAAACAGCCGTCAGGTGTCATGGACCATGGTGAAACAACGGATTAGTTATGCGTGGCATGATGTTTTTGCGATTTATCTTACCAATATTCCGTTTGTGTTTTTGTCGATGTTCTCGACCTTGGCGGCCCTTGGGGCATTTCGAAAATCTTTTGTGTTGTTTATGCCGGTGACTTTATTGCCAGTGGTGTTTTCGCAAGTGTTATTATCGCGCCTTAGCAGTATTCGAGAGCCCCAGCAACGCTTAGTACAATTCAAACGTATATGTCTGCTGACCTTTCCTGTGCTGACATTACCTTATGTCGCATTGGCGCTGCTCAATCCATGGTTATATCCTTTCTTGCTCAATGAAGCACTGCAACCGCAGATGGCGATCATTTGTTATTTTGTGGTGGCGACGCTGTGGCTCACTTTAGTCAAAACTTATGCAGAAGTCTGGTTGACCTCGCTGGGCTTTAATCATTGGCGAGCCTTGGTGGTATCTAGCGTGGCGATAGCCTGCAGTGCGGTCTATTTGATGGTGAATCATGCGCTGACGGCCGAGGTTGCCGCATGGATTTTCTTTGGTGGTAATGCGGTTGCAGTGGTGGTGATGGCTGCCTGTGGTATTCCGGCTTACCGACGTTATGCGGCAAGCCAGCACGCTCAAAACAGCAGCCCATAATCGCAGCCTGAGGTGCGTTCAGCTGGGCGGGCAAGTTCGCGCTGTCCTGCGGTACGGCGATTCAAAGACACAAAAAAGCCAGTCAGTAGACTGGCTTTTTTACATTGGGCGTTTGGTCGCGTATCAATTAGCCAACCACATTGATGAGAGTTTTGCCATCAAAGCTAAGGCCTGCAAAGGCTTTGTGCTTAACCAGAATCACGATGATATCGGCTTTGATCCCATCCTCGACGCTGACCAATTGTGCTTTGCTATTAAGCTTGTTGGTCGACTCCACGTTAGGTTCAACCGCCAACACTTTGCCATCGTAAGCATCGGCCAGTTTATTGACGATATGCAAGGCTGGTGATTCGCGCAGGTCGTCGATATCCGGTTTAAACGCTAAACCAAAACAGGCGACCGTGGGTTTGTTCAGGTTGTGATTGGCCACCGCAGACAAAATCTTACTTAAGACCCACTCAGGTTTATGGTCGTTGACTTCGCGTGCGGTGCGAATGATCCGTGCTTGCTCTGGTGCGGAATGCACGATAAACCATGGGTCAACAGCAATACAGTGACCACCAACACCTGCACCAGGCGTGAGAATGTTGACGCGCGGATGGCGGTTTGCCATGCGGATCAATTCCCAAACATTGATGTTGAGTTTGTCACAAATCAAAGACAATTCATTGGCAAAGGCGATATTGACGTCACGGAATGAGTTTTCAGTCAATTTTGACATCTCGGCGGTGCGAGCATCCGTTTCTAACAATTCACCTTGCACGAAGGTACGGTACAATTCTTTGGCTTTTTCAGAGCACGATGGGGTTAAGCCGCCGATGATCCGGTCATTAGAAATTAATTCTTGCACAACTTTGCCGGGTAAAACACGCTCAGGGCAGTAGGCGACGTGAATATCAGGAGACGCGGAATCAGTTGGTAAGGTCAAATCTGGCCGAACTTCTTTGATCCACTTACACATCGCTTCCGTGGTGCCCACTGGGCTAGTGGATTCCAACACGACCAAATTGCCTTTAACCAACACTGGCGCAATCGATTTGGCCGCTGCTTCGACGTAAGTTAAATCGGGCGATAAATCGTCATGAAACGGTGTAGGGACAGCAATCATAAATGCATCAGCGGCTGTTGGCTTTAATTGCGCCGACAAATAACCATTGGTCACGGCCGCGTGCACCAGCGAATCGAGGTCTGGTTCGATGATGTGGATTTTGCCTTGATTAATGGTATCGACTGCGTGTTGATTCACGTCGACACCGAGGACGCGAAGTTTTCTTGAAGCCAACATGGCTGCCGTAGGTAAACCGATATAACCTAAACCGATGACTGAAACAGTCTGAATCATAGCGTCACTCCAATTGCTTGCTATTTTTTTGATATAGTACCACAGCTTAGCCGAAGTTCAGCGGCCGCTGCATCATGTTTGGCATTTTTTACGACGTTAACTGAAGACTACCTGAATGTGGTCTGATGAGTGAACTGGATGAGTAAGGACTCCGTGTGAAAGATTTTATCGAACCCTTTTTGTATCCGCATAATTTGTTTTTGATTGGCTTGGTTATCGCGGCAATTCGATACAAAAAATGGGGCTTGTGGCTGTTAGTCGGTTGGTTTTATGCCTTTGGTAATGGCTGGGTGGCGAATCAAGTTCGAGCCTGGTACAGCTCCGAGATCAGTCAAGTGCAGGTGCCCACCGATTTTCGTGGCGATTTTGTGGTACTGGGCTGCGGTGGGGATGCAGTAAGTTTGCCGGATTGTGCTAAAAGCCGCTTAGACCAAGTCGCAAATGCGGCCAGTGCAAGGTTAGACCCGCTGACGATCCATATGACAACCTTGTATTGTCAGCCATATTTGACGTATTTACGCAGCAAAGTGCCGGCGCATGTGCAACTGAATTGCTTGTACGGTGGTGAAACGACTTACCATGAGTTTTACAACTTGGATCAGCGGTTGGACCATGCCAAATCGTATGTGTTTGTTACCAGCGATTACCATGCATTTCGGGTACATCAACTAGCGAAAGCCTATGGCTTTGAAGCAACCACAGTGGCCGCTTTGAGTTCGACCTTTCGCCCAGTCAATTGCCGAGCTAGCTGTTTTTTAACCGTCAATCTGTCGAATTTTGATTTGTTCGCCAAGTTAACCGCAGAGTTTTCGAGTTACGCGACCTACCAAGCGACGGCGCGGTGGACGAATTGGTATAAAACACCACCGGTGTCGGCAAAATAAAACAGCCAGGCGATTGCCTGGCTGTCCTCGTTCATCACCTGTAAGCGAAATTTATTACTTGCCGCCGCGGGCAATAATTTCTTGCGCCATTAAATCCGCCACTTCATTGGTCGGTTTGCCTTCGGCATCGGCGCGAGCAAACAAATCAATCAAGGTGTCATAGATAGCCAACACTTTTTGGGTGGATTCGTCTTTGTTGTAACCCTCAGGACGGATCTCTAAGGCGACGTTGATGATACCGCCCGCATTGATCACGTAGTCCGGAGCATACAAAATGCCTTTGTCACGCAGCAATGCGCCGTGACGGGCTTCTTTCAGTTGGTTATTGGCACAACCAGCAATAATTTTGACTTTAAACTGGTCAATGGTTTGCTCATTCACCGTTGCACCTAAAGCACAAGGTGCATAAATATCAGCATCCACAGCGTAGATATCATCTAAGCCCACAGCCGTTGCACCAAATTGTTCGACCGCGCGTTGTACGGCCGCTTGGTTAATGTCGGTGACGATTAATTTGGCGCCGTCTTTGTGCAAATGTTCGCACAAATAAAATCCAACACTACCAAGACCTTGTACAGCAACCACTTTACCTGTTAAGTCGTCGCTGCCGAATTTGTGCTTCGCTGCAGCTTTAATGCCGCGATAGGTGCCCAGTGCTGTAAATGGACCTGGATTACCGCTTTTTCCCTCTAAACCCGCGACATAAGGCGTCTCTTGGCCAACAATTGAAATATCGTGGCAGGTGATGTTGACGTCTTCGGCTGAAATGTAACGGCCGCTTAACGAATGAACATAGCGGCCAAATTGACGAAACAGCGCTTCAGATTTAATGGTCTTGGCATCGCCGATGATCACCGCTTTACCGCCACCAAGCGGTAAGCCTGCCATCGCATTTTTGTAGGTCATACCGCGCGATAAACGCAGTACGTCGACCAATGCATCTTCATCGGCTGCGTAGTCCCACATGCGGCAACCGCCACAGGCTGGACCTAATGCCGTGCTGTGGACCGCGATGATGGCTTTTAAGCCGGTTTCTTTGTCGCTGCAATAAACGACTTGTTCATGGTGGTCAAATTCTGGGTGATTGAAAAAAGCCACGTGTTGGTCTCCGATTTTTTTTGTAGGGCGTCAGCGGTGGACACGCTGCGATTGGGCATTTTTGGCGGGCGGAATTTATCAAATTCGCCACCGTGATGCCACAGCTTCGCTGAAATATTCAGAGGTCTGTCCAGTGAATTGTCGACAATTTAAGTTGATAGTTGCCTCACGGCGCAATGTCGCTTAGAGTGCTGTTTTTCTGTAAGAGGTAGTGATGACTCAACCAATTAACGCCATGGCGACAGCGCCAACTGACTGGGTGCGCCAGCAGTATTTAAAAGCCACGCAATTTTTAGCTGACATGGGCATTGTGACCGATAATGTCGCCCTCGAAGAGTCGCGTTATTTACCGGATACCTTGTCGATTTGGAAACTCAATAGCCTCGACAAATCCAGTTATTGGGTGTTGAGTTGTGATCAAGTGGTCGATGCTTTGCCTGCGTCGGTAGCAGCGGATGCTAAAGCCGCAGCCTTGAACTTTTCCATGCGTTGGCAGATGAAAGCCGCACAATTACAAGATGTTGCAACAGATGACAGCGCCAAGCAGCAAGCCATTGCGATGGCCGATTTCGCAGAGTTTGTCTATAGCCTGTGCCAACAAGAAAAATTGTGGGGATGAGCCAGAGCTGTTAGCTCTCGTACGCATTCATCGATAAAAAACGCAGCCGAAGCTGCGTTTTTTTATCATCGGTCTTGGTGCCTGCCAGCCATCCGGTATGGACACACTGAGACAGGCACTGTCGCCGTGGCTTTGCATTATTCGATAAAGTACCAATAGCCCAAATTGATAAGGCCTGTCAGCGTCTCTAACCGTTCTGGGCTAGACACAAAGTGCAGCACTTGCTCAGTATTGAGTATCGTGTGCTCGGTCAGCAGTTGCACGGTCACAATCTCAGTTGCAGGCACGCGAATTGTCATGCCATTTATAAACAATTGAATATCTGCATCGGCGTCAGCTTGGTGATACATGCAACGTAAGCCGCCAAGTCGCTGCAATACGGAGCCTTCTTCTAAGTACTCGGCGATTTCATCGGCTTGGTAATGTGGGTCGGGTTCGGTTGCATCAAGTTCATGTTTGGCATGGCTGATGTAGTTACCAAAATAGCTGGCAAGTAACTGAGGATTGTCGACAAGACCGCGCAATAATGTTTGCACCTGCGATAGGTCTTGCTGGGTTATGCGACCGATCTCGGTGCTTGGTGCGCGGCTCGGATCGCTATAACGCTCGCCTTGAATTTCATGCTCAATCAGATAGTCGGCTAAACCGGTCAACAGGTCTTTCTGGGCTGGTGCGCGAAAGCCTACCGAGTAACTCATGCTTTCATCGATAGAGATCCCATCGTGTGGGCATCCTGGTGGGATATAGAGAATATCACCAGGCTCTGTGATCACATCAATGCAATCAACAAAGGGGCTAATTTGCAGTAAGCGAGGGTGAGGGCAGTGTTGCTGTAACGATGCATCGGGCATGCCGACACGCCAATGACGTTTGCCTTTCCCTTGGATGATAAACACGTCGTACTGATCCAAATGCGGGCCGACACCACCACCTGGCGTGGAGTAACTCACCATCAAGTCATCGATGCGCCAATTCGGGATAAAACGAAACGGTTCAATCAGTTGAGCGGCTTCAGGATGCCAATGATCAACCGCTTGGACTAACAGGGTCCAATTGCTTTCACCCCATTCGCTGTATTCTTCAAACGGCCCTGTTTCGAGCATCCATTCGTGGTCATCACGAGCCACAATCCGCGATTCGACGTCGTCTTCTGCGGCTAAGCCGGCCAATTCATCTGGGGTTAGCGGATCTTGAAAATTGGCAAAACCAGCCTTGATGAGCAATGGCTTTTTTTGCCAATACTCGGCCATAAACTGGTCAAGGGTCAGTTCGTTTAAATTTAATTGGTACATATCAGCTCCTTTGAGCCAAAAAGGGTGGCTAAGCCACCCTTTACGCAAAATACACCTAGGTTTAGTTGAGGCTATCAACTAACGCAACAGCGGCACCGATGTAGCTGTCAGGACGGAAGGTTTTCAGTTCAGCTTTGACAGAGTCTGGCAGTTCCAGCGTGTCGATGAATTGATACAGATCAGCTGGCGTGATGCGTTTCCCACGTGTTAACTCTTTCAGTTTCTCGTATGGCTTTTCGATACCGTAACGGCGCATCACCGTTTGCACAGGTTCAGCTAACAATTCCCAGTTGGCATCAAGTTCGTCGAGTAAGTTTTTCTCGTTGACTTCTAGTTTGCTGATGCCTTTTAACGTGGCGTGGTAGGCAATTAAGGTGTAACCAAAACCAACGCCTAAGTTACGAAGCACGGTGGAGTCTGTTAAATCGCGTTGCCAACGAGAGACTGGCAACTTGCTGGCCAGATGTTGGAAAATGGCGTTCGCCACACCCAAGTTCCCTTCGGAGTTTTCAAAGTCGATTGGATTGACTTTATGCGGCATGGTGGATGAACCAATTTCGCCTGCGATGGTTTTTTGTTTGAAATGCCCCAAGGCGATGTAACCCCAAACGTCACGATTGAAGTCAATCAGAATGGTGTTAAACCGAGCCACAGCATCAAACAATTCAGCGATGTAATCATGAGGTTCAATTTGCGTGGTGAATGGGTTCCAGGTCAGGCCTAAGGTAGTGACAAAGCTTTTTGAAATCTCATGCCAGTTGAGTTGTGGATAGGCCGACAAATGCGCATTGTAGTTGCCGACGGCGCCGTTGAATTTGCCCAACATCTCAATGGCTGCAATTTGATCACGTTGGCGCTTAAGGCGCACGTAGACGTTTGCCATTTCTTTGCCTAACGTGGTTGGAGACGCCGGCTGACCGTGCGTACGCGCCATCATCGGCACTGTTTTGTAGCGAACAGCTAATTCTTTAATCGCTGTTAACAGTTGATCGCAAAGTGGCAATAACACCTGTTGGCGTGCGTCCGTTAACATCAAACCATGGGATAGGTTATTGATGTCTTCTGAGGTACAGGCAAAGTGGATAAATTCGCTGATCGCCGCTAACTCGGCATTGGCTGCCACTTTTTCCTTTAACAGATATTCCACGGCTTTAACGTCGTGATTGGTGGTGCGTTCGATTTCTTTAACTCGCTCCGCATCTGCCAAGGAGAAGTTATCGACAATGCTATCCAATAGCGCGTTTGCTTCGGCGCTCAACGCAGGTACTTCTGCGATTTCGGCGATAGCGGCCATTTGTTGCAACCAACGGACTTCGACCGTCACGCGGTATTTAATCAGGCCGTATTCACTAAAAATGTCACGCAGTTCTGTGGTGCGGCTACCGTAGCGGCCGTCAACCGGAGAAATGGCGGTTAACGCGTTGAGTTCCATGTCGATTCCTCAAGAAGTTTTAAGTTGCTGTAATACGGCGGAGATTTCTTGCAATAACGCTTTACGGTTGAGCAAGAAATGATAACGACGACCACCCGCTTGGCGCCACAAAACGGCGCCACGGACGGCGGCTAGTAATAAAGCGCGAATTTTTTGCTGGACTGCGGTTTGTTTTAATTGGTCGGGTGAGCCCGCCACCTGAATTCGGTTACCAAGCGGGCTGATGTGCTCCACATAAATATCCGCAATGCTTGCGATTAGCGTGTCGTCAGTAATTTGAAAATGTTGCAGCTGTTGCTGCAGCCGCTCAATGCGCCGGCCAATAGCTTGTTTGACATCTGCATTGGCGCTTAAGGCTTTTTCTAGGATCAACACCGCCATGCCATAACGGGTGATCTCGACGTCTTTGACGCCGTTGCAGGTCAGCTGTTGTTGCAAAATTTTATAGCCATTTTGCAAGTTGCGCAGTTGACCACCGTAGATATCGATCGCATCGGTTGGATTTTGCTCGGCGATACTTTGCAAACAAGTCGCAATATCACGTGGTGACGTGATCTCACCGCGAGCAATGGCTTGAACTTGTGAAATTGCTTGGGCGATGGCGGCAAGCGCCATCACTTGAACATGAATAGATGGCTGCATCAGACGATTGCCTCATCAATAATGGCTCCACCTAAACACACTTCGTTTTGGTAGAACACAGCGCTTTGACCTGGAGTAACTGCTTTTTGGGCCTCATCAAACATGATTTCAATGCGATCCGCACCAAGATAACGCAAGGTGCATGGGATGTCGGTTTGACGATAACGGGTTTTAACGGTCAGACGTGTACCATCGGCAGGGCCTTTGCGGTCGACCCAATGCAATTGTGTCGCGGTTAAACCTCGGGAAAATAACTCGGGGTGCTCGCCGCCTTGTACCACAATCAACCTGTTGTTGATGAGATCTTTACGCACGACGTACCAAGGCTCTTCACTGCCAGTTTTGGTACCACCAACACCTAAGCCTTTACGTTGACCTAAGGTGTGATACATCAATCCCTCATGGCGACCGATCACACGGCCATCTAGCGTGCAAATATCACCGGGTTGTGCGGGGAGATACTTTTGCAGGAAATCTTTAAATTTGCGTTCCCCGATAAAACAGATACCGGTGGAATCTTTTTTGTTATGAGTGATCAAACCCTGTGCTTCGGCAATGGCTCGCACCGCTGGTTTTTCAAGATGCCCCACAGGGAACAGGGTTTGAGCCACATGCTGTTCTGCCAAGGTGTACAAGAAGTAGCTTTGATCTTTATTGGTGTCTAAGCCGCGAAGCAGTTGCCAGTGACCGTCTTCAAAACGTCGTTGTACATAATGGCCAGTGGCAATGTAGTCTGCGCCTAACGCCTCGGCAGCAAATTCTAAAAACGCTTTGAATTTGATTTCTTTATTACACATGATGTCTGGGTTTGGAGTGCGACCGGCTTTGTATTCCGCAAGAAAATACTCAAACACATTGTCCCAGTATTCAGCCGCAAAGTTCACTTTGTGCAATTTGATGCCGAGCGTGTCACAGACCTGTTGTGCGTCTTTTAAATCCTCAGCAGCGGCACAATACTCCGAGTCATCATCTTCTTCCCAGTTCTTCATGAACAGGCCTTCGACCTGGTAACCTTGCTGCTTTAACAAGTAAGCAGAAACGGAAGAATCTACGCCGCCGGACATACCGACGATGACTTTTTTGCTGCTGTTTTCGGACATCGGACTCTCGTTACAGGAAAAACACGGCGGCGGATTGTATCACAATGTTTGAGAAAACGCGTAGCCAGCGCATCTACAAGGTTAAGTGTGGTTTAGTCGATACCAGCAAGCAAAAGCTAGACTCCAGATTGTGCTCTGGTGATTAAGCAAGCGTGACGACGTCCTCGATAAACGACAATGGCAGCATGGCACCTGCTTGATAACGCTGGATCGCATCGACCACCAAAGGGCTGCGAGGTGGTAGTTCATGGGACAACAACTCATCCAGCGTTAACCAATGCAGCCCCAGAATATCAGGGTCCAGAGGTTGATAGGCCAGTGGCAGGGTTTGGGGCTGGAACACAAAGTTGACACGAACATAACGATGCTGGGCCGCTGTTAATAATTGCGACAAGCCAAGCCAGCCTTGAGGGGCAAGAATTAACCCTGTTTCTTCATGCAATTCGCGACACACCGCCGTGTTTAAATCTTCATTTGCCTCGACGTGGCCAGCCGGCTGATTTAAAACGCGTCTGCCAGACACCTTGTCGATTTCTTCAACAAATAAAAATTTTTGCTGATGCACCACAATCGCTGCGACAGTCAAATGCAAAAAACTTCGATCCATTGGCCACCTTTGCTGAAAGAATGTAAGTGGTCAGTCCAGTTTCGGATATCACCGTTGCCTTTGACCATGTAAACTCAGGCTAATTTTTACACCAGAAGCAATGATGCTGGCAATTTGTCTGACCAATTTTGCGAAAAGCAACAGGACTGGCTACAAACAGCTGCATCAGACTGATACACTGCGGCGCCTTTGAAACATCCGTGATTGACTACGGATTTGACGTCATCTTCAAGCAACAGGACATGATATGACCACTGAAAATTCAACCATTATCTGGACCATTACTGACGAAGCGCCTGCGCTGGCGACTTATTCGTTACTGCCTATCGTACAAGCATTTTCAAGTGCAGCAGGTATTTCGGTCGAAACGCGCGATATTTCGTTAGCTGGCCGCATTTTGGCTGTATTTCCTGAATTTTTAACCGATGCGCAACGCCAAGCCGATGATTTAGCAGAATTGGGTGAATTGGCAAACCGTCCGGACGCCAACATCATTAAGTTACCCAACATTTCTGCATCGGTTCCGCAATTAAAAGCGGCCATTAAAGAATTGCAAGACAAAGGCTTTGCCTTACCAGATTACCCTGAAGAACCAAAAACTGACGCGGAAAAAGATGTCAAAGCGCGCTATGACAAAATTAAAGGGTCGGCAGTAAACCCTGTGTTGCGTGAAGGAAACTCGGATCGCCGCGCTCCGTTGTCGGTCAAAAACTACGCCCGTAAGAATCCACATTCGATGGGTGCTTGGTCGAAAGATTCTAAATCACACGTTGCTCACATGAGCCATGGCGATTTTTACGGTTCAGAGCAGTCTGTGACTGTTGCTGACGCTGGTGCTGTGAAAATTCAATTGGTGAAAGCCGACGGCTCTGTGCAAGTGCTGAAAGAGAAGACCAGTTTAAAAGCCGGTGAAGTGATTGATGCAGCCGTGATGAGTAAAGCTGCATTGCGTGACTTTTTAGCTCGCGAAATTGCAGATGCCAAAGCGCAAGGTGTGTTGTTCTCTGTGCATTTAAAAGCCACCATGATGAAGGTATCAGACCCTATCATGTTTGGTCATGTGGTCACTGTATTCTTCAAAGATGTGTTTGAAAAACATGCTGCGACCCTAGCAACCTTGGGTGTTGACGTCAACAACGGTTTTGGTGATTTGCTGAGCAAAATCCAACAGTTACCAGACGCCGAACGTGCGGCTATTGAAGCAGATATCCAGGCGGTCTACGCCAACCAACCAGGTTTGGCGATGGTGAACTCTGATAAAGGTATTACCAATTTAAACGTGCCAAGCGATGTGATCATCGACGCATCGATGCCTGCGGCAATCCGTAGTTCAGGTCAAATGTGGAATGCTCAGGGTAAGTTGCAAGATACCAAGTTCACCATTCCAGATCGTTGTTATGCTGGCGTGTACCAAGAAACGATTAATTTCTGTAAAGCCAATGGTGCTTTTGACCCGCGCACCATGGGTTCAGTCCCAAATGTGGGCTTGATGGCGCAAAAAGCGGAAGAATACGGTTCACACGATAAAACCTTTGAAATTCCAGCCGCTGGCACAGTGCAAGTGTTGGATTTACAAGGTGCGGTACTGATGAGTCATGCGGTTGAAGCTGGTGATATCTGGCGCATGTGCCAAACCAAAGATGCCCCTATCCAAGATTGGGTCAAACTAGCGGTTAACCGTGCCCGTTTGTCAAACACCCCTGCGGTGTTCTGGTTGGACTCAAACCGAGCGCACGATGCACAGATCATTCAAAAAGTGCAAACCTACCTCAAGCAGTACGATTTAACCGGTTTAGATATCCAGATTATGTCGCCTGAAGCCGCCACTCGTTTTAGTTTAGAGCGAATGAAAGCCGGTCAAGACACGATTTCTGTCACAGGCAACGTGCTGCGCGATTACTTAACTGACTTATTCCCAATTCTTGAGTTAGGTACCAGCGCGAAAATGTTGTCAATTGTGCCACTGATGAACGGCGGTGGTTTATTTGAAACAGGCGCAGGTGGTTCAGCACCAAAACATGTTGAACAATTTGTCGAGGAAAACCACTTACGTTGGGATTCACTGGGTGAGTTTTTGGCGCTTGCTGCGTCGTTGGAGCATTTAAGTGTCGTAACAGGCAATGCAAGTGCCAAGGTTCTGGCGGATGCGCTGGATGCTGCGACGGGGTTGTTCTTGGACAACGACAAGTCACCGACACGCAAAGTAGGTCAATTAGACAACCGTGGTAGCCATTTCTACTTGGCTATGTACTGGGCGCAAGCGCTGGCGGCACAAACCGTGGATGCAAGTCTAGCCACACGTTTTGCTCCTGTTGCAAAAGCGATGACGGAACAAGAACAGACCATCGTGCATGAATTAAACAGCGTGCAAGCCCGCGCTGTCGATATCGGTGGTTACTACCGTCCTGACTTTGCTAAAGCCAGTGCCGCGCTGCGTCCAAGTGCAACGTTAAACCAAGCGATTGCATTGCTGTCTTAACAGCGTTGTGATGCTTAAACCAACCGGCGACGACGTTCGCCGGTTTTTTTTTGCTCAAGCCATAAAGCGCGGACGGTGAGGATAAATCGCAGTTTCTGGATTTCGTGTCATCGGCGTTACAAGCGGCGGCATGAGCTGCGGCTAACAGACCAACAAGGCCATGCGAGAAGCGAGGCAATAAACAAATAGTTATGTTGTTTTAGAAAAACAAAAACGGTCTTGACTGTCATGGATGGGGGGAGTCAAAGACCGCTTATGGTGATTGCAGTGCAACGTCAGCTTATTGTGCTTGTTCGTCTTCGGGCACCGAAATATTCACTGCATGTAGGCCTTTCGGACCTTCCGATAATTCGAAGGTAACATCTTGGCCTGCTTTTAGGGTTCGGTATCCATCCATGTTGATAGTAGAGTAGTGTGCGAAGATATCTTCGTCACGACCGTCTTCACGAATAAAACCGAATCCTTTGGCGTTATTGAACCACTTCACTTTACCAGTAGCCATACTACATACTTCCTTCTCTTAGTTAGCTAAAATCTGTATTCTACAACTGAGCTGTACGGCATCAAGCAGCCCCAAAGGTTACTGTAGATAATTTGTGCAGCGAGTCAAGTATTTTAGGGAAGTAAGACCTGTTTAAATCAGTTCAACATCCTTTGATGGATAGATAAGGCGTGGCTATAGTTTATGAGTGGCACTAAATTTGGGCAGGATGGTTCAACGCAGTTCGATGATGTGGCAGAACTTGTACGTCAACGCACTGAGCCTCCAGCCATGTACAAAGTTATTTTGCATAATGATGATTATACGCCGATGGATTTTGTCATCGATGTGTTGACCAAGTTCTTCAATATGCAATACGAAAAAGCCAGTGAAATCATGTTGCAAGTGCATTATCAAGGCTCTGCGGTGTGTGGCATTTTTACCGCAGGTATTGCTGAGACCAAAGTTCATCAGGTGTCTGAATATGCCCGGGAGCATGAGCACCCGTTGTTATGCACGATGGAACGTGCGTAAACAAGGGCAGGGTTAGCAAGGTGAGGAGTCGTGCATGTTAAATAAAGATCTTGAATTAACGCTTAATCTTGCGTTTCGTTTTGCTCGTGAGCGTCGTCACGAGTATATGACGGTGGAGCATCTGCTGTTGGCATTGTTGGATAACCCGGCAGCTGGCGATGCGCTTCGAAATTGTGGTGCTGTGCTGGAAAAGTTGCGAACCGATCTCGCATCCTTCATTGATGCGAGCACGCCAGTGATTCCAGACGGCGAGCTGGATCGAGATACCCAGCCGACGCTTGGCTTTCAGCGAGTGCTGCAACGAGCCGTATTCCATGTGCAATCGTCCGGTAAAACGGAAGTCACAGGAGCCAATGTGTTGGTGGCGATTTTTAGCGAACAAGAATCTCAAGCCGTCTACTTATTGAAAAAAGCTGACATCAGTCGCTTAGACATCGTGAATTTCATCAGTCACGGTGTGTCCAAAAACGATAAATCAGAACATTCTGACAAGTCATCGGCCGATGAAAATGGCGAGATGACCATTGAAGATAATAAGTATCTGGAAAATTTTACCTCCAACCTCAACGTACTGGCGAAGAACGGCCAAATCGATCCTTTAGTCGGTCGAGATACTGAATTAGAGCGCACCATTCAAGTGCTTTGCCGCCGTAAGAAAAACAACCCCTTGTTGGTGGGGGAAGCAGGTGTAGGTAAAACAGCGATAGCTGAAGGTCTGGCCTACCGTATCGTGCAGCAGCAAGTCCCCGAAGTGATTGCCAATGCCACTATCTATTCGCTGGATATGGGCGCGCTACTGGCAGGGACCAAGTATCGTGGCGATTTTGAAAAACGCCTGAAGTCGTTGCTCAAAGAGCTCGAACGCGAAAAAGATGCCGTGCTGTTTATTGATGAGATCCATACCGTGATAGGTGCTGGTGCTGCCAGCGGTGGGGTGATGGATGCGTCTAACTTAATTAAACCGTTGTTATCCAGTGGACGGTTACGTTGTATCGGTTCGACCACGTACCAAGAATTCAAATCCATTTTTGAAAAAGACACGGCGCTGGTTCGGCGGTTTCAAAAAATTGATGTCACTGAGCCTAGCGTGGATGACACAACGCAAATCTTGCTTGGCTTAAAAGAGCGTTATGAGCAACATCATGGGGTTCGTTATACACAAAAAGCGCTGCGGGCCGCGGCTGAGCTTTCTGCGAAATATATCAATGAGCGGCATTTACCAGACAAAGCCATTGATGTAATTGATGAAGCCGGCGCGAGCCAGCAGCTTCTGCCAGTATCCAAGCGCAAAAAAGTAATCAATGTGCCTGAAATTGAGCACGTGATTGCGAAAATGGCGCGAATTCCTGAGAAGTCAGTGTCGGCATCAGACAAAGATGTTCTGGCCAATCTCGATCGGAACTTGAAGTTAGTGGTCTTTGGTCAAGAATCGCCTATTGAAGCATTGACGTCGGCAATTCGGTTGTCACGGTCAGGCCTTGGTAATGAGGAAAAACCTATCGGTAGTTTCTTGTTTGCCGGGCCAACTGGCGTTGGTAAAACTGAAGTCACCAAGCAACTTGCTCGCATCATGGGCGTTGAATTACTTCGTTTTGATATGTCTGAGTACATGGAACGCCATGCAGTGTCGCGCCTCATTGGTGCCCCACCGGGTTATGTGGGGTTTGAGCAAGGTGGTTTATTAACGGATGCGGTTTCCAAGCACCCGTACTCGGTGGTGTTACTGGATGAAATTGAAAAAGCCCATTCGGATATCTACAACATCCTGTTGCAGGTGATGGATCATGGCACCTTGACCGATAACAACGGTCGTAAAATCGATTTCAGAAACGTCATTGTGGTGATGACCACCAATGCCGGTGTGCAGGAAACCGTGCGTAAATCGATTGGCTTTAAGCAACAGGACCACAGCCACGACGCATTGGCAGAAATCAATCGAACCTTCAGTCCTGAGTTTCGTAACCGCTTGGACAGTATCATCTGGTTCCAGCATCTAACCCGCGACATCATTTTGCAGATTGTTGATAAGTTTATCTGCGACCTACAGGTGCAGTTAGACAAGAAGCAGGTACAACTGGAAGTCTCAGGCACTGCTCGGCAGTGGCTTGCTGACAAAGGGTATGATCAAGCGATGGGGGCTCGCCCAATGGGGCGTGTGATCCAAGAGCAGCTGAAAAAGCCGCTTGCCAATGAAATTCTGTTTGGCCGGTTGGTGCAAGGCGGTGATGTGCATGTCGATTTGGAAGGGGATGAGCTACGTTTTGACTATCAAACAGAGCTTGCCGAAATGGCCTAACCAAATGTGACCTAACAAAAAAACCGGCTTCAGCCGGTTTTTTTGTTACTGGGTTCGAAAGCGATTAACGCTGACGGAACACGATGCGACCTTTAGTCAGGTCGTACGGAGTCATTTCTACAGTGACTTTATCGCCAGTCAGAATACGGATATAGTTCTTGCGCATTTTTCCTGAAATATGCGCGGTGACCACGTGACCGTTTTCAAGTTCAACCCGGAACATAGTATTTGGCAAGGTATCTAAAATGGTGCCTTGCATCTCAATCACGTCTTCTTTCGCCATGCAGCGTACGAGCCCCTTTTACAATCGAATTTTAAGTAGAAAAAAACAGCGCAGATTTTGCCGAAACTAACGCGATAAGTAAAGCGACAGCTGCGCTTTTAGCGAAAAGAGTGCCATTCTTGGCCAATTAATCGTTGTTGCGGGCGAAAGCGGGCTTTATAAGCCATCTTTTCGCTGCCTTCGACCCAGTATCCTAGGTACAAATAGGGCAGCTTTTGCTGACGGCATAATTCTACACCAGCCAAAATGGCTAAGGTTCCAAGTGATAATCCCGCATCAGGTTCAAAAAAACTGTACACCGCAGAGTAACCATCCACCAGTTTATCGATGACCATGACGCCGACCAAGGTTGGGCCGATGTATTGCTCTAAGGTATGTACCGTCATCCAACGGCAATGCAACAATGAGCTCAGATGCTCTGGCGCAGGCGGATACATCACGCCATCGGCATGTCGCTGCGTGATATAACGTTCATACAGTGGGTAATAGGCCTGCCAATTCGGTGACTGTTGTAGCTTGAACGTCCAGCCAGATTGTTGAGCGCGTCGATAGGTTTTGCGTTGATTGCTACTTTGAAGAAAGTCTTGATGATGTAGCCGCACCGCAATACAAGCTTGGCACTCTTGACAATAGGGGCGATAGAGCTGGTCGCCTGTGCGACGAAAATTATGATCCGTCAGCAGTCGGTAGGTTTGTTCATCGATCGGCTGCTCAGGCAAAGTAAACAACACGCGCTCTTGGCGATCAGGCAAGTAGTTACAATCGTAAGGGGCTGATAGGCCTAAACGAATTGAATCAGTCACTGTCAAGCTCCAAGCGACGAGGTTGCCAACGGCATGCTTGAACGGGGCTATCTTTCAAAGCGTTCAGCAGCACGACATAATTGTCACGATGCAAAGGGGTTGCCCCCATGCTTAATAAAAATGGATTGGGCATTTGGCAATCGATCCAACCATCGGTAAAGCCTGCAAGATGGTGCTGCAGCAAACACAATGCAATTTTGGCGGTATTGGGGATGGTATTAAACATCGACTCGCCACAAAACAATTCGCCAATTTGCAGGCCGTATAATCCGCCGACGAGCTGCTGGCCTTGCCATACTTCGATGCTATGAGCGAGGCCTTGTTGATGTAACTGCTGATAGGCCTGTTGGATGCAGGGTTGGATCCACGTGCCCGTTTGTTTCGCCCGCGGGTCGGCACAGGCGGCAATCACTCGTGAGAAAGCCAAGTTACAGGAAAACCATAGCTGATGGCGTCGTATTTCTTTGCGTAGGGTACGATTCAGTTGCAGCGTCTGAGGCGCAAAAACAGCTCGCACAGTAGGACTCCACCAAAGGAGTGGGTCATCGGCGTTAAACCAGGGAAAAATACCATGACGGTAGGCGGATTCTAGGCGAGATGGGGATAAGTCTCCGCCAAATGCGAGTAAGCCATCGGGCTCACTTAACGCCGATTCGAGTGGCGGAAACCACTGCGGATCGGTGCGTAATTTTGTGAGCCGGATGGTCATCGCCAATTATTTAGCAAGGGCGTCCAGATAACGCTCGGCATCCAATGCCGCCATACAACCAGTACCGGCTGAGGTGATGGCCTGACGATAAATGTGGTCACACACATCCCCGGCAGCAAACACACCGGTTACACTCGTTTGAGTGGCATTACCTTCCAAGCCGCTTTTCACCACCAGATACCCGTTGTTCATCTCCAGCTGGCCTTGGAAGATATCGGTGTTTGGTTTGTGACCGATCGCAATAAACACGCCGTGCACGTTAAATTGTTCGTCGGCTAAGCCTTGTGTTGACGACAGTAACACGCCGGTTACGCCAGCATCATCACCCAACACTTCTTTCAGTTCGCGGTGTGTGTGCAACACGATGTTGCCGCTGGCCACTTTGGCGTGCAAGCGGTCGATTAAAATCTTCTCTGCTTTAAAGCTGTCGCGACGGTGCACTAAGTGAACTTTAGCGGCAATGTTCGACAGGTACAGTGCTTCTTCAACGGCAGTGTTACCACCACCAACGACCACCACTTCTTGGTTACGGTAAAAGAAACCATCGCAGGTTGCGCACGCCGAAACACCACGGCCAGAGAATTTTTGTTCAGACTCCAAGCCTAAGTATTTTGCAGAAGCGCCTGTAGCGATAATCAGGGCGTCACAGCTATATTCACCGACATCGCCGCTTAGACGGAATGGTCGTTGTTGCAACTGCACGGTGTGAATATGGTCGAACACGATGTCAGTATTGAATGTTTCGGCATGTTCACGCATCCGCTCCATTAAACCTGGACCTGTCAGACCATGGGCGTCACCTGGCCAGTTTTCAACTTCAGTAGTGGTGGTTAATTGACCGCCTTGTTGCATGCCTGTTAACAGCACTGGTTTAAGGTTGGCGCGGGCGGCATAGACAGCGGCGGTGTAACCTGCAGGGCCTGAGCCCAGAATGATTAAACGATGATGTTGCACATTTGACATAACGAATGAGTTCCTAAAACACGTCAGTGAAAGTGAGATGGGGCCGATTCTAGAGGATTGCAACAGTAACGCAAAGTATCCTCATAAATTTAATGTCGGGCTGAAAACTGCCAGACTGTGTGCTAACTTAGACAAATCATTGAATTTATCTAGCTTTTAGCCTTGCCAACACAACGTATCTCGCACTACTACACCTTGTGGGTCATGCTGTTCGCCCTTTGTTGGACGAGTCTTTGCACGCTTGCTGACGAAACCTTTAAACGCATTGGTGTCGACGATGGTTTACCCAATGCAACTATTTACAGCATTACCCAAGATCAAACCGGATTTATTTGGATGACGTCGACCAACAGCGGCTTATTGCGCTACGACGGGTATCAATTTTCTGAATTTGCCGTGTTAACCGAACAAGAACGCAAACAGCAAGGCTCGAAAGACGTCGGTATTTTATTGCTCGACCGGCAACAAAACATCTGGGCGGGGACTTGGGGTTACGGTTTAAGTCGCATTGATGGCAAAACCGGCCAGTTGTCTCGGTATGTGATGGATAAAAATGACCCCAGTTCGTTAGCCGGTATGCAAGTGCAAGCGCTGATGGAAGACTCCAAGGGCAATATCTGGGTTGGCTCGACGGGCGGCATCAATCGCATTAAGCCAGATGGTCACATTGAGCGTATCGCCGCAGGCGCTAGCAATGGCGGCCTTGCACACTCACGGGTGTGGAGTATTGTCGAAAGTCTGGATGGCAGTATCTGGGTTGCTACATCACTTGGATTGCAGCGCTGGCGAGGGATTTAGCAAGGTGTTGCAGCTCTTTCCGGACAGAACCGCCCGAGACAATGAGATCCGTTCTTTGTATCGGCTCGGCGATGATGTCTGGGTGGGCACTCGCTTTGGTGTCTGGCGGCTCGACACGCACACGATGGCCTTGCAAGAAGTGCCATTTTTCCAAGGGGGCCGCTCGCCGATTGTTAACACCATAACCTCGGATGCACAAGGGATGTTGCTGGTCGGTACCTACAGCGGCATGTATCGAATTGACCCACAAAGCCGCCAGTATGTGATGTTTCGAAAACATCAAGCGTTGTTACCAACGGTCAATGTGCGCTCCATTTTTCTTGACCGAAGCGGCGTCATTTGGTTGGGCTCTCGCGAAAACGGTTTGTATTACGCCCGCCACAGTAAGTCTGCGTTTTCATCCTTGCAGGCGGTGTTACCGCGGCTAGATCCGGAGCAACTTCGCCAAACGGTGACCGCAGTCACTGCCAACGAGCGTTATATCTGGCTTGGAACCGCCGCGGGTTTACTGGAAATCGACCGCGAGCATGAAACACTGCGTAAACTCAGCACGGCAGGTCGAGTGAATGCGTTAGTGCAAGGGCAGCAACATGAGGTCTATGTCGCAACCGATGCGGGTCTGTTTCGTTTAACGCCAGGTGGCACCTTAAGCGCGGTTACAGCACCTTTTGCCAGTTTGCCAAATGTCGCCGCCAACATTCGGGATATCAAGGTCGATGCGGATGGCAGTCTCTGGCTTGGGCTTTGGGGCGATGGCATCGTGCACTGGCAGCCGGGGTCAACCACCGCCACCTCGTATATGTCCAAGGAGATGCGGCAAAAAATTGGGGATGCAGTGCAAGCACTTGCCGTTGACGACACCTCGGTTTGGGTCGGCTCGCGTTATTCTGGGGTCTACCAAGTGGATAAACGCACAGGCCAGGTTCAGATCGTCGATAGCACACGCGGTTTGGCGTTACCCAGTCAAGACGTGCAATGCATCGAGCCTGGCAATGCGGGACAGCTACTGATCTGTACGGCAACAGGCTTAGTGATTTACAACCCAACAACGCAACAGCAAGAATTACTGGATAAACGCGCGGGCTTACCCAGTGAAAATATTTTTGGAGCCTTTGTCGATAAGCACCATGACTTGTGGTTGATGTCTTCCAAGGGGCTGACACTTCGCAAAGACCAAACACAGCGCACCATCACTTTTACTGTGCAAGATGGCATGGTGGCGACTGAATTAGTGTTTAATGCGTTTTACAATGATGGTCGCGGCACTATGTACCTAGGGACTATTGAAGGCTTATCCATTGTTGAACCCAGCTACATTTGGATTAATGAAGTACCGCCTAAAGTGGCCGTGTCGGGCATCCGCATTAATAACCAACGATTGCCGCAGTCGATGATGCAGCAGCCGTAATCAGTTTATGTATCGGTTAAAAGGCTTTGATGAGGATTGGATCCATCAGCAGGGCAAACACAGCGCGTATTATTCCAATTTACCTGCCGGCGATTACCAATTAGAAGTGTTGGGTAGTAATAACCATGGTTTGTATAACGATGTGCCCTTGACCTTGCAGGTTACGGTATTGCCGCTTTGGTGGCAGCATCGTGGCGTGCAAATTGCGTTGGGTTTGCTGCTGTTATCGGTCGGATTTGTGGTGCATTTATATCGATTGTGTCATATGCAACAAATCAACCGGCTGCTCCAGGAATCAGTGCAACAAAAAGCCAAAGCGCAACTGATCCTTGAAACGAAAGTTGCAGAGCGGACGCGGGCTTTGGAAGAAAGCTCGATGACGTTGAGCCTGCGCACCCGACAATTAGAAAAGAGCTTGGCAGAAGTGGCCAAAGCCAACCGCGAACTCAAGCGTTTGGACCAGCTCAAAGATGAATTTATTTCGACCGTATCGCATGAGTTACGCACGCCATTGACCTCAATTCGCGGTGCTGTAGGCTTAGTGGCGCAGAAGGTGGTGGTGCCAGAAACCAATTCCTACGATGTGTTGCTAAGCACGGCCTTGGAGAACTGTGAGCGTTTAAGCCAATTGATCAATGATTTATTGGATGTACAGAAATTTGAATCAGGCAAATTTAGTTTAAGCGTGAAACCGGTCGAACTCATCGAGTTGTGCCAGCAAGCGATCGCTGGGATGCAAAGTTATGCACTGCGGTATCAAGTGCGTTTAGCCTGTGAATATCCAGAACATACAGAGATCTGGGTTAATGCCGATGCCTTAAGGTTACGTCAAGTCTTTGATAATTTGTTATCCAACGCGGTGAAGTTCTCAAAACCAGCTGGGCTTGTCCGTCTCAGTCTGCAGCTGGTCGGTACCAAGGTGCAGCTCGATGTGATCGACCAAGGTCAAGGGATCCCGAAAGCTTTCCAGGAACGGGTATTTGAAAAATTCTCCCAAACCGATGCCTCCGACACTCGAGCTAAAGAAGGCACCGGTCTTGGACTGGCGATTTGCAAAAAAATTGTCGAAAGCCATGAAGGAACTATTCGCTTTGTCAGTGTTGAAGGGCAAGGCACCACCTTTTCGATTGAATTGCTGTGTTGTGACAAACCCAGTTGATCTTACGCTCAACGGTTGATGACTTGAGGTCAAAAAAGCAGCAGGGTGTATGTGTGAAATTTATCAAATAAATGTCATAAGATTATCAAAGTAGTGACTTGGTGTAATTCGGCGCATTGCATAGGGTTATGGCGAGCCAGCCAACAGCTGGTGACACCATAACAATAGATATTCACAATGCAACGAGGTTATTGACCATGAAAGTTACGTTTGCTCTCGCAGCACTTGCCTGCGCCGTTAGCTGTGCTGTTCAAGCGGCACCTGCCAAGCAATACATTATTAAATACAAAGCCAATGCGACGATGGCCATCGCAGGTGTTTCAAAAGCAGCCTACGGTTATTCTGAACAAGGTGCCACGCAAGTGCTGAACAAAGTTCAAGCAGAGGCGCTGAATCATGTGCCGGCGTTTAATTTTTCCGTTGCAAAATTAGAGGCTGAGCAATTACGTCGCTTAAAAGCGGACCCTTCAGTCGCCTATGTTGAGGAAGATCCTGTGCGCCAATTGTATGCCGAATCTACTCCCTACGGCATCACGATGGTACAAGCACCCCAGGTGAGTGACGCATACACCAGCAACATTAAAGTATGTATTGTTGATACGGGGTATTCTTTAGGTCACCCAGATTTACCAAATGCCGGCGTGACTGGCTTTGCCTTTAGCGGTCATGGCAACTGGTATAGCGACGGTAATGGCCATGGTACTCATGTCGCGGGCACTATCGCGGCAATTGGCGGCAACAATGTTGGGGTCAAAGGCGTTAACCCGTCGGGTAAGTTGGGCTTGCACATTGTAAAAATTTTCAATGATTCCGGCACCTGGACCACCGCGTCTAACTTGGTGCAAGGTATCCAAAAATGTAAAGACGCAGGTGCCAAAGTGGTCAGTATGAGCTTAGGCGGTAGCGGTTCTAGCACCACAGAGCGTGATGCGTTAAATGCGTTCTACAATGGTGGCATGTTGCTGGTTGCGGCAGCAGGTAACGCAGGGAACAGCAGTTTATCTTACCCAGCGTCTTACCCTGCGGTCGTATCGGTCGCTTCTGTCGATAGTTCGAAAAATCGTTCGAGTTTCTCCCAATACAACAGCCAAGTGGAGATCGCAGCGCCAGGCTCATCCGTGCAATCGACCTACAAAAACAACAGCTATGCCACATTGAGTGGTACCTCCATGGCCACCCCGCACGTGTCGGGGGTTGCCGCGCTGATTTGGTCACAAAAATTAAGCTGTTCACCGGCAAAAGTTCGTGCAGCGATGAATGCCACGGCAGAAGACCGCGGTGCCGCTGGTCGTGATACCCAATTTGGTTTTGGCATAGTTCGAGCGCAAAACGCCTTAACGTATCTGCTGAACAACCCGTGTTAATGCCCGAGAGTCTCTCGCTAAACACGTAAGCTTATTGGCTTAAAAAGCGCACACCTCGTGCGCTTTTTTTATTTCGCACTGTAGCCTTGGCCATTGAACCGCTACAATGGCGCCTTCACAGTGGGGAAATTGCATGCCGGTATTGCTAGTGTTGGGGTATGTCTGGCCTGAGCCAAAGTCATCTGCGGCAGGCTGGCGGATGTTGAGCCTGTTGCGGATGTACCGCGAACAAGGCTGGCGAATTGTTTTCGCCTGTGCTGCAGAGTTGTCGGTGCACCGTTTTGATTTGCGAAGTTGGGGCATCGAAGAATGGTCTATCGCGGTGAACGATAGCGAGTTATCCGCCCAGTTTGCGGCACTGGCGCCGGATGCGGTGTTGTTTGACCGCTTTATGATTGAAGAGCAATTTGGCTGGAAAATCGACGAAGCCTGTCCCAATGCCCTAAAAATCTTAGACAGTGAAGATTTGCATTTTTTGCGGGATGCAAGGCAACAGGCATTCAAAGCAGGGCGAGACCTTAAAGACCATGATCTGCACAGCGAATTAGCGCTGCGAGAAATTGCAGCGATTTATCGTTGTGATGTCACGTTAACGATTTCAAGCGCCGAAATGAGCGTGTTACAGCACCATTTTGCCATCGCGCCGTCGTTGTTGTGTTATTGCCCGTTACTGCTAGAAACGCGTCCGACGCAGCACTTGGGCTTTGCACAGCGGCAAGATCTATGTTTTATCGGTAATTTTCGGCATGAACCGAACTGGCAAACGGTGTTGAAATTAAAACAGCTGTGGCCAGAGATTCGTCGTCAACTGCCTGGGGTGTCGTTGCAGATTTGGGGCGCGTACCCACCGCCGAAAGCGACCGCGTTGCAAAATGCTGAACAGGGTTTTTATGTCCGCGGCTGGGCAGATGACGCACACGAGGTGTTGTCCAAGGCGCGATTGTTAGTCGCACCTATTCCATTTGGTGCGGGGCAAAAAGGCAAAGTGCTCGATGCGGCGTTGGTCGGCACGCCAGTGGTCACTAGCGCCGTCGGTGCTGAAGGCATTGCTGAGCCCGCGACATTTCCAGGCGTGATAGCCGCAACGGATGAGGCCTTTGTTGCTGCTGTCGTACGTTTATATCAAGACCAAGGCTTGTGGCAACACGCCAGCGAGTTCAGTGCAGGGCTAATTGGCCAATTTGATTACAGCACGCATCAACCGCGAGTGTTTGCCCAGTTGGAAGCCACGCGACACCAGTTGCCACAGCATCGCTTGCACAACTTTATCGGTGCCATGCTCAAGCATCACCTGCATCGCAGCACCAAGTTTATGGGGCAGTGGATTGAAGCCAAAAACAAAGTGAAAGTATTTGAGGAACAACAGCATGCGTCGACATGAATTGGTACAGCTTTTAAACGATGTGTTGCAAGTAACGCGCATTCGCGATTATTGCCCGAATGGTTTGCAGGTCGAAGGACGAGAATTTGTCCAACACGTGGTATGCGGTGTCACGGCGAGTCAAGCGTTGCTGGATCATGCCGTCGCCGTGGGGGCTGATACGGTGATTGTGCACCATGGCTATTTTTGGAAAAATGAAGCCCCTGAAATAACCGGCATGAAAAAGCGTCGGCTGCAGACGCTGTTAACGCATGACATCAATTTATTGGCGTACCATTTGCCGTTAGACGTGCATGCTGAGCTTGGCAATAATGCACAATTAGCCAAGCTCCTTGGTTTTAGCAATGTTCGGCCTTTGCCAAGTGTTGAACCTGTCGGTGTGGTGCAGCTTGCGACCTTGGAGCAACCGCTGTCGTTAGCGCAGCTGGCGCAGAGCATCGAACAGGCGCTGCAGCGAACGCCCTTGGTGCATGACGCCGGTATTGGCGACATACAGACCATCGCTTGGTGCACCGGCGGTGGGCAAGGCTATATCGATGCCGCCTTTGCCGCTGGTGCTCAGCTGTTTATCAGTGGTGAAGTTTCGGAGCAAACCATTCACAGCGCCAACGAACAAGGTATCCATTTTATTGCGGCCGGGCATCATGCGACGGAGCGTTATGGCATCCAAGCGCTAGCCAGCTATTTGAGTTTGAACACCAAGCTGAAGATCGAATTTGTCGATCTGTATAACCCCGCTTAATCCGTTTGCAACTGGAACTGTTGTTTAACCAAGGCAGCATATTCGTATTGTGCCAAACGCCAGGTGTCGACGGCAGAAAAGGTCGGGAGTAAGTCGCTTAATGTAAAATCAGCAAAATTCGCTTGGACTTGATAATGGCTGGGGGCCGGCGTGACAGGCTGGCCGTAATGATCAAACCAGCGTTTGGCACGGAGCATATGATTGGCCGAGGTCACCAGCACAACCTGACGGGCGTTGCTATCACGCAGTGCGTTGGACACCACCTCCGCCTCTTGTTGGGTATTGGTGGCGTTGGGATAAAGGCGAAGCTGGCTGTCTGGCACGCCCAGCGCCACTAAAAACTCGCGTTCGACCTCGACATGGCGGCGTTTCAGTGATGGGATATCACCGCTCAGGTGAATGATAGCGCTCGGATTTTGTTGCCACAAACGTCGCGCTTCGATGACGCGGGTGCGTGAACAGTCGTTGAGTTGATCGCTCAGTGGCAGATGGCTGCCTTGGTAGTGGTAGCAGCCCATCACCACAATATGCTCGGCTTTGACTTGATGCTGTGCGGGATAGGCAAACTCTAATGGCGCTATCGCCAGATTGGCCAAGGGGCCACAGAGCAGCAGGTAGCTGCTGACTAGAGCGCTATACAGATAGCGTTTTTTAATTGGGCGTTGTCGCTGGCTGCTAAGCAAAAGACCCCAGATGAAATACATGACCAGCAGCGGAATTGACAATAGATAGCTCACAGGTTCTTCCATGACAAAAGCAAAAAATGATCGCAATTTTGACAGTATTGCCGGCAAATTCCAGCAAAATATCTATGCCACGAGCAAAGGTAAGCTGCGTGAGAAAGTGTTGCAGCGTGATTTAGCTGAATTGCCGCAACTGCAGCAAGCTGCCTGTCAAATTTTAGATGTGGGCGCCGGCCAAGGTCAGCTGGCGTTGTGGTTGGCTGAGCAAGGGCATCAGGTGCATTTAACTGATGTGTCTGCGGAGATGCTGGCGATGGCTCGCAACAGCGCGGCCGAGCGCGGTTTATTGCCACACACCACATTCAGCCACGCCCCGATGCAGCATTTGGTGCAACAGGGCGTGCAGTATCCGATAGTTCTTTGTCATGCCGTGCTGGAATGGATGGCCGATGCCAAGCAAGCGATCGCTGATTTATGGGCGCTGACAGCGCCGGGTGGCATCTTATCCCTGATGTTCTACAACATTGATGCCAAGCGATTTTCCAATATTGTCTATGGCAACTTTAACTATGTGCTGCGCGATCTAACTTACAAAAAGAAAGTGCATTTAAGCCCGCAAAATCCGCTGGATCCACAGCAGGTGCGGGATTGGTGTATCGCGCAAGGCTTTGTTGTTCAAAGTAAAACGGGCGTGCGTTGTTTTCATGACTATTTGCGCGATCGCAGTGAACAAGAAACTGAATTTGAGCAGTTACTTGCCGTAGAGTTGCGGTTCAATCGGCAAGAGCCTTACGCGTCTTTGGGCCGTTACCAGCATTTGATCTTGCATAAACCAGCCTAAAGGTATTGAAGCGCCACCCACGCAGGTGGCGCGTCGTTAGTTAAATTCCACCTTGTATAACACGTCGATTGAATTATCCAAGCCGCGGACGGCTTCTAAATACAGTTGTTTGACGATGCGATATCGCACGGTAAATTCACCGAGTTGGTTAAAAATACCGACGCCATATTTGACTTGCAGTTTCGGCGACAAATAACCACTGACCGTCACTTTGCTGCTGTCACCACTGCCGGCGGTATCGAGCATTAAATCACTGACACCAAAGGCTTCGCCAAGTTTGCCGACTAATTTGCCACTGCTGGCAATGCCAAGGCCAATCAACCCCGTGGTCATGGCGCCATCGCCTTGGCTAGTGCCGATATCACGACCTAACAATAAGTAGGCTAGGGCATTGGCTTGGGGTTTACTGGGCTTGGAGAACACTTCAACACTGGGATCGTCCGCAGTGCCATTGACGCGAATACCAGCGACCACGTTATCTTCAGTTTTCTCTTTGTTGCGAATGGCTTCAATACTTAACAACGGTTGCTGCGGCAAACCATTAAAGGTTAAGCGGCCTTTGGTTAGTTGCAGATCTTGGCCGTAAGCCCGAAACACGCCGTCATGTAAATTCACCTGACCGTGAATGGTAGGTTGATTGTTTTGTTGTCTGACTCTGAGTTCACCTTGCAGGCGAGTCTTTAAACCAAAGGCGGCGAATTTGACTTTTTCACCAAGCACTAAACGTACGTCGGTGTTGAGTTGCCAGGCAGAGCGTGGTGCCGCAGTTTGGGTTTCTAACATGATTTCATCGCCCGACACTCGGACGGCGTCTTCGGGTAAATCGTTAAAGGCTAAATTACCTTGTGGCACGATGACACTTCCCGTTACCGAGCCGCCTTTGGGGTTGGCAAGCAATTGTAACGTGGGACTTAGCGTTAGATCGCCAAAACTGGTCTGAAGTTTTAACTGCTCGGCGGCTAAAGTGCTTTGTGCATACCACGCGTCTGGGTTCATCCAATTGGCACTGCCTTGGAATTGAATCGGGCCTTCCGCCGTTTGCAGATTAGCCAGCAGAGTGGCTTGTCGACCCAAAAATTGCACACTGATGCTTGATGGATGAAGTTCCAGCGGCGCGGCCGAACCGGTCATGGTCAATTGCGCCATTAACAACGAGCCTCGCACTTCAGGTTGTTCAAGCGGTCCACTTAGTTGCAACTGGCCGTCGAGCGAGCCAGTAAACTTACTGAATTCATTAAATAAGGGTTGCAGGAAATTCAGTTGGATCTGCTGCAGTTGCATCGAGGCATTGAGGCTTGGCTTCACACTGGTTAATTGATCAATGCGGGCCGTCACCTTGAGCTGTTGTTGGTCTTGGATGGTCAGTTGCAGTTGATTGTTTAGCTGATCCTTTTGCAATTGCCCAGACCACTGCAACTGTTGCCATGGCAATTCGACCGGACTGTAGCCTTGAAAGCGCATGCTGCCTTGGTGAGCCGTGATATCCCAGCTGGCTTGCGCCAATTTGGCCTTTAGCCAACTGACAGATGCTTGACCGGTGGCTTGGCCAGTGATGGCCATTTGATTGGGCAGTACCCAATCAAAATTTTGCAGTGCGATGTCCTGGCCTTGCAGCGTCAGTTGACCCTGTGTGGCACTCAACCAGCCTTTACTTTGGATACAAACTCGACTGAGCTGTTCGGTAAAGCAACTGTCCGATAGTTTGACCTGGTGGTTATCGAGGTCAATCTCTAATTGTAAAGCAGAGGCAAGTGTCCACTGGCCGAGATCCGACGCTAATTGCATGTCAGAAAATTGCCCGCTCCAGCGCTGTTGCTTTAAGCCTGCGCTAAACCGGGTATCGGCTTTGAGTTGGGGGCTGTTGATCACTAAGTGGCTTTGATGGGCCGCTAAGGTGCCTTGGGTATGCCAATCCACAGTACGAATTTGCAGGGTTGGGCTGGTGAGCCCTTTGAGTGACAGCGTTAATTGCGATGACAGATCACCAAATTGACGAATAAGTCCTTGGAAGCTGAAGCTGGTCAGTGCAAAATCATCCCCCCAAGCGAGGTCATTGGCGGTGATATCCAGTTGCACATTTGGCGTGTCATAGGGGCCAGCAACATGGATATCCGCCTGTAATCGACCTTCGGCCATTGGCAACGAGCGATTAAAATCAACGATTTCGGCGTTGAGGGCCAGCTGCCAAGCCTCGTCTAACTGGCCAACGATACGCAGTTGGTTGTCACCGTGACTCAGTGCTAACCCGTCGGTATGTATGCGCCAATGCTGGTTGAACCAAAGTTTGGCATCCCCAGTCAGTGACAACGGCAAGCCGCGTAAGTTGCCTTGCCATGCTTGTTGGCTAAGAGCGATAGACAGCTGCTGGTCCGCCTGGATAGTCAGATTGGATTTGCCGCTAAATTCTCCAGGAAAATCGGTCCAATACAAACCGGGTTGCAACTTATCGACCGCAACACTGCCTACAAACGCGCTCGATGAGACATCGCCCTTGAGCTCGATGCTGCCATTGAGGGTGCTTAGCAGCAATTGTTGTACGCGCAACTTGGCATCTTGCCATTGTCCTTGGAGCGCTAATGCGGTGTTAGGCAAGCCTGGCCACTGGCTTTGCGCGGTCAATGCCAGCTCGCCTTCGGAGATAGTGCCCTTAATACTTGCATCCAGTTGATTAAATTGGCCTTTACGCGCAGAGTCCTGCAAACGCAGATCATCGGGTAGGGCAGAGTTGGTCACGGTTGCCGATGTTTGCTCAAGCACCACCATGGGGCTTTGCCAGTGCACACTAAACTCGGGAGCCTTGGCGAGCAGATTGAGCGTGGCGCGAAGCTGACTCTGTTGCGTCAGCAGCACGTCATCTGGCAACGGCAAGCGTTCAAACTTGAATTCGCCCGAGATATCAAGAGCCTGCAATGGCCCTTGCCAGCGCAGGCTCGCCAACTCGGACGCTTTGGGAGCTTTCGGAGCTTTGGGGAATATTGCGTGTTTGGCGCTAAAACTGCCTTGCAGCACACCGCTTTTTTGCAACTGGGTTTGCAGCGTCATATCGATAGCATGATGTGTGGCGGCTAGTTGTTTGAGGGTGAGCGCCTCAGGGGTTAACAACGCGCTGATACGCACGTCTTGCACCACCTGTTGTGCAAGCTGCAATTTGGCAATCGTTATCGATGGCACATCGACCTGCCAGGTTGGCCATTGCTTGAGTTGCTGCTGTATAAGCTCCCCGATATCAAGCGCGGTGGATTGGGTAGGGCTTGGCGTTGCTTGCCAAGACAGCTCGGCCATTGATGTCGTGGCTAGCTGCAGGGACAACGGCATGTGTTCGGTCGCTTGGAGTTGCAAGGCGCTGGCCAGTTGGCTCAGTTGCAGCGTGCCGCTGTCACTTTCAAAGGTAAACTGGGTCACCCGCAACTGCTGCAGGTTCAGCTCGAACCCGCTTGGAAATAGCGTAGAGGTGCTGGCGGTGCTGCTTTGCGGCTGCGATGGCGTAGCGCTTGAGGGCGATTCAGGCTGCGCTGCAGTGTGCACCGATACGCTGTCCTGTTGCGATTTGCCTAGCATGACCTCTACTGATGTGGCCTCGAGTTGATCTAGACACACCTGAGGCAGACAACTGGGGGACAGGGCGACACGACCATCAACGACGTCCACCGTCAGTTCCGCCGTACGCCACGTGAAGCGTTTAACCGTCACGCCGTGGATTAAATCACCGTCGATTTGCTCGATATGGAGCGCTGGAAGCCAGTAGCTGGCCAGGCTTGCCGCCAGTCGCACCGTGACGGTGGTCGAGAGCAGCGCGAGCAGCACCAACCACAGCGCGATAGCACCCAGTACAGTGTGTTTGATGATCCGTGGCCAAGACACGCTGCGCCAACTCATAACTCAGGCCCTAAAGTAAAGTGCAAGCGAAAACCTGGGGACGGTTGTTTGTCCAAACCATAGGCTAAATCCAGTCGAATTGGGCCTATGGGGGATGCCCAGCGCACGCCCATGCCGATGCTTTTTTTCCACTCGGGGCTGTCATTCCACACACTGCCGACATCAACAAAACTTGCCAGCCACCAGTTTCCGCGGTGACGCCATTGGTATTCGGCGCTGGCGGCGGCCAGTCGAACACCGCCGGTCAAATTACCATCGGCGTCCAGCGGTGAAATGGTTTGATAGCCATAGCCACGGACGCTGTAATCACCACCAGCAAACAGCCGAAGTGACGCAGGGATCGAGGCTAATTGTTCTTGCAAAATAGCGCCCGCATCGACACGCAGCAAATAGCGATGATCCGTGTCAAAACTGCCAATCCGGCCGGCACGTGCTCGCAGTACCGTAAAATCGGTATCTGCGCCCCAGGCTTGATTGGCGACTTCGACCGAGACTAATACGTTTTGGCCTTGCATCGGCATGCTACCGCCGCTGTCGTAGCTTTGGCGCAATGAAAAACCAGGCAAAATTAAGTTGGAAATATCCCGTTGTAACGCTTGTCGATAATCCTCGCGCAGCCAGCGCACAGAGGCGATACGATACCAATCATCGCCAAGGTACCACTGCCGTTCCAGTTTTAAGTTCACCAGCCGGCTCTCGGTATCCAACAAGTTGGTATGTTTCAGTGCAAGGCCTGCTTGATAAAAGTCATGCTGCACATCTTTAAGTGGAAATTTGTAGCTGGTCTCGATACTTTGTTCTTTGGTGGACAATGCCATATCCGCCGTTAGGCTATGGCCTCGGCTATTGAGCCAAGGTTTATCCCAGCTGGCTTTTAACCGCGGGCCGACATCGGTAACAAAACCTAAGCCCATTTCGACGGTGTTTTTCACCGCAGGGGCCAGATTGACGTTTAAATCCAACACGCCGTCATGACGTTTTTGCGGATCCGCATCAATGTCGACCGCACCGAACCACAGCGTGGTGGATAAATTCTGGTTAAATTTGCCTAACAATTCCGTGGTGTAATAGTCGCCCGGTTGGAATGGGATTAAGCTGTTTAGCCGTTCTTCACTGATTTGACTGCCATGAAACTGCACCGAGCCAAATCGATAACGCGGCCCACTGTTAAAATGCAAGCGCAAGGTGGCTTCGCGTCGGCCCGGGGTGACCAGAAATTCAGCCACGTCGAATTTAGCATCAAAATAGCCTTTGCGTTGGGCGAGGGTGATTAACGCTTTTTTGTAGGCCTCGTAATGGCCATGGTGCAAACGGTCGCCTTGTTTGGGCGCCTGGGTTTGTTGCAAACGTAAAAAATCCGCATCTTTAATGGCTTCGCCACGCATTTGTAAATCTAACACCTCAATGAAGGTGTATTTGGTGGCTTTGACATGGGCAATTAACACCAGATCGCTGCCGTCCATTTTCTCTTCAAAGGTGATTTGCGCTGTGTAGTGGCCGTGTGCCCGCAGCGCCAAGCGAATTTGTTCTGCCACGCGTGCTTTAAAGCGTGCTGATTTATTGATTTGTGACGGCTCGAACCGCGCCAAATACAAATTGACGTTGTCGGAGCGCTCGCCAGTGACCCCGGTGAATTCAATACGATTGGCAGCAAACACCGCAGGGGTGACCAATCCAAGTGCTAACAGCAGCCGACGAATAACCTACTCCTTGTGGGTTCACTAAGTCGAGCTCACGAAACCCAAGCCTATGGATGCCATAGCAGCTTGGGTCGCGTGAGACGTGAAAAGTTCCGTGCGCGGTTAAGCAGGTTGTTCAGTCTGCGCCTCATCAGCAACCGCAGGCTCGTCACGCAGCAATTCATCGAGCTGAGTGACTTGCTCGCACAATATCCAGTCTTTTTCATCGACCCAGTTTTGGGCGCCGTTTTTCACCGTGCGTATAGGCACAATATAGCGACAGCTGGTTTGTGGCTTAACCGATGCAAAAATAGGCACAAAGCCAAAGTTTAACGCCGTTTCGATCAGTGCTTGTTGGTTATGTGGGTCAATGTCCGCCGCTTCGTCGATATAAATAGGAATACGGTATTTACCGCGCTCGCGCTCGGCTAACAGCTGGCGAATAAACAACATACCACACAACAACTTAATGGTGATCCGCGTACCATTAGAGCCGGCGGAGTCAATTTTATCGAAGTATTCAACATCGCCTGCGCGGTTGACCACCTTAAAGCGGATATCAAACAGATCCGATAAGGTCAAACCGCCTTTTTCGCTGGCGGCTTGGATCAGATAATCTTTGGCGGCGTTAATATCGCGCTCTGCACTGGTGATACCAGGCGCCAGTAAATCCAGCGTGTCGCCTTGTTCATAGTGCTCGGACGTCGACAAAATCATGTCGATGTGACCCACTAATACCTTACGATCGACGATTTCAATCTTGAAATCTTGCAAGTTCGAGATCTGATGACGCCAGATGCCGCGGTTAAAGCTGTTGAGCTCACGATGCAGTCGTTCTAAGTCAGAGCGCAAGCCTTTCAGGGTGGAGGCGACCTCCGTCAATGCCACGCGAGCCCGACGCTCAATCGCATCTCGTTCTTTATCCAAATGATGGAAAGCACTGATCAATTTCTGATATTTGCTGTCTTCATCGGTTTCCGCTTCAAACTTACTAATACCGGCATTAAAAATGAACAAATAGGTATTTTTGATGTTGATATCCAGCAGCTTTAACTCTTGGCAATACTTGTTGTATGAGCGAAGCTCATCGGCCAAGTTGTCAAATTCAAGCGTAATTTCAATTGGATAGGGTGTCACTCGACCAGAATAAAAGTCCAACTGGAAGTCAATCCGGTCTTTTTTCTCATGCTCGATCCGTTCGCTTTGGCGTTTCAGTTGGTCTTGCTTGTTTAAGATCAGATTGCGTCGGTCAGCTAGGCTTGCGGCGCGTTGCTGCACCTCTGCCAGGCGTTCATGCAAAATGTCCTCTTCTTGCGTGAACTGCTCCTGCAGCTCTTGCTGAGCATCCGCAAGCTCCTGCATTTGGCTGTAACGCGCAAAGCGCTTGATGTCTTCTTCCGCCTGCAGCATATCTTGGTACAGCCGTTCTTTTTCCCGGCTCTTCCCGGCAAAGTCGTTGGCGACTTCTTCTTGCGCCGCCAAGGTTGCGACTGTTAACTGCAGCGCTTCAATCTGCTCTTTTAATTGAATTTTATCTTCAGCACCGGACATGTTCGGCGCAGATAAATGGCTTAAATCAATTTCAACGCCACCTAAATGCAACTTGCCGCCTTGGAAACAATCGGCAATAGCGCCTAATTGCTCAGCAAAGGCATCGTCATCGGTGATCAGCACGTCACCGCCGCTGGCGGTTGAAAGTGACAGTAGATCTGGGTTTAAAATTTTCGCCAGCTGCTGCACTTCATTCAGTGACAAATCTTCACGTAACCGCGAATACAGGTTGTATTCGAGGTTTTTCAGCTGCAACTTTAAACTCTTTAACTGCTTTTGCGCTTGCGCTTGTTGATGCGCCAAAGTGGACGGGTTGACGTTGGCCGCGCCTTGTAAGCTGTGACTTAACCGCTCATATTGGGCGCGGATATTGGCTTGGTTGCTCTGTAAGGTCGCCAAGTTGGTCAGGCCAAAGCGCTGATGCAACTGGTCGTATTCTTCAAACCACGCTTTAAGCGCTTGTTGTTTGGTTGAAAGCTCTTTGATTTGATTGACGAATAGTCGCTGCTTATCTTCAAGCTGTACTTTTTCTTCCGCCAGTTCGCCGATTTGATAGCCCAGTTCAGCTTGTTGTTGTTCCAAATAACTATGGAACTCGATTAAGGCGCTATCGAGTTTTGGCGCGTAGGCCGCGAGGCGGCCTTTGAGGACCGAGCGGTTATCCAACAAGCTTTCCAAGGCTTCCACTGCTTGTTGTTGGTTTTCCAGCGCTTTTAACTCGCGACGGTCGCGGTTAACCTTCTCAAAGGCGTTGTGCCAGACCGTGTAAAAGTCGACTTTCGGATCGCTCAAATGGCGCGCAAACACCGGCAATAACAACCGTTTAACGTCTTGAGCGGTTAAGCGATGCAAATTCAAAATACGGCGGAAAATGTCTTTGTACACCGGTGCATCACTGACGTTGGTCAGTGGGATCATCCGCAGGTTAATTTTGCTGTCATGCGGTGTGGCGCCCCCGGTCAATAAGGCGTTCAGTTCGGATGGTTTTAACTCCAGCGGCTCAAAACCGAGCGACTTTAACTGATGGTCTAACTTGCTGTAACGGATAATGCTGTTATCGACGATATAGTGGTTTAAATCGAGCTTGCCGCGGTAACAAAAGTATTGGAATTGATAGCCAGCAATTTTACCAAGCCCCGCCACACCAATCACCACCGGGCCATCGGGCAGATTGGCTTCCAGCAGAATATAACTTTGGTCGGTGCCAAAATAGAACTTACGCGTTTCGTCTAAATCGTGGCCATCCCATTCGGTGAGACGTAAATCGTTGATCAGTGGGAACTGCAACGCGTTGATCACCGAGCTTTTTCCGGTATTGTTTGGCGCGCAAATCGACGCTGCATCATCCAGCGGGATGACACATTTGGCGTAACCGGCGGTGTTTAACAAGGCAAGTTTGGTTAAGCCGTATAATTCAGACATCGGCAGACTCCTGTTCTGAGACGGCGTCGACCGCCATTAATGCATCCAAATAGCGATAAATCGGCGGTAACAGCTTAAAGTTATCGCCTTGCGCTTTGGCAAAACCATGGCGCAACATCCGATTGCCCACTTCCCGTTTTAAGTCGGTGGCGGAGAAGACTTCTAACTGTTCAAACAGGTGGTATTGCTGCTGCAAAATGTTCGACAAAATTTCATGGTCAATTTCGGTGTCAAATAAGGCGCGGAGTGGGTCCTGGCCTTTGTCAGAAAAATGCTCGACCAGCGCGAAAATAGTCAGCGCAAACAGCCGTGAAATTTTGCCCATGGTGACCGTCGCATCATCCGAGTCAAAGTAAAAATAACCGCGCGAATCACGTTTTAACTGGTTTCCAAGGGCTGAAAATAAGGCACTGTAGGCATCTTCTTGGGCATCTAGCTCGGTCCATAACGCGAAGTCTTGTTCACTAATATGGTAACCCGAGGTCAGTTTTTTATGGATCTCTGCCAACTGCGGCAATAAGACTAAATCAATATGCATGCTTAATTCCTTTCAGCGCCACTTTTGATAAACGGATGCAACGTCAGGCGATAGCCATGCACATCCAGTGACGTGGTTTGCGGTGCGTGTTCAAGCGTTAGCGTCGGCGCACGGCTTAATTCTTGGTATAAAAACAACAATTCATCGACCGGTAATTGCGGATAGCTGGTGGCTAACCAACGTGACAAATCGGTCTTGCTGCCTGCGGCACGGGCAGAGCGCAACACATCTTGCACTTCGGGGACCCGAATATTGCCGGTCGGCGTTTGGTCAATCGCTTCGGGCAGTTGATAGCGTTCATCCTCGTAATCGACCAGTTCGGCCATATAACTGGTGATTTGATTCGCGCTGCCTAAGCTGAACTTTTGTAAGTCAGAACTAAATTTAGGCACCAGCTGCTCCATCAATGGCTCAAAGCCTTGTTTACGCAGTTTGGCTAAAACCTCGGAGGCGTTGCGGGACAACAGGGTATTTTTACGCAGTTCTTCGCGTAGCGGCATCAGTTGATCGGTGCTGCGGATCAGTGATTCACGGCCGATTTGGTTCATGTCCAACAGTCGCGTGCGCAATTGGATCAGCGGCTCTTTGTCATTGCCTAAAAAGCCGGTGTCTTCGATAAAGGCTATCAGCTCACTGAGTGAGTGCTCCAGCGCCTCGATGCTTTTTTGGAACGGACCATTGATGTCAATCATCTGCAACACAGGCTCGATGTATTCGTCAAAGGCTTCCATCACCGAGGCATAACGCTTGGCGAGCGACAGTTGGCGTTCATCGGCTTTGGCTTGCTCCACCAAATGCATTATGGCCAGCTCGTTTTTACGAAAATGCTTGACCACCTCGCGCACACGCTCGTCCATCAGGCGGATAAAACGCCGAAGTTCGCTGGTGTCTTTTTGCGCCGCTGCCTGCGTCATTTTGTCGCGTAAGCGATTCAGCTCATGGATGCGACTTTCTATATCGCCGACAGTCCCTAACGTTAATTCCTGAGTTAAAAACTGAATAAATTCCAACACCGCGCGATTGAGTTCGAGTTGGCTCGACTTGGCCATCGGGATCAGGATTTCTTGCGTTAGCAAGCGCTGTGCATCGCGAAAACACTGTTCACTGCTTTGGGCAGGGGCGTGTCGCTGGATCAGATGTTGGACGTCTTGGATACTAAAGGTGTGCTGTAAGCTGCGCGCCGACAGATGCTCAAGCACGGGCCAGAATTCATCAAGGCTGCGGATAATTTTTCGAGCGCTTATCATGTAGGTTCTTATAACTGAAGTTGAATACGACCAATTTCCAGTATCAACAGACGAACTGCGGTGCTAGAATGCTGCCCCGATAAAAATTGAAATTATACAAAAATCGGGTGGACCATATGTTAACTGGCGTTTTATTAGGCTTAGTTGCGCTAGCCTTCGTGCTGATCGTTATAGAGGATCTTATTCACGTAAACAAGGCAAAAACAACACTTTTTTTCGGTACTCTTTGCTGGATTTTGTTGTTTGTGTTTGCAGAACAACCGCATGGCGCAGCCCATGTTCAGGAGCAACTTGAACACAATTTATTAGAAATCGCCACCTTGTGGTTGTTTTTAATGTCAACCATGACTTTTGTGGCATATCTAAACAGCAAAGGTTACATCTCTCATTTGGTACAAAAAGTGTTACCTGACAGCATGACAGAACGAAAGTTGATGTTTGTGTTAGGGACATTTGCCTTTGTATTTTCTTCCTTTGCCGATAACGTGACGGCCACATTGGTGTCTATCGCCGTGATTGCAGGGGTTCAATTAGAACCCATCAAGAAAGTAAAATATGGTGCGCTCATCGTCTTCGCGGTAAACAGCGGGGGGGTCTCGCTTATCACTGGTGATGTGACTACGTTGATGTTTTTCTTAGAAGGTAAAGTAACGATCCCTCATTTATTATTGCTGGTGCCACCTGCGTTAGTGGCGGTGTATTTGTTGGTGTTTATGTTGTCAATCGGCATGAATCAGCCGTTGACCGTGAGTAAAACCAAGCATCAAATCGAATCTCAAGACCACATTATTGCCGCGTTATTTTTGACTACGATTTTGGGCTGCTTGGCCATGAACATTTGGTTCAATATCCCGCCTGTGCTGACCTTTTTATTCGGGCTTGGCACCATGTTTTTAGTGGCTCACGCCTTATTTCGCAAACGCAAACAACAACGGCACATTTTGAGCTTTATTCGAGATGTCGAATTTGAAACCTTATTATTCTTTTTAGGGGTATTGCTGTTAGTCGGAGTGCTCAAGGAATTGAATTTCTTGAAAAACTTCACAAGTTTGTACGAAACATTACCGCCAGTCCAAGCCAATTTCTTAATGGGCTTGTCATCGGCGCTTATTGATAATGTGCCGTTAACGGCTGCGTTATTGAAAGCAGATTTAGTGATGACCAATGCCGAGTGGCTGTTGTTAACATACGCAGTGGGCGTTGGTGGTAGTTTGCTGGTGATCGGCTCTGCTGCAGGTATTATTGCGATGAGTAAAATCAAAGAGTTGACCTTTGGCAATTATTTAAAATTGTTCGTTTATTTGTTTGTGGCATTTTGTGTTGGATATTCTGGCGTGTATTACATGGGCCAGTTTGCCAACTAGAAAGAGCTTGCGTCTTATCAACTTTTTAAAAACCACCTGCGGGTGGTTTTTTTTCATCCTTGGTTAGGCACAGCGAGTCCGGCAATGGTGCTTAATTTGCAAAATGATAAAACGCGCCGTCAAAATGACACATATTTTGGTTTTGCTTTGCAAATTTATGTTGCGCTGCCGTGGAAATGTGAGTATCTTAGCGCCGTCAATCAATTCTGATAGACCAGAAGAGGCGCGTTCACCAGGTATTGCAGAGTAGGTGGCTATACACCGTAGGCTGCAAGAGGGGGATGGACGCCGAGGGAACAAGCGCATAGCACCTTGTTCTCGGTCGGTAGGGCTGAATCCTTGCGACTGTCACCTGTGGTGGAGAGCTTCTGGCCTTTGTGTGTCAATTCGACACAGTCGGCGTCTGCTCGCCTGACTGCGTCTGTCGTTGCTCTGCAAATGCCATGCTCCCCTTATTGAATTTTTATAAGGAGAGACAGATGTCCAATTCAATCATTGTTGCAAAATTTGGTGGTACCAGCGTTGCGGATTTCACGGCGATGTCGCGCTGTGCCGACATCGTGTTGGCCGATGATCGCATTCGATTAGTGGTGGTGAGCGCCAGTTCTGGCGTTACGAACTTGCTGGTCGATATCAGCAAGCAATCGGCTGTGGATGCTCGTTTTGAACGTTACGCCCGAATTGAAACCATCACCTACGCTGTACTTGAGAAATTGCAACAGCAAGCAGCCGTTGGCGCTGCGATTGAATCCCTGCTTGTTGAACTGAAAACCTTGATCAGTCGAGAAGGTGACTTCACGGATGCGGAAAAAGATGTCCTGCAATCCTTTGGTGAGCGGCTAAGTTCTGTGTTGTTTACTCAAGTGTTGATCGAACGTGGCGCCCTTGCCAGTTGTTTTGATGTGCGGCAGGTGCTGCGCACGGATGCAAATTTTGGCAAAGGTGAACCGCAAATCGACGAGATCCGCCAATTAACGTCGCAGTATTTGCTACCGCTGCTGTCATCGCAACGCGTGGTGACTCAAGGCTTTATCGGTGCCGATAGCCTAGGGCAAACCACCACCCTTGGCCGTGGCGGTTCTGATTATAGCGCCGCAATTTTAGGCGAAGCGGTGGATGCTGGTGTGGTGCAAATTTGGACTGATGTGGTTGGCATCTTTACCACAGATCCACGATTAACGGCTCAAGCGCGTTGTATTCCGGAAATTAGTTTTGATGAAGCGGCAGAAATGGCCACCTTTGGGGCAAAAGTGCTGCATCCTGCGACCTTGATCCCAGCCATGCGTCAAAATATCCCCGTGTTTGTTGGCTCTTCGCGAGAGCCGGAGGCGGGTGGGACTTGGATCTCTAAAGAAGTGGATGCGCGTCCATCGTATCGGGCTATTGCACTGCGCAAAAATCAAACGTTGATCACGGTGAAAAGCCCAGCAATGTTGCATGCGGCTGGGTTTTTAACCCGGGTGTTTGCCATCCTCAGTGAGCACAAAATTTCAGTGGATTTAGTGACTACCTCTGAAATCAGTGTTGCCTTGACCTTAGATGATGCTCCAGGCAGTGCCTTTGGCACCGCGGTGGAACCGGCGCTACAAGCGTTGCGTCAATTCTGCGAAGTAACTGTTGAAACGGGGCTGTCCTTAGTCGCGGTTATTGGTAATCACTTGCATAGCACACGGGGTATTACCGGTTCGTTGTTCCAGGCGCTTGAGCAAATCAATATGCGTTTAGTCTGTCACGGCGCGAGCCGACATAATTTATGTTTTTTAGTGACCGATGAAGAAGCGCCGTCAGTGGTGAAAGACTTGCATCAACAGTTGTTTTAACCCAAGGGCAGCTGCCTCGAACTTAAAGATAAAAAAACCGCCCGAAGGCGGTTTTTTTATGCAAACTGTGCGCAGTTACATAATCGTTTGTTGCACGTCGTGTAACAGCGTCGCAAATTCTGGTGATTTGTAATATTCAGTGGACGGAATGAGGCCCGCCTCAACATAAGGTTTGAGTTGCACTTCAATCTCGACATCGGATTGCAGTTGACCCAAGCGGATAGCCGCGATGCGGATAAAGTCGACGTAGGATGGGTGTTTTGGTTCAAACTCTAAGTTTTTCCAATGCTCAGCTACTTCGACTAACTCCGCAGGAAAGCCCCAAGAACGTAAAATAGTCGCACCAATCGGCGCGGCGATGGTTTGGATGGAGTCTTTAATCAGTTGCTCGTCACCAAACAACTCCAGTTGTTTTTCTGCTTCGGTCAGTACCGGTAATGCACCGATGTTGTAAACCAACCCTGCCAGTGTCATCGTATCAAAGTTGACGGTCGTGAACTTAAAGTTCGAATTGTATTGCTGCATCGTGGCAAGCGCCAGCGCCGTCAATTGTTTGGTTTCACTCCAAACGTTGTCCATGTATTTCTTGATCAAGGCACTTTTCGACACAAACAGCTGTTCCATGGCCATCGCAGTCACGACGTTTTTGATGTAACGCAGACCAATGCGCGTGGTGGCTTGTTGCAAGGTGGTGATTTGAATCGAGCGGCCAACAAAGGCGCTGTTGGCGATTTTAATGATCCGTGCTGACAATGCCGGGTCGTGAGAAATCATATCAGCCATTTTGTGTAAATTGACATCCGGATCTTCGGCCAGTTGGCGGATTTTAATCGCGATTTCAGGTAATGAAGGCAGCACCAAGGTATCGGTGCGAACTTTTTCAACGAGAACTGATAAAAGTGCGTTTTGTACTGACATAACTCAAACCCTGTAACAACATGAATGTTCATGTATTTATTTAATATGAGCGGCAATTATCGTGCTGAATGTTGCCTGCTGACGACCCGTTTTTTCGTACAAACTAGAAGTGTTCCAGCATGTGGCGACGATAGTCGCTGGCCGAAATGCTCAAGCCTGCTTGACGAATTTTTTGTTCAAATTGACTAAATTCTGTTTCTAATTCTTGGAGGTTGAGCACGTTGTCATCGAGTAACCATAACTGACGTGACCCTTCATAATGGTATAACATGCAAATGGCGGCCGTGTGGTCATTTTGTGCGGCGGCCTTTTGAATTTGTCGAAATTTCCGGTGAATTAAATTCAATTCGTATTTTA
>JACCDZ010411560.1_pt1 | contig 121287 bp, 116 predicted proteins | sample 7449551 | NCBI WGS metagenome assembly JACCDZ01 (sample SAMN15323452, study PRJNA562643) | freshwater metagenome | isolation source: river surface water | place: USA:Blue River Watershed | collected 2017-08-18
GATAGCGCAGATGGTACTGCATTTTAATGTGGGAGAGTATGTCGCCGCCTTTTTTTAGTAAAACCCCAATCTGAAAAGATTGGGGTTTTCTTTTTTTATACGTGCGGCGTAGTTCGGGCAAAGCCCTCGGGTCGACGCCTTTTTTAGTATAACCCCAATCTGAGAAGATTGGGATTTTCTTTTTTTATACTTTAGAATATAGATTATTTCAATTTTTAATGTATTTTTTTAATTAAGCAAACTTAAATTTATTTATGGCAAAATTATTGCTGAATCAAATCCATAATGCTTATTTTTGAAATATTAAACTTAATAAAAGAATGAAACAATATATGTTTACAGCGTTAGCTGTTGTATCGGCATCGATTGCTGTTTATGCACAAGATGTAAATAAAACTAATACAAATGGCCAACGTGAAGGTAATTGGATTGGTTATTATTCAAAAACAAATAATGTTAAATACGAAGGGACTTTTAAAAATGGAAAGGAGATTGGAGTTTTTAAGTTTTATGCAGATGAAGCTGAAAAAAAGCTAATTGCTACTAAAGAATTTAAAGCAGATGGTTCTGTATATTCTATTTTTTACAATGGAAAAAAGAAAATGTCTGAAGGAGTTTATATTAACAAATCAAAAGAAGGTGTTTGGAAGATTTATCATAAAGATGGTCAAAATGTTATGTCTGAAGAGCCTTACAAAAACGATAAACTTCATGGTATAAAAAAAGCTTTTTATGTTTCAGGTAAATTATCTGAAGAACTACAATACAAAAATGGAATTGAAGATGGTATTGCTAATCAATTTTCTGAAAATGGTGTAAAAATTAAAGAAGCAAATTATAAAAATGGGATTTTAGAAGGAAAATTAATCATACGTGATGCTAATGGTAAAATTACCGATGAAGCCGAATATGTTAATGGAAAGCTAATTGTTCCTAAAAATAAATCTAAATAAAAAACAACTCAATCAATTATTGTAACTTTGTTTTTCGATTTTTAAAAAATGAAAAAAAGAGTAGTAGTAGGCCTTTCAGGTGGAGTAGATTCAAGCGTTGCAGCGCAGTTATTAATAGATCAAGGATACGAAGTTATTGGTTTATTTATGAAAAACTGGCACGATGATACAGTTACTATTTCCGATGAATGTCCTTGGTTAGAAGATAGTAACGATGCTTTATTGGTTGCTGACAAATTAGGAATCCCTTTTCAAACAGTTGATTTAAGTGAACAGTACAAAGAGCGTATTGTAGATTATATGTTCAATGAATATGAAAACGGTAGAACACCCAATCCGGATGTTTTATGTAATCGTGAAATTAAATTCGATGTATTTATGAAAATTGCATTAGAATTAGGTGCCGATTATGTTGCTACTGGACATTACTGTAGAAAAGAAGAAGAAATTATTAACGGAAAAACAGTTTATAAATTATTAGCGGGTAAAGATCCAAATAAAGATCAATCGTATTTTTTATGTCAGCTATCGCAAGAGCAATTAGCAAAAGCTTTGTTTCCAATTGGTGAATACATAAAACCTGAAGTAAGAGAAATTGCTGCAAAAAATAATTTAATTACAGCAGCAAAAAAAGATTCTCAAGGACTTTGCTTTATTGGAAAAGTACGTTTGCCTGAGTTTTTGCAACAACAGTTAAAACCCAAAAAAGGTATCATATACGAAGTTTCTAAGAATAACGATGTTTACAATCAATCAAAGCCATTTTTTAACGATTTAGTTGATGAATTGCTTTGGGAAGCAACATCGGTTAAATATACACCCGAAATGGCTAAAAAAGTTGGCGAACACAATGGAGCACATTATTTTACAATAGGTCAACGTAAAGGTTTAAATGTAGGAGGAACGCAAGAAGCCTTGTTTATTATTGATACAAATGTAAACGATAACGCTATTTATACAGGTCAGGGAAATATGCATCCTGGGTTGTTTAGAAAAACACTATTGGTTCAATCACATGAAATTCATTGGATTCGAGAAGATTTAAGACTAAAGAATGGTGAACAAATGGAAGTAATGGCGCGTATACGTTACCGCCAACCATTACAAAGCGCAACATTACATCAAACCGAAAAAGGATTGTTTGTTCGATTTAATGAACCTCAATCTGCCATAACCGAAGGGCAATTTGTATCGTGGCATATTAACGACGAATTATTAGGATCGGGCGTAATTTCTAAACTTTAAAAATATTTAAAAACTATAAAAAACCAAGCAAAATATGCTTGGTTTTTCTATTTTTGTATAAAACTATAAAAAAAATGAATAAAATTATTCAACTATTCAATATAAAATATCCAATTATTCAAGGTGGAATGATATGGAACAGCGGTTATAAATTAGCAGCAGCGGTTAGTAATGCAGGTGGTTTAGGTTTAATAGGCGCTGGTTCAATGTATCCTGAAGTTTTGCGCGAACATATTCAAAAATGCAAATTGGCAACTTCAAAACCTTTTGGAGTAAACGTTCCTATGTTGTATCCAAATATAGAAGAAATAATGAATATTATTGTTGAAGAAGGTGTGAAAATTGTATTTACTTCAGCAGGAAATCCTAAAACATATACAAATTGGCTTAAAGAAAAAGGTATTACGGTTGTACATGTTGTAAGTTCTACAAAATTTGCACTAAAAGCTCAAGAGGCTGGGGTTGATGCTGTTGTTGCCGAAGGTTTTGAAGCAGGTGGACATAATGGTAGAGAAGAAACTACAACGCTTACCTTAATACCAATGGTTAAAAAACAACTACAAATTCCGTTAATAGCTGCTGGTGGTATTGCAACAGGTAAAGCCATGCATGCAGCCATGATTTTAGGTGCCGATGCCGTGCAAATGGGTACACGTTTTGCAATGACAATAGAAAGTTCGGCTCATCAACATTTTAAAGATACTTGTGTTAATGCACAAGAAGGCGATACATTTTTAACTTTAAAGGAATTGGCTCCGGTACGTTTAATTCGCAATAAATTTTTTAATGAAGTTGCAGAAGCATATCAAAATTGTGCTACTGTAGATGATTTAAAATCACTTTTAGGCAGAGCCAGAGCAAAGCGCGGTATGTTTGAAGGTGATTTAGATAATGGTGAACTGGAAATTGGTCAAATTGTGGGGTTAATTAATGAGATTAAACCTGTTAACGAAGTAGTTTCTGAAATCATTAATGAATTTAATCAATCAATTCAAACCAACTTTGCATTTTAATTGATTTATAAAACTATTAAAAAGGAATATTTTACTCATAAATATTCCTTTTTTTATTAATTTTAGTATGCTAAACTACACAATTAATTATGAGTTATTATAAAATTGCCGATTTAGAGCAATATTTTAAACATTATAAAAAATCGGTTCGTGAACCAAGAAAGTTTTGGAGTAAAATTGCCGAAGAAAATTTCACATGGTATCAGGGTTGGGATAAAGTTTTTGATTTTGATTTTCCTAAAGGGGAAATAAAATGGTTTGTAAACGCAAAATTAAACATTACTAAAAACTGTATCGACCGACATTTATCAAAACGTGGCGATAAAACGGCTCTTATTTTTGAACCCAATAACCCTTCAGAAGAAGCTCAGCACATTACATACAACGAATTGTATATAAAAGTTGCTAAAACAGCCAATGTTTTAAAATCGTTAGGTATTAAAAAAGGCGATAGAGTTTGTATTTATTTACCTATGATTCCCGAATTAGCCATAAGCATGTTGGCTTGTGCACGAATTGGAGCAATACATTCGGTTATTTTTGCCGGATTTTCAGATGCTGCCATTCGTTCAAGAGTTGAAGATTGTAATGCAAAGTTAATAATTACGGCCGATGGAGGTTTTAGAGGAGATAAATCAATAAAAATTAAAGAAATTGTTGATAAAGCAATTGAAAATGTAACTTCAGTTGAAAAAGTATTAGTCGTAAAACGCACAAACGAACCTGTTACTTTTAATCCTTTACGTGATGTGTGGTTTAACGATTTGTATCAAGATGCTAACGATACAAATATAGCCGAAATTATGGATGCCGAAGACCCTTTGTTTATTTTATATACATCAGGTTCAACAGGTAAACCAAAGGGTATGGTTCATACAACTGCAGGATACATGGTACAAACAGCTTATAGTTTTCAAAATGTATTTAACTATAATGATACAGATGTTTTTTGGTGTACGGCAGACTTAGGATGGATAACGGGGCATTCATATATTTTATACGGCGCTTTATTAAATGGGGCAACAACGGTACTTTTTGAAGGAATTCCAACATTTCCGAATCCATCGCGTTATTGGGATATAATTGATAAACATAAAATCACACATTTTTACACGGCACCTACGGCTATTCGTTCGTTAATGACAGCTGATTATTCATACGTTGCATCACATAATCTATCTTCATTAAGAGTTTTAGGATCGGTTGGCGAACCAATAAACGAAGAAGCGTGGCATTGGTTTAACGATTTTATAGGCAAAAAACGATGCCCAATTGTTGATACTTGGTGGCAAACCGAAACTGGGGCTATTTTAATTGCACCCATTGCATGTGTAACTCCAACAAAACCAACATATGCAACGTTGCCATTACCGGGTGTTCAAGCTGTTTTAATGGATGATAAAAACAACGAGATTAAAGGTAACCAAGTTATGGGTAGCTTGTGTGTAAAATTTCCATGGCCTTCTATAGCAAGAACTATTTGGGGCGATCACGAGCGTTTTGTAAAAACTTATTTTTCCGATTTTCCTGGAACTTATTTCAGTGGCGATAATGCGTTACGTGACGAAGTAGGTTATTACCGAATTACAGGTAGGGCAGATGATGTGGTAATTGTTTCGGGCCATAATCTTGGTACAGCTCCTATTGAAGATGCAATTAATCAACATCCAGCGGTTGCAGAATCGGCAGTTGTAGGTTTTCCGCATGATATTAAAGGAAATGCTTTGTATGGATATATTTCATTAAAATTAGAAGGAACTTCACGTGATAAAGATAATTTAAAGAAAGAAATCAATCAATTAATTGCAGATCATTACGGACCAATTGGTAAATTAGATAAAATTCAATTTGTTACCGATTTACCTAAAACCAGATCGGGAAAAATATTACGTCGTGTTTTAAGGTCTATAGCTTTAAATCAATTAGATAATTTTGGTGATACATCAACAATGATTAACCCCGAAGTTGTTAAGAATATTATTGCTAATCGTTTATAAAAAAAAATCCCTTTGCACTGCAAAGGGATTTACTATTTTATACGGCTACGTTATGCTCACGCAGCGCATCGTTTAACGACGTTTTTTTATCGGTACTTTCTTTACGTTTACCAATAATTAATGCACATGGAACTTGATATTCACCTGCTTCAAATTTTTTGGTGTAAGAACCAGGAATAACAACAGAACGTTCAGGTACATAACCTTTTAATTCTATTGGAGTTTCGCCAGTAACATCAATAATTTTTGTTGATGCAGTTAAGCAAACATTTGCACCTAAAACGGCTTCTTTACCAACACGAACACCTTCTACAACAATACAACGTGATCCAATGAATGCATTATCTTCAATAATTACTGGTGCAGCTTGTAATGGCTCTAAAACACCACCAATACCAACACCACCAGATAAATGTACATTTTTACCAATTTGTGCACATGAACCTACAGTAGCCCATGTATCAACCATAGTACCTTCATCTACATATGCACCAATGTTTACATATGATGGCATTAAGATAACACCCGCCGAAATATATGCACCATGACGCGCAACAGCATTAGGCACTACGCGTATTCCTTTTGCAGCATAATTTCTTTTTAAAGGCATTTTATCGTGGTATTCAAAAATACCAGCTTCTAATGTTTCCATTTTTTGAATAGGGAAGTACATAACTACAGCCTTTTTAACCCATTCGTTAATTTGCCATCCACCGTCAATTGGTTGTGCAGTACGTAATTCACCATTATCAATTAAATCAATAACTTTTCTAATGGCTATTTGTGTTTCTTCTTGTTGCAACAATTCTCGGTTTTCCCAAGCTTGCTCTACAATATTTTGTAATTCTTGCATAAAAAAATCATTTTTGCAAAGGTATTAATCTTAAAGCATAAATATTGTATTTAAAACAAAAAAACCTGCTAAAAGCAGGTTTTTTTTATGATAAGTAAGATAAACGGGTTTTACAAACGTTTATTTAATTTTATTAACGATAGCTGTGAAAGCTTCTGGGTGATTCATTGCTAAATCTGCTAAAACCTTACGGTTTAATTCAATGTTATTAGCTTTGATTTTACCCATGAATTGTGAATAAGACATTCCGTGTAAACGAGCACCAGCGTTAATACGCATAATCCATAACGCACGGAAATTTCTTTTCTTTTGTTTTCTATCGCGGTAAGCATATTTCATTGCTTTTTCTACCGCGTTTTTAGCTACTGTCCAAACGTTTTTACGTCTTCCGAAGAAACCTTTGGCTTGCTTCAAAATTCTTTTTCTTCTTGCTCTTGATGCTACTGCATTATTTGCTTTTGGCATAATTTTAAAATTTTTTTGTAGTAAGGCGGGTAGTTTTTTATACCACTTTCGATTTTATTTCAATCGGCCCACTCCAGGGTTATTAAATTGTTTTAACCTAAAAAACAATAAATAGATTAAACTATTCTTAATTGTTCTTTAATGCTTCTTTCGTCTGATTTATGTACTAAACCAGAATGAGTTAAAGCTAATTTACGCTTTTTAGACTTCTTTGTTAAGATGTGGCTTTTAAAAGCGTGTTTTCTTTTAATTTTTCCAGAACCAGTAACGGTAAAACGTTTCTTAGCACTAGATTTTGTTTTCATTTTAGGCATTTGTCCTAGGTATTTATGTTATCTTACTTAACAATATTTTGCAAAAATACTAATTTTTCTTTTTAGGTGCAATATACATTGTCATTCTTTTACCTTCAAGAACAGGCATCGCTTCTACTTTACCAAATTCTTCAAGATCTTGAGCTAAACGCAATAATAAAATTTGACCTTGTTCTTTATAGATGATAGATCTTCCTTTAAAAAATACAAATGCTTTTAATTTAGCGCCTTCTTTAAGGAACTTCATGGCATTTTTCTTTTTAAACTCGTAATCATGTTCGTCTGTTTGTGGACCAAAACGAATTTCTTTAACCGTAATTTGTGCAGTTTTAGCCTTCAACATTTTGTCACGTTTCTTTTGCTCGTAAAGAAACTTTTTGTAATCGATAATTTTACAAACAGGAGGGGCTGCATTTGGAGAAATTTCAACCAAATCTAATCCTTGTTCATCAGCCATAGCTAATGCTTGTGATGTTTTGTAAACTCCTGGTTCTACGTTATCGCCTACTAAACGAACTTCAGGCACACGAATTGCTTCATTAGTTTTGTGTGCGTCTTCCTTTTTTTCCTGAGGTTTAAAACCTCTTCTGTGATGTACTGCTATGGGTATATAATTTTATGCTTGTTGTCAAGCGGTTAAACTTAAAATTGTTTTATGGTTTTATTTATTTCATCTTGAATTAAAGATGTAAAATCTTCAATAGTCATTGATGTGTTTGTTTTACCTGATTCACCTTGTTTACGTACCGAAATCACATTGTTTTTTTCTTCATCCTCGCCAATAATCAGCATGTACGGATACTTTTGTAATTCAGCTTCACGAATTTTTTTACCTATGGTTTCGTTACGATCGTCAAGTTTGGTGCGAATTTCGTTATTTTCCAACAAATTTAAAACTTTTTTCGCATAATTTTCATATTTTTCGCTTAAAGACAATATGATAACTTGTTCAGGCATTAACCATAATGGGAAATGACCACCTGTATGTTCTAATAAAATGGCAATAAAACGTTCCATTGAACCAAATGGTGCACGGTGAATCATTACAGGGCGGTGTAATTTATCATCAGAACCTTTATATGTTAAATCAAAACGTTCAGGCAAGTTGTAATCTACTTGTATGGTTCCTAATTGCCAACTACGTCCTAAAGCATCTTTCACCATAAAATCTAACTTTGGTCCATAGAAAGCGGCCTCACCTGATTCTATTACATAGTTTAAGCCTTTATCTTTAGCTGCACTTATGATTGCATTTTCAGCTTTTTCCCAATTTTCAACCGAACCAATGTATTTATCAGGATTACTTAAATCGCGAACTGATACTTGCGCTGTAAAGTTTTCAAAACCTAATGATCCAAATACATAAAGTACTAAATCTATAACTTTTTTAAATTCTTCATCTAATTGGTCTGGTGTACAAAATATGTGTGCATCGTCTTGAGTAAATCCGCGAACACGAGTTAAACCGTGTAGTTCGCCCGATTGTTCATAACGGTAAACTGTTCCAAATTCAGCATAACGCTTAGGTAAATCTTTATAAGACCAAGGTTTTGCGTTGTAAATTTCGCAGTGATGCGGACAATTCATTGGTTTTAATAAAAATTCTTCACCTTCGGCTGGTGTATGAATTGGTTGAAACGAATCGGCACCGTATTTTGCGTAATGACCTGATGTTACGTATAATTCTTTTTGACCAATGTGTGGAGTTACCACTTGTTCATAACCTGCTTTCTTTTGTGCTTTGCGTAAAAATTGTTCTAAACGGTCGCGCAATGCAGCTCCTTTTGGTAACCATAATGGTAAACCTTGCCCTACACGTTGTGAAAAATGAAACAATTCTAATTCTTTTCCTAATTTACGATGATCACGACGTTTTGCTTCTTCAATCATCTCTAAATATTCGGTAAGATCTTTTTGTTTAGGGAAAGAAATTCCGTAAACACGTGTTAATTGCTTGTTTTTTTCATCACCACGCCAGTAAGCACCAGCTACTGAAAGAATTTTTACAGCCTTTATAATACCAGTGTTTGGGATATGACCACCACGACATAAATCAGTAAAGGTAGCATGATCACAAAAAGTGATGGTACCGTCTTCTAAATTTTCAATTAATTCAGTTTTATACTCGTTATCCTTATATAATTCTAATGCTTCTGCTTTTGTAGCGGCACGCATTTTAAATTCGTGCTTTTCTTTTGAAATGGCTAAAATGCGATCTTCAATAGCTTTAAAATCATTGTCTGAAATTTTATTTTCGCCAAAATCAACGTCGTAATAAAAACCATTATCTATTGCAGGACCAATTGTTAGTTTTATGCCTGGATACATTTCTTGTAAAGCTTGGGCCATTACGTGCGATGTTGAATGCCAAAATGCTTTTTTACCTTCGGCATCGTTCCAAGTAAATAAAACCAAATTACCATTGGTGGTTAAAGGCGTAACTGTTTCTACGGTTGTATCGTTAAAGTTTGCTGAAATTACGTTACGTGCTAAACCTTCGCTTATACTTAAAGCGACCTCGTGCGGAGTTACACCTGAAGCGTATTCGCGCACTGAACCATCTGGTAATGTTATTTTAATCATTCTACTTATATATTTATTAGGCAAATATAATAAAGAATTATTTTCGTTAACAAAAAATAATTTGCTTTCATTATGAAATGTTTCAGTTTTTGCTTTATTTCGTTGTTAGAATGATTAAAGAAAATTTAATAGAAATTGTTCGTTACAATGATTGGCTAAAAAACCAGTGGAACACTTTTGTTGATGAAACTAAAAACGGATGTTTTTTATTTCATCGCGATTTTATGGAATATCACAAAGATAAATTCCAAGATTTTTCTTTACTTATTTATTGTAATAGTGAGCTAACAGCAATTTTGCCAGCAAGTATTGCCAATAACGAAGTTACAAGTCACAAAGGTTTAACTTATGGAGGCATATTGGTGAAAAAAAACTGTAAGTTTGGTTTATTTAAATCTGTTTTTTTTGCTATAAACAATTATTTAGTTTCACAAAAAGTAACACATTTACATTTAAAAACGTTGCCAACCATTTATTGCGAAGTTGCAAACGATGAATTAGCTTATTTGCATCAATTTTATGGCGATGCTTTAGAGTTAAATATAGGTTCGGTTGTTTACAAAAACAGTAATTTTATATCGAAATCTATTATTAGAAACGCAAAAAATGCATTAAAAAAGGGAATCGAAATAAAAAAAACTAACGATTTTGATACATTTTGGAATGATTTATTAATTCCCAGATTAAACGAACGTTACAGTAAAAAGCCTATACATACGTTAACCGAAATAAAGCAATTGAAAGCACTTTTTCCTGATAAAATTGAATTAGTTGCAGCTTTTTTAAACAATGAAATGATTGCAGGAACGGTACTTTTTAAACATAAGAAATTTTTAAAATCGCAATATATAGCCAGTAAATCAAGTTTTAATAAATTAGGAGGATTGGATTTATTACATTTTGAAATTTTAAGAAATTTAAAACATGATTTTTTTGATTTTGGAACATCTTCAAATAATACATTAGCGTTAGAGAACGAAAACTTATTGGCTTGGAAAGAACAATTTGCTGCGCGCACCATAGTTTTTCCTTCCTATACATTTAAAATTACAACGGTTTTATGATACCTTATTTAAATTTAAAAAAAATAAATCGCCCATATCAAGATGCATTTTTAGAAAAAACGAAACTTTTCTTTGAAAAAGGACATTATATTTTGGGCGATGAAGTACTTAAATTTGAACAAGAATTTGCAAGTTATTGTAATGTGTCACATTGTGTTGGTGTAGGGAACGGATTAGATGCCTTGATTTTAATTTTTAAGGCATATGTAGCGCTTGGGGTTTTAAAGCCAGGAGATGAAGTGTTGGTGCCGGCTAATACATATATTGCCAGTATTTTAGCTATTGAAAATGCGGGTTTAACACCTAAATTGGTTGATACCAATTTTTTAAACTACAATTTAACAATTGATGTTTTACAACAGCAAGTAACTCAAAATACTAAAGCTGTTTTAATGGTACATTTGTATGGACAAATAACCGATGCTTTGGTTATTAAAACTTTTTGTAAAGATTTTGGCTTGTTGTTAATAGAAGATGCTGCGCAAGCACATGGCGCAATTTGTAACGATTTAAAAGCCGGAGCTATTGGAAATGCAGCAGGTTTTAGTTTTTATCCCGGTAAAAATTTAGGATGTTTGGGCGATGGTGGTGCAATTACAACCAATAACGCACAATTAGCCGATTGTGTACGTAGTTTACGCAATTATGGATCAGAATTTAAGTACCATAATATTTATAAAGGTATCAATTCGCGTTTAGATGAGCTACAAGCTGTATTTTTACGTTTAAAATTACCAGATTTAGATTTTGATAACAAAAAACGACAAGGTATTGCAAAACGATATTTATCTAAAATTACAAATCCGTTGGTTGTTTTACCTTTTGTAACAGATTTTAATGCACATGTTTTTCATATTTTTCCTGTACGAGTTGAAAATAGAGCCGAATTTCAGAATTATTTAATGGAACATGAAATTCAAACACTAATTCATTATCCTATTCCACCGCATAAGCAGCAGGCAATGATTGAATTACATCATTTGTATTTACCAATTTCAGAATTAATTCATAAACAAATTGTTAGTATACCTTTAAATCCATCGTTAACTGTTGAAGAACAGGATTTTATCATTGAAAAAATAAATGGTTATTAATGGATATTTATATAAAATCATTTAATCGTCCGTATTTATTACACAAGTGCATAGCAAGTATCTATCATTTTTTAAAAGAATTTGATGGCAGAATTGTAGTTTTAGACGATGGAACACCTCAAATTTATTTAGATAAAATAGTTGTTTTATTTCCTAACATAACAATTGTAAAATCGCCCTATTATGAACAAAAAAGTAAAGCAATATCTTTAAATCAAATTACTGAGACTGTAATTCCTGCTAATTTTTGGAGAAATGAGGTTTTAAAAGGTTCTGAAAATTTTATTCTTTTAGAAGATGATATGTGGTTTGTGCAACCGTTTAATTATAAAAATTTTGTAAACGACGTTTATAGTTTAAAAATGGATATGATTAAATTTATGTGGATGAAAAACAGTAAGTTAATATCTAATAATATTATTCAAAAAGCAGAATATTTTAATATTGTTCAACCTAAAGTTCTAACTAAAAATCCTTTTTTGTTTGATGCCGTTTTTAATACCAATAAAATCAAGCTAAAATCGTTTGCTGAACTATTTTTTAATACAAATCAAAAAATATTAAATTATTACCAAATGTTTATTGTTGCGGGTGGGGTTTTTTCTAAAAAATATTATGAAACATGTTGGCAAAATAATCAAAATAAAGTTGATGAATTACAGCAGATTTTTAATTTATTGAAAAGCAAAAAATCTTTTAATTTAGGTAATTCTAATAAAGAATTGTTACAAACTACTTTAATATCAAAAGCAAGCAATAATGGTGATAAAACCACGTTTTCATTAAATGAATTTAATAAAAATTTAAATAATTATTGGTTAGGTTTATCGAACGTTGATTATAGTTTTAATGAAGATTTTTCACTGTTTTTTATTAAGAATGCATTAGAAAGCAGTAAGGTTACATTTGAAGATTGGGAAAAATGGTATCAAAAAATAAAACAACCTTATACAGAAATGGGTTGTAAATTAGATTAAAATGAAACAAGAAAAGCACTATAAAACGTTATTTAAAGCAACATCGCTATTTGGTATTGTTGAAATAATTCGTTTGGTTTTACGCGTTATAACAAATAGTGCAGTTGGGTATTTTTTTGGACCATCTGGTTTTGGTTTATATAATCTTGTTGATAATACCATACAACTAATAAGTTCGTTTACCAATTTTGGTATCAATTTTACTGGAATACGTGAAATTTCGGCTAATAAAAATGAAAATCCAGAAATCTATAGAAAAAGTATTGTTGCATTACAACAATTTTCAGTATTAACAGGTTTGTTTGCGGCACTTATTTCTATCATTTTTGCAAATCAATTAAGTTTAATCACTTTTAATTCTGTAAATTATTTTTATTGGTTTTTACTTTTGTCTATCTACTTTATTGCTAACGGTTATACTCAAAGTTATATTATATTTTTAGAAGGATCACAGCATATAAATCGGTTGTTACAAATTAATGTTGTGGTAAATGCGCTAAGCACAGTTATAATTTTGGTTGCTTTTTATTTTTTTCATCTAAATGGTATCATCGTTTCTATTATTTTAAATGCACTTATAGCTTTATACATTTATGTATCATTTAGTGGCTTACCAAAATTAAATGTGGCTTTTCCGTTTAAAGAAAAAAAAGCATATTTTAATAAATATATTACTTCAGGTGGTTTGTTAGCAATCAATACGTTTGTAGGTTTTTTATCTTACTATTTAATTAGATTGTACTTAAAAAATGAAAGCGATGAATTATTAGGTTTTTATGGAGTAGCAAATGTTATTTTAGTATCTTACTTAGGTATTGTTTTTATTGCAACAGGTAAATTTTTCTTTCCAAAATTATCGTCTGAAATTAATTCTTTGAAAATAACTAATCAGTTAGTTAATAATCAGTTAGAGTTGAGTTTGTTAATCATTTTACCTGCTTTACTTTTTATTTATACGTTTGGTTTATTTTTAGTTAAAATTCTTTTTTCGGCAGCTTTTTTACCCGTATATCAAGTATTAGTTTTTGGGTTGTTTGCTATTGTTTACAGAGCTTTTAACTATGCAGTGGGCTATTTAATTTTGGCGCATCAAAACTACAAACACTATTTTTACATAAATTTATTTAGTGATTTGTTAAATGTAATATTGACTATTTTGTTTTATAAAATATGGGGAATAATAGGTATAGGAGTATCACTATTTTTAAATTACTTATTATCTGCGATTTATATTTATTTTTATTCCCAAAAAATATATTTATTTAAACTTTCGGCAATTGTAAAAAAACAACTTTTTATTGTAAATCTAGTTTTATTAACAACTATTTTATGTTTTTATGTTTTAAATACTAAAATATTTAGTATTATTGGTTGTGTTTTTTTTATACTATCTACAGCATATAGTTTAAAAAAAATTGATGAATACTTGTTAGATTCTAAATTTAAAAATAAAGTAAAAGCATTATTTTGATTAAACGAATAAATCATTTTTTGAGCATTGATTGGTTTCAAACCTTATTGATTAATTTTAAAGCTTTTACTTTAAAAAATGCACTTTTATTGCCTGTTATTGTGTATCGAGGATTTAAAATTGTGCAATTTAAAGGTTCCATTCAATTAAATGTTACACCTAAATTTGGGCTGATTGGTTTTGGTCAATCGTACGAAATTTTTCAAAGGAAAAAAGGAATTGGAGAAGCTACAATTAATGGAATTTTAAGAATTAACGGTAAAGTTCAATTTGGTTTAGATACTAAAGTGTTTATAAACAATGATGCTGTTTTAGAACTTGGTCATATAAATTCATTTGCAAGAAGAACCGAAATTATTTGTTTTAAAAATATTATAATTCATGACTGGGTACAATTTGGAACCGATTGTTTAATTGTAGATACTAATTTTCATGGGTTGAAAGATTTATCAATCAACTCTTGTCTTGACATGAATAAGAAAATAGAAATTGGTGCTTATAATTATATTGGTGCCAGAACAACCATAAAAGGTAATACACAAACTCCTGAAAATTGTTTAATTGCAACTAATTCGCTTTGTAATAAAAATTATTTGATTTTGGGCGAAAACATTTTAATAGGCGGCATTCCTTCTAAATTAATTAAAGAAAACATTGTGCGTGATTGGGAAAGTGAAAACGAAGCACTTGAAAAATATTTAACCATAAAACTATAATGAGCAAAATAATTACACTACCAAAAATAGAAGATCCAAGAGGAAATCTATCTGTTATTGAAGGAAATACCATTCCTTTTAAAATGAATAGAGTTTATTTTTTGTACGATGTACCTAGTGGTGCAGAGCGCGGCGGACATGCGCATAAAAATCAACAAGAATTTATAATAGCGGTATCGGGAAGTTTTCAGGTGATTTTAAATGATGGAACTGATGAAAAAGTTTATACACTTTTTAAACCCAATCAAGGGTTGTATGTACCTGTGAATACGTGGCGCGAATTAAGAAATTTCTCTGCTGGAGCTGTATGTTTAGTGGTTTCATCGGCCGAGTTTGACGAGAGTGACTACATTCGCGAATTTAACGAATTTAAAAATTATTTAAATAGATAAATTCTACACTTTAATTCAATTAAACTAAATTTAATTAAATCAATCAAGCGTTTGTTTTTAAAACATTGCTCCATGCTGTAATGTACTCTTTTTAACAAGGCTTTATGTTCTATTTTTAATGTATTTCGCTTCAAAGATTCATTATAAATTTGCCTTAATGATTTATTTATTTTTTGCGAAAAAGTATCTTTTTTATGAAATTGATTCCCTAACGAATTTTTTAAAAAGCGTTTTTCAACCAAAAAATCGTCAATAAATTCAATTTTGTATTTTTTTGATAACCGCAACCAATAATCTAAATCTTCAAAAAATAAAGCTTCATTATATCCGTTTAAAAGCTCGAAATGTTTACGTGTAAACATAGCCGAAACCGAGCACATGATATTACCACCGCTTAAAATACGTAAGTAATTGGTATTAAAAAGCGCATTATCTATAACCTTATTGTTCGCATTTACTTCAAAAAAAGTTTTTGTACGGTTTCCGTTTTCATCAATATAATAGGCGTTTCCAAAAACTAAAGCAGTAGAAGTGTTGTTAATACTATTAATTTGAATTTCAACACAGTTTGGCAATAAAACATCATCTGCCGAAAGATCAATTAAAAAATCGCCTGTACTTTCTTTAAATCCTAAATTAAAAGCTTTTGTATTGCTAACTACTTCAGGCAGCTTTATGTATTTTATTTTGGGATGATTTTTTATAACAGTTTCAATTTCTTTATCAGAATTGTCGGTACTTCCATTGTTTATTACAATTAATTCAATATTTTTATAAGTTTGATTTATCACCGAAAGCATAGCTAGTTGTACAAACGCTTGGTGATTATAACAAATACAAATTACTGTAACTAAAGGTAACGCCATAAAAAAATTAATTACACAAATATAAACTTAAGATTTTAAATTGAACGCATTAAAAATAGCAATCCTAGTAACCGATTTTACGTTAGGCGGCATACAAAATTATGTTCGTACTAATGCAAAATTGTTAAAAGAAATGAAACATAAAGTTTCTATTATTGCAATTAATGATGCGCATGTTTTTGAAGATTTCGAAGTTATTAGTTTAAATAAGTTATCTGCATATAAAAAACCGTTGTTTATTAGGCAGTTTATTGACGATAATTCAATAGATGTGCTAATGGATCATCGCACAAAATTGAGCTTTATTAAACATAAAATTTATGATTTTTTATTGCGAAAAACTCCAAAAATACAATTTATACACAGTGCAAATTTTAATTTATATTTTTATAAATACAGTTTGTTAAATAAGTTAGCGTATAAACATACTGCAATTTTTATTAGCGTTTCTAAACATATTAATCAATTAGTAAATCAAAAATTGAACAAAGAAAATGATGTGTTGTATCATTTTATAGAACAAAATGCCGAAACTGATTATAAAAACAATAAAAAAGACATCATTTTTGTAGGAAGATTTGAAAACAATGTAAAAGATTTAACTTTTTTACTGAATGCTTATAAAATTTCAGAATTACATTTAAAAAATGTTGCGTTTCATTTTATTGGAGATGGAAACGATAAAAACCTAATTTCTGAATTTGCATTAAAGAATAATTTAACAAACTTTATACAGTTACATGCGGCCGAAAATGACTTGGAAACTAGCTACAAGAAAGCAAAAGTAGTGGTTTTGGCTAGCCATTTTGAAGGTTTTCCTTTGGTTTTAATGGAAGCTTTACACTATGGAACTCCTGTAATTACCACGCCTTTTAATGATTCTGTTTTTGAATTGGTTCAGCATAACTTTAACGGAATTGTTGTTGAAAAAAACTTAGATAGTTTTACTGATGCTTTGAATAAAATGTGTTGCAACGATCAATTTTACAATACCCTTTTGCAAAATATTGAAAAACATAATGATTTGTTCACAAAGGATATAGCTATAAAAAAATGGGAAACTATTTTTGAAAAATTATTTAAAAATAGAATTACTTAATTTTAATTTTACTAAAAGTTGCTGCAATTTCAAAAGTTGTTGAAGAATTGGTTTTGGTGTTTTTAGTAAAATGCGTTTCTTTAATGATATATTATTGTAGTTTATTTCATTAACTATTTCTTTAAAACTTTTTAAATTATTATTTAACTTACTGTGCATTGCTGCAAAATAGCGCATTAAATCTAAATAAGTTTTTAGTTTTTTATTCGTTTTTTCTTCTTTTTCAAATTTTTTAAAATGTAATCTATCGTTTAAATCATCGGTTTTTTTTGATAAACTTTGGGCATCATGTTTATAAATAGCAAGCGTTTCCCAAGTAAAAACAATAGGGTAGTGCAAGCCAATGCGTATCCATAAATCGGTATCTTGTGCTATTTTAATAGTTTTATCAAAATTTCCAACTTTTTCAAAAACCGATTTATCAAAAACAGCACACGATGTCCATAAAACACATTCTTTTTTGCTTGCTTCAAAAAAATCAACAACTAAATCATTTTGGGTTGGATCAATAGAATACATCGATTTAAACGTATTCCATTTTGTTTCAACTTCAAAAGCGGCAGAAAAAACATATTGGTTTTTATATTTTTCTATTAACATATTAAATGTTTCTAAAAAATGTGGATACCAGTAATCATCGGCATCTAAAAAGCAAATAAATTGAGCTTTTGCAAGCTTAATTCCGTTGTTTCTGGCTACGGAAACCCCTTGGTTTTGTTTGTGAATAATTTGTATGCGTTTGTCTGTATATTTTTGTAGCAATTCTATACTTCTGTCGGTAGAACCATCGTTTACAATAATTATTTCAAAATTTTGATACGTTTGCTGCAAAACACTTTTTAAGGTATTTTCAATAAATTGTTCTTTATTGTAAAGCGGTATTATGATTGAAAACTTAGTCATTTTGAGCTATTTTTATCAAATGATACAATTTGTAAAAATCAAGTAATTTTAAGTTAGGTTTATTGCTTTTTAAGTTTTTAAGTAGAATTTTTTCAGTGTTTTTACCGATTATAAATATACATTTTAATAAAAACGTTTGTTGTTCAATTTTTTTATAAAAGTGTAAAAGTTTAATGTATTTACTATCTATCAATTGGTTTTGTAACAAGTACCACGCATTTTCTACACTTAATAGACTTTTTTGTATGAAAATTTCATTTGTATCTAAGCCTAAATGATAAACAGGATTGTTTATATGAGTTATTTTATAATTGTTTTGCTTGCAATTAAAAGCAAACAAAGTATCTTCATGACCATATTTTTTTAACGATTCGTTAAATTGAATGTTTAAAAAAAAATCTTTATTAATAAGAAAATTAGCTGAAGCAAAATTTTGAAATGGGTTTTTAATACGATTAATAGCAGATTTGCTTTCTTTTTTTATTCCATAATACCAACGTAAATATTCATTTTTAGTAGTTTTTTCTTTTTTATAACATATTCCACCAACAATAAAATGATTGTTTTTTGATATTTCGCTTAAATAATTTTTAATAAAATTCGTATTGACAGGCATTACATCGGCATCTAAAAAAAGCACATGATTAAAATGCGCTTTTTGTGCCAATATATTTCTTATTTCACTTCTGCCAACATTCTTATTTAAAACATTATAGAAACAATTATCTAAAGTGTTGATTGAATAGTTTTCTGTAAAAAAAAATGAAGAACAATCATCTAAAACTAAAACTTCAAATGCAATATTTGCTTGTAAACATTGATTATTAATTTCATTAACAAGTGGAACTACATTGTAATTATATGTTGGTATTAATACAGATAGCATTAAATTGTTTTTTGAACTACTTCAAAAACTTTACCTTCATCACATTTTAAAGTTTTTGAAGGATATTTTAACAATAAAGCGTAATCGTGTGTGGCCATTAAAATGGTTCTGCCGTTTTGGTTAATTTTTTGAAGTACTTCCATAACTTCCACACTTGTTTGCGGATCTAAATTACCAGTTGGTTCATCGGCCAAAATTAATTCAGGATCGTTTAATAAAGCACGTGCAATAGCAACACGTTGTTGTTCACCACCAGATATTTGGTGCGGCATTTTTTTTAAGTGTTGCAACATTCCTACACGATCTAAAACATCTTCAATACGCAAATTCATGTCGTTTTCGTTAGTCCAACCAGTTGCTTTTAAAACAAACAATAAGTTTTCATAAATATTTCTATCAGGAAGTAGTTTAAAATCTTGAAAAACAATTCCTATTTTTCTACGTAAAAAAGGAATATCGTTTTGTTTTAAAGTACGTAAATCATAATCAACAATAACACCTTCGCCGTGTGTTAAATCTAAATCGGCATAAAGTGTTTTCATTAAACTACTTTTTCCAGAACCTGTTTTACCTATTAAATAAATAAATTCCCCCTTTTTTATATCGATACTCACATCGGTTAATATAGGTTCAGCTTCTTGAAAAATAGTTGCGTTATGTAGTTTTAATATAGATGTTGCCATGAATTTTTTTTGTAAAAATATCAAAAGTTATTGTTTAATAAAAGCAGTTACTTAAAAAATGAATTTAATTTAGTGTAACATGCATTGCAAAACATAATTTTTGTTCAGCATAAATGTAAAAATAATATTCATTTGTAGATTGATAACCGTAAATTAAAGCTTTATTGTTAAAAGTAAGCTCTTTTAAATAGTTAATATCTAATGATTTTATGGAGTTATTTTGATGAAAATCTATAGGTAAACAATCTAAACACCATTCAATATATTTAACATTGTTTACATGATTTAAAGCGTCTAAGTCAGAAAAAACAACATTATGTTCTTTAATTAAATGTACTGGTTTTGTAGTGTTTATTTTTAAAAATGGTTGTTTAGTTGGTTTTTTATTTGGAAATTTTTCTAAATGATCATGGTTTATTTGTATAGCTTCGGGGCGTTTTTTTAAAGTATTTACACAAACCCATAAACTGTTAACACCCATAATTTTAGTATCATTTAAAAAAATCTCAAAATCGCGAATGGATTTTATTCCTGCTAAGGTTTCAATCCAAGTTTCAATTTCAATTGTTTGGTGCCATTGTGGTAAATCGTCAATTTCAATTCGCATACTGCTTAATACCCAAGCTTGGTTGTTTTTTTGCATGTCTAAATAACTCATACCACCTAAATCCGAGTGTTTACCAGCTACCGCTTGTAATATATTTAGTAAATCGGTAATTCTTATTTTTGAATTTACTGAGCATTTATCAATGGTCACTTGGCATGTACCTTTGTATAATGATGCAAATTTATTGGGTAATTGCATGTATGTATTTTATAATGTTTTCAATGTTTTCTTCATAACCAAACCATTTGGTTTGTTCATTGCGTTTAAACCAAGTAAGTTGCCTTTTTGCAAAACGACGTGTATTTTTTTTAATTTCGTCAATAGCTGTTTCTAAAGTTATTTTTTGATTTAAATAATCAAACAACTCACGGTAACCAACCGTTTGTAAAGCGTTTAGTTTTTCGTGTTGTTTTAGGTTTGCAACTTCATTAAGCAATCCGTTTTGCATCATTAAATCAACTCTTTTGTTAATTCTATCATACATAATTTCTCTTGGTGCTTCTAAACCAATTAAAATAGGTTCAAAATTTCGTTGCTTTTTGGGTTGATTTAAAAAAGTTGAATATGGTTTGTTAGCTGCTAATGAAACGCCAATGAAACGCTTCATTCTTTGTTGGTTTTGAAGTGTTTGTGGGTTTGTTGTTTTTAAAAAGTTAAAATAATTGGGATCTAATTTTTGTAAAGTTTCATTTAGATATTCATATCCATTTTCTTTGAAATTCTTTTCAATTTCCTCTCTAATTTTATTCGAAACATCCGGAAAATCGTCAAATCCTGTTAAAACAGCATCAACATATAATCCTGACCCCCCCACAACAATTTGTAAGTTGCTTTCTTTAAATAATTCATCAAGTAAAACCAAAACTTCTTTTTCATAATCGCCAACATTGTAATTTTCTGTTATTGATTTATTTTGTATAAAATGATGTTTTGCTTGTTTAAGTTCTTCGGCTGAAGGTACAGCAGTTCCTATTGACATTTCTTTGAAAAATTGTCTGCTATCACACGAAACAATATCGCAATTAAAATAATTTGCCAATTTTATGGCGCATGCTGTTTTACCAATTGCGGTTGCGCCCACAATAAAAATTACGTAATTTTTTTTTGAATGCTGCATTTATTATTTTTAAAAAACCTTAACTAAATGTTTATGTGGTTTTATTTATCTTTTTGATTTTTATTGTTTTGTAAATTAAAAATTAATGGTTTTAAAATCTTTTTTTGTTGATACATAATTTTTAATCGTATTTAAACTGTCTTTAGTATAAACCAGTGGAATTAGTATTTTATGTAACACATCTGTATTTAAAATTTGATAGTTCAAATCGAAAAAGCAATACCCTTTAAAAACACCTTCATCAATAACAACAGCGCTTTTTTCGTTAAAATGCCTGCCTTTTAAAACAATTATTTTTTTGTGCCAGTTTAAGTTGTTTTTTAAAATTAAATCGTTAAAAAGTTCGTTGTGCATTTGTGTTGGATACGAAATGTTTTCGGCTAATGAAATTTCATTTTGCACTTGTTCTACAATTTCGTTTTCTTTATACAAATCATTTATAAATTGTAAGGCACTTTTTTGGTTTTTAAATGCTTGAATTGCATTTTTTCGACCATCGGTTTTATGTATTTTTAATGTTTCGAAGCCGTTTTCTAACTTTTCTTTATAAACTGACCATAAATAGGGCGATTTGCGTTGTGTTACGTTTAAAACGGGTTTATTGTGCAATAATTCTTCACGTTCTTTTAACAATGCAATTAATTCATTTCCGGTTTCTTCAAAAGTTACCGTATAAACTTCGTTTTGAATACGTTTTGCAATTTTGGTATCAGCAGTAAAAATTTGATTTAATTTTTTACGAATATTGTTGCTTTTACCAATAAAAATTATGTTTCCTTTATCGTTATGTATGTAAAAAATACCAATTGTTGATGGTATATTTTGTAAAATATCAAATAATTTTGGTGAAATTCCTTTATAAACTTCGTTTTTAATTTGCTGTTTTACAATTTGTTTGTCAATATCTTTATCTAATAAAAGTTTAAATAACTTTAAAGTTGCCATAGCGTCGCCACTTGCTCTGTGTCTATCTGCAATAGGAATACCTAAAGAGCGCACTAACTTCCCTAAACTGTAAGATGCAACATTTGGTAGTAAAATTTTAGACATTTCAACGGTACACAACGTGGGTTTGTGAAAGTTATAACCTAAACGATTAAATTCTAATTGTAAAATGCGGTAATCAAAAGGGGCATTGTGTGCAACTATAATGCAATCATTAGTTATTTCTATAATGCGCTTGGCAATTTCATAAAATTTTGGAGCCTGGCGCAGCATAGCATTATTTATACCTGTAAGTTTTACAACAAAAGGTTGAATAGGAATTTCGGGGTTAACCAAACTAATAAATTGATCTACAATATCAACACCATCAAACTTATAAATAGCAATTTCGGTAATGCCTTCTTTATTAAATTGTCCACCGGTGGTTTCTATATCTATTATTGCGTACATTCTGTTAGTTTGTCAGCCAAAAAATAGGCTGGTTTCTTAAAAGGCTAAAATACGAAAAATGTTTACTAAAGTGCGAACTCAATTATGTAAATGGTATGTTTTTTATCGGTTGCCAAAAATACTGCTGCCTATTCTTACAATAGTGCTGCCACATTCCATGGCAATTTTATAATCGCCACTCATTCCCATTGAAAGTTGTTGAAAATGACAGTTTGGTAATTGATAAGGCTGTAAATAATCAAAAATATCTTTTAATGACTGAAATTCTTTTCGAATAATGTCGCTATTTTCTGTATAAGATGCCATTCCCATTAAACCAATTACTTTAATGTTTTCTAACGATTTAAATTCATCTGAATGTATTAATTGAAGTAATTCATCGTGTGCTAATCCAAATTTTGATTCTTCGGTTGCTATATAAACTTGTAACAAACAAGGAATTATACGACGCCATTTTTTTGCCTGACGGTTAATTTCAATCAAAAGTTTTAAACTATCAACGCCATGAATTAAGCTTACATAAGGTGCCATGTATTTAACTTTGTTGGTTTGTACATGCCCAATCATATGCCATTGAATGTCTTTTGGCATTTGCTGCCATTTTTCGGTCATTTCTTGAATTTTGTTTTCGCCAAAAATACGTTGACCTGCATTATACGCTTCCATTAAATCAGTCACAGGTTTGGTTTTAGAAACCGCTACCAAATGCACGTTTTTTGGTAAAGTACTATTTATATTTTGTAAGTTTTCAGCTATATTCATTATTAACAAGAAAGTTTTTAAGTATTACAAAAAGTTTTAAACAATTTTTGTTTAAAATTCATAAATAATTAAACCATTGCGCAATTTTGGTTCAATATAAGTGCTTTTTGGTGGCATGGTTAAATTATTGTCGGCAAGTGTTTTAATTTCGTTAATTGATGAAGGATATAAAATAAAACCGACTTTAAATTCACCATTGTCAACTTTATTTACCAACTCAATAATATTTTTATTTCCAGGAATGTAACTAATTCTGCTGTCGGTTCTTAAGTCTTTTATGTTTAATAAAGGATTTAATATTTTATCGTATAAAATTTGTGCGTCTAAAGTGTTTATAATCGATGTTTCTGTTGGAATATTTTTTAAGGTTAACGAATAAAAAATACCATCTAAATACATACCAAAGCTATATTTTGTTGTTGGTTTCCAAAATTCATGAACCTTTTCTACAATAAAATCGTTATTTAAAATATTTAAAAAATCGTTCGATTCCAAACCGTTTAAATCGTGAACCAATCTATTGTATTCATTAATTTGAATTAATTTTTCACAGATTAAAAAACTCATAAAATAGTTCATGCTTTCGCTTGCATTTTCACCGTTTTCATTAAATAATAAGTTTGATGTTGCTGAACGATGATGACCATCTGCTATATACAAATTTGGCATTTTTTTAAATGTTTGTTGTATAAAATCAAGATCTTCGTTAGTGTCTATCTTCCAAACGGTATGGCGTTCGCGGTTTGTAGTAGAAAAATCGTACAAAGCAATTTCATTCATTTTTAATGCGATCCAATGTTCTAAAGCATCACAATTTGGATACATCATTAACACAGGTTCTGTATTAAAACGGGTTTCGTTAAAATAATCTTTCAAATTTTCAACGCGGTATTGCAAAGTGTTTTCGTGTTTTTTAATCACATTTTCTTTGTAATCGTTTATAGAAGTACCTGCTAAAATTCCAATAAAATTATTTTTTTTCGATTTAATTTGATACAGATACATGGCCGGATTTTCATCTTTAATTAAAATGCCATCTCGTTTAAAATCTTCATATTTTGTAGCTACCATTTTGTAACGCAACAAAGGATCAATTTTTTCTTGATTTATGAAGGCTAAATTTACAATATGTAGAAACGAAAACGGATTAAAATCTAACCATGAAGCCAATTCGGCTGCCGAATATTCATCGTACGGACGAGTAGTTACAAGGGCAACTTTATCAGCCGATGGGCGTACCGCTTTAAATGGAATAATATCTGCCATGTTGTTTTTTTTAAACACAAAAGACAATTGAACCTAAGCTCAATCGTCTTTAAAAAATTATATATCTATATAGTTAAGAAAACATTTTTGCAACTTTTTCTGCTTTTTTGCTTTCAGAATAATCATAAAAACCTTCACCCGATTTTACACCTAACTTACCTGCCATAACCATATTAACCAATAAAGGGCATGGTGCGTATTTAGGGTTTTTAAAGCCATCATACATTACGTTTAATATTGATAAACATACGTCTAAACCAATAAAATCTGCTAATTGTAATGGCCCCATTGGGTGTGCCATACCTAATTTCATAACGGTATCAATTTCACTTACACCAGCTACACCGTTGTATAATGTTTCAATAGATTCGTTAATCATTGGCATTAAAATACGGTTTGCAACAAAGCCTGGATAATCATTAACTTCAGTTGGGGTTTTTCCTAAAGCAACAGATAAATCCATTATTTTTTTAGTAACGTCATCGCTTGTATTGTACCCACGAATAATCTCGACCAATTTCATAATTGGCACCGGATTCATAAAGTGCATACCAATTACACGTTCTGGATTTTTTACAACCGCTGCAATTTGTGTAATTGAAATTGAAGAAGTGTTTGATGCTAAAATGACATCTTCACGACAAACTTCGCTTAATTCTTTAAAGATGTTTAATTTTAAATTGATGTTTTCTGTAGCAGCTTCAACAACTAAATCTACATTTACAACACCATCTTTAACATCGGTGTAGGTAATAATATTTTCAATAGTAGCTTTTTTATCGGCTTCGGTAATTGATCCTTTTGCAAGCATACGGTCTAAATTAGCCACAATGGTGTTCATACCACGTTCTATTGCTTGGTCCGAAATATCAATTAAACAAACTTTAAATCCTTTTTGTGCAAATGTGTGGGCAATTCCGTTACCCATTGTTCCTGCACCAATTACAGCTATATTTTTCATTTTTATTTTTTAATACGAATTTATGCGAATATACTTTTTTTAATTTATTTATCGAAACAATTAATGATTTGATGTGCAATTCTTAATGCTTCGGTACCATCTTCTAATGTTACAATAGGAGTGGTGTTGTTAGTTATGGCATCGGCAAATGTTTCCAACTCATCTAAAATAGCGTTGTTGCTAGCTACCGATGGATTATCGAAATAAATTTGTTTTTTAGCGCCTTCTGCATTTTGAAGAATTAAATCAAAATCTCCTGGAACTTCAGGTGCATCTTTCATTTTTACCACTTCACAAATTTTATCTAAATAATCAACAGAAATATAAGCGTCTTTTTGAAAAAATCGAGCCTTACGCATATTTTTCATTGAAATTCTGCTTGATGTTACATTGGCAACACAACCGTTTTCAAACTCGATACGTGCATTGGCAATATCGGGCGAATCACTAATTACAGCAGTTCCCGTTGCATGTATGTTTTTTACGGGCGATTTTACAACGCTTAAAATAGCATCTATATCATGAATCATTAAATCTAATACCACAGGAACATCGGTTCCACGAGGATTAAATTCGGCCAAACGATGCGTTTCTATAAACATTGGGTTTTGAATTTTGTTTTTAACCGCCATAAAAGCAGGGTTAAAACGTTCTACATGCCCAACTTGACCTTTTACGTTGTATTCTTTTGCTAATTGAATAATGTGTTCGGCTTCGGCAACTGTATTAGAAATGGGTTTTTCTAAAAAAATATGTTTGCCTGCTTTTATGGCTTCTATTGCACAATCGTAATGCGAAAGAGTAGGTGTAACAATATCAACAACATCAACTTCAGCAATTAAAGCGCTAATTGTATCAAAAGATTTATAACCAAACTCATTCACAACTTTTTCAGCGTTTTCTTTGAATGGATCGTAAAAACCAACCAATTCGTATTTTGTAGATTGATTTAACAATCGTAAATGGATTTTTCCTAAATGACCTGCGCCTAATACGCCAACTTTTAACATAATGAATGTTTTTTGCAAAGGTAAAATATATTTGAAAACCGAAGTGTTTTATTAGCTGAAAGTTACAATTTTGTTAAAAATAATTCGTTTAAATGCTTGTGCTAACTGTGAAAATATGCGTAATTTTGATTGCTTAAGAAACGATTTAAAACGTGAAAGACACCGCAAAACATCAAGGATTACGCAATCAGTTAATTAAATTATTGGCCGAAAAAGGTATTTACGACCAAAACGTGCTTATGGCCATGAGTACCATTCCAAGACATTTGTTTTTAGAATCGGGTTTTCATGATTTTGCATATCAAGATACTGCTTTTCCAATTGGTGCGGGGCAAACTATTTCACAACCTTACACAGTGGCTTTTCAGTCACAATTATTGCAAGTGAAACCCGATGATAAAATTTTAGAAATTGGTACAGGATCGGGTTATCAAACGGCTGTTTTATGTAAAATGGGTGCAAAGGTTTTTACAATTGAACGCCAAAATGAATTGTACCGCAAAACATCGGTTTTATTGCCAAAATTAGGCTATCGCCCGCGTGTAGTTTCGTTTGGTGATGGATATAAAGGCTTGCCTAAAGATGCGCCGTTTGATGGTATTATTGTTACTGCGGGTGCACCTTTTATTCCGCAACCGTTAATGGCGCAACTTAAAATAGGGGGTAGGTTGGTGATACCCGTAGGTGATGAAAAACAAATTATGACACTTTTGGTACGTACTTCGGAAACGCACTTTGAACAACACGAATTTGGCGATTTTAAGTTTGTGCCGATGTTGGAGGATAAGAATAGATAAAAAAAACTTATTAGTTTCCTAATAAGCTTTCTTTAAACGGGCTAAATCAATTTTATTATCGCGATCTTTAATGGTTTCGCGTTTATCGTACAATTTTTTACCTTTTGCTAAGGCAATTTCAACCTTTGCCAAGCCTTTTTCGTTGGTAAACAAGCGCAAAGGTACAATGGTTAAACCTTTGTTTTGCACGCTTTTATGTAACGATTTTAATTCTTTTTTGTTTAAAAGTAATTTGCGTTCGCTTTTTGCTTTATGGTTGTAATGCGTACCAAACGAATATTCTTCAACATGTGAATTAATCATAAATAATTCACCGTTTTGGAACTCACAAAAACTATCGGCAATCGATGCTTTTCCCAAACGAATTGATTTTATTTCGGTTCCAGCCAAAACTATTCCGGCAGTATATTTTTCAATAAGCTCAAATTCAAATTTGGCACGTTTATTTAGTATGTTCACATTTTTTTGCATGTTACAAATGTAGTAAAAGTTGCTGTTTTGTAAAACCATTTAAAAGCAAAAGTAGCAAGTTTTACTTGCTACTTTTAAAAATATTTAACTTTTTAAAGATGAATTGGCATCTTTTATAGTAACCTTTAATTGATCTTCGTTTGCTACTTTATCCATTAAAAGCACGTCGTTTTCGTGTATATTGCCATTTATAATTTCTTCAGCTAATAAATCTTCAACGTATTTTTGAATGGCACGTTTTAATGGGCGAGCACCGTATTGTTTATCAAAACCTTTATCAGCAATAAAATCTAAAGCATTTGGTGTTAATTCTAAATGATAGCCTAAATTACTTACACGTTGGTATAATTTTTCAATTTCTATATTGATAATTTTATGAATGTGTTCTTTTTCTAAAGCGTTAAACACAACAACATCATCAATTCTGTTTAAAAATTCGGGTGCAAAAGCCTTTTTTAAAGCGTTTTCAATCACCGATTTTGATAAGTCATCTTGCTGATCTTGTTTTGATTTGGTTCCAAAACCAACACCTGTACCAAAATCTTTTAGCTGACGCGCACCAATGTTTGATGTCATTATGATTATAGTGTTTCTAAAATCAATTTTTCTACCCAAACTATCGGTTAAATGTCCATCGTCTAAAACTTGAAGCAACATATTAAATACATCGGGGTGAGCTTTTTCAACCTCGTCTAGTAATACTACTGCGTATGGTTTTCTACGTACTTTTTCGGTTAATTGTCCACCTTCTTCATAACCAACATACCCAGGAGGTGCACCAACTAAGCGTGAAATGGCAAATTTTTCCATATACTCGCTCATGTCAATACGAATCAGTGCGTCTTCAGAATCAAAAATTTCTTTAGCAATAACTTTTGCTAATTGTGTTTTACCAACACCCGTTTGCCCTAAGAAAATAAATGAACCAATTGGTTTGTTCGGATCCTTTAAACCTGCTCTATTGCGTTGTATTGATTTTGCAATTTTAGCAACAGCTTCGTCTTGCCCAATCACTTTTCCTTTAATAGCATCGGGTAATTTAGCCAATTTTTTGCTTTCGGCTTGCGCAATTTTATTAACTGGAATACCTGTCATCATAGAAACAACATCGGCAACATGTTCTTCGGTTACTGTAATTTTGTTATTTTTAGAATCTTCTTCCCAACGTTCTTGAGCAACAGCTAAATCTTTTTCAATGCGTTTTTCATCATCACGTAAAGCTGCTGCTTCTTCGTATTTTTGACGTTTAACAGCATCAGATTTTTTATCGCGTACTTCTTCTAATTCTTTTTCAAGATTTAAAATATCATCAGGCACCTCAATGTTTGTAATATGTACACGCGAGCCTGCTTCGTCTAAAGCATCAATGGCTTTATCTGGTAAAAAGCGATCGCTCATGTATCTACTTGTTAATTTAACACAAGCTTCAATAGCTTCTGGCGTGTAAATTACATTGTGGTGGTCTTCGTATTTAGGTTTAATGTTGTTTAAAATGGTAATTGTTTCTTCTTCGGTAGTTGGCTCTACTATTACTTTTTGAAAACGACGCTCTAATGCACCATCTTTTTCGATGTATTGACGGTATTCATCTAAAGTTGTTGCACCTACGCATTGAATTTCACCACGTGCCAACGCTGGTTTAAACATGTTTGATGCATCTAATGAACCAGTTGCGCCACCTGCACCCACAATTGTATGAATTTCATCAATAAAAAGAATAATGTCATCATTCTTTTCTAATTCATTCATAACTGCTTTCATACGTTCTTCAAACTGTCCGCGGTATTTTGTACCTGCAACCAAGCTTGCCAAATCTAAAGTTACCACACGTTTGTTAAACAAAATGCGCGATACTTTCTTTTGAATGATGCGTAACGCCAAACCTTCGGCTATGGCCGATTTACCAACACCTGGTTCACCAATTAATAACGGGTTATTTTTTTTACGGCGTGACAAAATTTGCGAAACGCGTTCTATTTCTTTTTCACGACCTACAACGGGATCTAGTTTTCCTTGCTCTGCTAATTCGGTTAAATCGCGACCAAAATTGTCCAAAACAGGAGTCTTAGATTTTTTTCCAGATTTGTTTTGCGCAGATGGATTATTAAATCCGTCTGACATACTGTCACCTTTTTCGTCATCATCGAACGCACTGTTTCTAGGTTGCTCATTTAACGATTCTGAGTTTGATAACAAACTAACAAATTCTTCTTTTGCGTTTTCGTAATCAACTTTGCAACGATTTAAAAGAATAGTTGATGGATCTTCGGTATTTCTAAGTATCGACATAAGAATATGACCGGTATTAATCACATCGGTTTTATAAAGTTTCTTTTCCAAAAAAGCACGTTTTAAAGCGTTTTCGGCTTGTTTTGTAAGATGAATATTCTTTTTTTCGTTGTTTATAATTTTATTAGGGTTTTCAGGAATCAATGCTTCAAATCGATTTCTAAGAAATTCTAAATCAATTGATAAGTTTTGTAATATCGTAATTGCTTCGCCTTGGCTTTCGCGCAAAATGCCTAGCATGATATGCTCTGTACCAATATAATCGTGCCCTAAACGTAAAGCTTCATCTCTACTAAAGGTAATTACTTCCTTTACTCTTGGTGAAAAATTGTCGTCCATTTTAAAATATTTAGGGTTTTTATTTTTAACATATCAAAATCTGTACCGTTACAAATTTCATGTCAGTTTCTATTTTTTTCTATATCTAATGTAGATAAAATAATTCTATATTCCTAGGGATTGCAATAAAAAAGATAGCTTAATTGCTATCTTCGTTAATTGAATTTATAATTGATTCTTCTGGAGTGTTATCTACTGGTTCTTCACTATAATCTTCTTCGTAATACTCCTCTGGCTCATTCATTGATTTTATTTCGTCTTCGGTATACTGATAATTTAGGTTGAATTTCTTTGTTTTTTTATCGTAAACCAGAGCTTCTTTTCGGTAATCAGTTTTAATAATTAAACCACCACAAGTTGCAGGAGTTAATTTAGCTTCGTTTTCGTAAATTTTTGAACCTACTTTAAAAGAATTTATGGTTGGCAATTCGTTTTCGTATTTTTTTACAAATAAAACTTCGCCTTTATGGTTAAAAATCACCAACATACTGCTTTTAAAATCGTTATGTTCAAATAAAACAGCCATGTCGTCGTCGTCGTTATCATCATCGGTAAAATCGCCAAAAGCATAAACCGATTTTGCACGATCTGGAATTTTTGTTAAAAAATAAGTGCCATCTAAAAACTTATTTACATCCATAAAATTATAAACGAACATTTTATAGTTTTCAGGAATTTGATCGTATTCTGAAACCGAAAATATTTGATCAACCGGATTGTAAGCAGCTGCATCAGCAGGTAAAGTATCATCGTTATTGTTTTTATTGATATTCCAATAAATTCCTACCGAAATAGCCAATAATGCTGTAATTAATAAAGTAATGTACAACCCTTTTTTAGATTTTTTAGGTTGTGTTAGTGTGTTTTTTTCTTGTGAATTTTCATTAATTGTTTCCATTTCTCTTTCTAAATTTTAAATCAAATGTAATAAAATTAACTAAAATTGCAATAAAAGAGGTTAGAACATAAAAAAAACAAGCCCGATTAATATCGGGCTTGGTTGTATAATAGAAAATACTAATCTAAAATTAAGATAAAGCTTCTTTAACGCGATCTGATGCTTCTTGAAATTCGATAGCCGATAAAATTGGCATTCCAGATTCGTCGATAATTTGTTTAGCTAAATCGGCATTTGTACCTTGTAAACGTACAATAATTGGCACTTTAATATCGTCGCCCATGTTTTTGTAAGCATCTACAATACCTTGTGCAACACGGTCGCAACGAACAATTCCACCAAAAATATTAATTAAAATAGCTTTTACGTTAGGATCTTTTAAAATAATACGGAAAGCAATTTCAACACGTTTAGCATCAGCAGTACCACCTACATCTAAAAAGTTAGCTGGTTCAAAACCTGCATACTTAATTAAATCCATAGTAGCCATTGCTAAACCAGCACCGTTTACCATACAACCTACAGTACCATCTAAATCAACATAGTTTAAACCTGCTGCTTTAGCTTCAACTTCAATAGGACGTTCTTCAGTAACATCGCGCATTTCAGCGTAATCTGCATGACGGTAAAGTGCGTTATCGTCTAAAGTAACTTTAGCATCAACAGCAATAATTTTATCGTCTGAAGTTTTTAAAACTGGGTTAATTTCAAACATAGATGCGTCACAACCAACATAAGCTTTGTATAATGCATCAACAAATTTTACCATTTCTTTGAAAGCACCACCTGATAAACCTAAGTTAAAAGCAATTTTACGAGCTTGGAAACCTTGTAAACCTACAGCTGGGTCAATTTCTTCGGTAAAAATTAAATGAGGCGTATGTTCAGCAACTTCTTCAATATCCATACCACCTTCGGTAGAATACATAATCATGTTTTTACCTGAACCACGGTTTAATAAAACCGACATATAAAATTCTGAAGTTTCACTTTCACCAGGATAGTAAACATCTTCAGCAATTAAAACTTTATTTACTCTTTTTCCTGTAGGAGGAGTTTGAGGAGTAATTAAATCCATACCAATAATTTGGCCTGCGATTTCTTTAACTTGGTCTAAGTTTTTAGCTAACTTTACACCACCACCTTTACCACGGCCACCAGCATGAATTTGTGCTTTAATAACATGCCAGCCTGTACCTGTTTCATCTGTTAACTGTTTTGCTACTGTTACTGCTTCTTCAGCTGTGTTAGCTACATGACCGCGTTGAACACGTACACCGTAACTAGAAAGTATCTGTTTACCTTGAAATTCGTGTAAATTCATTAATTATATGTTTTTTAGAGCTACAAAAATATAAAACTTGTTTTAAACTGCCTAAAAAAAATGAAATATTGTTTTTAAGAACTAAAGTATTTTATTTTTATAAGGCTAAATCGGTTGGATTATTGTCTAAATTTTGCGATTTATCATCATCGGCTTTAAAACCTATTTTGTTAATTGGTGCTTTTTTTGCTTGGAACGATTCTAAATCGGCTTCCATTTCTAGAATGCGATGTGGAAAATCTTGCCACATGTTTTGTTTAGCTTCTATTAAAAAAATGGCACAACGTTTAATATATTCTGTTGTTAATTTTGCTTTGGCTTCGTTAAAAGATGCAATAAGAACCTTTTCGGTTAATTCGATATTTTTAGATTCGTCTTTTCTATGTAAAGCATACAATCGTTTTTTTAATGATTGGGTAAAATCGATTACCATAGTGTTTGAAAACAACCTCATTTGGTTTGCAATTGGTTCCCAAAACGATTTACATAAAGCATTGTGTTTTTTTAAAATGGCAAGTAAAGGCGATTTTTCTTCTAAGTTTTGAGTTAAATGATAAATTATCAACTGGGCACGTTCATCTGCATTCGGTGGAAAGATAGGTATTTGCATGTCAAATCTACCTGGTGCTAAAACTTCATCGTTTATTAAGTTTAAAATTTCGGCAGAACCTACTATTAATAACTCTTTATGAATATCTTTTTGTGTTTGACGAAGTATTGAATTTATTAAATCGATATTTTCGGGAAAATAATTAGGTTCGCCATTTTTACTTAATAGTTCATCAAAAGAATCAATAAAAAGCATGGTTTTAGGTTGCTGAATTTTTGTTTTTATAAAATGTGTAAAAGCATTTTTTGTAGACTTTATGTTACCAGCCAAATAATCTTTATACACATGAACAAATTCATAACCAATCATTTGTGCAATTTGATGCGCCCAGAAAATTTTACCACTTCCTGGTGGTCCGTATAAAACAATACCTGCTGGTTTTGAAATTCCCCAAGTTTTAGATTGATCTATATTTATAAACGGATCTAACATATCGTTCAAATAAAAATACAAATCGGTATAACCAATTAAACGTTTGGTTGCATAATTATCAGTTTCAGGAAAGGCTTCATCAATAAAATCATAGGTTCCACCTAAATAAATATGTATTAAATAACTGGAAATATTTGTTTTTATGTTGGCCGCAACTTCAAGGGGAATACCGTTTGAAACAAAAAAATCAATTACTTTTTGTTCACTTACACCAATGGTTTTAGCAATTTCGGCAATTGTTTTTTCTTTAGAATGATCTTCGGCATATTTTTTAAGAAATGCACTGTTTTTTATAGTGAAATTTTTAAAATTTTCGGTTATATGAAAGGTTTCATCTATACAAAAACCTAAATCTATATTAAAATCGTAAATAAAGTTTTGAAGACTTTCTAACGATATTCCTAATTGTTTTGATAAATCTTTTAATTTCATAATGTTTTGGTTGCTTTTGTTTATTTACTTTTTGCTTGTAAAATAGCATCTACTTTTTGAATAATATTGGTGTAATTTTCAAAATTTGTATTTACAAAAGTACTGTTGTTGCCGTAAGGTGCATATACTTCTGTTCGAGTAACAGAAAATAACCCCAAAGTAGGGGTAAGGGCAGCGCTACTAAGGTGCATCATGCCAGAATCGGCTGCAACTACTAATTCGCAATTTGCCATAACCGATGCTATTTCGCGAATGTCTTTGCTGTAAAATGTAGGAAGTTTACGTTGCAATTGTGAAATATTTTCTACGGGTAAAATTTCAATTAAATTGTAATCTTGGGCGTATTTTGGATAGAATTCATCATAAAAAGCTTGCCACCAATCTACTGAGTAACATTTAGCACCAGTAGCATAGGTAAAAAAAGCAATTGTTTTTTTTGTTTGGTTATTTGTTACGTTATCAAGTTTTGTTTTACCGCTTTGTAATTCTTTAGCAGATAGTTTAATATCTAAAACCGGAACTTCGTTTTTTTGAGGGGTTTGATTTAAAAGTTCCAAAAATTTACGAAAATTATACACTGGATATTTTGCAATATGTTCAAAATCGGAGAATTTACTTTTTAAATCTTCAAAATCATCGCCGTAAAATTTAAAATTAGCCGTAGGTATAATTGTTGAAATTCGGCCCGATGAAGAACCTTTTTCTACATTAATCACTAAATCATATTTGGTTTGTTTTAACGATACCCACGTTTTTAAATAAGCTTTAAAATCTTTAAGTGGTTTTTTGGGTAGTTCTATAATTTGGTTTACCTGTGGATAGTTCTCAAAAATAATAGGGGTAATTTTACCTTTTACAAATAGATCTATACTACAATTAGGAAAAGTATTGCAAATTTCTTGTATCAAAGGTGTTATAAGTAACATATTGCCCAACCTATGATTTGGTCGACTAATAAGTACGCGTTTTACATTGAATTGTGTTGCTTTTTGTTGCATTTCGCTTATAGATTTTTTACCAATATTTTGAGTAAGCGAGTGCATTATTTTTCTGCGTACTATGTTAGCCTTTGATTTTAAGCTCATTATTTTAATTGTTGTTAAATTTTTATTTCTGTTGTTTATTTAATTTGTTTTCTCGTTGCGATGTATACAAATAGATATTTGTTGTAAAAAACCATACAAAACCAAACAAAAACCATTTTAATACATCGGTAGTTCGTACAATTGCTTTGTTATAATCTTGTAAAAGTTTTAAAAGTTGTATATCTGTTTTAATATCGTTTGTAGTTTCAGGATATCCAAATGTTTCTAAAACAGGCGTATTAGGCAAACACAACCATAAAATACCTGTATATATTGCAAAAAGAAATAAAGATACCTTCATTTTGCTAAAAGCATCAATTTTTTTATCGTTAAAATATGCAAAATATGCAATAATATACATGCACAACAAAAATATAATTATATATAATATGGGTATTTCTTTAAACATATGAATTACATTTTTTTAATTATTTTTTGTTGTAATTTATTAAAAACTATTTGATCTAATGGTAATGAAAACGGATTTTTATCCAGTATTGATAACCACTGAACTTGTTTTATTTTAGGCTCTAAAATTTTAAGTTGATGTATGTTTAAAATTGTTGCCTTAAAATATAAAACTACTAATTGTTTTTGATCATTTGCCAATGAATTTACAAAGTTTTCTTGAATATAAAAAGGTTCTTCAACAAGAATGTCTAAATTTAATTCTTCTTTAAATTCACGTTTTAAGCAATCAACTATTCCTTCACCAAATTCTAAACCACCACCAGGCATTTTAGTAATAATTTTATTGGCAAACGATTCAGTTATGGTTAAAATTTGGTTATCTACAACGCAAAGCGCATATACCCTAATGTTAAATCCTTTAAAATGTTGTTCCATTTTCAAAATTATTGATATTTAGCCAAATTAAATTACAATTTTAATTTTTTTTAGAAGTTAATAAGCAAATTGTTGTATTATTAAAACAAATGTTTATTTTTGATTGATATTTAATAACTTAAAAATGAAGCTATTTTGAATAATATTGAAGATTTTAGAAATTATTGTTTAACATTTAAAGGGGTAAAAGAACGTTTTCCGTTTGATCAAACAACACTTGTTTTTTCGGTAATGAACAAAATGTTCTGTTTGGTTGATATTGATGATTTTGAATTTTGTAATTTAAAATGTGACCCTAACGAAGCAGAAGAATTAAGGGCACATTATAAAGGTATAAAAGCAGGATACCATATGAGTAAAGCACATTGGAACAGTGTTTATTTTAATAACGATGTTCCAAGTGATTTAATAAAAGAAATGGTTACCAATTCATATAATTTAGTGGTTAAAAGTTTAAAGAAAACAGATAAAACCTTGTTAGAAAATATGTAAAAAACAATAAAACCTTGATTTAATCAAGGTTTTATTGTTTTATAATAAATGTAATTATCTATTTTGTTGTGCCATGTTTATAGCATCTTGTATTTGTTGCATATAAGCATCCCAACCACCCATTTGCATTATGGTGTAAACCGAATAAACTAAGTTTAAAATTGATAATACAATACCAATAATGTTTAATATACGCGCAGTATTAACTGTTTCAACACCAACGTATTGCTTGATAAGTTTTTAAATCTTTATTGGCTAAAATCAAACCTATTATGGCACAAATTAAACCAATAATAGTAGTACAACAACATACAATTGAAATAATTCCTAAAACTAAAGAAACCGTTGCATTTGGTAATTTAACAGGCATAAAATTTGGGTTGCCGTTATTAAAACCTTGATTTTGATAATTAAACGGTTCGTTCTGATTTTGATAATTTTCCATATTTATTCTAAATGTTAAAATTTATAAACGTTTGTAAATATAAGCAAATACCATAATAATTGCGTTTACAATTGCTAAAAAAATAATTATTTTATGGTATTTTCGTTTTTTATCTATAAAATGTAAAAAAATAAAAATAAAAAGTAAAAGGGTTGTAAATAGTGCTGGGTACATTTTAAAAGCACCCACAATATCGCCTTGTAATAACAAATATAAGGCGCGTTGGGTACCACACCCCATACATTCAACCCCAAAAAGTTTTTTATGCATGCAAGGCAACATATATTCTTCCATAAATGTGAATATTTTTATTAAAAGTATAAAAGTAGTACTTTTGAAAAAAAGTTTACTATGAAAATTGTACTTTATATTGTTGCATTCGCACTAATGATTTGGGCTTTAATAGAGCAAACACAAAATAAACCAAATATTTACATTCAAATTGTTGCTATTGTTGTTTTTTTCTTTGTTATGAAAGACTTATTAAACAAAACACCGAGTAATTTTGATGCTAATAAAAACGATTCACCCGATGACAAATAAAATTGAAGTTGGATCTTTTGTTGAAGTTTTAGACGATAGTTTTAAAGGAAAAGTTGTTAAAATAATCAATAACAACGAAGCTGTTGTTTTAACGAATGATGGTTTTGAACTGACTTATTTTTTAGATCAATTGATACCTGCCTTTGAAGATTCCCTTTTAAAACAAGGCTCGAGTTTTTCAGCAATTGAATCGGCTAAAAGTCAAAAAATCGTTATAAACCATCATAAAGTAAACACAGAAAAAAAGTCTAAAAAAGAAGAGTTTACTTTAGAAATAGACTTACACATTGAAAAATTGGTTAAAAATTTTAAACATTTAACTAATTTTGATATTTTGAATATTCAAATTGATACAGCACGCCATCAACTAGAATTTGCTATTACAAGAAGAATTCCAAAAATAGTTTTTATTCATGGAATGGGTGAGGGCGTTTTAAAAACGGAATTAGAGTATTTATTTGGAAGATATTCTCAAATAACTTTTAAAGATGCCAACTATAGAAAATATGGCTTAGGAGCTACTGAGATTCATATAAAACAAAAATCCGAGTAAACTCGGATTTTTTTATTCGGTTACATACGCACCAATATTTTTATTTGTTATAACAAAATTACTGTTGTCTTTTGTAAACTGCGCTTGTATAATTTGAATACTGTGTTGATAACCTGTTACTTGATTACTAGCATTGGTAAGTACGGTTGTTGTTATTTGTACTGTTCCATTAGTAGCTTGCCAATCTTCAGCTATTGTTTGTGATGGAAAATCACAAAAACTTACGTCGCTTGGAATGGTTTTATCAAATACAAAATATCTCACAAATTGCGAATTATTTAAAGTTAAAGTTTGCGTTTGATTGGTAGTAGGAAAAACAAAATTTTCAGGTAATTGTAATTGCATTACTTCGTTTAAATTACGTGCTGTAAGAACCGATGAACAATTTTGAATATTTGTATTAAAATTAAAGCTTAACTTATTTGTTTTGTAATTAAATGTACCAAAAGGTAAAGTGGTATATTTTATGTTCGATGTTCCGTTTGAAAGCGTAATGTTTTCAAAATTAATAGTAAAAGCATAATTTACATTTACAGCATTATCAGTAACAACGGGTGTTAAAGTGCGTGTATAATGAATGTTTCCACCACCAAGCGATTGATATTCAGAAATTACTTTTGGGTTTGCAGGTGCTAGTGTAGCGCAAATAGTGTTTAAGTTTACAGCACCATCGTAGGTGCGATAATAAATTTGAGATTGTGAAGTGTTTAACGTTTTTCTTACGTTTAAATCAGATAATGTATCTAAATCAGTACCATCTACTCCGTTAGAAAAATCAATTAACAATAATTCGTTGTTGTTGGTTTTAAAATAAAGTTCTTTTGTACTACATTTTTGAATTTCTTTATCATTAAAATTCAAATTCTCAAATACTAAATCGCCATCATTACAAGCAGTTACAGCTGTAGCAATAGCAAATAAACTTAAAATTTTTTTCATTGAATAAAAGTTTGATACAAAAATAACTTTTTTAAATGCAAAATAGCTGTTCTACGTTCAAATTTTTATATTTGATAAATTATAATTTTAGATATGAATCAAACTGTAAAAACAAATTATCCAGCTTTATATACATTAATTGTAGTATTCTTTTTTTGGGGATTTATAGCAGCGGGTAATAATATATTTATACCTTTTTGTAAAGATTATTTTCATTTAGATCAGTTTCAATCACAATTAATAGATTTTGCTTTTTATACAGCTTACTACGTTGGTGCACTTATTTTGTTTGCATTAAGTAATTTAAAAGGTAAAGATTTAGTTACATACTGGGGGTATAAACGCAGTATTGTTTTTGGATTGTTGTTCTCTACAATTGGTGCAGTTGCAATGATTTTAGCTGTTGAGGCTAATGTTTATTACGGAATGTTAATTGGTTTGTTCACCGTTGCATTGGGTTTTTCGTTGCAACAAACTGCTGCAAATCCGTTTGCAATTCTATTAGGCGATGAAAAAACAGGAGCTAGTAGAGTTAATTTAGGTGGCGGAATTAATTCTTTAGGTACAACAATTGGACCTTTAGTTGTAGCTTTTGCTTTGTTTGGAACCACAGCAGCTGTAAATAACGATCAAATTAAATTATTAAGTTTAGATAAAGTTATACTATTATACATTTGCGTAGGTTTGTTATTTGTTGGTGCTGCAGCTTTGTTCTTTTTTTCAAAAAAACTACCCAATGGAAAAAGTGCTGAACCTATTGAAAAAGCACCAAAAGCATTAAATGTTTTATTAGTTATGACTCTTTTGCTTGGTTTATCTTTTGCACCAATATTTAATAGTTATCGCAGTAAATCGGCTTTTAGAATTGAACAGTTAGAAAAACAAAAACTTACAAAACAGCAAATTGGTAAGTTAAACAGCAGTGAAGCAGCGGTTTATAAAGCAAAAGAAAAACAAGTTGATTCAGAAATTAAATCTCTTAAAAAACCTTTAGACGCAAATCGATTTAAATGGTTAACTGTTGCTTTAGCAGTTGTGTTATTAGGTATTTTCACTGCGTATTTTTCTGCAAAACGCAATGCAACAGGTTGGGGATCCATGAAATATCCTCAATTAGTTTTGGGCATGTTAGCCATTTTTACATATGTAGGAGTTGAGGTTGCAATAGGTAGTAATTTAGGCGAGTTGCTTAAAACATCTGAATTTGGAGGCTTATCTTCTTCAGAAGTTGCTCCATATATTTCAATGTATTGGGGCAGTATGATGATTGGAAGATGGGCTGGTGCTGTAAGTGCTTTTAATTTATCTAAAAATAAACAGTTATTTTTAACAATTGTTTTACCGTTAATTGCTTTTGCAATTATTTTAACTGCTAATACGTTAGCAACATATAATATGACTCATTTTTATATGTTTGTAGTGTGTGTTATTATACAAATTGCATTAATAATATTAACTAAAAATAGTCCATCAAAAACTCTTTTTGCTTTTAGTTTGTTTGGTATAATTGCTATGCTAGTTGGTTTAAATACTACAGGTAATATTGCTATTTATGCATTTTTATGTGGTGGTTTAGCATGTAGCATTATGTGGCCAGCTATTTATAATTTAAGTTTAATGGGATTAGGTAAATATACGGCACAAGGCTCGGCGTTTTTAATTATGATGATATTAGGCGGTGGTATAATTCCTCCAATTCAAGGTAAAGTTGCCGATATTATTGGCGTACACGCTTCATATTTTGTTTCATTACTATGTTTTGTGTATTTACTAATTTTTGCATTAGTAGTTGTAAAAATTTTAAGAAAGCAAAATATTGATCTTAATTAACGAAAAGTCTTAAAATGTATTGTTAAATTATCAAATCAATTTTATTTTACTGGAAAACTAGTCTAACTTTGCATTTTTAATTGTAAAATGCAAAATTTAAAATATTACCTAATTGCTTTGTTGGCTTTTATGTTATGGGGTTTTTTTAGTTTGGCTTTAAAACCTATTGCATATGTACCAGCTTTTGATATTTTGTTTTATAGAATTTCTTTTTCGGGGGTACTTATTATTTTATTTACCTTGTTTTTTAGGAGAAAAATATTTTTAAACGATTTTTCAAACTTTAACCGTTTACCTGTAAAAGAAAAAAAACAGGCACTAACTTTAACCTTAACAGGCGGAGTTTTATTAGGTTTTAATTGGTTTTTGTTTATTTATGTAGTAAATCAAATAAGTGTACAATCGGCATCGTTTGCTTATTTAATTTGCCCTATTATTACTACCTTTTTAGCACATTTTATTTTAAAAGAAAGACTACAAAAAATACAATGGTTTTCGGTTGGCATTAGTTTATTGGGGTGTGTTATTTGTTTTTTAAGTAATGCAAATAATTTAGTGTTTTCAATTATAGTTGCCCTTACATATTCATTATATCTTATTTCTCAACGTAGAAACATTTATTTTGATAAATTTAATAATCTGGTTATTCAAATCATGATTATTTTAATTTGTTCCATACCTTATTACCTTATAAACGGGTTTAGCGTTCCTGAAAAACCATCTTTTTACGTTTATATTTTAATAATTTCGGTGTTTTTTACTTTGTTACCACTTTACATGAACTTGTACGCATTAAAAGGCGCACCAGCATCAAACGTTGGGGTTATGCTGTATATAAATCCTTTAATAGCATTTACGCTAGCAATCTTTTATTATAAAGAACACATAAACACTTTACAATTTGTGTCTTATTTCTTAATTTTGCTCTCGGTTTTTATTTTTAACTATCAAATCATATCTAATCTAACGAAGAAATTAATTAAGTAGATGAATCAAATATATTTTGACAATGCAGCTACTACGTCTGTAAGACCAGAGGTTGTAGAAGAAATGGTAAAAATTCTTACAAACGATTTTGGAAATCCATCGTCAACCTACTCAATCGGGCGACATACGAAGGCTTTAATTGAAGCATCGCGTAAAACCATTGCTAAACAATTAAATGTAACTGCAAGTGAAATTATATTTACATCTTGTGGTACTGAAGGGAACAACTGGATTATTCGTTCGTGTGTACGTGATTTAGGTATAAAAAGAATTATTACAACCAAAATGGAACATCATTGCACGTTGTATTCCATTCAAGAAATGGAAAAAGAATACCAAACACAGATTGATTATGTAAATGTTTTACCTAACAGTGAGATTGATTACAACCATTTAGAAGAATTACTACAACAAAATGTACCAACTTTAATTAGTTTAATGCATGTAAATAACGAAATAGGTACTGTTTTAGATTTAAAACGCGTTGCAGATTTATCTCAAAAATATAATGCATTATTTCATTCGGATACCGTTCAATCTGTTGGAAAGGTTGAAATTCCGTTAGATGAAATTGCTATTGATTTTATAGTAGCATCGGCACACAAATTTCATGGACCAAAAGGTGTTGGATTTGTATTTATTCGTAAAAAAAATGTTTTAAAACCACTAATTGTTGGTGGTGAACAGGAAAAAGGAATGCGTGCAGGTACCGAAGCACCACATCAGGTTGTGGGTATGGCAAAAGCTTTAGAGGTATCGTACCAAGAATTGAATGCAGATAGAGAAAAAATCACCAAATTACGTGATTATTGTAAAGCTAAATTAGAAGAAACTTTTGAAGGTGTACAATTTAACGGTAATGGTTCAACTTTCTATAATGTTTTAAATATTCGTTTACCATTTTCACCAGAAAAGGCAGCAATGATGCTTTTTCAGTTAGATATGAAAGGAATTGCTGTTTCACGTGGTAGTGCTTGCCAATCGGGTAGCCAAAAGCCTTCACATGTTTTAGCTGAATTTTTAGATGAAACCGAGCTTAAAAAACCAAGTTTGCGTTTATCATTTGGACATGAAAACACTTTTGAAGAAATTGATTATTTAATTGATGTTTTAAAAGCAATATAAATTAAAAATCCTCAGATTTAATCTGAGGATTTTTTAGTTTTATGAATTACTGTTTAAAAAAGCTTGAATTTGTTTTATTAATTCGTTTAAGTTTTCATCTTTTGGATTAATAGTTTGTGCTTTTTTAAAGTAGTCTAAGGTATTTAAATACACTTGCTTTTTTTCTTGCATTAACTCACTTCGCTTTTTGTCTGATGCTGCAGTGTTAGGTAATGCATTTATCTTATTGGTAACTTCTGCATCTTTTTGTAATTCAATATTACCTAAAGTTTTTAAAGCATCGAAGTTGTTTTTATTAAATGTAAGAATTTTATTTAATAAAATTGCTGCTTTGTCATTTTCACCATTCTTAAGCTTTATAACTGCTAAGTTAAAAAGTAAATTTTCGTTTTCTGGAAAACGTTCAATTCCTTTGGTAGCGTACTCTTCGTATTTATAAATGCGGTTGGTGTTGTAGTAAAGGTATAAAACATTTAATAAGTTGTTAATGTTGTCCTTATCTAATTCATATGCTTTTAACGTGTAGGTTTCGCCTTCGGAATAATTTTCTTTATTCAATAAAATTTGTGATAAACTTGCGTAAATACCAGCTTGAGCATTTTTGCTAGTAATGGTTTCAGGTTTAATATGCGAACCGTTTTTAACAGCTATATCACGCGCTTTTTTATCGGTACCAAACGATTCAACCATATTTGTGGTTTTAGCAGTTGCAACAAAAGTTTCAGTATCGCCATTATAATTTAATTTAATTAGCTCTTTTAATTTTGTTTCTGCGTAATCAAAATCTTTTGCATTAATAGCATCGTTTGCTGCATTATACAAATAAATGGTGTCTGTAGAACTTAGCTCATAAGCTTGTTCAAACAAACGACTTGATTTTTTGTAATTTTTATTTTTGTTGTTTTCAACAGCTTCGTTTACTAATTCGGCCAAAAGCGTATTTTTTACTCCTAATATTTCGGTAGTATATTTTTTACTTTTGGTGTCGTTTTCAAACTTTATTAATTTATTAATTGATTGAATAGCATTTGATCTATTCTCATTAAAATTAACCCCACTTTTTGCTAAATTAATTTCATTTAGTGCTTTATAATAATAATAAGCTGCTTTTTGATCATCGGTTGCTGTGGGTAACATTTTTTCTACAGTTGCTAATAAAGCTGTAGATTCAGTTGTGTTTTTTTTACTAACAAGTTTGTCTAATTCTTTTAACTCATTTTTTTGAGCAAAAGAAGATGAGCATGCTAAAAATAACATGCTCAATACTAATAATTTATTCTTCATTTGTATCTTCTTCGTCTTCTAATATTTCTTCATCTTCTTCAATTTCATCAACAACATCTTCTAAAATGTCGTTCTCATCAACGGCTAATAAATCTTTTTTCAATTCGTCGTCCATTTCATTTTCATCGTCTTCATCGCGCATAACTTTCGCTACGGCTGCAATAGAATCGTTTCCTTTTATGTTGATTAAACGAACACCTTGAGTGTTACGACCCATTACACGTAAATCAGATACACGTAAACGAATGGTTAAGCCCGATTTATTAATAATCATTAAATCATCGTTATCAGTAACCGAATTTATAGATATTAACGCACCTGTTTTATCGGTAATATTCATTGCTTTAACACCTTTGCCACCACGGTTTGTTTCGCGATAAGCGTCTAAAGATGAGCGTTTTCCGTAACCATTTTCTGAAACTACTAAAATTTCAGATTCTAAATCAGAAACAGTTACTAAACCAATAACTTCATCGTTTTCATCGGCTAATTTTATACCGCGAACACCCGAAGCAGTTCTACCCATTGGTCGAGTTTTAGATTCATCAAAACGAACCATTTTACCATTTTTAGCTGCTACTAATACTTTAGAATTACCATCGGTTAATTTTGCTTCTAACAATTCGTCGCCTTCTTTAATTGTAATGGCATTGATACCATTTTGGCGCGGACGTGAATATTGTTCTAAAGCTGTTTTTTTAACCTGACCTTGTTTGGTACACATTACAATAAAGTGGTTGTTTGTGTATTCTTCGTCACGTAAATCTTGTGTACAAATGAATGCTTTTACTTTATCGTCGTTTTCAATATTAATTAGGTTTTGAATAGCACGCCCTTTTGCTTGTTTACTTCCTTCAGGAATTTCGTAAACGCGCAACCAAAAACATTTTCCTTTTTGTGTAAAGAATAACATGTATTGGTGGTTGGTTGCAACATACATATGCTCTAAGAAATCTTGGTCACGTGTACCTGCAGATTTTTGACCAACACCACCGCGGTTTTGCGTTTTGTATTCGCTTAAAGGGGTACGTTTAATATAACCAGCGTGCGAAATGGTAATAACCACTTGTTCATCGGCAATTAAATCCTCAATATTCATTTCGCCACCTGCGTATTCAATATGCGATCTACGAGCATCGCCGTATTTATCACGAATTTCAACTAATTCTTCTTTAATTAAGTTCATTCGCAATTCTTTACTAGCTAATAATTCTTGTAAATGTGCAATTAACTTCATTATTTCGTCAAATTCGGCGCGTAGTTTTTCTTGCTCTAAACCTGTTAATTGGCGTAAACGCATTTCAACAATAGCACGGGCTTGAATTTCCGATAACGAAAAACGTTCAATTAAACGTTCGCGAGCTTCATCGGCATTTTTAGAACTACGAATAATTTGTATTACCTCATCAATATTGTCCGAAGCAATAATTAAACCTTCTAAAATATGAGCGCGTTCTTGTGCTTTTCGTAATTCGTATTCGGCACGACGCGTAACTACATCGTGGCGGTGTTCTACGAAATAGTGAATTAAATCTTTTAAATTTAATAATTGCGGACGTCCATTTACTAAGGCGATATTATTTATACTGAACGATGATTGTAATTGTGTGAATTTATACAACATATTCAACACAATATTAGGTACAGCTTCGCGTTTTAAAACATACACAATACGCATACCTTTACGGTCAGATTCATCGCGAATGGTAGAAATTCCTTCAATTTTCTTATCATTAACTAATTCAGCCGTTTTTTTAATCATTTCGGCTTTATTAACTTGGTAAGGAATTTCTGTTACTATGATACACTCTTTGCCATCAACCTCTTCAAAATTGGCTTTTGCACGCATTACAACACGTCCGCGACCAGTTTTGTAGGCTTCTTTAACACCTTCATATCCATATATGATACCTCCTGTAGGAAAATCAGGTGCTTTAATATGTTGCATTAGTTCATCAATCTCAACATCGTTGTTATCAATATAAGCTAATGTTCCATTAATTACTTCGGTTAAATTGTGTGGCGCCATATTGGTAGCCATACCAACAGCAATACCCGATGCACCATTAACTAATAAGGTAGGTATTTTGGTTGGCATTACTTTAGGTTCTTCTAAAGTATCGTCAAAGTTTAACTGAAAATCAACGGTTTCTTTATCAATATCTGCTAAAATTTCTTCTGAAATTTTCTTCATTCTAGCTTCGGTATAACGCATTGCCGCAGGGCTATCGCCATCTACCGAACCAAAGTTTCCTTGACCGTCTACTAATAAATAGCGTAAACTCCACTCTTGTGCCATACGAACCATTGCATCGTAAACAGATGCATCGCCGTGAGGGTGGTACTTACCTAAAACTTCACCAACAATTCTGGCCGATTTTTTATGCGCTTTAGTAGCGGTTACACCTAATTCGTACATTCCAAAAAGTACACGGCGGTGAACCGGTTTTAATCCATCACGAACATCTGGTAATGCTCTTGAAACAATAACGGACATTGAATAATCAATGTATGCCGATTTCATTTCTTCCTCGATGTTAATAGGAATTAACTTTTCTCCTTCAGAGATCATATTTCGTATTTTTAGTTCAAAATTTAACGTGCTAATATACTAATTTTTTGTTGCTTAACCTAATATATCAACCGAAATGGAACCGCTTAATTTTTATAGTTTGATTGTTAGTGTTTTAGCTTTGCTTTTTTGTTTTTGTGATATGTAAAATTCATTGCACTAAATAGTAGTTAAGTAACCAATAATTTGTTTAATTTTGTAAGATTTTAAACAATACCCCATTCAAACAATGAATATCGTTATAAAAAATGCAACCGTAGTAGATTCTACTTCTGAATTTAACCAAAAACAAGTTGATATTAAAATTGAAAATGGTATAATTACCGAAATTTCTGAAAATATAAACGATGCTAATTTTCAAACTATTTCTTACGAAAATTTACACGTTTCAAGTGGTTGGATGGATGCATCGGTTTCATTTGGCGATCCCGGTTTTGAAGATCGTGAAACTATTGAAAACGGATTGCAAACCGCTGCAAAAAGTGGTTTTACACATATAGCCTATCAACCCAATACGTTTCCTGTAATTGATAATCAATCAATTGTAAGTTTTGTAAAAACAAAAGCGGCAAATACTGCTACTACTTTGCATCCTATTGGCGCTTTTACTAAAAACCAAGAAGGTACCGATTTAGCCGAACTTTTTGATATGCAAAATGCTGGTGCAGTGGCTTTTGGCGATTATAAAAAAAGTATTACAAACGCTAATTTGTTAAAAATTGGCTTACAATATGTTCAAGATTTTAATGGTTTGGTTATTGCGTTTTGTAACGATGCTACTATAAAAGGTAAAGGTGTGGTACATGAAGGCATTGTAGCTACACAACTTGGTTTAAAAGGAATTCCGCCTTTGGCCGAAGAAATTGTTTTGGCAAGAAATTTATTTTTATTAGAATATACAGGGGGTAAAATACACGTGCCTACAATTTCCACAGTACAATCGGTACAAATGATAAAAGAAGCTAAGGCCAAAGGTTTAAATGTAACTTGTAGTGTTGCCGTACATAATTTAGTTTTAACCGATGATGTTTTAACCGATTTTGATACTCGTTTTAAAGTGAATCCTCCGTTGCGCGATGCTTTTCATCAACAAGCTTTAATTAATGGTGTTTTAGACGGAACAATTGATTGTATTACAACCGACCATTGCGCGATTGATATTGAACATAAAAAAATGGAATTTGATACCGCAAAAGATGGAACAATTGGATTAGAATCGGCTTTTGGGGCATTGCTAACTAAATTGCCTTTACCAGTTATTGTTGAAAAATTACAAGCTGCAAAAACAATTTTCTTACAAGAAATTCCTAAGATTAAAGTAGGAGATAAGGCCGATTTAACTTTATTTAATCCTACCAAAGAATGGAATTTTACTAAAAAAGATATTTTATCAAAATCTAAAAATTCTGCTTTTTTAAATCATAAAATGCAAGGTTTTGTTTACGGAATTTACAATAACAATAAATTAATGGTTAAGTAATGAAAGCAGAAAATGTTACAAAAGATGGCAAATTGGCAGCAATAATTGCACACTTAACCTTTTTAGGACCTGTTATTGCTTGGTTCATCAATCAGGAAGAAAAAGATAAATTTGGTAGTTTTTATATTAAACAATCGGTTGGAATATTTCTGTTATTTTTATTAATCAGCGCTATTTTACCAATTGTACCAGAATTTATGTTTATGCCTACTTTGATTGGCTTTTATATTTTTATTTTTATTTTATGGATTTATAGTTTCTCGGGAGCTGTTTCTAACGAATACAAATTGATACCGGTAATTGGCGGTTTAATTCAAAAACTATTTACTAAGAAAAAATAATATGCAAACACAATCTTTAACCTATTTAATTCAGGAACCAAAAGTTATTAAAGAAAAAAATCCCTTAATAATTTTAATTCACGGGTACGGTAGCAACGAAGAAGATTTATTTTCGTTTGCACCTGAATTACCAGATGATAGTTATATTGTATCGGTTCAAGCACCTTTTCAGGTACCTCCTTACGGTTTTGCATGGTATGCCATAACTTTTGATGCCGATATGAATAAATTTAGTGACGACCAACAAGCAATTGAATCTCGTGATTTATTGGTTGGATTTATTGATGAATTAGCTGTAAAATACCCAATTGATACAGAAAAAGTAAATTTAATTGGTTTTAGTCAAGGAGCTATTTTAAGTTATGCTATAGCAGTTACTTATCCTAAGAAAATAAATAAAGTAGTAGCTTTAAGTGGTTATTTTAACCCAGATATTATGCAACCAAAAACTGATTTAGATGCATACAAGCATTTAAAAATTTTTGCATCGCACGGAACTTTAGATCAGGTTATTCCTGTTGAATGGGCGCGTAAAACAGAACAGTTTTTAAACACATTACAAATAAATGCTCAGTATAAAGAATATCCGGTTGGGCATGGTGTAGCACCTCAAAACTTTTACGATTTAAAAGAATTTCTTACTAAATAATAAAAAAAACGTTTCAAAATTTGAAACGTTTTTTAGTATATCACAGTGTCAATTACTTTAAAAGTGGTTGTTGAATTGTTAGTGTAGTTGTATTTTATTAGTAATTCACCAAGAATACCTTCGCCATAAAAATCTATAATAATCCATTGATGATTAATTACAGACAATTTATTAACTTTTGCAGTTTGTCCATTTTTATCAACAGGCAACAAAGGGTTGCCACCTGTTAGTTGGTTTAAATTACTAAAATCTTGTACAACTTTTGTCATTACTTCTTCTAAAGGTTGTGGCGCAAATTGCTTTTGTGCGTTTTCATTTTTATCTATAGAAAAATATGCAGCTTCGTCGTATAATTTTTTATACATCTCTAACGAATCTTTAACCAAAACAGTATTTAATGCGTTTTTTGTATTTTTTTCTTTAGAACATGCAAAAAACAATAAGCTTAAAAGGGCTATCGATGTAAGTTTTAGTTTCATAATTTAAATTTTCTGTATGTTTATGTTCTTTAAAGAATCTTGTGCTTTTTTTAATTTAATTTCTAAGCGTTCAATTTGCTTGTCTTTAGCTTTTAGTACTTTAGAATCGTTAACAATTAAAAAAATATTTATGATTAACGAGAATAAAAATAAGTATAAATAAATGCGTTTCATTATAAATCTAAAATTAGTTGATCGTAAGCTAAAAACACATTTTCGGGTAACAATTTTTCCACTTTGTCATGAAATCCTAATTGAAAACCAATATGTGTAATATATGCTTTTTTTGGGTTAATTTTTTTAATATGGTATAATGCCTCTTCTAAATTATTATGGGTAGGATGCTCTTGCAAACGCAGTGCATTAATCACTAAAACATCTAAATTATGTAAGGCATTATAGGTTTCATCGTTCAAAGTTTTAACATCGGTTAAATAAGCAAAACTGTTAAAACGATATCCTAATATGGGTAAGTTTCCGTGGTTTACAAGCAACGGAGTAACTGTTTTTTTATTAATAGTAAAATTTGTAAACGGTTTAATTTCATGTATTTCAACAGCAGGTGCGCCAGGATATCTGTTTTCGGTTTCAAAAATATAATCAAAGCGTTTTTTTAAACTATTTAAAACCCTTTCTTGTGCAAAAATAGGCATGGCTTTACTTTCCATAAAACAATAAGGTCGTATATCATCTAACCCTGCAGTATGGTCGGCATGTTCATGAGTAAATAGTAAAGCATCTAAAGTGTTGTTGTTTATACGCAACATTTGTTGCCTAAAATCGGGCCCGCAATCAATAGCAATTTTTGTTCCGTCCCAATCAATTAAAACGGCCGATCGCAACCGTTTATCTTTAAAATTGGTACTTAAGCATACAGGACTGTAATTTCCAATAACAGGAATGCCTTGTGATGTGCCGGTACCTAAAAAATAAACTTTCACTACAATCTTTTTTACAAAAATAGCACAATAAAAATGAATTTAGTAATTTTATGCCTAAACAATAAAAATAAATATGGGCAATTTTTTTGCAGAAGATTTAGTGCTTCCTGGTGATAGAGAAACCGAGCATAAACAAGCACTTAGCGATAAAACATTAAAAATAAATTTAAATAAAAATATTTACGGATCATTTGCTGAAATTGGTGCAGGGCAAGAAACAGCGCGTCATTTTTTTAGAGCAGGTGCCGCTTCACGAACCATTGCAAAAGCTATGTCGGCCTACGACAAGCAATTTAGCGATGCCATTTATACTGTAGAACCAGATGGGCGATACGTTACAGAAAGCAGATTACAAAAAATGCTAGATCACGAAGTAAAGCTGCTTGAAGAACGTTTAGATGAAAACGAAAACCCAAACCGTTTGTATTTTAGTTATGCAAATACGGTTGCAACTATAGATTTTGCAAAAAAATTTAAAGGACATGGTTGGGTTGGTATCCGTTTTCAGAATGAACCTAAAGGCGCTTTTAACGAAATTATTTTACACATACAGTTTAAAGAAAACGATGTGTTGTTACAACAACGCACCCTTGGTACATTAGGTGTTAACTTAATTTATGGCGCTTTTTATCAATACCACGATCCTAAAAAATTAATTCATCATTTATATGATCATTTAGATAAAGATCAACTTGAAATTGATACCATTAACTTTTCTGGTCCTGCTTTTAAAAATGTAGATAACCGTTTAATGAGTTTGTTTTTGGTTAAGAATGGTATGGCCGATGCTGTTATGTTTGCACCAAACGGTAAAAATATTTTGCCAGCAAATACGTTATTTCGTAAAAATGTATTGTTGTTACGCGGAAGTTTTCGTCCGGTTACCATTGTAAACATCAATATGTATCAAAAATCGTTAAATCAATTTTTAACTAAAAATAACTTATCAATAGATAAAACAGCCGTAATTTTTGAAATTACCTTAAATAATTTATTGGCTTTGGGAGATGTTGATGAGCAAGACTTTTTAGATCGTGCCGAATTACTTTGTGCTTTAGGGCATACTGTAATGATTTCGAACTTTAAAAAATATTTTAAAGCTGTTGATTATATTTGGAATTATTCACAAGAAAAAATTGCTTTAACCATTGGTTTACCTAGCTTAATTGAAATTTTCGACGCTAAGCATTATGCTAATTTAAGTGGCGGTTTGTTTGAAGGTTTAGGCAGATTGTTTAAACATGGTTTAGAAATTTATGTATATCCGTTTTTAAATGAAGACGGCGATATTATTACAAGTGAAAATGTATTGTTGCACGATGACAATTTAAAACCAATTTACAATTACTTTAAAAATCAAAATCAAATAGTTGATATTCTTGGTTTTGAAGAAAAAAACTTACAGATTTTTTCGCATAAAGTACTCCAAAAAATGAAAATTAACGATGATAGTTGGAAAGAAGATGTACCGGAAATTGTTGCCGACATTATTCAAGAAAAACAATTGTTTAATCATATTTAAAATCAAAGGGCTGTTTTGTAAAAATAGCCCTTATTTTTTTTGGGCGTTACCCTTACAAACAGCTTTAGCTCTAAAAACAAGTAAAAAAAACAAACAGTACAACAAAGCATAGCGGTAAATAGGCGGGTCGGGCTGTACGCTCATAGCTTTTATCGGCGCTTCCAGTGCCTCAGCCGCCAATAAAAGGCTATCCGCTGCCATCCCTAACGCGGGGCTTGGGTTTTTTAAAGTTGTTTAAGTTTTTTAAGTTTAAAGTTTTGTTTTGCTATACTTCTTTTAATAAAGTATCACATAAATTAAAAAATATACCAACCAAACCTACAAGGTTTTTAAAACCTTGTAGGTTTTTTTATAAAATAGCCAATTAAATTTTATAAAAAGGTTGGTACATTGGTATTTTTTATACTTATAAAAAATACAACAAATAACCTAAAAATGCTCCACCTAAAACAATAAAAGCACTATTAACATTTTTAAAATTAAAAACCACAAATGCGCTTACAATAGCAATTAAAACGGTACGCCAATCAGTAATGGTTTCTTTACCCATTTTAAAACAAACAGCTAAAATTATAGCAACAGATGCTACATTTACAGCATTTAAAAACACTTTAAAAGTTTTTGATTGATCTACTTTTTTTAAAATAAAGTGTATGCCTGCAACAAAAATAAACGAAGGTAAAAAAATAGCTATTGTAGCCCAAAATGCGCCCCAAAAACCATTTAATTGATAACCAATAAAAGTAACCGATGAAAAAACGGGACCTGGTGTAAATTGTCCAACTGCAATGGCATCAATAAGCACCGTTCTACTTAAATACCCTTTAGCAACCAATTCGGTATCTAAAAAAGCAAATAAAACATAACCACTTCCATATAAAATGGCACCTATCTTTAAAAAAGTTAAAAATAACTGATAATTTGTTAAATGAACTTGTGTAAAAGGTAGTAATGCAAAAGGTGCTATACTGTTTAACGACTGATTTTTTATGTTCGAATAAAAATGATAACCCACTGCCAATAAACCAGATGCAAGCATTATGTAAACTTCGTTAACATTTACTAAAGAAGCTATTAAAGCAATAATTCCTATAAAACCTAAGAATTTTGTATTAACAGCTTTTATTGCTAATGTATAAACAGCACCTATAATAATGGCTATTATGGCAGGTTTTATACCATATATAAACGGTAAAATTTCAGGTAATTTTCCAAATTCAAGATATAAATAGGCAAAGCAGCTGGTAATTAAAACAGCTGGTAAAATAAAGCATAACCCCGCAAGTAGTAAACCTTTCCAACCAGCTTTAACATAGCCTATATGTATAGCCATTTCGGTACTATTTGGCCCGGGAATGAGTTGTGTAGCTCCTAATAAATTTAAAAATTGCTGTTCATTTAACCAATTTCGTTTAGTTACAATTTCGGTATGCATCATAGCTATATGAGCTGCTGGTCCGCCAAAGCCTATAACACCTAATTTTAAAAATACACGAATAATTTCTTTTAATGGTACCTTGTTTTCCAAAGCTAAACTATTTATTTATGCATAGTATTTTTTTTGTAGATACAAACTTGCCTTTACTAGTAGTATTAAAACAGGAACTTCGATTAATGGTCCTATAACCCCTACAAAGGCTTGTTGAGAATGTAAACCAAAAACCGAAATGGCAACAGCAATTGCTAATTCAAAATTGTTACCTGTAGCAGTAAATGCAATGGCAGCATTTTTTGAATAAGGTACATTTAGCCATTTGTTAATGAAAAAACTAACAAAAAACATTACAATAAAATAAATTACTAATGGTATGGCAATTTGTAAAACATCAAAAGGTAATTGCAGAATTGTATCGCCTTTTAAACTAAACATAAATACAATGGTAAAAAGCAAAGCATACAAGGTGATAGGTGCTATTTTAGGAATATATTTTCTATTATACCATTCTATACCTTTAAGTTTTACTAAATAATACCTACTTAAAAAGCCTGCAATAAATGGAATTCCTAAGTAAATAAAAACACTTTTAGTAACATCTTGCATTGATACATTTACGTTAAAATTTGCCAATCCTAATTTATGTGGTAAATAATTTATAAATAACCATACCAAAAAACTGTACGTAAATACCTGAAAAATACTATTTAAAGCTACTAATAAAGCAGCATATTCCCGATTTCCTTTAGCTAAATCGTTCCAAACAACTACCATAGCAATGCATCGTGCTAAGCCTATTAAAATTAAACCTGACATGTAACCTGGTTGGTTTTTTAAAAACAAAATTGCCAATACAAACATTAAAACCGTACCTACTATCCAATTTAAAAATAACGATATTCCTATAACTTTTTTATCTTTAAAAACGTGTGGCAGTAAACTATAATCTACTTTTGCTAATGGTGGATACATCATTAAAATTAAGCCGATTGCTAATGGAATGTTGGTTGTACCCACCGAAAAAGTATTTGTTGTATTTGAAATACTTGGAAAAAAATGACCTATACTTATTCCTACAATCATTGCAAGGAATATCCAAAGCGTTAAAAACCTGTCGATAAATTTTAATTTTGGTTGCATTATTTATAATTTAATTTTAGAAAAAACATAAAACATTTCGGTAGCAATTTGTAAACTAGTAGTTGTATAAGCATTTGCAGCATTTGGTAATTCATCAAATACTTTAGGATCTTGATATGTAATTGCAATTCGCTTTTCTGCACCAGCAACAAAAGGGCAACCACCATCGGCTTCAGAGCACGTCATAACTGCAGCAAAATTACTTTTTGGGTTAAATTCGTGGTTGTATTTTTTAGAAAACCCAATAATAGGCATGCAATTTTCATTAAACTTTAATGCATAAATAGGGTTGGTGCTATTATTTAATAAATTAACAGTAAAACCTTGGTTTTGTAAGACTTCAATAACAGTTTTATAAAGTGCAGTTTCTTCGGTTCCGCCAGAAAAACAATTTACATTTGGAATTTTAAAATGTACTGATGCAACTTGAGCCCAAATTTGAGCTAAATGACTGCGACGCGAATTATGTGTACAAATAAAATTTAAGTTAATAATTTGGTTGTTAGTTACCTTATTTTGTACAAATTCTATCAAAGGTTGTAACACGTTTATGCGTTCGGTTGAAAGCAAATCTGTATTTAATGCTTTAATAGTTTTTTTAAGTTGTTGATTCATTTTTAAAATTTAAGATTTTTTAAAAGTGCTAAAAACAAAATTTTGGATGGTGTTAAAAGGTGTTTCGTGGTTGGTTGTTAAACTGTTTATTTGAGTAAACTGAGAACTAAAAACATTGAAAAGCGATTTTTCATTGTACTGCTTAATGTTGATACCACTACACTTTGTTGGACCTTCTTCTGAAAAAGTTCCTATAATTAAAAAACCATTTGTGTTGAGGTTATTTTGAACAGTATTTTTATAATTTTCGATATCAGTTTCGTTTGTTAAAAAATGAAAAGCAGCTCGGTCATGCCAAATATCATAAGTTTCAGTTGGATTAAAATTTGCAGCATCGGCAACAATCCAATTTACTAAATCTGCTTTTTTTCCTAAACGTTTTTTTGCTTTTTCAATTGCAGTTTCCGAAATATCTAAAACCGTAATATTTGTATAGCCCAATTCTAGTAAATAATCAACTAAAAAACCATCGCCACCACCAACATCAATAATTTTTGATGTTTTTGGTACATTACAATTTTCTATTAATTGTAATGATGTTTCAGGTTTTTTTTGGTACCAACTTACTTCTGTAATTTGTTTCGTGTTATACACATTTTCCCAGTGGGCTTTTTTGTTAAATTTTTCCATTATATATTTTTTTAACAACAACCGCTACCAGGAGTGCAAGTGTTGTTTTGGTTAGTATTTAAATCTTTTAAACTTATTTTTTGTTTTGGTGAACCATCTACACCACATGCATCTGGAGCCAAGCAGGCAGTGGTTGTATTTTTTAAAACGAAGTGATTGCCGTTAAAAGCTAAATCAAATTTACCAATAGTTTCATTTTGATATTCTACTTCAATTTCTGCGTCAACAATATTTAATTTATCTTCAGATAATTTAATAATATCCATCATTTTTGATGCAGTTAAGCGATGTGAAAAATCATTTGCATGCCATAATTGAAAATTTACGGTAATTTCATTTCGAATTACTCCACCGCAATCAATAAAGTGTTTTGTAATTTGACCCACTTCTGTAATGTGAAAATGAGAAGGTACTAAAGTGCCATTTTCTAATTCAAAAGTAATTTCATTTAGATTTTCTATTAGTTTTTTAAATTCTGATAATTTCATTTTTATAATTTAATTTATTAACAACATTTATTATTTTTTACACCTTTAATAATTGAAGAAAAATAGGAGTTTAGCATTTCAATAGTTTTTTCGTTAATGCAATAACAAATTGCATTTCCTTCAACAGTTCCTTTAATTAGGTCTGCGTTTTTAAGTTCTTTTAAATGTTGCGAAACCGTTGGTTGTGCCAAAGGCAATTCATTTACAATATCTCCACAGATACATTCATTAACTTTTAATAAATATTCTAAAATAGCTATACGGGCTGGGTGGCCTAATGCTTTAGCAATAATTGCTATTTGGTTTTGCTCATTTGTAAAATGATCTGTTTTTGTTGCTCCCATTTATTAATCTAATTAATATTGCAATATTACGATATAAATTTATATAAATTATTTTTGATGTGTTATTTTAATGTTATTTTAAAATGGAAGATTATAGTTTTATAAGTACACCTTTACGTTTTACAATGTTTTTATAATCCCATTGAATATGTTCAGATTTTTTTAACCATCGTTCCAATTCTTTAACATCTATTTCTGTTGCATTGTTAAAAAAAATGGAAGCATCCTTAAATTTTTGACCTCTTACAATTAGTGCGTCTTCATCAAAATCGGCACCACTCCAAAACATAAGTCTAATACCTTTTTTTTGTTTGCTGTAGCCTACAATTGGGTTGTCGTTAATGAACCAAACTGGGTGCGCGTGCCAAATTTTTGAGGTTGCATTTGATAAGTTTTTCGATATTTGATATTTTAGAACCTCACAAACTTGTTGATGTTCATTTGATTGCGAAATGTTATATTTATCTATATCAGTCATTTTTTAAAAATTAAGTTACTTTTTATACGAACCGCATTTTACTAAATATTTTGCGTAATAAGTATCGTTTAAATTAGAAATTATTACTCCTTTTGACGAAGATGCGTGTACAAATTTGTTATTTTGTAAATAAATGCCCACGTGATTTATAGTGCCAGAATTTCCTATCGAGAAAAATACTAAATCACCTTCATTTAGTTCATTTGTGTATTTACGTTTAATATTTAGGGCTATATCTCTTGAAATTCTTGGCAACTGAATTTTATAAATTTCATTGTATAAAACGTTTGTAAAACCCGAACAATCAATTCCGTTTTTAGAATTTCCCCCAAATTTATAAGGGGTACCGTACCAGTTTATTATAAAATTATATAATTCTTTATTTTTTAAACTTTTTTCATTCACATCAAGCAAAATTGCAATATCAGTTGTATTTTTAGGTATAGTTATTATGGTTTTGCTTTCATTTGTTTTGTTTGAATCGGTCCAATTTTTTTTTGATTTACATGAAACAATTAACAAAGCAAAGCAACAAAATAGCGTATATTTTAGAATGAAAAAAACCGGAAAATTCCGGTTTTGTATATTATGCATCATTTTTGTTGATGTTTTTTAGTTGAACTAATTTATCCTTCCAAAGTTTTAATTCATCTTTATGACGGTCAATATTTTTATTAATTTCTTTAATTAAAGGATTATCTGCTTTTGCATTAGAAATAAATTGAATATTGTTTTCTAGCTGAAAAATTTCTGATTGAATTTCTTCTATCTTTTTTTGTACAAATATTGTTTCGTTTTGTAAACGTCTGCTGTCATTATTTTCAATAAACTGTTCAATTTTATTATTGAACTTCACCAATTCAGCTTCTTTTTTAGACATGCTTAATTTATCAAATAAAGCATCTAAAATTTTATTGAATTTACCTTCAATGTGTCTACGTGTTTGTGGTACAACACCCATGTTTTTCCAGTTTTCAATATGTACTTTAATACTGTCTAAATCGGTTTTGTGTTCACCTGTTAACTGAAATTCTCTTAACTGATCAAGATACTCTTTTTTCTTGTTAAAATTTTCCATTTCAGCTTCAATTTCTTTGTTTCGTTCTGCATGTAAACGATCAAAGTACGCGTTGCAAATTTGTTTAAACTCTTTCCACAAACTATCCGAAAATTTTCTTGGTACATGCCCAATATGTTTCCAATCTTCTTGAATTTGTTTCATTAAAGGCGTAACAGTGTTAAAGTCGTCGCTATCTTTTAATGATTTTGCTTGGTCAATTAACGCTTGCTTTTTAGTTAAATTATCGTGTTGTTCTTTTTTAATGTCTTTATAAAAATTATTTTTCAACACATTAAAATTACGGGTACTATTTTTAAAAGTATTCCAAATTTCATCACTAATTTCTGCAGGTACACGACCAATGTTAAAGAATTTTGTTCTTAATTCTTCAATTTCTTTAATAGCGTTTTGCCAATCGTTATGTGAGTTAAATTCTTTGGTAGCAACTTGATTAATTTTAGCAATTACTTCGTTTTTCTGAGCTAAATTATGTTCCTCACGTTCGCGAATTTCATTTTGTAACATTTCGCGTTTGTTGTGCAATTCTTTGGTAATGTTACTAAAAGTTTGCCAAATTTCCTCACGGTATTCTTTAGCAACAGGTCCAATTTCTTCTTTCCAAACACGGTGTAACGTTTGTAATTCTCTAAACGCTTTTCTAATATCTTTTTCGTTAATTAAAGTAGAAGCACGTTCAATAAGTTTTTGCTTTTGTTCTAAATTATTTTTAAAGTCTAAATCACGTGCTTCACGGTCCATGTGTAACTGGTCGTAAAAACGTTCTAAATGAAAATGAAACGTATTCCAAACATGGTTATAATTGTCTTTTGGAATAGAACCAGCGTTTCTCCAGCGTTCACGTAATTGATTAATATCTTTTAAAGCGGTATTAAAATTATTGGTATTTTCAACTAAGTCTTTTAGTTCATCGATAATTTTATTACGCTCAACTAAATTTTTCTTTAATTGATCTTGAATTGATTTAAAGTGATTGTTTCGTTGATCACGAAAATCGTTATATAGTGTATCGAATTGATTTTTTGCAGGTAAATCATATTGAAAATCAGATGCAAAAGCTTCAGGGTTTTCTTCTAAAAAAACTTTGCGTTTTTCGTCAATCAATTCATGATATTTATGTAAAAAGCTGCGTTTTATACCTTCAACATGTTCACGTATTGCAGTTATTTTTTCATTTTTAATTAAATGTTGTAATTGGTCGTTTAGTTCTTCTAAAGATAAAGCGTCATAATCTAAAAGCGGAATGGTGTGGCTTTCGTTAATTGACGTAGTTTCGCTGTCTTCTGCATTTGTTGAATTGATAGCATCTACAATTGTATGTGCTTCATTTTCAGTAGTAATTCCATCTGCTTGTGGCAGGTTATCATTCTTTTCTTCTAACATCATTTTAATGTTTAAGTTTAACAATTAATTTTTGAAAGATAATTAAATATTTGAAAAAAACAAATAGTTTTTAATAAAACTATAAGTTATTCCATATTTTCCAAGCTTCTTCGGCTTGAATTTCTAACATTTCAAGTCCGTTTTTAATAGCAGCATTATTATTTTTACATTTTTTTAGAAACAAACTTTCTGTAGGATTGTAAACTAAATCATATGCCAAATGCTTATTGGTTATATATTCGTACTTTATATTAGGAGCTGTATCTATATTTGGAAAAGTGCCTAATGGAGTACAATTTATAATGATATTATTTTGTTGAATAATTTCCTTTGTTAAGTTTTCGTAAGTATAATCGGCAGCAAACCTAGAAACAGTTTTATGGCTAATTTGTAGTTGATTTAAAGCGTATTTTATGGCTTTTGATGCGCCACCAGTACCTAAAATTAAAGCCGAAGTATGATGTGATTTTAACATAGGTTGTATTGATTTTATAAAGCCTATCCAATCAGTATTAAAACCTTTTTTTATTCCATTTACAATTTGAATGGTGTTTACAGCGCCTATATTACTTGCATGTATATCTAATGCATCTAAATAAGGTATTATGGTTTCTTTAAAAGGTATTGTTACGTTAAAACCATGATTGTTTTTATTAAATAAATGATTTAATTCTGATAAGTTATCTATATCAAAATTAACGTATTGTGTATTTTTAATTCCTTCTGTTAAAAATTTATTATTGAAGTAATTTCTTGAAAAAGAATAGCTAATATTTTTGCCAATTAATCCGTATGTTTTCATAAAAAAAATCGTTAGAAACTAACGATTAATGCTTATTAAAATTTTTAATATATGTTTGTACTTTTTCGTTTTCCCAAACCATAGGGAAAAGTTCTTTTAAAAGTGTGTGGTTTTTATAATTTAAAGCTAATGCATTTGTTAAGTGGTATAAAGCTTTTTCAATTTCATTTGTTAAAGTATATAAACCTGCTAAACGGTATTCAATTTCGTTTTCATCATTAAAAATTTCAGTTGCTTTTAGTAACTTTTCTATTGCAGTTGTATTACTGTTTAATGCTACTAGAACATCGCTCCAAAATAACCATGTATCTAACAAAGTATCGCCGTGATCTATTGCTTTTCTAAAACCAAGTTCAGCTTCTTCATAAAACTGTAAATCTTTGTTAATAATGGCATATCTTCTCCAATACAAATAATTGTGTTCTTCTATGCTAAGTGCTTTATTAACAAATTGAAGAGCTTTTTTAAAATCGTTCTTTTTTAAGTATAAATCAGCAATTGCAACCCACGATTTGTCCATTAAAGGATCTTCGTGAACCGATTTTAAATAATATTTTAAAGCTTTATCTAAATTTTTTAAATTTTCATAACACCATCCAATTTTTCTATATACGTAAGATGATGGATCTTCAATTTGCAATACTTCTTTGTAGCAATTTATGGCTTGTTGAAACATTTTAAGTTTTTCATAAGCTTTGCCTTTTTCAATATATGCTCCTGTAAATTTTTCATCGATAATACTAGCAAAATCATAAGCTTCAATTGCTTTTCGATAATCTTTTATGTTGAAAAACTGTCTACCTAATTGGTGCCAAGCAACTTCAGAATAGGGGTTATGATCTATAAATTCTTCTAAAAACTGAATAGCATCGGTATGGTTATCTAAAAAATCATAACAATAAACTACATTATATAAAGCTGTTTGATCTTCTTCATCGTGCTCTAAACACTTAATAAATGCGTCTTTTGCAAGTGAAACTTCATCAATATATAAATATTCCATGCCTAAAAGTGAATAAACATCGGCAAAATCTTCGGTATATTGCAAGGCAATGTTTAAACATTCTATTGCTTTATGGTGTTTGTTTTGTTTAGAATAAATAGCAGCACGTTGTATGTAAACTTCATCGTTTCTTGGATCAATTGCTTGAATTTCGTTGAGTAACTTTTCTGCTTTTTCTAATTTATCTTCAAAAACCAATAGTTCTACATGCACTAATTTTAGTCCAACAGAATTTGGGTGCTGCTCTAAGCCCAATTTTAATGCTTTTTTAGATAGGTTTAATTTACCTGAATCTAAATAATGCAGTATAATGTTTTCAAATTCTTCAGAATCGAAAAAACAAATTTTGTTTGTTTTAAGCATATTCTCGAATTTTGAAATTGACATTTTAAAAAATTCTTCTTCGTCGTTTGTAAACATGGTCGACTATTGTTTTTTTTAAATATAATTTTTTTTAAAAGGCTAAAGGCTTCAAAAAGAACTATATTATTAACATATTAATTAACAAAGTTCGGCTTGAACTTCGTTTAAAGCTTCAATTAAAATAGCACATCCTTCTTTAATTTCATCTTCTGAAATGGTTAAAGGTGGGGTAATGCGTATTGCTTTTCCTTCAAACATTAACCAAAATAATACCAAACCTTTATCTTTACACTTTAAAATTACATTATTTGTGATTTCTTCAGATGGTGTCATTGGTGCAAGCATTAAACCCGTACCATGAATTTCGGTAATTAGCGGATGTTTTAACAATGTGCGAAACAATTGTTCTTTGACTAATGTTTGTTGCATTAAGTCGGTTTCAATTAATTCTTGTAAAGTTGCTAACGATGCAGCTGCAATCACTGGATGGCCACCAAATGTTGTTATGTGCCCACACTTTGGATCGTTAGCTAATAAATCCATTAATTTTTCGTTAGCTGTTAATGCACCAACGGGCATACCGCCACCCATACCTTTACCCATTACTAAAATATCGGGTACAATATTGTAATTTTGAAAGCCAAATAATTTACCTGTTCTGCCAAATCCAGGTTGAATTTCGTCTAAAATTAAAAGAGTTCCAGTTTGGTTGCAACGATTGCGAACTTTTTCTAAATAATTGTTTTGTGGGGTTATAAACCCAGCACTTCCTTGAATTGTTTCTAAAATTACAGCAGCGGTTTGTGTGGTAATTTGTTGTAAATCAGCTTCGTTGTTAAAAGTAATAAAAGTTACATTTGGCAAAAGAGGTCTAAAAGCACGTTTACGTTCTTCGTTACCCAAAATACTCATAGAACCTTGTGTGTTGCCATGATAAGCATTGTGGCACGATATAATTTGAGTTCTGCCTGTAGCACGTTTTGCTAATTTTAAAGCAGCTTCAACGGCTTCGGTACCCGAATTAACCAAATACGTTTTGTTTAAACTTGTAGGTAATTGTGCAGCTAACAGTTTACAAAAATCTACAGCGGGTTTTTGTATATATTCGCCATAAACCATTACATGTAAGTATTTATCAAGTTGTTGCTTAATAGCATTAACTACACGAGGATGTTGATGACCCAACGTACAAGCTGAAACGCCAGCAACAAAATCTAAATGTTTTTTTCCATCTGTTGTATAAATGTAGCTGCCTTTGGCGTATTCAATTTCTAAAGCTAAAGGGTGAAATGTTGTTTGAGCTTGGTATTTAAAAAAATCTGCTTTCATTTATTCCTCTCGTTTTTTTATAATATTTGGAGCTTTAGTTTTGCGCTGAAAATTTAAGGTTTTGTCTTGAATTTCCATTGGTTTTGTATTTGTTCTACTATTTTTTTTCGAATCAATTTGCGCGTCTGAATCTTTTTTTAATTCTTCTTCGCTAAAAAGATCGTCAACTGCATACATTCTTTCATCGCCCCGCCATTTAAAACCTGCTAATTTTCGTGCATTTTCTGGAAATTGTTCGGGTGGGTAGGTGGTTCCTTCTGCATTAATCATTCGGGTTGCAGTTGTAATTTTATTGTCTTCTAATTCTAAAACAATTTTACTACAAATACCTTTATCAATTCCTTTTAAAACTTGTTCATCGTACACATAATAAATCATTTCGGCGTTTTGTACCAAATCTATTTTTCTAATTTTATCGTCAATAAATTTTCCATATAAATTAATTCCTTTTGCTTGATTGAAGCCGCTGCCTAAAGTATCTTTTTGTATGACAAATGCATTATTTAACACTTTTAACGAATCTAATTTTTCGGTTTGTACATTGTTTATTAAATGGATTACATCACCGGTTAATTGACTTTCGCCATTAAAAACTACAGGTTTACGAATTAATTGTAACAAGCCTATTTTTTGGTTATAATGTAAAGAATCGGCCTTACCACTCATATCTGGGGTTCTATAAATACGTGCATTAGGATAACCTTTTATTACACGTTGCTTATCAGGGCCAACTATTTGTAAATTTTTAGCGTGAAAATAAGTGGTGTCTTTTGGTGTATAATAAGTAATTAATGGCTTTTTAGTAAGATAAATTGAATCGTTTGCGCGGAAAAGTTCGGCAAAATGACTAGTTGCAACGGTATTATTTATAGTATCAATTACTTTTACATTGTTAATGCCTTTTGCATACGATTTTTTTTCGTCGTAATACATTTCATCGGCTTCAATGCGTTTGTTGTTATATAAAATAAACGATTTGTTAATTAATTTTCCTTCGTTTAAACGGGTGTCGTAAAAGCCATTTTCGGTATAAATATGGTTTCCTTTATTATCAATTGTTGATGGACCAAATAAGTACGCGTGACCAGAATCTTCGTAATAATCTAAATGATTTGATTTTACTACATTTTCAGGATTGGTGATTACTACTTGTGTTCTAAATTCATACTTTAATTCACGGGTGTAATATTTTCCGCTTTTAGATTTTAAAGTGTTTAATTTATTTGTAATTGTTGCGCCATCGTTATAATAGGCTATGCCTGTGTTTCTATCAAAATATACTTTTTCTGATTTTAAAGAAGAATCGGGCGATGTCATAATTACATTACCTGATGCATACGCAATTTTTTGCATACCGTTGTATTCGGCATATTTGCTTTGCATTTGTAAAGTATCGTCTTGAACTAATTGAACATTACCAAAAAGTTTTATATAGTTTTCTTTTTCAAATAAATATGCTTTGTTGCAGTAAATGTACATACTGTCATGTTGTGCTTGTACATTACCAATTAAAATTTTAGCACCCGGAATTTCCAGTTCGTTAATTTCAGTGAAATCGGCGTGTATTAATTTTATTAGTTTACCGTTGGCGTTTGTAGTTTGTGCGCTTATTGAACTACTACAAAACAGTATAAAAAGCAGTTTTAATAAAATGTTTTTCAATTGAAATATTTTTTTTCAAAATTAATGAATTTAACTAATAACTTCATTAATCTTTTGTTAATGCATTTAATTAAATTGGATAATTTATTAAAATAAAAACACTTGCAATAGTTTTTGCAAGTGTTTTAAAAGTATATTTTTAATTATATTATTTTATAATTGTTTGCTTACGGTCAGGACCAACAGAAACAACTTTTATAGGCACACCTACATATTCTTCAATAAAAGTAATGTATTCTTTTAATTCTTCAGGTAATTCATTATAAGTTGTTAAACCAGTTAAATCTTGTTTCCAACCTTTTTTCTGTACATATACAGGCTGTACATTTTCAGCTTCAATATTATAAGGTAAATGATCTATTTCTACGCCTTTATAAGTATATGCTGTACAAATGTTTAAAGTGTCAAACCCAGATAAAACATCGCCTTTCATCATGTATAATGCGGTTACCCCGTTTACTTCAACTGCATATTTTAAAGCAACCAAATCTAACCAACCACAACGACGAGCACGCCCAGTTACCGATCCAAATTCGTTTCCAACTTTTGCCATTGTTTCACCTATAGTATCAAACAATTCTGTAGGAAAAGGACCTGATCCAACGCGTGTTGTATAAGCTTTAAAAATTCCAAAAACATCTTTAACTCTGTTAGGTGCAATACCTAAACCTGTACATGCGCCTGCAGCAGTTGTGTTTGAAGATGTTACAAATGGATATGTTCCAAAATCGATATCTAATAATGAACCTTGTGCACCTTCAGCTAAAATTGATTTTCCGTCTTTTAAAGCTTTGTTTAAATAGAATTCAGAATCAATAAAAGTTAATTTTTTTAATTCGTTAACCGCAGCAAAGAATTCTTCTTCCATTTCGGCTAAGTTGTATTGTAAATCCACATTGTAAAAATTAATCATTTCAATGTGTTTTTCAGCCAAAGCGTTGTATCTTTCTTTAAAATCTGCTAATTCAATATCGCCTACACGTAAACCATTTCTACCAGTTTTGTCCATATAAGTTGGTCCAATACCTTTTAAGGTAGATCCAATTTTAGCTTTACCTTTTGAAGCTTCAGAAGCAGCGTCTAATAAACGGTGTGTAGGTAAAATTAAATGAGCTTTTCTTGAAATTAATAAACGTGCTTGTACATCAATATCAAATTTTTGTAAACCTTCAATTTCTTTTTGAAAAACTACCGGATCCATAACTACACCGTTTCCGATAATATTGATTGAATTTTTATGGAAAATACCAGAAGGAATGGTTCTTAATACGTGTTTAATACCATCAAATTCTAAAGTATGCCCTGCGTTAGGCCCACCTTGAAAACGTGCGATTATATCGTATTTAGAAGTAAGTACGTCTACAATTTTTCCTTTTCCTTCGTCTCCCCATTGAAGGCCAAGTAACAAATCTACTGTCATGATGTTTGCTGTGTTAGTCTGTTTTTAATTATTTGTTGTGTTGTTATTGTTTTCTTTTGTACCGTAAAAGTATAAAGAGTGATTTTGAATTTTTATGTTAAAGATTTCTTCAATTGTTTGTTTAATGCTTTGTATTCTAGGATCACAAAATTCAATTACTTCACCGGTATCGGTTAAAATAATATGATCGTGTTGCTTATCAAAATACGATTTTTCGTAATGAGATTGGTTTTGACCAAACTGATGACGACGAACTAAACCACATTCTAACAACAATTCTATCGTATTGTAAAGTGTTGCTCTACTTACACGATAGTTTTTGTTTTTCATTTTAATATACAGCGATTCTATATCGAAGTGTTCCTCGCTTTCGTATATTTCTTGAAGAATAGCATAGCGTTCAGGGGTTTTACGATGCCCTTTTTCCTCTAAATATTTAGTGAAAACGCTTTTTACAATTTCTTGATTTTTATTTTCTTCCATGGTTTACTTTAACAGCACAAATATAATTGTTTATTACCGAATACTAAAAATTTAATATTTAAAATTAAATACTTCCTGTTATTCGGGTAATTTTTTCAACACCATCTATGTTCTGAATATTCTCTATTAACTTGTTTAAAACGTTTTTATTTGGTACAATTACAGTTATTTGACCTGTGAAAATGCCGGCATTTGAACTTAACGATATACTTTGAATGTTTACATTCATTTGGTTAGATATAACTCGGGTTAGTTCGTTTGTTAGTCCTAAACCATCAATTCCCTTAATCATTAAAGATGCATTAAACTCTTGAGCCGAAGAATCGATCCATTTTGCTTGTAAAATTCTATAAGCGTAGTTCGATCGCATGCTTAAAGCATTTGGACAATCAATTTTATGTACTTTAATACCTTCGTTAATGGTAACAAAACCAAAAACTTGATCACCTGGTATTGGGTTGCAACAGTTTGCAAGTTTATAATCTAGTTTTTCATCGTCTTTTCCAAAAACAATTAAATCTAGCTTATTGTCAGATTTTATTTCAACGGATTCTTTTCTAATTGATTTTTTAAAGAAATTTAAAAAGGCATTGCTGTTTTTATAGCTTGCAAATTCTTTTAACAAATGGTTTTCTATTTTACCAGTACCTACCTTATAAAATAAATCTTGACTTGTTTTTAACTTAAAATAAGTAACTAATTCATTAATTATTTTCTCGTCGATATTTATTTTTAAATGTTTTAATTTACGTGCTAAAATTTCTCTACCTTCATCAGAAAGTTGTTTTACATCTTCATTTAATGCGTTTTTAATTTTGTTTTTAGCACGAGCTGTAGTTACAAACTCAAGCCAATGAATACTTGGTTTTTGGTTAGTTGAAGTAATAATTTCAACCTGATCACCCGAATTTAATTCGTAATTTAAAGGTACAAGTTTACCATTAACTTTTGTTCCGCGGGTTTTAATACCTATGTCGGTATGTATGCTAAAAGCAAAATCTAGGGCAGTAGCGCCTTTAGGTAACGATTTTATTTCGCCTTTTGGTGTAAAAATGTAAATTTCTTTTGCATAAAGGTTTAGTTTAAAATCTTCAACAAAATCTACAGCGTTAGCTTCAGAATTTTCTAAAGCTTCTTTTAATAAATTAAGCCATTTATCTAAACTGTTTTCTTCGGTAACGCCTTGTTTGTATTTATAATGTGCAGCGTATCCTTTTTCTGCAATTTCATCCATTCGTTCACTGCGAATTTGCACTTCAACCCAACGACCTTTTGGCCCCATAACGGTAATGTGCAATGCTTCGTATCCTGTTGATTTTGGCGATGAAATCCAATCGCGCAAACGACTAGGCGATGGACGGTAATGATCGGTAACGATAGAATATATTTTCCAAGCTACGAATTTTTCATCGGCGGGTGCTGATTTATAAATTATTCTAATGGCAAATTTATCGTACACCTGATCAAACGAAACACCTTGCGCTTTCATTTTTCTACGGATTGAGTATACCGATTTTGGTCTTCCTTTTATTGTAAAAGCAAGATCTTCTTTTTCTAAAGCTTCGTTTAAAACGCTAGTAATACTTTTAATATAAGCGGTTTGTTCTTCGTGGCTTTCTTTTGTTTTACTTAAAATATCGTTATAAACTTCAGGTTCGGTATATTTTAAACCTAAATCTTCAAGTTTTGTTTTAATATTAAACAAACCTAAACGGTGTGCAAGCGGTGCGTAAATATATAAGGTTTCCGACGCAATTTTTGCTTGTTTATGCGGTACCATAGACTCCATAGTTTGCATATTGTGTAAGCGGTCGGCAATTTTTATAAGAATTACGCGTACGTCATCGTTTAACGTAAGTAACATTTTACGATAGTTTTCGGCTTGTAACGATATATCTGGATCGGGCTCCATTCTTGATATTTTTGTTAAACCTTCAACAATTTTAGCAATTCTTGGGTTAAACATTCTTTCAATATCTTCAACCGTTATATCGGTATCTTCAACAACATCGTGCATTAATGCAGCAGCAATTGAAGTTGGTCCTAAACCAATTTCTGATGCTACAATTTTTGCAACAGCAATAGGGTGGAAGATGTAAGCTTCGCCAGATTTTCTTCTTTGATCTTTATGTGCTTCTACAGCAACATCGAAAGCTTTGCGAATTAATTTTTTATCTTCTTCATTAAGTGTTTGATAACTAATGCTTAAAAGTTCTTTATACTCGCGTGCAATTTCTTTGTTTTCTTTTTCAATTTGTTCTTGTGTCATAAAACGCCCATTTTCTTGACTAAATATATAAAATTTCTGTTAATATGTTGCTATATATAATGCAAAAAAAGGAGCATCGCTCCTTTTTTTTTATTAAGAATTATATTTTTTTAGAAAGTATAGAAAACACCTGCTGAATATTGTGCATGTGCTCCTTGACCGTCTGTTGATATGTTGTGACGTCCCATTGCTTCAACGTTTATACCAAAACGACGGTATAGTTTATCATGGTGGTAACGTGAACTTTTAGTTGCAGGAATATCAGCAATCCAAAAATTAATTCCTCCACCAATACCAGCTGTGGTTAAATCGGTTTGGTTTAAACGTAAATGTCCTAAACTAGCTTTAATATAAGGATCAGCAACAGGAATATTAAATAAACCTCCTAAACTGTAAGCAAATGCTCCGTTTAATGATGCAATCTTAATTTTTTCATTTACAATTTCAGCATTCATAGAATTGCCTGGTTCCATTTCGTTCATAGAGTAATCTGCTTCAAAAGAAAGATTAGGCAAAAATTCATAACCTAGCATTACTTTTACAGGAGCACCACCAGATATCATGCTTGCACCTTCGGGTACGTTGGAATGGTCAAAGTTAAAATCCATCATATTATAGCTTGCACCAACTTTCCATTTGTAATCTTTAACGTATCGCTCATATTTATATACAACCTGAGCTTGAGCTGAATAGCCAAATAAGCCTAATGCAAATAATGCTGTTAATATATTTTTTTTCATAAAGTCTAAAATTTTTATAAATATAATTAAAATTTTAAATATTTACAGATTTTGTTCATTTCTTTGTCTTTTTGCTTCAAAAATTAATACAGCCGCTGCAACCGATACATTCATTGAATCTATTTGACCTTCCATTGGAATAATAATGTTGTTTTTTGCGTTAGTACGCCACAAGTCTGTTAATCCGGTGGCTTCGGTGCCAACTGCAATAGCTGCACCGTTTTTATAATCTACGCTAAAATAGGGTACGGCTTCTTGTAAAATTGCACTGTATATTGCAATGTTTTTTTCATTTAAAAAGGAAATAATCTCTTGTGTTGTACCTGTCGCTATTTGATTTGTAAATAAAGCACCTACGCTTGATCGTACAATATTAGGGTTGTATAAATCTGTTTTTGGATTTGCAATAATTACAGCATCAATTCTTGCAGCGTCTGCAGTTCTTAGTACTGCGCCTATATTTCCAGGTTTTTCAAGCGATTCTAAAACAACAATTAATGGATTTTTAGGCAATTTTAAAATTTCTAAATCATGTAATTTTGTTTTTGCAATGGCTATAATTCCTTCTGTACTATCGCGATATGCAATTTTTTTATATACATCTTTAGATATTTCTACAAAAGTAGTTTCGCTGTTTAATTGTTGTTTAAAAGCACCAAATTCTAATTCATTAAATAATTCAAAACAAATTAAAACATCGGTTATTACAAAGTTGTTTTTAACTGCTATTTCTATTTCACGTTTTCCTTCAATAACAAAAAGTGCTGCCTTTTTTCTAGCTTTGCTTTTTTCTTGCAGCTGAAGTATATCTTTTATAAATTGATTTTGAATACTGGTTATTTGTTTCATTTATTGGTGCATTTTTAATAACGAAAAACGTATTCAAAGATACTAATTTACGTTGCAATTTTATGATGTTAATTTTATTGAATTTTAAAATATAAATTATTTAATATGAACCGATTATTTAAAAGATAGAATGTTTTTGTTTATAAAAAAAGAATTTATCGAGTAAAAATGTGAATTATAGCCTACTTTTTCTTTAATTTGTTTGCTTTAAATGTACATGTAAAAGTCATTTTTTTTATAAAATTATAGAAATGTTTTTTACGAATTTGAAACTATAAAGGGATAATATTACATGATTTTTACAATTTTAGATATTTTGGGATTAATTGCGTTTGCAATTTCAGGGACTTTAGCAGGTATTGAAAAAAAATTAGATTTTTTTGGAGTTTTTGTAATTGCTTTGGTGACATCAATTGGTGGCGGAACGTTGCGCGATTTATTAATAGGAAACACCCCAGTTTTTTGGTTGTTAAACTTGCAAACATTTTATATTGTAACAGCATCGGTTATTTTATCGGTAATTTTTAGAAACAGATTAAGCTTTTTGCGAACATCGTTATTTTTGTTTGATACTATAGGTATTGGTATTTTTACAATTATTGGTATTGAACAAGGCGTTATGATAGATTTAAGTCCAGTAATTTGTATTTTGTTAGGTACCGTAACCGCTTGTTTTGGAGGTGTAGCCCGTGATATTTTATGTAATGAAATACCTGTAATTTTTAGAAAAGAAATTTATGCAACTGCTTGTTTAACAGGTGGGTTTATGTTTTTTGCCTTAAAATTTATAAATGTAAATAACGATGTTATTTATATTGCAACCGCTGGAACAATTATATTGATAAGAATTTTTGCTGTTCGCAATAAATGGTCGTTTCCACAAATTGAAATTAAATAAAAAATGCCCCAAATAGTTTTAAAAATTTGGGGCGTTTTTTCAATGTTTTTTCTTTGTTGCTATATCGTTTAAAATATAATTAAGTTCAACATCGTTATCGTTCAAAAAATCTAACTCAGTTGGTTTAATTGGTATATCGGGTAGTACACCAAAACCATCTACTTTGGTTTGTTGTTTAGGTTTTATTGTCATTAAACCTACGCGTAATTTTAATTTTGATTTGGGTAATTTAACTATTGGCATTACCCCAGCAACCGTACCGTTAAATGTTCCTCCTGTTTCATCGCCCACAAAAACAGCGCGATTTCTTCCTTTTAAATGTGATGATATAATAGCTGCTGCAGAAAAAGTTAAGCCATCAGTTATAACATAAATTTTATTTTTATAATTTAAAGGTTTTGGTTGCGTTAGCTTTGATGATTTTAAATTAAGTTTTAATTCACCTTCATTAGTTCGATGTGCTTTTAAACCTCGTATCGTTGAAAAAATAGTTAAAAATGGAGCTCCAATTATTTTTGTAGCTATCGATTTTCCTTTAAAAGTATTAAAAAAAGTAGTGCGTTTTGTAATAGTTGCAGGTTGTATAAATACAAAAGCACTATCGTTTAAATATTTGGCTAATTCGTGAATTTCGTTTAAGCGTCCACCTGGATTTCCGCGTAAATCAATAATTAAATTTTCAACATGGTTTTTGTTAAGTTCAGCAAAAATGGTATCGTACACTTTAACTTTACCTTGAGTAAAATTTTTAATTTTAAGCATGGCAATGGTACTGTCTTGTGCAACAGGGTACACAATTTGCTTAGAAAATGTTTTAGTTTCACTATCGTAACCAAACCATCTGTTTTTGTATTGAATTTTTTCGTTTACTTGTTTTAAAGCTATTTTTTTTGCCTTTTGTTCTTCTTTCGTTAATTTTTTTACAGTATCGTTTTTTACAATTGGTTGATTTAATGAATCTTTTTTAGTTTTTGAACGATTTTTATCTTTTACTTTCTCCTTTTCAAAATGCCTTTTTACGGTATGATGAAATGAAGAATCGGCACAAATTAATTCCATTTCAACACTATCTACAAAACCTAATTCGTTAACAAAATACGAATTTAAACGGCGGGCAAAAAATTTATCAATTGCCGTTTTGTTGAAACCGTCTGATGTAAAAGTGTTTCGGTATTTTTTAAATAAATCACTTGGTTTAATACCATTAATTGCAACAATTTGAGTACCTTGTTGAATAACTGAATCGCAAATTTGTTTGTTTCGTTTTATAAAAAGTTTGTTGTTTAAATATTCATATTCAAAATTTGAAAGTGGATTTGTAGATTTTTTATATTTTTTCTTTAAAGAATTGGGACTAGTTAAATTAAGCATACTCATACCCATGTGGCCTTGGTGAACCGAAGCTACAATTGGACTAATTTTTAAGAAAAAATCATTAGGAGTAAGCGGTTGATTTAATGAATTTGTTAAACTATCAAATTTTTTATTTAAGGCATCTTTACTAATATACCAATACAAATCGGGGTGCATATTAGTTAGTTGCTTTTGTACAAATTTTACATCTTTTTTTAAGTTTTTTACTTCTATTTTTCTATTAAAATGGTTGTTTGTTTTATCGTGACTAGCACATGAAAACAACAACATACCTAAGGTGCCCAAAACAATTTTTTTCATACTTTTTCTTTGTTAATCATTAATTTGTATAAACGGGTAATTACCTAAACGCGGTGCTAATTCTTTTGTTTTGTAAGCTAATTGTGAATTGTGATTGTTAAAACAAATAATAGTTATGGTGTCTTTACGTAATGTTACATACGACGTTCTGTTACCGCGCCACCAACCGTTGTGAAACGTGTATAAATTACCGCCGTTTTTAGGTTCAACCATTCGTATAGCCAATCCGTAATTGTTAGCACCAGATTTTTCGTACGAATACCCTTTGTACATTTGTTGTTTTAAATTTTTGTTTAAAAAAGCATCAGAATATAAAGCTTTATCTAACTTAAGCATATCACGTGCAGTGGTATAAATGTTTTTATCGCCGTAAGTGCCATCTAAATAATCCCAATGCATTCTTTGGTTATTTGCGTGGTATGATTGGGTAACGTTTTCTTTATTTTTTAGATCGTCTAAAACAAAAGTATTTTGCATTTTTAAAGGTTGCAAAATCAATTCTTTCATTGCTTGTTGAAACGATTTTCCTGTTACTTTTTCAGCAATTAATGCTAAAATTACATAATTAGTATTACAATAAGTAAAACGTGAATTAGGTCTAAACTCTAATTTAATGCTTTTTGTAGATAGTAAGTTTAAAACATCGGTATTGGTTAATGTAACTTTGGTATTCCAAATACCAGGTCGTGATGTAAAGTTTCCATAATAAGGTAAACCTGAACGATGGTTTAAAAGCAAACGAACAGTAATTTCATCATATGGAAAATTAGGTAAAATACTTGATATTTTTTGATCTAACGAAATTTTTCCTTGATGTACTAAACGCAATATGGTAACACCAGTTAAAACTTTACCAACCGATGCCACGTGCATAGGTGTAGAATCGTTTATTTTTTCTTTTTTCTGATAATTTGCATATCCTTGATAATCTTCATAGATAATTTCACCATTTTTTGCAACAAGAAATTGGCCCCAAAAGTTGCCACGATTGATACGATTGTGGTAAAAGTTTTCTACAATTTCTCTGGTTTCAAGTTTATATTTTGGTGTTATGGGATTAAATTTTACATAATATGGTTCGTTATTAGGTGTTATTTTGGTGTTTTTTGTAAAAAGTTCACTTCTTTTTTTGATAACTTGTGCAATATCAAAATTTTTATCGCACGATGATGTTACTAAACTACCAATAAAAAGAAGCGGAAATAGTATATTTTTCATTTTAAGTACTTGCTATAAGTAGCAAATATAAGTGATTTGATAATTTTTAAAAACACTAAATTGCGTTAAAATTATAAAAAACAAAAAATGTATCTTTGAACTAATAAATAATTTCAAAAATGAGTACAATAAATTGGCAAACCGCTATTCAGTTTGATGATATAACTTATAAAAAGTGTAATGGAGTAGCACGTATTGCGTTTAATAGACCAGAAGTACGCAATGCATTTCGCCCTAAAACTACATCAGAATTATTAAAAGCTTTTCACGATGCGCATGAGGATACATCTATTGGTGTAATTCTTTTATCATCTGAAGGTCCTTCGCCTAAAGACGGAGTTTATTCTTTTTGCAGTGGTGGTGATCAAAAAGCACGTGGTTACCAAGGTTACGTTGGTGAAGATGGATACCACCGTTTAAATATTTTAGAAGTACAGCGTTTAATTAGGTTTACACCAAAAGCAGTTATAGCAGTTGTAAATGGCTGGGCAGTAGGCGGTGGGCATTCGTTGCATGTTGTGTGCGATTTAACTTTAGCAAGTAAAGAACATGCCATTTTTAAACAAACCGATGCCGATGTTACAAGTTTTGATGGTGGATACGGTTCTGCTTATTTGGCTAAAATGGTTGGACAAAAAAAGGCACGTGAAATTTTCTTTTTAGGTAGAAATTATTCAGCGCAAGATGCATACGAAATGGGTATGGTAAACGCTGTAATTCCTCATGATGAATTAGAGCAAACAGCTTATGATTGGGCTCAAGAAATATTAGAAAAATCGCCTATATCTATAAAAATGCTAAAGTTTGCAATGAACTTAACCGATGATGGTATGGTAGGGCAGCAGGTTTTTGCTGGTGAAGCTACTCGTTTAGCTTATATGAGTGACGAAGCTATTGAAGGTAGAAATGCCTTTTTAGAAAAACGTAAACCAAATTTCGAGAAAAAATACATTCCATAATAGAAAAAGGAAGGTTTTAAACCTTCCTTTTTTTTGCTTAAAATTTATAAAAACCGTTAGTGCCAATTCCAGCATTAAACTCATTTATAATTGTACCGTTTTCTTTATAAATTACAATTTTTGAATTATCGGCAAAACCTTTAGCATCTGCTGTAAAAATCGATCCGTTTATTACATTAAATCCATAAAAAATAGAATATTCGTCTCCATCGGCAACATTAAATAATTTACTGCTTTCGGTGGTTAAGTCGTTGTTAATTTTATAAACTCCTGTACCAGCTGTATAATAAAGATAATTAGTATAAGATACTAAATTACGCGCAATTGGTTGGTTTAAAACTTTTGTAGTTAAAACAGAATTGTTACTAACAATTGAAATACTTGATGTAGTATCGTTAGCGCTTAAAACAAATACATTTTGACCGTTTGTTGCTATGTTGTTAATTGCTTGGTTAATGTTTACATCGGTGGTGTTCGTATCAGTTTCAGGGTTAATGACTTCTAAAGTAGTGCCACCACTATAAAATCCATTAGCTGCATATATGTAGTTATCTGTAGCAACAATTTGTTCAGCAGTATGGTTTAAATTTATAGTTTTAATAAAAGCAAATGTATCTGTATTGTAAACGTTAACTTCGGCATTAAATAGACTTGTAACATATAATTTGTTATTTTTTACAGTTGCAAATCTTGGCGAACTTACATTTTGGGTAATAGTGTACACTAATTTAAATGTTTTTTTATTAACAACTTCAATAGTGTTAGAGTTGTTCATAATTATAAAAACATATTTATCTGTAACAACCATATGTTGTGAAACATCGCCTAATGAACGCCCGTTTGATAGTTTAAAAATATCGTTTGTAATTGTTGATAAATTACCATTTATAAAAGAAGATGTAGCATTACCTTTTGTGAAATTTCCTTCGTTTGATACAAAAATACCATCTAAATATTTTTCATCGGTATTTACAGGTAAATCATCATTTGTATTGCTGCAGCTAAAAAAGAAGGCTCCAGCAAGTACTGAAAATAAAATTTTTTTCATGGGTTAGAATTTTGTTACTATTTGAATGTTAAAATTACGACCTGGCATTTGTTGCTCAGGCATTGTTGTATAGGTTGTATTTGTTACGTTTTTTAATTTTAAATTAATGTATAACGAAAGTTTTTTTGTTGGTATTTTTTGTTGAAAATCAATATCAACAATTCCATATGATGCCAATGCACTTTCTTGTGAGTTTGATGTTGTGGTATAAATTTTACCAACAAACATAAAAGACGGACTTACACTAAAATTTTTATAACCATACAAAACCTGTGTGCTAAATTTGTTTTTAGGTGTATAAGTTAATTGTGTATTTGTTTTTTTGTTTGTAGATTGATTATGAGCATAATTACCGCTAAATTGTAAATAGTTATGCAACCATTTTTTTTGAATATTAAAATAAAACTCAGCACCTTTAATGGTTACAGCATCGGTATTGTTAGCTTCCCAAAAGCCAGAAGCAGTTGGTATCCAACGTATCATATCTTTTAAAGAGATATAATAAGTTGATGCATTAAAAGTAATTGCCTTGTAATTAAAATTTTGATTGATATCTATTTGAAAGCTGGTTTCAGGTTTTAAATTTAAATTTCCGCCAGGTTGCCAGTACAAATCATTAAAAGTTGGTATGCGATAGTTTTTTGAAGTATTTATTTTTAATTGATAGTTTTTTGAATTAAAATATATGCCACCCGAATACAAAAATGGGTTACTATACGCATTTGTAAATTCAGTTTTTAAACCAGTTTCAAAACCAAAACAATTGCTAATTTGGTAACTACCTAATAAGCTAGTTGCAAATATGTGCTGATTTGCATAAGGTAAATTACTGTTTTTGCCGTTGCCTTTTGTTTGTTGGTATTCTAATATACTAGAAAATTTCAAAGAGTTTGTAGCATTATAATAACTTTCGTTTTTTATCAAAAAAGTTGATGCTTTGCCGCCAGAGTTGCTTTCGCTTGGCAATTTGTCGTAAAATAAATAACTTTCGTATATACTTGCAGCGCTAAAAATATTTAAAAAATTTTCGTTCTTAAAATTCCATTTTAACAAATTACGGTAGTTATTGTTTTGGTATTTAGTTTTGGTTTGAAAAGGTGTAACAAGCGCAAAGTGCCTGTCATCGTTATAAGTTGAACTGTAAAAAGTAAAAGTGTTTTTTTTGTTTATTTTGTAAGCTGTTTCAAAACCAAAATTTGTATTGTAATAAGCACCGTTTAAATTTTTTCTGTTTTTTCCAATCCATTCAAAATCATTGGTACTTTTATTAAAACCAAAATGTACGTTAAATGCCCAATTGGTTGTACCAGTAGTTGCTTTGTAATGTAAGCCTTTGGTATTAAAACTACCGTAATTAAATTGTAGTTCGTTTTTTAATTTTTGGGTAAAAAGCAGTTCATTATTTAAATGTATGGTTCCACCAACAGCGCCACTTCCATACAAAACGCTACCTCCGCCTGGTTTTATAACAATATTGTCAAAATTTTTAAAAGCAGTTGCGTTAAAATCAGATTGACCTAATAAGGCAGAATTTATTTTTACACCATTCCATAAAACACTTGTTTGTTGCGCCGTTGTACCTCTAAACGCAGGCGAACTTACCATACCATAACCGTTTTCTTTAAAGTAAATAGTTGTGTTTTTTTGAAGAAAATCTGTAAACGTTCCTATACTATGGTTGATTAATGAATCGTTTAAAACTATTAATTTTTGTGATTTTGATAAGGTTGAAATCTTGTTTTTTTCAATTATTATTTCATCTAATTGTGTAGAAGTGTTTTGTGCGTTTGCCGCAAAAACCAAAAAACAAGTTGCTATTAAAAAAAAAGTTTTTTTATACATTTCTTAACCTTTTTTCCCGAAGGTTTAATCAAATTAATACTCATTAGGCAGGTCTCCTGGCTTGCATCTTGTTTTTGCCTTCCCAAAAAAATCAGTGGCACAGTTAAAAACAAGTGTTTAATAAATTAAACTAAGCTTACAGTTGCGGGTACAGCATAGGAATTGATAAAAATCGCACCTATTTCCCTTTTTCGTGCATAAAGCAACCTAAAACGGTACAAAAGTAATGTAAATTATTAATACTACAAACTAAAGTTGTATTTATAGTTTTTAATTAAAAATTAAAGAGTTTTTTTTAGCTTTTTTTGATAAGATACTAATTATATTTATTTTTAAAGAAGTAGGGTAAAAAAAAATCAACCTTATAGGTTGATAAAAAAGGCAAGCGACCTACATCGCACCGCTACAACCACATACCTTTGCTGCGTTCCCACCCTAGAGGAGTCTGCAGGAGCTGGTCGTGTAGGACTTGCCGTTGCAAATATACAAACAAATTATATTTTAGCAAGTCTTTTGTTAAATAAAAAAAGGGTTGTATAATTGTATTATCAATTAAATAAAAAATGAAAAAATATAAATACTTAACATTCTTATCGTTATCACTTGTTTTTGCTGCATGTAATAAAGAAAAAAAAAATGAAGAAAATCAAATTTCTATAGATTCTAGCAAGTTAAAACAAACATATTCTTTAAACGAAAGTGTAGTTTTACAATTAAATAATACCCCAACAGTAGATTCGGTTCACTATTTTTTAAACGATAAAAAAATAGGTTCTGTAAAAAACAACACTCCTTTAGATTACAATTTGGCTTCCGAAAAACACGGAATATATACTTTAAAAGCGGTTGCATTTATTAATAAAGAGCAAGCAGAAAGTACAGCAACAATTAATGTTTTTTCTGCCACACAACCAACTATTTTATCATATACCATTGTAAATACATACCCGCATGATGTAAAAGCCTACACGCAAGGTTTGGAATTTTATGGTGATGTTTTAATTGAAAGTACAGGTAATGGTGAAGGAATTGGTACACGAACAAAAGGTAAATCAAGTATTCGTAAAGTGAATCCTAAAACAGGTGAGGTGCTTAAAATAAACGAATTAAACGATGCTGTTTTTGGTGAAGGTGCAACGGTTTTAAACAATAAAATTTACCAATTAACGTATAAAAATAACGAAGCGTATGTTTATAATTTAGAAACATTGCAAAATGAAAAAACCTTGCCTTATTTTAAAAATACTGAAGGTTGGGGCTTAACAAACGATGGAAAGGTTTTATACATGACCGATGGCAGTGATAAGGTGTATAAAGTAAACCCAACTGATTTTTCATTGATTGATTATTTTGTAGTTTCAATACCAAACGGTACCGTAGCTTCGGTAAACGAATTAGAATGGGTTGATGGAGAGATTTATGCAAATTTTTATACACAAGACGCTATTGGAATTTTTAACCCAACAAACGGAACGGTAACAGGTGTTATAGATTTAAGCGATTTAAAAAGTAAAGTTACTCAGCATCCTGATTTAGATGTTTTAAACGGAATTGCATACAATAAAAAATCGGGAACTTTTTTTGTTACTGGTAAAAATTGGGACAAAATGTTTGAGATTAGAATTAATAAATAAATCAAAAAAGCCGCTGAAAAGCGGCTTTTTTAGTTATTTAACTTAAACAAAATTAAATAGCATTAACTATTTTGTTTAAAGTTTGTGAAGGACGCATTGCTTTTGATGTTAAATCAAAATTTGGTTGGTAATACCCATTAATTTCCTGAGCATTGCCTTGCGAGCCAATTAATTCCTCATTAATTTTTGTTTCGTTAGCAAACATTTCTTGAGCAATTGGAGTAAAAATAGCTGCTAAATCGCTGTTTTTTGATTGTGCAGCTAAAGCCTCGGCCCAATACATTGCTAAGTAAAAATGAGAACCACGGTTATCAATAGTTCCTAATTTTCTACCAGGCGATTTATCGTTTGCTAAGAATTTTTCAGTAGCGATATCTAAAGCATCAGCTAAAACTTGTGCTTTATCGTTGTTTTGTGTTTGTGCTAAATGTTCTAAAGATGCACCTAATGCTAAAAATTCACCTAACGAATCCCAACGTAAATATCCTTCTTCAATAAATTGTTCAATGTGTTTAGGAGCCGATCCACCAGCACCGGTTTCAAACAAACCACCACCATTCATTAAAGGTACAATTGATAACATTTTTGCCGATGTACCTACTTCTAAAATAGGGAATAAATCTGTTAAATAATCACGTAATACGTTACCAGTTACCGAAATGGTATCTAAACCTTTACGGATTCTATCTAAAGAAAATTTACAAGCATCAACTGGAGCCAAAATATGAATTTCTAATCCGTTTGTATCAAAATCTTGTAAGTATAATTGTACTTTTTTAATAATTTCTCTATCGTGAGCACGGTTTTCATCTAACCAAAATACAGCAGGTGTACTTGATAAACGAGCGCGGTTTACTGCTAATTTAACCCAATCTTGGATTGGAGCATCTTTTGTTTGGCACATACGGAAAATATCTCCAGCAGCAACTTCTTGGCTCATTAATATATTTCCTTCTGCATCAACTACATTAATCGTACCTTCTGCATCGGCTTGGAATGTTTTATCGTGTGAACCATATTCTTCAGCTTTTTGAGCCATTAAACCTACGTTTGGTACCGATCCCATTGTTTTTGGATCTAAAGCGCCATTAGCTTTACAATCATCTATAACGGCTGTATATATACCCGCGTAAGAACGATCTGGAATTAATGCAAATGTATCTTGCTGTTTTCCTTCTTTATTCCACATTTGTCCCGACGTACGTATCATAGCTGGCATTGAAGCATCAACAATAACATCAGATGGTACGTGTAAGTTGGTAATACCTTTGTCTGAATTTACCATTGCTAAAGCAGGGCCATTTGCAATTGCATTTTCTATAGCCGCTTTTACAGCTGCTTCTTGTGGGTTACCTGCGATTTTTGTGTATAATTCACCTAAACCATTGTTAGGGTTTAGGTTTAATTCGTTAAATAAATCAGCAAATTGTGTAAAAACATCTTTAAAGTATACTTCTACAATAGCACCAAAAATAATTGGGTCAGAAACCTTCATCATGGTAGCTTTTAAATGTGCAGAAAGTAATACACCTGCAGCCTTAGCTTCAGCAATTGTATCGGCCACAAAACCTTTTAATGCATTTAAATTCATTACTGAAGAATCAATTACTTCGCCAGCTTTTAAAGGCGATAAGCTTTTTAATTCTTTAACCAAACCATTTTTAGCAACAAATTCAATTTTAAATTGTGAAGCGTTTTCAACTGTTACAGATTTTTCAGTTCCGTAGAAATCGCCCGCATTCATGTGTGCAACTTTAGTTTTAGAATCTGCAGACCAAGCTCCCATTGAATGTGGGTTAGCTTTTGCGTAATTTTTCACTGCTTTTGGAGCACGACGATCCGAATTTCCTTCGCGTAAAACAGGGTTAACAGCCGATCCTAATACTTTAGAATACGTTGCTTTTATTGCTTTTTCTGTATCGTTTGTAGGATCAGCAGGGTAGTTAGGTACTGCAAATCCATGCGCTTGTAATTCAGCAATAGCAGCAGTTAACTGCGGGATTGATGCTGAAATATTTGGTAATTTAATGATGTTTGCTTCAGGTGTTTTTGCTAATTCACCTAATTCTGCTAAAGCATCACCAATTTTTTGATCTTCTTTTAAAAATTCTGGAAAGTTCGCTAAAATTCTTCCTGCTAATGAAATATCTCTTGTTTCCATTTCGATACCTGCGGTTGCAGTAAAAGCTTTAACAATTGGTAAAAAAGAATAAGTTGCCAACATTGGCGCCTCATCTGTTAATGTGTAGATAATCTTAGATTTTGACATTATGATAAGATTTGTTTAAAGTCTGTATTTTTGCATACAAATATACTAAATACCAATTTATTTTTAGGTATGAAGCTGTAAATCATTTCATATTTACCATTTTTAGAATTTTATACCTTAAAATGTAACATTTTTGTTTTTAAATTACTTTAAATTAGTAATTTGGCAAGTAGATATTTAAAAAAATGAAAATCATAATTTTAAAAATGAAAAAGATATTTGTTATTGTTTTACTTGTGTTTTTTAAATTACAGTTAACAGCACAAACACATAAATTAGCATTTTCTACATCAAAAGGAACATTTAAAGTAGTGCTTTACGATTTTACACCTAAGCATAAACAATTAATTTTAAATGCAGTTATGGACAGTGTTTATAAGGATGCTTTTTTTAACCGAATTATTAAAAATTTTGTGGTTCAGGGCGGAGAACACGACGAAAGTATTGCTGAAAGAGAAAAAAATATCGATTTAAATAAAAGGCAACGTTTACAACCTGAATTTAATAATCGTGCCTTTCATAAATTGGGCGCATTGGGTGCAGGTAGAGATGAAAATATTGAAAAAGCATCGTTTTTAAACCAAATTTATTTTGTTGTTGGTAAACCTGTATCAAAAACAGAATTAAAAAAAATTGAACAAAAGAAAGGCGTTAAATTTACCAAGCTACAGCGAAAAACCTATCTTAAAAAGGGTGGATTACCTAGATTAGATGGTGATTATACTGTTTTTGGTGAAGTTTACCAGGGGTTAGATGTACTTTTAGAATTAAGTAAAGTTGCTACAGATAAAAACGACTATCCGTTGCAAGAAATAAAATTTAATGTTAAAGAAATTTTTGAAAAAGCCCCCGTTTTATTTAATGATTAATGCTTTTTAAAAATTGCTCTTCTTTAAAAGTTAAAGGAACCACATTAAATTTTTCCCAATATTTTGTGGAATAATTTTTACCTAATGGTTTCAAAGTACTGTGAATATAGAAATTATTTTTATTAGGATTTTCAAAATTTTCTTCAACCGAATCTATTAATAGTTCTTTAAAACCACCCACTTTTGTAAGTTGATTAAAAACTTCTGATACCCCAAAAATACGATAGGCAGTATAAGCCAACGTATATTTGTTTTGATATAATTTAAAAAGAGTTGTTTGGTTGTAAAAACTTTTTTTAAAACGGTGATTGTTTTGTTGTGCAAATTCAGAGTTTTGAAGAAATAAATCGTCTAAATTTGCTTTAATTTCTCTAATTAAATAATCGTTAGCTCCATAAACCATAGTTCCTTTTAAAGTTGCTTTTTTAGCATTTGGTGTAGGATTAAAATTTAAAACATACAAATCGGTACCGTCTGATGCCGTTTTTGCAGTTAAATACGTATCATATTCTTTGTTTGAAATAATATCTTTAATTAGTTTGAAGTTAAATTCTTGGGAAACAATGTCTTTAAAATCATTCCATTGATAACGAATATAGGTAAGAGAATCAAATTTTTTAGCTTCTTTATTGGTGAATTTTACACTTCTGCTGGCATTTACAACCACGTTGCTTTTGTTTATGTTTGGTAAATAGTAAGCTAAATCGGCATCTTCATATTCATACATTTCGCCATTTATATATAACATTTCTCTGTAAAAAGTATTTATTTTTAAGTTGTTTGAAAAATTATCTTGTGATGTTTTGATTGCTTTTTCTATTTCAGTTTTAATGGATGTTTTTAAAATTACAATTTCTTCTAAAGATTCGGTTGAAGATTGTAGTTTTATTTGTAATGATTGATTGTTTGTTACTTTTATTTCTTTAGTAAAATAATTCAGGTGTTTAATAATTAGTTTGGTATCTTCTTTAGGCATGTTAAAATTAAAACGACCTTCGTAATTAGTAACTGTACTTTTACCCGAATTATTACCAATTAGCATTACATATTCTATAGGTTTGTTAGTTTCTGTATCTTTAATAATACCTTGTACTTTTTTTTGTGCAAAAGTGTATGTACTAACCATTAATAGTAGTAAAATGCAAATTAAGTTTTTCATGAGTAAAATGTAAGGTGTAAAATGATTATAACATTGCTATTTACAAAAAAAGAGCCACAATTTGTGACTCTTTAACTTTAATTTATTAATTATATTAAAAAACAAACATTGCACGTTCGCTCATTAAATCGTTAACTTCATTAGCAACTTCTTCAATTATTTCTTCGTTAGTATGGTTCATTAACACGCGGTCAATTAATTCAACAATTGCTTCCATGTCACTTTCAATTAAGCCTCTAGTTGTAATAGCTGCAGTTCCTACGCGTATTCCTGAAGTAACAAAAGGAGATTTATCATCAAAAGGCACCATGTTTTTATTTACAGTAATTTCTGCTTTAACTAAAGCATTTTCAGCTTCTTTACCAGAAATGTTTTTGTTGCGTAAATCAATCAACATCATATGGTTATCTGTTCCGCCAGAAATAATTTTATACCCACGAGAAACAAAAGCATTTGCCATAGCTTTTGCATTTTTTTGTACTTGTAAAGCATAATGCATAAATTCATCTTGTAAAGCTTCACCAAATGCAACTGCTTTAGCAGCAATAATATGCATTAAAGGACCACCTTGGTTACCAGGAAAAACAGCAGAATCTAATAATGCAGACATCATTCTTGTTTCACCTTTAGGAGTTTTTAAACCAAATGGGTTTTCAAAATCTTGCCCCATCATAATCATACCACCACGAGGTCCGCGTAAAGTTTTATGTGTTGTGGTTGTAACAATGTGGCAATGTGGTAGTGGATCAGATAATAACCCTTTAGCAATTAAACCTGCTGGATGTGAAATATCGGCCATTAATAATGCGCCAACCGAATCTGCAATTTCACGGAATCGTTTAAAATCCATATCACGTGAGTAAGCCGATGCACCTGCAATAATTAATTGTGGTTTTTCACGTTCGGCAACTTCCTGTACTTTATCGAAATTAATTAAGCCCGTAGCTTCATCAACACCATAAAAAACAGGGTTGTATAATTTACCCGAAAAGTTTACTGGCGAACCGTGTGTTAAATGGCCACCATGTGATAAATCAAAACCTAAAATTTTGTCGCCAGGTTTTAAAACCGCTGCATAAACTGCTGTATTTGCTTGCGAACCTGAATGTGGTTGCACGTTTACATATGCTGCATTAAACAAAGCTTTGGCTCTGTCAATTGCTATTTGTTCTACAATATCAACTACTTCACAACCACCGTAGTATCTTTTTCCGGGATATCCTTCGGCATATTTATTAGTTAAAACCGATCCGGCAGCTTCCATAACTTGGTCGCTTACAAAATTTTCAGAAGCAATTAATTCTAAACCATGAATTTGTCTGTCTTGCTCATCTAATATCAAGTCAAATATTTGTTCGTCGCGTTGCATTTTTATTAAATCTTTAAATTGAACTCAAATTTATAAAAAATCATTGTTATATTCGCATATGTAAATTAATTAGAACAAAAAATAATTAAAAAATGAATATACCTGCGAACAATCCTAATTTAAAATCGTGGTTAGAAGTAGCTACAAACAGCGATTTTCCTATACAAAATATACCTTTTGGCGTTTTTTCGGTAGAAGATGACGAATTTGTAATTGGTACCCGAATTGGCGATTACGCTATTAGTTTAACTGCATTAAACGATTTAGGCTTTTTTAAAGATATCGATTTTGATGATAATGTATTGTACGATGAAACTTTAAATGCCTTTATTAGCGAAGGAAAACAAGTTTGGAGCGCAATTCGCAACAGAATTTCTGAAATTTTTGAAGCAAACAATCCAAAATTACGCGACGATGCTAAAGCACGTGAACTTACCATTTTTAATATTAACGATGTAAATGTAGAATTACCTGTTTTTATTGGCGATTATACCGATTTTTACTCAAGTCGTGAACACGCAACCAACGTAGGTATGATGTTTCGCGATCCTGCAAACGCTTTATTACCAAACTGGTTGCACTTACCAGTAGGATATCACGGAAGAAGTTCTACAGTGGTGCCTTCTGGTGTACCTGTTAATCGTCCGTTAGGGCAAATGTTACCAAAAGGTGAAACGCAACCTGTTTTTGGACCATCAAAACGCGTTGATTTTGAACTTGAAACAGCTTTTATAACAGCTGATGCAAATATTATGGGCGATAGAGTTTCGGTTGAAGATGCTGAAAACCATATGTTTGGAATGGTTTTGTTAAACGATTGGTCGGCTCGTGATATACAAGCTTGGGAATATGTACCACTAGGACCCTTTTTAGCAAAAAACTTTGGTTCATCTATATCTTGTTGGGTTGTAACCATGGATGCTTTAGAACCTTACCGTTGCGAAGGACCTTCGCAAGAAGATCCTAAACCGTTACCTTACTTACAACAAAAAGGCAACCATTCTTTTGATATTAATTTAGAAGTATTAATTCAACCCGATGGTAAAAGTGCAACAACGGTATGTAAATCTAACTTAAAATATATGTATTGGACTATGGCACAGCAATTAGCACACCATACTGTAAATGGATGTTTGGTTACTTCGGGCGATTTAATGGGGTCGGGTACCATTTCGGGGCCAACTAAAGATAGTTTTGGTTCAATGTTAGAGTTAACATGGGGTGGACAAAATCCTATTGAAATGAATGATGGTTCAACCCGTGCGTTTATTGAAGATTTTGATACCGTAATTATAAAAGGATATTGTGAAAAAGATGGTGTTAGAATTGGTTTTGGAGAAGTTTCGTCACAATTATTACCAGCAATTCCATTAGAAAATTAAACCTTTTTTATAAATATTAAAGCCGTTTCATTTTCACAGTGAAACGGCTTTTTCTTTTTAATCAACTTAATAAAAACAATATATAATGAAAAAAAGTATTATTGCATTTTTTGCCTTTTTAGGTGTTCAATCGGGTGCGTTTGCTCAAGCTTATGACGGATATGGAGATTTAAAAGTATTTTTAGGATATACTAATATAGGTGGAAATTCAGGAATTGAATATCAAAATAATTTAGGTGTAAATGATTTGTTTTCGTGGGGTACCCAAGTAACCTATTTGTTTTCAACTAAAGAAAAAGAAGCTGTGGGTATTGAAAATGGATTTAAGTTTATAGATAAAATAGATGTTGGTTGTTTTCTTCGTTTTCACTTTTTAGAAACATTAAAATTACCCAAAAATGTAGATGTATTTTTAGGTGGAGATGCTTCGGTGCATTCTTTAGGGGTACATACAGGTTTTAAATATAATTTTACCGAAAAAATTGGTGTATATGGAATGTATAAACAAGGTTTGTCGTCAATAATGGGAGAAAGTTTTTCATTATCTGAAGATGAAAACGGAAATCCAATTCCTGATTTTTTTGCTAAAAAAGCAGCAATATCTGTAGGTATTACTATAAATATGAATAATTGGTAAAAAATCATTAAACAAAATGTTAAAAATCCATTCGTTTGAATGGATTTTTTTTATTAAATTTATCATAAAATGTGGTTGTTATGAAAAATAGTGTTTTAATAATAATAAGTTTTTTCTTTTTGGCTTGTTCAAATGACGATTTTTTTAGAGACGATTTAAAACCGCAGCATTCGGAACAACAACCTGAAACACCGCCAGAGGGTTTGAAGTTGAAATATTTGTATGCAATAAATTCATCTTCATACTATTATCATAAAAATAGTTTTATTGATTCTATCTTCACAAGCAATTCATGGTTAGGATATGTTAAAACAAGAAAATATATTTATAACGATAAAAATCAAATTATTGCAAGGCGCTTTAGAGAATACGATCCAAACCACATGGAATTTGAAACTATTGAATCAACTTATTATAAGTATAATACTAAAAGTCAAATTGTTGAGGCCATTACGTATGACAAAGATAGCATTGTAGTAGGTTTTAGGCAGTATAAATATGCAAACGATGGATATTTGTTAAATTCAGGAGTAATAATTGTAAACGGAAATGTAGTTAAATCAGGTTCAACAACGTATCAATTTGATAATAATCCAAATCCATTCTATAATATTTACCCAAATGCTTATAGAATTCTAAATTATGTAAATAAAAACAACATTTTAGTAACAGAAGAACGTTACGGAAACAATGTGTACACTTATTTACACACCTTAGAATACAATTCACAAAACTATATCATATCCGAACACATATCAAATATGCCTATAGATAGTGAAGATAGCAGAGGTTTTTCTTATTATTAAAGGTACCCATTATGAAAAGAATAATAACACTTTGTATTCCATTATTATTTGCAGCTTGCAATGAATGTGATGATTATGTAAAAAAAAACGCAATTGCCGAAGTACCACCGGAAGGGCTGAAAATTAGACAACGAGAAGATAAATACATATTTAAGTATTATTATCACCAAAATGGATTTATCGATTCGGTTTACGTTATGAAAGAATCAGAAATTAGTCATAAATTTTTTTATAATGAATTTAATCAAATAACAGAGGATCATTATTTAGTTAAGAATTTAACAGACCCAAGTGCTTATACTAAACGTATTACCAAGTATACTTATAACCGATTTAATCAAATATCAAAGGCTACTGTTTATGATAAAAACAATCAATTACAATATTCATTAAATTACGAATATAATACAGAAGGCTATTTGTACAATCCAACAAAAATTGTAAAAAATGAAAATTTAATTGCCGAAAACTCCTACGATTATTACCAAAATTATACGTTTGATACTACTCGAAATCCATATTATAATATTTTTCCAAAAGCTTTTAAAATCATAAAATACATAAATAAAAATAATATAATAAAGCACGAGGTTAAAATGCCTCATAACACAATTGAATATACTTTTGACCTTAGGTATAATGAAAGTAATTATGTAAGTACACAAATGATGCGAGAAAATGGATCGGACAAAGAATACACACATTTTCATTACTATTAATTTTAAACGAAATGTTTTAAATAATAACAGTTTAAAGCCCTATATTTGCAGTTTGAAAAATAGCAAATGAAATTCGATTTACTTCATACCGATATCCATTCAAAAGCCAGAGCAGGTGTAATTACAACCGATCACGGCGTTATTGAAACCCCAATTTTTATGCCCGTTGGAACGGCAGCTACCGTTAAAGGAGTGCATCAGCGCGAATTAAAAGAAGATATTAATCCAGATATTATATTAGGTAATACCTACCATTTATATTTACGCCCTAAAACCGAAATTTTAGAAAAAGCAGGTGGTTTACATAAATTTATGAACTGGGATCGCAATATTTTGACCGATTCTGGTGGTTTTCAGGTTTATTCTTTATCGGGTAGAAGAAAAATTAAAGAAGAGGGAGTAAAATTTAAATCACATATCGATGGTTCATACCATTTCTTTTCACCCGAAAATGTAATGGAAATTCAACGTACAATTGGTGCCGATATCATTATGGCTTTTGACGAATGTACGCCGTATCCTTGTGATTACCGTTATGCAAAACGCAGTATGCATATGACCCATCGTTGGTTAGATCGTTGCATCGATCATTTAGAAAAAGTTCCTACAAAATACGGTTACGATCAAGCATTTTTCCCAATTGTACAAGGTTCAACTTTTAAAGATTTACGTGCACAATCGGCAGAATATATTGCAAATGCTGGTGCTGTTGGTAATGCAATTGGTGGGCTTTCAGTTGGTGAACCAGCAGAGGAAATGTATGAAATGTGCGAAGTGGTAACTAATATTCTACCAAAAGATAAACCGCGATATCTTATGGGGGTGGGTACACCAATTAATATTTTAGAAAACATAGCCTTAGGTATTGATATGTTTGATTGCGTAATGCCTACACGTAACGCACGTAATGGAATGTTATTTACCAGCGAAGGTTTCATCAATATAAAAAATAAAAAATGGGCCGATGATTTTAGTCCAATTGATCCAATGGGACACACTTGGGTTGATACCGATTATTCAAAGGCTTATTTACGCCATTTATTTATATCAGACGAGTATCTTGCCAAACAAATCGCTACAATTCACAATTTAGGTTTTTATATGTGGTTAGTACGCGAAGCTCGCAAGCAAATTTTAGCTGGAACTTTTTATAATTGGAAAGAAAAAATGGTAAAACAATTGGCCACTCGCTTATAATTTTTTACAAATGAAAATAATTGATTGGTACATTTTAAAAAGATATTTAGGAACATTCTTTGTAATGATTATGTTGTTTATTCCTATTGGAATAGCAATTGATGTTGCCGAAAAAATTAATAAAATTTTAGAAAACGGAATTCCTTTAATAGAAGTTTTAGGCTATTACGGCAATTTTACCATATATTTTGCCAATATGCTTTTTCCTATTTTTTTGTTCATATCAATTATTTGGTTCACATCAAAACTTGCGGGTAATACTGAAATTGTTGCTATTTTAAGCTCAGGAATTTCATACATGCGTTTTTTGCGTCCATATATTATTGGTGCAACCTTTATTTTTATTTTTTCGTTATTAATGGGCTTTTTTATTGTACCTAAAGCCAGTTTAGGCTATAACGATTTTAAATTTAAGTATTTAAAACGAAAAGAAATTCGCCAAACCCAAAACGTTTTTAAACAAATTAGCAAAAACGAATTTATTTACGTTAGTAATTTTAGTTATAGCGATAAAACAGGATATAATTTTACTTTAGAAAAATTTGATGGTTTTAATTTAGTTTCAAAAATTGAAGCTGGAAGAATTGTTTACAACGATAGTACGAAAGATTATACTTTATATAATTACCAAAAACGTACTGTAGGTAAATTAGACGATGTAATTGAAAAAGAACCTGTTAAAAAAGTAAAGTTTAATTTTGAAGTAGACGACTTAACTCCAGCAATTTACGCTGCGGAAACAATGACACTTACCGAATTAAATAAGTTTATTGAAAAAGAAAAAATGCGTGGCTCGGCAAATATAAATGCATACTTAGTAGTAAAATATAAAAAATACAGTGTTCCAGTTTCGGCATTTATCCTAACCATTATTGCTGTTGCAGTATCATCAATGAAACGAAGAGGAGGAATGGGAGTAAACCTAGCAATGGGTATAGGTTTGGCTTTTACATACATTTTCTTCGATAAAATTTTTGGAACATTAGCCGAAGCTTCTAGTATTAATCCTTTATTCGCAGTATGGTTTCCAAATGTAGTTTTCGGAATTTTAGCTGTATATCTTTTAAATAATGCAAAACGTTAATTTAAAAAACCAGTTACATTTACATTTTATTGTTTTTATTTGGGGTTTTACGGCATTGTTAGGTCAATTAATTTCGTTACAAGCCTTACCATTAGTTTTTACTCGTATGGTAATTGCTATTGTAGTAATTTATTTTTATTTACTTTTTAAAAAGCGAAATTTAGCAATAAAAAAAGCCGACATACTTCGTTTTTTATTCTTTGGTTTCATAATAGCTTTGCATTGGCTAACTTTTTTTCATGCAATAAAAATTTCAAATATATCAATAACATTAGCTTGTATTTCTACAGGTGCTTTTTTTACTTCTATTTTAGAACCAATTTTTTACAAACGTAAGTTTATTGCCTACGAAGTTTTGCTTGGATGCATTGTAGTTGTTGGCTTGTTATTAATTTTTCAATTTGAAACCCAATATAAATTAGGAATTTTTGTAGCTTTAATTTCGGCATTTTTATCAGCTACTTTTTCAATTATAAATGGTAAACTCGCTCAAAATTACGACAGTATTGTAATAAGTTTTTACGAACTTTTAGGTGGAATTTTACTTTTAGCAGTTGTTTTGTTATTTAAAGATGGCTTTACACATGCTAATTTTAATTTTAAACCCAACGATTTTATTTGGTTAGGAATTTTAGGCTCTATTTGTACAGCATATCCTTTTTTTGCAACTATAGATATTATGAAATATTTATCGCCATATACTGTAATGTTAACCATTAATTTAGAACCCATTTACGGAATTATTTTGGCAGTAATCTTTTTTAAAGATCAAGAAAAAATGACACCAGCTTTTTATATTGGTGCCCTAATCATATTGTTTACAGTTATATTAAATGCCTATTTTAAAAATAGGAAAAAAGCAATCGTATAATTAAAAAAACGCTATATTTGTAGCCACAAAAACACACAAAATAACAAGGTTTATGGAGTATTTAGATTTTGAGTTACCTATAAAAGAACTAAACGAACAATTAGATAAATGCCAAATTATTGGGCAAGAATCAGATGTTGATGTTACTGAAACGTGTAAAAATATTGAAAAGAAATTAGAAGAAACTAAAAAAGAAATATACGGTAATTTAAATGCATGGCAACGTGTACAATTATCGCGTCATCCTAATCGCCCGTATACTTTAGAATACATTAAAGCACTTTGTGGCGATACCTTTTTAGAACTTTTTGGTGATAGAGGTGTTAAAGATGACAAAGCCATGATTGGTGGTTTAGGTAAAATTGGCGATCAATCATTTATGTTTATTGGTCAGCAAAAAGGGGTGAATACTAAAATGCGTCAATACCGTAATTTTGGTATGGCAAATCCTGAAGGGTACCGAAAAGCATTGCGTTTAATGCGCATGGCCGAAAAATTTAATGTGCCAATTGTAACTTTTGTTGATACACCAGGTGCTTACCCAGGTTTAGAAGCTGAAGAACGCGGACAAGGTGAAGCTATTGCTAGAAATATTTTTGAAATGTTTCGTATTAAAGTGCCAATTATTGTAATAATTGTTGGCGAAGGTGCTTCAGGTGGCGCATTAGGTATAGGTGTGGGCGATAAAGTGTTTATGTTAGAAAACACTTGGTATTCAGTAATTTCACCAGAATCATGTTCATCAATCTTATTCCGTAGTTGGGAATATAAAGAAATTGCAGCCGAAGCATTAAAATTAACATCGGTTGATATGAAAAAGAACCATTTAATTGATGATGTTATTGCAGAACCACTAGGAGGTGCACATTACGATCGTGAAGAAACGTTTGAAACAGTTAAACAAACCATTGTTAAAACGTATGCAGAATTAAGTAAGAAAAATATAAATTCGTTAATAAATGAACGAATTGAAAAATATTCTAACATGGGAGAATTTACAGAGTAAAACTTCTACAATACAAAAAGTTAAGCAGAATGCTTAACTTTTTTTTTATAAAATTATCAACAATCTACATTAAATAAAATTAACTAAATAGTTAATAAAATTTGTTAGCAAAATAGTTTTAAAAAAACTAAATTCGCTTCATGGAACAAGAGAAAGTTGTAAATACTAATTTTAAAATTAATCAAAATATTGTAACCCTAGAAAAAGGGAAAATTCCACCGCAAGCTATTGATTTAGAAGAAGCTGTGTTGGGCGCAATGATGATTGATAAAAAAGGTGTTGATGAAGCGATAGACATTTTAAAGCCCGATGCATTTTACAAAGATGCACATAAGCATATTTATGAAGCTATTGAAATGTTATTTAAAGCTAGTCAACCAATTGATATTTTAACAGTTTCTACCCAATTGCGTAAAAACGGGAAGCTAGATTTAATTGGCGGCGATTTTTATTTAATTAATTTAACTCAAAAAATTGCATCTTCGGCGCATATTGAATTCCATTCACGTATTATTTTACAAAAATTCATTCAACGCAGTTTAATTAAAATTTCATCAGAAATAATTGAAGATGCATATGATGAATCATCTGATATTTTTGAACTTTTAGATCAAGCTGAATCTAAACTTTACGACGTTACTCAAGGAAATATTAAGAAAAGTACCGAAACCGCTCAATCATTAGTTGCACAAGCAAAAAAAAGAATTGAAGAAATTGGTAAACGCGAAGGTTTATCGGGTTTACCAACTGGTTTTCATAAATTAGATGGATTAACATCAGGTTGGCAACCGTCTGATTTAATTATTATTGCTGCACGTCCGGGTATGGGTAAAACAGCTTTTGTACTATCAATGGCGCGAAACATAGCTATTGACGCCAATAAAGGAGTAGCGTTTTTTTCGTTAGAAATGTCAAGTGTTCAGTTAATTACGCGTTTAATTTCATCTGAAACAGGTTTGTCTTCAGAAAAATTACGTACAGGAAAACTAGAACAACACGAATGGGAACAGCTAAACGTAAAAGTAAAAGATTTAGAAAAAGCTCCTTTGTTTATAGATGACACCCCTTCATTATCTATTTTTGATTTACGTGCAAAAGCCCGCAGATTAAAATCTCAATACGACATACAATTAATAGTAATAGATTATTTGCAGTTAATGACTGCAGGCGGAAATGGTAAAGGCGGTGGTAATCGTGAGCAAGAAATCTCAACAATTTCACGTAACTTAAAAGGTTTGGCTAAAGAATTAGATATTCCGGTAATTGCACTTTCGCAGTTATCGCGTGCGGTAGAAACACGTGGTTCATCTAAACGTCCGTTATTGTCTGATTTACGTGAATCGGGAGCAATTGAGCAAGATGCCGATATTGTATCGTTTATTTATAGACCTGAATATTATAAAATTGATGTTTGGGACGATGAAGAACAAAGCCCAACCGAAGGTCAGGCTGAATTTATTGTTGCAAAACACCGTAACGGTGGTTTGGATAACATTCGATTAAAATTCTTAGGTAAATTTGGTAAGTTTGATAATTTAGATGATGCTTTTATGCCATTTGATGAGTTTCCTTCAAGTATGAATGACCGACAAACTATTAGCGATTTGCCGCCTGGCGAACAAATATTTGGCAGTAGTTTTAGTGATGATAACGATGTTCCTTTTTAAAAAGGAACATTTTTTTTAAATTTTATAAACAGTATTAATTTTTTAAAACAAAAATTAATTATTTAATACAATTTATATTGCAATAGGGATGGAGCGTTTGTTGGAGCTATTTGTTTTTGCTAAAAAACAAAAGCGACTCGCGAGAGCCCGACCTGCAACGCAGTGGAAGGGATTGCCCTTACAGTTAAAAGAATAATTTATTTAGGTAAAGTTTAAATTCTTTATATTTAGATTGTATTTTTGTAAAAAATAAATTAATGAAATACGCACGTTTAACAAAAGAACAATTAGAGGAGTTACATGTTGAATTTTCTAATTTTTTAGCTTCGCAACAAATTGATAAAACAGAATGGGATCAGTTAAAAATAGATAAACCTGAAATTGTTGAGCAAGAATTAGATGTTTTTTCGGACTTGGTATGGGAAGGTGTTTTAAAAACTGCAAAATACATTGAACATTTTTCTGCAAGTCATATTTTTTTATTTCAGTTTGATGAAACTGACATTGATACAATTGTATTGAAAACTAACAATAAAGATATTAATTTTTTAACAGAAGAAGGACTTCAATGGCTTGGTAATCATTTAGGTAGTAACGATGTTGAAATAAGATACGGAGCAAAAAAATTTGGATTAGATAGAAATACAGAAATTTTTGATATAATTAAACAAGGCGGAATTTTAAGCCAAGGTGAATTATATGAGCAAATTAAAACTTTTTTAGGTAAGTAATATGGCAGATAAAAGTAGTAGTATTTTTGAACTTATTTCAGACTTACGAAATGAGTTAAACCAACATAATTACAATTATTATGTTTTGGATAAACCTACAATTTCTGATTTAGAATTTGATCAAAAACTTAAACAGCTTCAGGATTTAGAAGCAAGTAATCCTGAGTATTTTGATGCAAATTCGCCAACACAGCGTGTAGGTGGTACTATTACAAAAAATTTTAACACAGTAACCCATGAAAATAGAATGTATTCTTTGGAAAATTCGTATTCAAAAGAAGATTTAATTGATTGGGAAAATAGAATACAGCGTATATTAGGTAATGTAGCAGTAGCGTATGTTTGTGAATTAAAATACGATGGTGCTTCAATATCAATCACTTATGAAAATGGTTTGCTAACCAAAGCGGTTACTCGCGGAGATGGTTTTCAGGGCGATGATGTAACTAATAATGTAAAAACTATAAAATCGGTTCCATTAAAATTAAAAGGAAACTTTCCTGAAAAATTTGATATACGTGGCGAAATTATTTTGCCAATTGAAGGTTTTGAAAAAATGAATGCCGAACTTATAGATATTGGCGAAACACCATATTCAAATCCCCGTAATACGGCATCGGGTAGTTTAAAATTACAAGATAGCGCGCAAGTGGCAAAACGCCCTTTAGATTGTTTGTTATACAATATTGTAGGTGCTAACAATTTTTTTAAAACACATGAAACTTCGTTGCAAGCAGCTAGAAACTTTGGATTTAAAGTTCCAAATGAATCAAAGTTGGTAAAAAACATGCAAGAAGTTTTTGATTTTATTGCGTATTGGGATACAAACCGCCACCATTTACCTTACGAAATTGACGGAATTGTTATTAAAATTAACGATTTATTTCAACAAGAAGAACTAGGTTATACAGCCAAAAATCCACGTTGGGCTATTGCTTATAAATTTAAAGCCGAACAAGCTGTCACGCAGTTAGAATCAATTTCTTATCAAGTAGGCAGAACAGGGGCTATTACACCCGTTGCAAATTTACAACCAGTTCAGCTTGCTGGCACTATTGTTAAAAGAGCGTCGTTACATAATGCTGATCAAATTGAAAAACTAGATATACGTGTTGGCGATACCGTTTTTGTTGAAAAAGGAGGCGAAATTATTCCAAAAATTGTTGGAGTAGATACAACTAAACGTACAACAAATAGTAATCCAACACAGTATATTACCCATTGTCCTGAATGTAATACTGCTTTAATCCGAAACGAGGGCGAGGCACAACATTATTGTCCTAATTTTTACGAATGTCCGCCACAAATTATTGGAAGAATAGAGCATTTTATTAGTAGAAAAGCTATGAATATTGATGGTTTAGGCGGTGAAACAGTTGCTTTGTTGGTAAAGAATAATTTAATTGTAAATTATGCCGATTTATATCAATTAACTAAAGCAGCTATTTTGCCTTTAGAGCGTATGGCTGAAAAATCGGCAGATAATTTAATAAATGGTATAGAAGCATCAAAAGAAATTGCATTTGAAAAAGTACTTTTTGCCTTAGGAATACGATTTGTTGGTGAAACAGTTGCTAAAAAATTAGCAAATCATTATAAAAATATAGATGCATTAATGCAAGCAAATTACGATGATTTGGTAAATGTTGATGAAATTGGCGATAAAATTGCATTAAGCATTCAATCTTTTTTTGCAAATGAGACTAATGTAGAAATAATTAATAGGTTAAAAGAATACGGTTTAAAATTTGAAATTGAAGCGAAAGAAAACACTCAAGTTTCTAATAAATTCGATGGTTTGATTATGGTTGTTTCGGGTAAATTTGAACATTTTTCAAGAGATGAAATTAAAGAAATTATTGAAGCAAACGGAGGGAAAAACGGTAGTTCAATTACAGGAAAAACATCGGTTGTAGTGGCAGGATTAGACATGGGACCTGCTAAATTAGAAAAGGCTACTAAATTGGGAATTGCAATTTGGAATGAAAATGAATTTATTGAAAAATTGAATAATATTTAAAATACAAGATAATAATTACTTAATATTTAATAAATATTCAAATAATACGCTGTTCTGATATTTGTATTGTAAAAAATAAACAATATGAGATCAATTGAAATGAAAAGCGTTTACAAAGGAATTTTAAGTTTAATTACTTATGTAGCTTTAATGTTTGTAGTGTGTTCTAACTTATAATTAAAGTAACCACATTGCTATTTAAATGATTGTTTTAAGCAATCATTCTTTATAACTAAAATTATTACAACTATATATTTTAAAATACGTCTTTATTTTTAAGGCGTATTTTTTTTTACACTTTTATAAGTTTTGAAGTTGCTGTTTTTTGATTAAAAGCATCAAAATAAAAGTCAATTTGGCCAATTCTTAACCCATAACATCCCACTTGGTTTACTATAACTTCGTTACCTTGACTATTTAAAACAACGGTAGGTTCTTCTAAAAAAGTATGCGTGTGTCCACCAATTATCAGGTCAATATTTTTTGTTTGAGCAGCTAAGTCTAGGTCCGAAATCATTTGTGAATTATTAGGATAGCTGTAACCTAAATGCGATAAACAAATAATTAAATCGCACTTTAAATCATTTTTTAAAGTTTTCGTAATATCTTGGGCAATTTCAATTGGGTTGTTCCAAACAGTTTCGCAGAATTCGCTTTTATTTACTAAACCATCTAATTTAATACCTAAACCAAACACGCCAATTTTAATTCCGTCTTTTATAAAAACTTTATAAGGTTTTGTAAATCCATTCATTAAAGTGTTTGTAAAATCATAATTTGCATTTAGAATATCAAATTTAGCGTTTGAAATTTGATCAGCTAAATTATTAACACCGTTATCAAATTCATGATTACCAATGGTACCAGCATCGTATTGTAACATGTTCATAATTTTAATTTCTAAAGCACCTCCGTAATAATTAAAATAGGGTGTACCTTGAAACATATCTCCAGCATCAAATATTAATGTATTTGGATTTTCGGATTTTATTTTTTTAAAAATTGTAGCTCGTTTTGCTGCGCCTCCTTGGTTTGGAAATTTATCATCGGAACTATCAAAAGGATCTAAATGACTATGAGTATCGTTGGTGTGTAAAATGGTAATTCGTTTAGATTTTCCAGAAGTAAAACTACTTAAACCAAACCCAGATAAAGTTAAAGCTGTAGTTGCAGATGTTTTTAAAATAAAATCTCGACGTTTCATTATTCAAAAATTATTCTAGGTTTAACAGATGGATTTAACGTATCGATTTTCGTAAAATAATCGATAAACATATTACGAAGTTTAAAATTTAAGGAATGATTTTCTGTTGCATTTAATAAAAATTGCATGTTATCACCACCTTTGGATAAATAATCGTTAGTTACTAAATAGTATTCTTTAGTTTTTTCAACCAAAATGTTATTAATCTTAATATGGGTAATGGTTGAGCTGTTTTTATCTACAAATATTTCTATACCGCTTAAAGGGTGTGCAACTTTATTTTTAACTATAAAATTAGATAAATCCCAAACAACCTTACCACTAACTTTTAAAACAACCGCATTGTTTTCAAAAGGCATAATATCAAAAGCAGTACGTGTTGTAATGTTTCCTTTTGCAATAGTAGATCTAATTCCGCCGTAATTCAATAAACAAAAATCAATAGAATTTCCTGTTTGTTTAGAATAAACAGGTGTAGCAGTTTCTAAAATGGCATCGGCATAAAAATTAGTCATTTTATTTTGCCATTTACCATCATTCTTATCTAAATTTTGAGGATTGTAAGCAAGGATTTTAGATAAATCTTTTTGAATATGAGAACGATAAGGAGTTAAAAAAGAATTAACTAAAGCGTCATCTACAACTAAAGAACCAACATGAATAAACGAATGTGCATAATTTGTTTTATAGAATTTTTTGGTATTACAATTAGTAAATAAAATTGCTAAAAAAACAAAAGCAAACAGTTTAAAATAATGTTTGTGTAAGTTTATATATTTCATGTTTTAATTTAATGAAAATAGTTAACTTTGTAAGGAACAAATTTACAACGAATAATTTGTAAGTTGTTCAATTAAAACAATATTTAATTACTAATTTGTAAAGATGAAATCATTTGTTGGCACAGGCGTTGCTTTAATTACCCCTTTTAAAAAAGATTTATCGGTTGATGTAGAGGCATTACAAAAAATTGTTGAGTTTAACATTTCTGGTGGTGTAGAATATTTAGTTGTTTTAGGAACAACCGCAGAAACAGCAACTTTAACAAAAGAAGAACAAGCTTTAGTAAAGCAAACAATTATTGATACCAATAACGGCAGATTACCTTTAGTTTTAGGTGTTGGTGGAAATAATACAATGGATGTAGTTAGCCAATTAAACCAAGATAACTTAAAAGGTTTTGATGCCATTTTATCGGTATCGCCATACTATAACAAACCAACGCAAGAAGGTATTTATCAGCATTTTAAAATGATAGCAGAAAAATCGCCTTTACCAATTATTTTATATAACGTTCCAGGTCGTACAGCAAGTAACATGTTGCCTACAACGGTTGCACGTTTAGCAAACGAATTTAAAAATATTATAGGTATTAAAGAAGCTGCAGGTGATATAGTACAAGCAATGGATTTAATACGTTTTACACCTAAAGACTTTTTAGTTATTTCTGGAGATGATATAATAACATTACCAATGGTATTAGCAGGTGGTGCGGGTGTTATTTCGGTAATCGGTGAAGCTTTTCCTAAAGAATTTTCAGAAATGGTACGTTTAGGTTTAAAAAGAAATGTTGATGAAGCTTATGAAATTCATTACAAATTAACCGATTCTATCAGCATGATTTTTGAACAAGGAAACCCAGCAGGTGTAAAAGAATTATTTAAGCATTTAAACCTATGCGAAAATCAAGTTCGTTTACCATTAGTTTCTGTAAATAATGATTTATCAACTCGTTTAGCCGATTTTTTAAAAAAATTAAACTAAAAAAATAAAACTATGTTATCTAACGAATTACAAAAAGCATTAAATAATCAGGTAAAAATTGAAGGCGATTCTTCTCAAATATACTTGGCTATGGCATCGTGGGCAGAAAACCAAGGTTTTGAAGGGATTGCTACATTTATGTATGCTCAATCAGACGAAGAACGTATGCATATGTTAAAATTAATAAAATACATTAACCAACGCGGTGGCGAAGCATTAATACCAAATGTAGAACAACCTAATTTAGATCATTCGTCATTTAAAACACTATTTAATCAGTTGTTTGAGCATGAAGTTTTTGTATCAAAAAGTATTAACGACTTAGTACACATATCGTTACAAGAACGTGATTACGCTACACATAACTTTTTACAATGGTATGTTGCTGAACAAATTGAAGAAGAATCAACAGCACGTACTATTTTAGATAAAATAAATTTAATTGGCGATGATAAAGGAGGATTGTATTTATTTGATAACGATATAAAAAACTTTCCACAACAAAATAATCAACCCGCAATATAATTTAACGAAACATTAAGTTTAAATGTTGAAAAAGATGTCTTATTTTAGGGCATCTTTTTTTATTAAAAGATATTGTACCATAAAAAGATTAGTAGTAACTTTGCGTTTGCTATAAAACATATAGCTTTTGTATAAACAATAACAATTTATGAGAAAAATTTCGTATTTAGTATTCACAGCAATAGTATTTGCAAGCTGTTCACCGCTACAAAAAGCGTTAAAGGTTGAAGATACTGCTTATAAAAATGAAGTTGCAGACCAACTATACGAAAAAGGGAAATATAAACAAGCTATCCGTTTATATGAACAAATAGAAGCAAAAGAAAGTTGGGCACCCAATTTTCAATCAATGTATTATAAATATAGTAAATCATATTATAATGCAAAAAAATGGGAAGCTGCACAACCCATGCTTCAAAAATTTAATACCATTTATTTTAATAGCCCAAATCGTGAAGAAACGATGTTTTTAGAAGCAATGGCTTCTTATGAAATGTCTGAAGTTTTTTCATTAGATCAACATGCAACATACGAAGGAATTAAAAAATTTGAAACATTTATAACAGCTTTTCCAGAATCGCAATATAAAAAAGAAGCAAATGAAAAAATGCGTGAATTAAATCAAAAAATTGAACTTAAAGCATACGAAAATGCACGTTTGTTCAATAAAATTGGTGAATACACACGCGATTATAACGCTGCTATTGTTGCCTTAGATAACTTTATGTTAGATTATCCTGGAACAATATATAAAACAGATGCCCTTTTTTATAAATTCGATTCAGCTTATAAATTAGCATTAAATAGTGTATATTCTAAAATGGAAGATCGTTTGCGAAAAGCAATTAATATGCACGATGATTTAATATCTTACGACCCAAACACCAAGTATAAAGAAGAAGCAAACCAAATGCTTACTCGTTTAAAAAAAGAATTACAACAATTTTCAACAAAATAAGAAAATGGATTTAAAGAAAACCAACGCTGCAGTAAATACTGTTACTTACAACAAAGCAGAAATTGAAAAACCAACAGGTAATATTTACGAAGCAATTACAATTATTGCAAAAAGAGCTAACCAAATTAATACTGAAATTAAAAAAGAATTAATTGATAAGTTAGATGAATTTGCTACTTATAACGATAGTTTAGACGAAGTTTTTGAAAATAAAGAGCAAATTGAAGTGTCTAAATTCTACGAAAAATTACCTAAACCACACGCAATTGCTGTTGAAGAATGGTTAAAAGGTGATATAACTTTTAAAGAGTAAACAAAATGCAAAACGTAAGCGGTAAAAAAATTATTCTGGGAATTTCAGGTGGTATTGCCGCTTATAAAACGGCAAGTTTTGTTAGATTATTAATAAAAGCAGGTGCGCAGGTTCAAGTAATCATGTCACCTGCTTCTTGTGCTTTTATTACTCCATTAACTTTAGCAACTTTATCTAAACGACCTGTTTATACAGAATTTGAAAAAAGTTTTGGCGAATGGACAAATCATGTTGATTTAGCTTTGTGGGCAGATGCAATGATTATTGCACCAGCAACCGCAAATACTTTAGCAAAAATGGCAAATGGTTTGTGCGATAATTTATTATTGGCTACGTATTTATCAGCCAAATGTCCAGTGTTTTTTGCACCTGCTATGGATTTAGATATGTTTATTCATCCTTCTACTAAATCAAACATTCAAAAATTAGTTAGCTATGGAAATATTGAAATTGAAACCGCCTTTGGCGAATTAGCATCGGGTTTAATAGGGCAGGGTAGAATGGCCGAACCTGAATTTATGTTAAATGTTTTAAATGAATATTTTTCGAAAAATAGTTCTAATGATTTAAAAGGAAAGCAAGTTGTAATTACCGCCGGACCAACTTACGAACCTATTGATCCTGTACGCTTTATAGGTAACCATTCAACTGGGAAAATGGGTTTTGATATTGCAAACGAAGCTGCAAATCGCGGAGCAAATGTAGTGCTAATTACAGGACCAACTTCTTTAAAAACAAATAATTCACAAATAAAGGTTCAAAAAATACTTTCTGCAAATGATATGTATCAGGCATGTCACGATGTTTTTGAAAGTGCAGATATTGTTATTGGGGCGGCTGCTATTGCTGATTACAGACCAAAAACAGTAGCAACCCAAAAAATTAAAAAAAACGATGAAGAATTTACCATTGTTTTAGAAAAAAATCCTGATATTTTAGCATCTTTAGGTGCAATAAAAACGCATCAGTTTTTAGTAGGTTTTGCTTTAGAAACAGAAAATGAAATTGAATATGCTAAATCCAAACTAAAAAAGAAAAATTTAGATTTAATTGTTTTAAATTCGTTAAATGATAAAGGTGCCGGTTTTGGAAAACCAACAAATAAAGTTACCTTTATTGATAAAGATTTTAATATCTTTCCGCAAGAATTAAAATCAAAAGAAGATGTTGCTAAAGATATTATTGACCAAATTTTAAAAAATTATGCTAAATAAAATTGTATTGTTTTTTTTACTACTTGTGGGCAGCACAGCAGTTGCACAAGAATTAAATGCAAATGTTGTTGTAAATGCAGATAAAATTCAACAATCAAATAAACAGGTGTTTAGTACTTTACAAAATGCCATGCGCGATTTTTTAAACAATACTAAATTTACAAACAATACAGTAAAAAAATCTGAATTAATTGATTGTAATGTGTTGTTAGTTGTAAATTCATACGATGCCAATACAAATGCTTTTTCTGGCACTTTGCAAGTTCAATCATCGCGTCCGGTTTTTAATTCAGGTTATGGAACATCAATATTTAACTTTAGCGATAAGTTTATAAATTTCAATTATTTAGAATTTGAACCGTTAGTTTATTCAGAAAATGCAATCAATTCAAATTTAGTTGGTTTATTAAGCTATTATGCACATGTAGTAGTTGGTTTAGATGCAGATACTTTTTCGTTATACGGCGGAACAACTAACTTTCAAAAAGCGTCAAATGTTGTAGCCATGATGCAACAAAACGATGATAAAGGTTGGAAAATGGGCGAACAAAACAATCGTTACGCTTTAATAAACGATATTTTAGCTAATATGTATGCACCATACCGCGAAGCTTTATACAATTATCATATAAATGGTTTAGATTTAATGGCTACGAGTCCTGATCAAGGTAAAACAGGTATTGCTGCTGCAATTGATGCACTTTCAAACATACATAAAAGTAGACCGAATGCTTTAGTTACAAGAATTTTCTTTGATGCTAAGGCCGATGAAATTACTAATGTTTTTAATGCAGGACCAACTTTTGATACCAACAAACTTATTGAAACTTTAACAAGAATAAATTCTACAAACGGAGCTAAATGGAACCGTATGTAATATAAAAGATATGTTAACACACTTATCAATTACAAATTATGCATTAATTACACATGCATCGGTTAATTTTTCTAATAATCTTACCATAATTACCGGAGAAACAGGTGCAGGTAAATCAATTTTACTTGATGCTTTGTCTTTGGTTTTAGGGAAAAGAGCCGATTTAAGTGTTTTGAGAAATTCAAATGAAAAATGTATTATTGAAGCACAATTTTCTTTAAAATCGTACAATTTAGAATCGTTTTTCACTGCACTTGAACTTGATTATGAAGAAGATACTATAATTAGGAGAGAAATACTTCCTACTGGTAAATCGCGCGCTTTTGTAAACGATGCTCCTACAACACTACAAAATTTGCAGCAATTAAGCACAGTTTTAATTGATATTCACACACAACACCAAACTCAAGATTTGTTTAATGAAAAATATCAATTGCAATTGGTTGATGTTTTTGCAGAAAATGGTTCGCTTTTAAAAGATTATCAAAAACAATATCAAATTTTTAAAAAGCAACAAAGTGATTTAAAGCTTTTAAAAGAAAAACAATTGTTAATTGCTAAAGAACAAGATTACAATGCATTTTTGTTAGATGAATTGTTACAAGCTAATTTAAAAGCAGGCGAACAAGAAGAATTAGAAAGTCAGTTTGAAATTTTATCAAATGTTGAAAAAGTTGGCAGTTTTTTAGAACAAACAAATGCTTTATTAACAAACGAAGATTTAGGAGTTAGTAAACAATTATACGAAGTTAAGTTACAAATGCAGCGTTTGGCACAAATTAGTGGTGCGTATGAAAGCTTATATCAACGTATAGAAAGTAGTTTTATTGAAATTGAAGATATTGCTGATGAAGTTCAAAATGCTATGCAACAATTAGTTGCAGATCCACATCAGTTAGAAATTCTTAATCAAAAATTACAACAAATCTATCAATTACAAAAAAAGCATCACGTTTCAACTATTGAAGAATTACTTCATATTCAAAACGAATTATCTGAAAAAGTAGCTGGTTTAGAAACAATTGATGATGAAATTGTCCAATTAGAAAATTTATTAATTGTAACTGAAAAAGAACTGAATAGTTTAGCAAATAAGTTACATGAAAAGCGTACTGCAGTTTTAACTAATTTAGAACGCAATATCAGTCAATTAATTGCCCCATTAGGTATGCCAAATGCGCAATTTAAAATTGAATTAGTAGCTACAGAAAATTTTTCAACCAATGGAAAAAATGAAGTAAATTGGTTATTCTCTGCAAATAAAGGAATGCAATTTGGGTTGTTGAAAAAAACAGCATCAGGCGGAGAACTTTCTAGAATTATGTTAGCTGTAAAATCTATTTTAGCAAGTAAAAGCAATTTACCTACCATAATTTTTGATGAAATTGACACTGGTGTTTCTGGTGATGTTGCAGATAAAATGGGCAATATTATGAAAGATATGGGCAATTATATGCAAATTTTTGCAATTACGCATTTACCACAAGTAGCATCGAAAGGAAAGCAACATTTTAAAGTTTCAAAATATGACAATGATGAAGCTACAACTTCAACGATACAATTGTTAACAAATGAAGAAAGAATACATGAAATTGCACAAATGCTTTCGGGAAATAAAATAACCGAAGCTGCTTTACAACATGCAAAACAATTGCTTAATTAAAGCTTTACAAAAAATATAAGTATATTTTAAAATTAAAGAGGCTGTCTGAAAAGGATCCAATTGTCAAGCTGAACTAGATTAATTGTGTTCAATTCGCAAACACGGGTCATCTTCTCATAATTTTTATAAATCAAAAGTATGAGATTACGCATCAAGTACGAAATGACTATGAGACTGATTTTTCAGACAGCCTCTTTTTAATAATTTCCTTTCAATAAAGCGCCACCAATTGTTGATTTTGCTTCAATTCCTAGTTTTTTCATCATTTCGTAAGTTGTACAAACTGCAGCTGATGTTACTGGAATACCTATTTCTTGTTCAATTTTATCAATAGCTTCTAGCGAAGGCATTTGCACACACGCCGAAGCAACTAAAACATCAACCCCCGTTAAATCTAGTTGTTTATAAATATCCAATAAATTTAACGGATTTTGAGCCGCAACTTCTAAATTATCAGGTATTTCTAAAGCAATACTTTCTTTTACTTTAAAGCCTTGATGTTCAATATAATCAACCACCATATCGGTTAATGGACGCATATAAGGTGTAATTACCGATACTGTTTTTGCACCCAAAACATTTAAACCGTTAATTAACGCACCAGCCGATGTTACAATAGGGGTAGGAAAGCCGTTTGCAACGGTTTCTTGGTGTAAATTTACCTCAGAAACACAATGATAACCACGTCCCATACTCATTATAGCTACCAAACACGCATACCCCATTACGTCAACATGTGCGTCTGAAAGTTCTAAAGCACATTTTAAACTCATGGCATCCATGGCTTCTAATTCTTCCTTAGTTACTTTTTTCATGCGCATTCTGCTGCTGTGAAACGTAAAACGTTCAGGTAAAATGGTTTCGCGCGCTTTAAAAATAGCTGGAATTTCGGTTTCCATTGTTACATTGCTCGACGGTACAATTTGTCCAATTCTATATTTTTTCATTTATATATTTTTTTTTTGAGCGTTCCCTTATAGGTCGGGCCTTACGTTACAATCTTTGCAATTATTGCTTTTAAATGCAATAATTGCAAAGGATTTTCACTACAATCCCTAACGCCAAATGTTTGTTATTTAGCTATCTCTTTAACCGTATTCACTATCGTTCCAATACCTTCAACAGTAGCTTCAACCACGTCTCCATGGTGTAACCATTCTTGTGGATTTCTACCTGCACCAACACCTGCTGGAGTTCCAGTTGCAATAATATCGCCTGCTTCTAAAGTAAAAACTGTACTTAAATCTTCAATTAAATCATTGATATTGAATAACATAAATTGTGTGTTCGAGTTTTGTTTTTCTACACCATTTACTTTTAAAGATACATTTAAGTTATGCGGATTTTCAATTTCATCTTTTGTAACTAAGTAAGGCCCCATTGGTGCAAAAGTGTCTTGTCCTTTAGAAACAATCCATTGTCCTTCGCGACGGCAATCACGTGCCGAAATATCATTAATTACAGTGTATCCAAAAACATAATCTAAAGCATCAGCTTTTGGTACGTATTTACCTTTTTTAGATATAATTACTGCTAATTCACATTCCCAATCTAATTGTTGGGTAAGTTTAGTGTTTTTAATAATCTCGGTGTTTGTTGCAGTAACAGTTGTAGGCGGTTTTGAAAAAATAATTGGTTTTACAGGTAATTTTCCGGTAGTATCTAAACTGCGAGCACTTTCTGCAATGTGTTCGGTATAATTTAAACCAATACCAATGATGTTTTTACGAGGTTTTTCAATCGGAGCCATTAGTTCAACTTCGTTTAAAGGCAACGAAATATTTTCAAAGTCAACTTCGCGGGTATCTTCAATTAAATGGGTAATTTCTTCAATTACTTCAAATCCCATGTCAATTAATTCTAACATATCGTTTGGTAACGGAAAGTTTGAAATTCCACCAAAATCTTCCATGTCAACAACCATATTGTTGTGAATAAATCCTAAGCGCGGTTCGCTGTTTTGTGTTTTGTATGTAAGTAGTTTCATTTTAAATAGTTGACTTATAATTTTAGAATTATTTTTTTAATAATATTTTGTAAGCTACAAATAGAAGTAAGCATGACCAAAAAATAACATTTGCATAGCCAATTATAACGGATAATTGATCGCCTAATCCAATTAAATAAAAACCAATTATAATAAAGATTATGGCAATAGCTATTCCAAATATAGGTTTAAAAGTATTCATTTTCTTTTAGTTTATTAACTTGTATAACAATAATTAATTAGGATTTAAAAAAAGATAAAATTAATAGCTTTATTGATTTCCACCATTCTCTTCAAGAACTTTTTCTTGATACAACCCTAAACTTTCAATAACAGGTAAATCGTTAAATGAAAACAAACAAGCGTCTTCGGTATCAGATAAATTGTGATGTTCGTGCCATGCCCAACTAGGAACACAAAAGATATCGCGCTCTTTCCATTCAAATCTTTGTCCGTTTATTATAGAAAAACCTTTACCTTTTGCACATTGATATACAATAGAACCTGTGTGTTTGTGTGCTTTGCCTTTAAAACCAGCAGGCAATAATTGCATAGCTGCACCCATAGTTTGCATAACGTGTCCGCCAGTAATAGGGTTGCTGTATTTCATATAAATACCATCGTAAGGGTTTAGTTCGTTTACTTTTTCAGCTTCTAACAAGGCAGGATAAACTTTTGTCCACGAATATTTAAATAATGGTGAATAAGGTTTATCCCAAACTTTATCGGCTGGCAACAAACCTGCACAGCCATAGGTCATGGGTGAAAAGTTTAAAGGTTTAACCAAAGGTTGTTTGCCATCGTAAACAGCATAATCATTGGCTTCAAGCGCATTTACTAAAGGTATATCTAAACCATCTTGCCAAATACATGTTTTTCCACCTGGTTCAACTCCGTGTTCATGCCAAGCAGAATTTGGGGTAATTACAAAATCATTAACTTCTAACATAATTTTGTTACCATCAACAACTGTATAACCACCTTCGCCTTCCATAATAAAGCGTAAAGCCGAAGCAGCGTGACGGTGTGCCGAGGTAAATTCGCCTGGACGCGTAACCTGAATTCCAGTGTATAACCAACCAACTGCAGCACTTACATCTTTGCGTTTATCGTTTACTAAATAAACCACACGGCGACCTGCTTGTTCAGGTGTAACTAATTCGGAAGATTTTAAAACTAAATGTCTTAAATCGCTGTATTTCCACAACATAGGAATCGATGAAGAGCGTGGTTCCCATGGTTCAATATCGTTAGCTACTGTCCATAACGCGCCTGCACCTAAATTTTCTAATTCTTTGTAATAAGCTTCTAATTCTGGAGTGTTTTGTACACGTGCACGACCATAAATGTCGTCTGAATGTGGTGTTTCCATATTATTTATATTTTAAAGAAGAATTTTAATCTTCGGATTTATTTATAAATGTAATTTTTTTAGTAGGTGCAATATTCACGCGTAAATCAAAAATATCAAAACGGTTGTAATGTCCTAATATATCGTGCATTTGTTTAGGCTGTATGCATTTTGATAAATCAATATCGGCATAAACAATTCCTTCTTCATCAATTAAAGGCGAACCAATTACCGCACCATTTGGACCAATAAAACCAGAAAAAGCACTGTTTTTTCTATCTAATAATTCATCAATATTAGGAACATCGGCACGTAATGCATCTTTAATTTCTTGCGAAATAGTTGAACACGAAACAATTGTAAACAGTTTGCCTTCAAACGAATGCGCTGCTGCGCGAATTTTAATAGCTTCGGCCATATCATAATCGGGTGGAGCAACTGGTAGCGAAATATAATTAGCAATGTGTATTAATTCGCCTTGTGAAAGCAAAGTAAATCGAGCCAAAGTGTTTGTGTTTTCGCCACAAGCTAATGTTCCTACCGGACCTACAGAGGTATTGTATACTTTTAACGAAGATCCATCGCCACTTGTCCATGTTAATTTTTCGGCCCAAGTAGGTACTAATTTTCTGTGTTTGCCTATAACATTTCCGTTGTTATCTATAATTAAATTGGTATTATAAATTTCGCCAAAACTATCGCCACGTTCGTTAATTCCTATAACAATATTCATGTCGAAATCTTTTGCAGCTTTGTATAGTTTTTGCATAGATGCATCATTAACAGCAACCGATTTTTTATATAATTCTTCGTACCATTTGCTGCCTTGAACGGGTGTCATAACCCAGTTCCAATACGGATAGCCAGCTATAAAAACTTCGGGAAAAGCAATTAATTTAGCTCCATTTTCATGTGCTTCTTTTATAAAATTTATTGCTTTATCTATTGTTTTTTCTACATTTAAAAATACAGGTGCGGTTTGTACCGTAGCTGCTTTAAATTGTTTAAATTCCATAATTACGTGTTTTAATTTTTTAAAAGTGTACAGCTATTAATGCTAAAATTGCGGGAACTGCTTGTAAAAAAAATATTTTTTTTGATGCGGTAATTGATCCGTAAATTCCTGCTACAATTACACAACTTAGAAAAAATATACTTACATATAAGGCCCATTCTTTATTATTTATTAAAATAGACCATATTAAACCAGCTGCCAAAAAGCCATTGTATAAACCTTGATTAGCAGCTAATGCTTTTGTGGCTTTAAATAGATTTTCGGGTATTGATTTAAAAGTACGTTTTCCTATGGTTTCCCAAGCAAACATTTCAAAATACATAAAATATAAATGTTCAAGGGCTACTAAACCGATTAATATTTTTGAAATTAAATACATTTGCTAATTATTTAATAAATATTTTTCAATTTTTGCTTTCACTTCTTCATTAAAAGCTTCTGCTTTAATTGTTTTTCTATCTTCGGCAATGGCAACGTTTACTAAAGTAACTTCGCCTTCTAAAACCGTTTTTTCTTGTTGGTTGATGAAATGAAAACCACAAACTACCGATGAACTTTTTAATTCTTTCACCCATAATTTTTTGGTTAGTATTTCGCCAATTCTTGCAGCATTTTTAAACTGAACTTTTAAATCAACCGTAGGAATTCCGTTTGTTTCGTGGATTTTAGAAAAAGGTCGGTCTAAAGCCTCTTCAAACCAATCTTCCACTAAATCGTTTAACATTTCAAAAAAACGCGGATAAAAAACAATACCTGCAAAATCGGTATGTCTAAATCGTATTTGTTCTTCTTTTATAAAATAACTCATTATATATGTCTTAATACTTAAATCTAAAATTTTAATACTACTTCAACTTAAAACGCTGAATTTTACCTGTTTCGGTTTTTGGTAATTTATCTAGAAAATGAATTACGCGAGGGTATTTATACGGAGCAGCATTTTCTTTAAACCAGTTTTGAATGTTTTTTGCAAATTCTTCAGATGCGTTTTCTTTATTTTTTAAAACAATATTGGCACAAACCAACATACCACGGTCTTTATCAGGCAAACCAACAACAGCACATTCTAAAATTTCGTGGTGCGTAAGCAATACACTTTCTACTTCAATTGCAGCAATATTATAGCCCGATGAAATAATCATATCATCACCACGTGCTACAAACCAAAAATAGCCATCGGTATCTTGTTTAAAAATATCACCTGTTATATTCCAACCGTTTTGTACATATTCTTGTTGCTTTTCGGGTCTATTTAAATATTTGCAGCCCGTGATTCCACGAACAGCCAAACGTCCAGGAGTTTCGCGCGGAAGTTCATTTCCATTTTCATCAACAATTTTGGCTTCATATCCAGTAATAGCAACACCTGTTGCGCCAGGTTTCATGTTTTCTTGGTTCGATGAAATAAAAATATGCAACATTTCGGTGGCTCCGATACCATCAATAATTTTTAAACCAGTTGCATTGTACCAATCTTCCCAAATTTTTAAAGGAAGTGTTTCACCTGCCGAAACACATCTACGTAAACTTGTTAAGTTGTAATCCTTGGCTTTTTCTGTGAGTATACGCCAAGCAGTGGGTGCGGTAAAACAAATGGTAACCTTATGGTTTTGAATAACCTCTAAAAGTACATCGGGACTTGGTTTTTCAATTAAAAATGAACTTGCTCCAAAGTACATTGGAAACAAAACCAAACCGCCTAAACCAAATGTAAAGCCAATAGGAGGACTTCCAGCAAATACGTCTTTTTCGGTAGGTTGTAATGAATACTTTGGAAAAGCTTCGCAAATATTCAATAAATCTTTATGAAAATGTGCTGTCATTTTTGGATTACCAGTTGTACCTGATGTAAATCCAATAATTGCAACATCGTTAGCATTATTGTTATAGTTTTCAAACGTTTTAGGTTTAGACTGCATCAACTTTTCTATTGACCCATTTCTGTAAAATGCAATAGATTTTAGATAGGTTGATTCTACCAAATTAATCTCGTCGGCCAAAGCACTATCACAAATAACATGAGAGATTTCGGCGCATTCAATCAACGTTTTCAGTTCTTTTGCGCGCAGCAAAGGCATGGTTGCTACCACAATACCACCTGCTTTTAAAACTGCAAACCAACAAGCAACCATCATAGGATTGTTACAAGAACGCAGTAAAACACGGTTGCCTGGTTGTAAACCTAAATCGTTAATTAAAACATGAGCAATTTGGTTTGCTTTTTCATACAAATCGTTATATGTCCATATTTCATCAAAAGTTTTTAAACAAATATTTGAACCTTTACCATTTGCAATGTGTTGGTCTAAAAAACGTGCTACACAATTCAGATTTTCAGGTTGGTTAAACTGCGGTAAATCCAAAAACAAATAATCGGGTTGTAAATCTTTATTCGGTAAATGATTTACAGCAAACAAATCTTTCATAATTATTTCTTGTTGCTTTTAGGTTTTAAAGCCTTTTTCATACGCTCGGTTTGTTTTCTTTCAGAAATTGTTGAGCTGTATAAATTTTCAATTCCTTTTTGGTATTGATTTGGAACATCGTTAATAGCGATTTGTTCGTAAGCTTGAGCTTTTCTAACAAAATACGGATCTAATAATAACGGTTTTCCAAGGGCAACTAAATCGGCTTTGCCACTTAAAATAATGGTATTTATTTGATCGATATCAGTGATAGAACCTGCAGTAATTGTAGGGATATCTATGGTGTTTCTAATCATATCAGCAAAAGGAACCTGCCACATTCTACCCATTTTAGGATTTTGATTTTCTACGGTGTTTCCTGTTGATACATTAATAATATCGGCGCCCGCTTTTTTGAATTCTGATGCTATAAAAAGAACATCTTCTGGTGAAATTCCATTGGTTGCCCAATCGGCTGCAGAAATTCGCACAGAAATTGGTTTTTCAATAGGGAAGTTTTCTCGAATAGCGTTAAAAACCTGTAAAGGAAATTTTAATCTATTTTGAATAGAACCACCAAAATCATCTGTTCTTAAGTTGGTTAAAGGCGATAAAAACGATGCCAATAAAAATCCATGATGTGCTTGTAACTCAATCATATCAAAACCTGCATTTTCGGCATTTTTTGCTGCTTTTACAAATAGATTGATAGTGTTTTGCATATCATTAACACTCACTTCTTTAGGAACAGCCATTTTGTTGTTAAATGCAATTGCCGATGCCGATTTTAATTCCCAAGCATCATTTAAAGGTTCGTTTACGCCTTCCCAAGGTTTTTTTACAGCCCCTTTTCTGCCTGAATGTCCAAGCTGAATGGCTATTTTACTTGATGAGTTTTCATGAATAAAATCGGTAATTTTTTTCCATTCGGCAATTTGTTCTTCATTGTAAATACCTGCACACCCCAATGTGATTCTTCCATTAGGTTCAATGGCCGTCATTTCGGTTATAATCAATCCTAAACCACCAATTGCGCGAGAGGTGTAATGCTGAAAATGCCAATTGTTAACTAAGCCATCATTAGCGGCGTATTGCCCCATAGCACTCATTACAATTCGGTTAGGTAACTGTAAATTACGCATTTTAAAGGTTGAAAAAGCTGCTGCCTTAGTTTGGTTGTTATTGATTTGATTAAATTCTTTTAGAACTTTATCTGTATACGATTGATCGCGTAACCGAAGGTTTTCATAAGTTACTTTTTTAGACCTCGTCATGCATCCAAATGAAAATTGATTGAATGGAAAGTGAGTGTATCTATTCATATTTTCAAACCAATCTAATGATACCGTAGCAGCATATTGAATCATTTCTACAGCATTTCTGCGGGTTTCATTATATTGATTAAAGGCGTTTTGAACATTATTAGGGTGCCTCATCAAAGCATCAAATAAACCAATAGCACAATCCATAGCTAATTTTGTACCTGAACCTATTGAAAAATGTGCTGTTGCTTTAGCATCGCCTAATAAAACAATGTTGTTATGGTACCAGTTTTTGTTTGTAACATGCGGAAATTGACGCCAATGCGATTTATTAGTGATTAAAGGGTGACCATCTAACTCATCTTTAAAAATTTCAGAAAGTTTAGATACAGTATCTGTTTCGTTTTCAACTTGAAACTGCAATTTTTCCCAAGTATCGTTGGTACATTCAAAAATCCAAGTACTCATACCTTCTTCGTATTGATAGGTGTGCGCAACAATGGTTCCAAATGGAGTTGTTCTAAAGAAATAAGTGAATGCATCAAGTGGTTTGGTAGAACCCATCCATACAAATCGGTTTGATTTTAATTGAATATTTGTACCAAATTCTTCTTGAAATTGGGTTCGGATAGCACTTGCAATACCATCGGCAGCAACAATAATATCAGAATCGTTAAATTGAGATAAATCGTCAACATTGTATTCAAAATGTAGTTTTACGCCTTCTTCTTCACAACGTTGATGTAATAATTTAAGTAAGGTTTTACGTGAACAACCACAAAAACCATTTCCTGCAATACTTACTTGTTCGCCATCACGAGCCACAATAATATCGTCCCAATATGCAAATTTGCTACGTATTAATTCGTACGATTGCATATCGCGCTTTAAAAATTCGCCTAAAGTTTCATCTGAAAAAACCACACCAAAACCAAAACTATCTTCTGGCTTATTGCGTTCGTACACATTAATTTCGCAATGAGGCATTGCTTTTTTGGTTAAGATTGAAAAATAGAGTCCACCTGGACCACCGCCAATAACCGTTATTTTCATAAATTTCGTTTTATTGTAAAAATTTCGCCAAGTTTACTGTAGTTTGCACCAGCTAAACGGGCAATAGGTTGGTATTTAGTTAAATTAATTTTATAGTTTTCTAGTAGAATATCGTCGTTAACGTGCATCATTAACACTTTACCAATTACTACACAAGCGCCACCATTTTTATGATCTTCTAAAAAATAATGATGCACCATTTCACATTCAAAATGCGCCTTTGCTTGCGCAACACGTTTTGGTTTAATTAATACGCTATTTATTGGTGTAAGGTTTGCTAATTGAAATTCATCAACAGAATTTTCAACTATGTTTGCAGTAGTGTTCATTTGTTCAACCAAATCATTGGTAACTAAATTAACAACAAACTGTTTATTTGCTAGAACATTATTTAGAGTGTCTTTATTTTTGTTTCCTGTCCGAACGGTTGAAAACATTACATGGGGCGGATCTTCGCCTACTACATTAAAAAATGAAAAAGGCGCTAAGTTATTAACCCCATTTTCATCTACAGTTGAAATCCAACCAATGGGGCGGGGTATTACTAAACCTGTTAACAATTTATAGATTATACCAGAATCGGTATCGTTTACAGAAATTTGCATAAAAAAATGTAGTTTACACAAATAACGTAAAAATTATTTAAAAAGTTAATTTTTTTTCTAAAAAAACAGCCTATTTTATAGTGTAGTTGTACTGGTTACGCTTTGAAATATGAAAGTATCCTAACGCAAAATTTTGTTGATTATTTTGATTGATAATATTGCCTTTTATGGTACCAACAGGACTAGCAAACGGATTGCCTGATTCGCCTGAAATTGAAATTAATTTTGATAAATAATTGTAATACTGTTTGTTAATAGATGTTATGTAATGTGTTAATTGATCACCAGGCTGTAAATCTGTTTTCTCATAAAAATACAAATCACTCATAATATTTCCATTTGAAAATTGATCGTTGAAAACTGCATAGGTTTTATCAACAGGAGAAATTATTTGTACCAAGTAAAAATTTTCTTCGTTTGGATTGTCTTTAAAATTAAAGTTTATTTCATAGGAATCACCTGTAAAACCACCATCGTTTTTTTGGTCAACACTTATAATTTCTGGTGAAGTCAATAAAGTAGATGTAGCTGTGTATGTTTCGTTATTATAAACTACGGTTAATTGATAGGATTTTCCTACTTGTGGATTAAAATTATTATTAATAAAATCGCCATTGTTATTGTTTAAAAAATTATATACAATGTTTGTACTAAGGTCGGTGATTTGAACAGTAGCGTTATTTATTTTAGGAAAAACACTATCGTAAAAATTAGTTGTTGTTGATAACGTAATTTTGTTCAAAGTAGGTTCGCCTACAAAAATATTACCTTCTATTACTAGTCTAGGCTTATTTTGATCGAAATTAAGTACAATTTCTTCTTCGCAACTAATCAATAATAAACTACAAATTACACTAAATAAATAAAGTATTTTTTTCATAACTAAAATTTAAAATTGTAAGTAATGCTTGGAACAATACCAAAGATAGATAGTTTGGTTGTTTCGGTTAAATTATCTGAACCCTCAACAGTTCTAAAGCTAATTGAAGCAGCATTTTTACGATTGTACACGTTATAAACACCAAAGACCCATTCGCTTTGCCATTTTCTATTTTCGTTTTTAGTAGGTGTATAAGTTGCCGAAATATCTAAATGATGAAAAGCAGGCATGCTGTAATTATTACGTTTGTTATAGTTTGGAACTTGAAAACCTAAAAATTCATATTTGCCGTCTGGATAAGTTACGGGGCGTCCTGATTGTAATACAAAAGCAGCATTAAAGCTCCATTTTTTTGTAAATTCATAATTTGCAACAACCGATAAATCATGTAAACGATCGTGCGCTGTGCGGTACCATTCGCTGTTGTTTATACCTTTTTCATTTGCATTTCTACCAGGTGTTTGCTGCAAACTTTTTGCAATGGTATATGCAAGCCAACCGCTTAATTTACCCGTGTTTTTTCGCAGTAAAAATTCTAAACCATAAGCTTCAGTTTTACCTGTTAATAACACTTGTTCAATTGCACGGTTACCTATTAAGTCGGCACCATCAATATAATCTAATCTGTTTTTTCCTAATTTAAAGTAAGATTCAATTTCTAACGAATATTCATTTTCCTTAAAATTTTTAAAATACCCAACCGCATATTGATCAACTATTTGTGGTTTAATGTATGGGCCACTTGGTTCCCAAATATCAAGTGGAGTAGCAGCAGTTGTGTTAGAAATTAGATGTACGTATTGTGACATACGATTGTAACTAAACTTTACAGATTGCTCATCGTTTAAAAGTAAAGACACAGCTAAACGAGGCTCAAAATTATTAAACGTACTAATTGTTTTGTTTTTGTTATAAAATTTAGTGGCTATTGGTACAGCTTTTTCATAAGTTTCGGTTTGCTCATTATAATTAACGGGGTTGTTGTTTTGGTAAATGTTTATAGATTCTTGTCCTAAGCGTTTAAAATTGCTATATCGCAAGCCGTAGTTTACTATTATATGTTTGTTTAATTCATGTTCGGCTTCTAAAAAAACGGCGTTTTCCCATGCAAATTTATGAGGAATTTGGTAACGGTTTATTTCAGAATCAATAGAATTTGGTTCAATTAAACCGGGGTTAAAATTGTAGTATAAACTACTTAAACCATATTTTAACGAAAGTTTTTCGTTAACATCGTGATCGATTTTATAATTAAAATCGAAATTTTTAATACCTGATTTCCAATTAAAACCAATAAAATTTAAGGTTAATCCGTAATAATAATCAGAAAAACGAAACGAAGTTTCACTGTTTATATCAGAATTATAATTACTGTTCCAAGTTAAATTAGCAACGGTGTTACCAAAATTGTTGTCAAAATTATCGTTGAATCTAAAAATATCTCTTCCAAAATAACCTGTAAAATACAATTGATTTTTGTTATTAAGTAAATAGCTCCATTTAGTGTTTAAATCATAAAAATAAGCAGTACTTTTTATATCGGTAAATTTTAAAAATAAGTGCGCATACGAAGCTCTGCCAGCAAATAAGTATGATAATTTATCTTTAATTATAGGACCTTCTACCAATAATCTACTAGATAAAATACCTAAGCCACCAGTTGTTTTAAAATTTTTAAAATCGCCACTTTTTTGGTTAATTTCTAAAACCGACGATGCCCTTCCGCCATAACGTGCTGGTATACCGCCTTTATACAATTTTATATTACTTATGGCATCGTTATTAAAAACAGAAAAAAAGCCATATAAATGTGAAGAACTATAAACCGAAGTTTGATCTAAAAGTAGCAAATTTTGATCAGATCCACCTCCACGAACATTAAACCCCGATGTACCTTCACCAGCATTAGCAACACCTGGTAGTAATAATATGGTTTTTAAAACATCGGTTTCACCTAAAACTACGGGCGCTTTTTTTATTTCAGCTGCGGTTAGCTTGTTAACACTCATTTCGGGTTTTCGAATGTTAATTTTATTGGTAGTATTAATGACAATTTCGTCTAAAGCTTGCGCATCGGTCTTTAAACTAAAATTAAGAGTAGTGTTTTGATTTACATCAATTTTTTGAGTAATGTATTGAAAACCTTCTACATATAAAGTAAGTTGATGTGTGCCACTTTCAATACTAAAAGTATAGTTACCAAGTTCATCGGTTTGGGTAATTGTTTCTGAATTATCTAAGTAAAAACTAACTGATGTTAAAGCAATTGGTTTATTATTAGTAACTTGTGTAATTTTACCAGATACATTAAATTTATTTTGAGAAAATGCCATTGAAGCACTTAAAATACTTACAATTAATAAGGTTTTTTTCATAGAATTTTTAGTATGCTAAAAATAAATGTTTAATTTAAATAAAATAAGCTAACTAATTAATACATATATGGTTATTAATTTGTGTTTAAAGATACTATTTTTAAACTACATAAAGATGTTACAAATATTAGTTTTTTTTCATAATTTTAAAAAAAATATATAATTCATGAGAAAAAATTATTTTATAGCTTGTTTAGTTACTTTTTTGACTTTTTTTAGTGTTTATTCGCAAACAAATCAATTAAAGATTTTTGATAAAATTGTGTTTTACAACGGATATGCGGCAACAAGTACCCTTCCAACTCCAACAGGTGTTGTACGTTTAGCAAATGCAAAGTATGCAAAAAAAATAGAGGCTTCTGATTTATCACAAGTATTAAATACTTTATCATTAAACGTTACTATAAATGCATTGTGCGATAATTATGATCGTATTGGTGGTGCATTTTTAACTTTTGTTCCAACTGGTGATCCGATTACATCGGCAAATAAAAAAACAATAGAAATAGGTAGATTTATAACGCCTTTTATGAACAAAAACGTGGCGCCAAATGAAGTTGCTTATAATTTTGATTTAAATCATTTAGTTGGTGTATTTAAAGATCCTACTTTTTTACAAAACAATGATATTTGGGTAGAATTCTTTTTGTTTGGTGTACCAACTGCTGCTCAAACTCAAATTGCTGGTTGTGCAGGTAGAGAAGATGTTTTTGAAGGAACTTTAGTTTTTGAATCTACTTCTGGAACAAATCCAACAATGACTTTTACACCAAAACCATTATGGAACAAAATTGAAATTAATAAAACAACAAAAACCGATGTTTGGGGAACTGCAGCCCGTGTAGTTTATTTTAATAACAGTGACCAATTAAATAATGCATATGTACATTTAATTACATCGGCTCATGGTGCTGGTCAAGGTGGTGAAGAGTATGTTCGTAGAGACCATAATGTATCTTTTGATAACAATTTGTTATTAACGTATAAACCGGGTGGTTTAAGTTGTGAACCTTTCCGTCAGTACAATACTCAAGCTAATGGTATTTATGGTTCATCACCGAAAACAGCAAGTTGGTGGGCAAGTTGGAATAATTGGTGTCCAGGCGATAAAATTCCAAATAGATTAATTCCTTTAGGTAATGTTGCACCAGGTAACCATTTTTTAAAAGTTGATATTCCTACAGGTGTTTTTCCTAATAACGACGATAAAGTTGTTATGTCGGCTTTTATTTATTCTGAAGATAATGTCGCTTTAAACAATAAAGATTTTGAAATAATTGATTACAGTATTTATCCAAATCCAACATCAGATTTTATTAATGTTGAAGCTAGTATGCCTGTAAAACAATTATCTATTTACGATATGAAAGGAAAAAAATTAGTTAATTCTAATACAACAAAAATAAATGTAGAAAATTTATCTAACCAAATGTATATGTTACATATAACGCTTGAAAATGGTAAAACGTTGGTAGAAAAAATTGTAAAAAAATAATATATAACATTTAAAAAGTCGCTTTTAAAGCGACTTTTTTTATAGGGTATTTTTTAAAATGTAGTAATAGCTGTTTAATTTTTTTAAAAAGATACTATAAGTTAATTTGTAAATTATCCACATAACAAACAAAATAAAAATGGTTGAAATTAAACAAGTTACTATTAAAATAAAGTAAAAAGAAAAACCATTGTTTAAATCAGGTTCATTTGTACTTGTAATAATTGTTAGATACATTGTTATGTAAATAACCCGTTGGGTGTAATTAAATAGATTGATTTTTAATATTGTTTATTGGTCTATCAAAGATGAACTTATTGATATATTGGATCAATGTTAAAGCTGTTATTTTTGCTAAAATTCTTGTTTTAAAA